>Ga0224504_10001067_pt1 | contig 12272 bp, 11 predicted proteins | sample SF_Oct11_sed_USG_3_FD_170160 | JGI IMG/M metagenome (GOLD analysis project Ga0224504, IMG submission 170160) | Sediment microbial communities from San Francisco Bay, California, United States - SF_Oct11_sed_USGS_24 | ecosystem: Environmental > Aquatic > Marine > Sediment | place: USA... | reverse complement strand
CCGCATAGTCGCCAGGTTCGGCCACCTGAGATACGCGCTGGTAGCCCGCATCCTCTAATTGTGATCGAAAGCTTTCCTGGTCCATTGCCAGGCCCACACTTAATGCGAGACCTCTTGCCCGAAGGAATTCTGCAGGCGGCAGGCGAGGTAATAATGCAGGTGCGGCCGTGATGACAATATGGCCGGTATTCTGACTCAAATGTCGCAACGCCGTCAGTCTGCGGGCAATGAGATCCTGATGCGGACTGAATGCATCGTAGGACAGTACTTCAAGGTCGGGAAAAAGCTCTACCGCAGGCGCATCTTCATGACTAAAAAAATCAATCTCGCGGGCAAGTGATTCGGCTTCAGCGATAGTGGTTGTGAGAATGAACAGGCCTCTGTCTGTTTGCTCAGACAGTTCTGCGATAGCCAGGGCACGGGCGCAGCCATAGGCTTTTCCCCATCGCTGCAGATCACCGGCCGCAGTCGGCAGGGGCAAACGGTCATTGACTAGCGCAGGGTTAAAACGCTCAAGGTTATCAGCCGCTGGGTTATCAGCCGCTGGGTTGTCAGGCACTGAGGCAGGCATTCGCAGTCCGGATCAGGTTCATGCGGGATCGCAAGGCGCGAGATTATCCCACACCCGGACTGTGTTTTGCGTATTGAAAAGCTTTTAGCGAGCGACGACCGAATGAATGACGTGGCTGTATTCAAAGTAGACGACAAAGCCGGAATATTCCCAGCGACTGATCGGCGGATCGCCGATGGCGTCGAACTTGGCAGCCGGAGTGCCCCATTTACTTTCCACGTTAGTCATGCTCATGCCGCGCTTGGGTCTTTCCATCGCGGTCGCGCCTGATTCATCAAGCCCGTCAATAATCAGCGATTCTGCATGGGTTACAGGTACTGTCATGAAAATTGCAGTGGCGATGAGCGCCAGCCATTTCAGCCGAACCATATTGATCTCTCCAAGGTATACTGACGCCATTTTAACCCGACCGGATTTCTGGTGAAACGACGCATTCTATGGACATGTTTCTGCAAATGGTGTACTTCGCGCCGGAATTGTCTGGGCTTATGTCAGGTGAATTCCTGAGATGATGCGTCCGGTCGCGGTTTTTGTGGGTTTGCGTTATCTGCGAACCCAGCGTAGTAACGGTTTTGTTTCCTTCGTCAGCGTTGCGTCAGTCATTGGGGTGGCACTGGGTGTTGCAGCCCTGATTGTCGTGCTGTCGGTGATGAATGGTTTTGAAAACGAGTTGCGCTCCCGTCTGCTCAGTCTCGCCGGCCATGCATCGGTCTATCCGGTCAGCGATGAATTGCCTTGGTCCCAAATGCGGTCAGAGTTACTTGCCGATGACCAAGTTGAGGCTGTCGCCCCCTTTATCGATCTTGAGGTGATGCTGTCGAATGGCCGTAACTTGTCCGGTGCCAGATTGACGGGCGTCATACCGGCGCTTGAATCGGGGATATCGGAAGTCAGCCAGCATATGCGCATGGGTGAACTCGATGCGCTTAAACCCGGAAGTCAGGGCATTGTTTTGGGTCGTTCACTAGCGCAGAAGCTTGGCGTAACAGTGGGTGAGTCGCTTACCGTCATGGTGCCGCATAAGTCAGCGGGTCAACCGCTCGATACCCGGCTGAGGCGTTTTCAAATTGTGGGGGTTTTTGAGCTAGGCCTGCGTGATCACGATAGTGTAAGGGCTCTGGTTCATCTCGATGACGCCCGGCTAATGGCTTCCGGAGATGCCCCGGTAACGGGTTTGCGACTAAAAAACCGTGATCTTTTTTCTGCCCCCGTATTTATCAGGGGCTGGCTTCAGGAATGGAGTAAAGAGTCGGGTATCGAAGCAAGAGTCATCGATTGGACTGAAGAAAATGCAACCTATTTTCGGGCGGTGAGTATTGAGAAGATCATGATGACATTGCTGCTGTCGCTGATCGTTGCGGTAGCCATGTTCAATATTGTGGCAACACTGGTCATGGTTGTTACGGACAAGCGTTCGGGTATCGCGATATTGCGAACACTGGGTTATCCGAAAAGAACGATTGTGCAGATCTTCGCATTTCAGGGGATCATGGTCGGGTGGGTTGGTGTGATTGTTGGTATCGCGATTGGTGTAACAATGGCGTTGAACGTTGATCAGCTGGCGCCTCAACTGGAAGCCTTGTTCGGTTTCAAATTTATGCCGGCTGATGTTTATTACCTGACTTCGCTGCCTTCTGACCTGCAGGTTAGGGACGTGGCCTGGATTGGTTTCACAGCGTTGCTCATGACAGCAGTGTCGACGGTTTATCCGGCCTTACGTGCAGCTGGCATCGCGCCGGCTGAAGTCTTGCGCTACGAATAGGACTGTCAGGCATGCTACGACCTTACGAATTGTCTATTGCGTTGCGCTATTTGCGATCTGCGAACAAGAACCGTTTTATATCATTTATATCTTTGATATCTGTCGGCGGCATTGGTCTTGCCGTTGCTGTACTTATTGTCGTGTTGTCGGTCATGAACGGCTTCGAATATGAAATTCGGGCAAAAATACTCCAGGTTGTATCGCACGGTGCGATCACCGGATGGGATGGCAGTCTTGAGGACTGGCGCAATGCTGAGATCCAGATCATGGAGCATCCCGAAGCCGCCGCTGTTTCTCCTTTTATTAGCGGGCAGGGCATGCTGGTCGGTAGTGAAAGCGTTAAAGGCGTTGAGGTTAGGGGTGTTGATCCGGTTGCAGAGATGAAGGCGTCGGGTATAGCCGGGCTCATGCAGGAAGGCACACTGGACCAGTTGGAGTCCGGGCTTTACCGGATCGTTATTGGCCGTGAACTGGCGAACATGCTTAATGCATCTGTCGGCGACAAGGTTGTATTAATGATTTCACAGGGCGTGGTAACGCCTGCCGGTGTTGCGCCTCGTTTGCGACGCTTTGAGGTTTCCGGCATTTTTTCTGCAGGCATGTATGAATACGATCGCAGCCTTGTTTACATGCATCGTGCTGATGCGGCCCGTCTGTTTCGGATGGGTGATGCGGTGACCGGAATTCGTGTTGCGGTGTCTGATCCGCTGCGAGCCCCGGTTGCCATACGCGCGATTGCGCAATCGCTGGGGCGGGATGTTTATATCACTGACTGGACGCGACAACATGCAAATTTCTTTCGTTCCATTCAGCTGACCAAGTCAATTATTTTTATGATTCTCTTGCTCGTAGTCGCAGTTGCTGCATTCAATATCGTGTCAACGCTTGTCATGGTTGTGCGCGAGAAGCAGGGCGAGATTGCAATTTTAAGAACTTTGGGCACTTCTCCGGCAGGCGTACTGGGTGTTTTTATGACTCAAGGTGGTCTGATTGGTCTTATAGGAACGCTCTTTGGTGTTTTGCTGGGCGTGGGTGTTGCGCTGAATCTTGACTGGATTGTTGCAGGTATTGAACGGCTGATTGGATTTCGCTTTCTTGCTCCGGACGTTTACTTCATCAGTGATTTTCCCAGTCACGTCAGTATCGGTGATGTAATGCAGGTTAGTTTAATTGCCGTATTGCTGGCTTTTATTTCGACGCTGTATCCAGCCTGGCGCGCTGCAAACCTTGATCCTGCTAAAGCGCTTAGACATGAGTAAGGGACATGAGTAAGGGACATGAATAAGCTGCATGAATGATGGTTTTTAATTTACTACAAGGACGGACAATGATCCGATGGGCGAATCGTTAATGAGTTCAACAGATTCAGTCGTCAGCGACGTCATGGCCAGCCCCTTGCATTGTGAGCGCCTGATTAAGCGTTTTGATGAGGGCGTGGATACGTTACAGGTACTTAAAGGCGTGGAATTGTCGGTGCAACCAGGCGAGTTGCTGGCGATAGTGGGTGCATCTGGCTCCGGTAAGACCACGCTATTGCAGTTACTCGGTGGTCTGGATACACCTTCTGAAGGTCGGGTCATGGTTTATGGTCAGGATCTTGCGGTGCTCAGTAACGCCGAACGGGGGCATCTGCGCAATCAGCAACTGGGTTTCGTTTATCAGTTTCATCATTTATTGCCTGAGTTTACGGCGCTGGAAAATGTGGCCATGCCATTGCTGATGCGTCGACAATCGATGACTGAAGTGACATCACGTGCCACAGATTTATTACAGCGCGTAGGACTCGGTGAGCGTCTGACACACAGGCCTGCCGAGCTGTCGGGTGGTGAGCGTCAGCGCGTAGCTGTCGCCCGGGCGCTCGTCACTGAACCTGCGGTGGTGCTTGCCGATGAGCCGACCGGTAATCTTGATCACAAATCAGGCCTGCAAACACTCGATCTGATGCTGGAACTTAATGAGCAAACCGGGGCGAGTCTTGTCATTGTGACTCATTCAGATGAGATTGCGGCGCGCATGAATCGTGTCCTCAAACTTGAGGACGGGCTACTTCATGATATTACGGACGGTCTTTAAGGTGTCTGGTGCGATAACGAGCAGATACAGCTATTCGCCAGGTAATACTCATGACCAGATAGCCGATCGATGAGGCGACCGTGGCCGTGATGAAACTGCCAAGCATCAAAGGTTTCCATATTTTCAGAAAACCATTGGTTGCCCATTCCCATGACAATTCAATAGAAAAACCTTGGGGAGGGACGTCCAGAATTAACGTCCCCAGAATGTATTCCCAATAAAAAATCGGCACCATCGTTAGCGGATTGCAGACCCAGGTTGTAATCGCAGCAACAGGGACGTTGACTCTGAGCAGCAGCGCCAGAAGGATGCCAATGACTGTTTGACCCGGTAATGGCAGCATCGCCACAAATAGTCCGGCCCACACAGCACCGGCAATACTCCGCCGGCTGACAGAGAAGAATGTCGGGTGAGCCTGTGCTATATCGAAAGGCTTCAGATACCACGGATGCTCTTTCCGTAGATAACCGCTGGAAACTCTCCTGAAAAATCGTCTGGGCATTGCCTAGTATCGGGTTGTGTCGTCACTGATTAGGGGACGCCATTATCCATGTTCCACGGCAAAGCGATATATGGTTTTAAGCGTAATTTTGACTGCGGCCATTATTTTTTATGTTTTGTTTGTCGCACCTGTGGCTATTTTCTCCGTTTGGCCTCTGGTCTGGCAATTATCGATTTTACTGGCTGCCGGATTATCGGGTCTCAGAGGGGTGCTTATCTGGCTGCCTGTTTGCTGGCTATTTATGTATACCAATGCTGCGGTTAAAGACCGGTTGCCGGCTGAGCTGGAGGGGCGGGATGTGCTGGTTAGCGGGATTGTCTGCGACGTGCCGGTCCGTAAGGCCGGGAGACAGCGTTTCAGGCTGAAAACAGAACAGCGTAATGAGCTGGCTGCTTTGCCTGAGCAGATTGATATCAGCTGGTATCAGTTATTGCCCGAAGTGCGGGCCGGCGAGCACTGGCAGTTGCTCGTTAGACTGAAACGGCCTCGTAGCTTGAGCAATCCCGGAACTTTTGATTCTGAGCGGCGCGCCTTGCTACAAGGAGTTGGGGCAAGGGGTTATGTGCGTCAATCGCGACTTAACGAGCGGGTCTCAAGCGATACAGGCGCGTGCCGGTTGTCTGTGTGGCGACAGAGTTTGGCCCGGGCGCTACAAGGGGTCATGACTGATTCCAGGGTGACGGGTTTGATGCTTGCTCTAAGCGTCGGTCTCAGGGATCAGATTACCGATCAACAATGGACGGTTTTAAGGCAGACAGGTACGACACACCTGATGGCCATTTCAGGTCTGCATGTCGGGTTACTCGCGGGTTGGGGTTTTCTGGCAGGGCGTTTACTGGGTGGGCTGATTGTACTTTGTGGTTGGCGTTGCCAGCCATTATCGATGGCCCGGTTCATGGCGTTAATGATGGCCTTGGTATATAGCGCCCTGGCAGGGTTTGCATTGCCGACGGTTAGAGCGGTATTGATGACTGTGGCGGTCTTGTTGATCACGGGGCAAAGACGAATTGTTCCGGCATCAACGATTCTTGCAGGGGCATTGTACGTCCTGATGTGTTTACAGCCGCTCGCCATGCTCGCACCAGGCTTCTGGTTGTCCTTCGGTGCCGTGGCGCTGCTATTGCTTGTATCTTCTTCTTCTTCTTCGCCGTCCGGGTTTAATGCTTCAATAAAGCAAAGGCTGCTTTCTCGGATGGGTCAGCTTACGCGCGCACAAGTGTATTTAAGCATTGGGCTGCTGCCATTCACGGCGCTGTTTTTTGGTCAGGTTTCACTCGTTGCGCCTGTGGCCAATATTTTGATCGTGCCTTTGTTTTCCCTGCTGCTGATTCCTTTGTTGATCAGCGGGCTTGCCGCGCTGTTTATATGGCCTGATGGTGGGACGCTATTGCTGACAATAGCATCGACATTAATAGACCAGGTGATGCGATATCTCGGCTTGTTGAGTGCGTGGCGCTGGTCCTATTTACGCATACCGTCACTGGATAGCGTGATGCTGGGGCTCAGCGTTGTGATGGCGCTGGTGTTGCTATGGCCATCGCCGTTACCTCGTCGAGCCTCATTCGCGGTGACACTGGTTGCCGCGGGTTTGATGTATTTGAGCGGGCATGCTGAGCCAGCATTGCGCGTTGTGGTGATGGATGTGGGGCAGGGTCTGGCAGTGCTCGTGCAAACGCCCGATTACAATTTGCTCTATGACACGGGGCCAAAGGGCCGTTCATTTGATGCGGGCCGGAGTATTGTTGTGCCGGTATTGCAGGCCTTTGGTGTCAGGAAGCTGGATCGAATCATTATTTCGCATGGCGATGCTGACCATGCGGGCGGTGCTGCGAGTGTGTTGGCCGCGTATCCCGGGGCCGAACTGATGGCGTCTGAGCCTGGCGGATTGCAATCAGGACCCTTTATACCCTGTGAAGCAGATGTTTCATGGCAGTCAGGTGCCGTTCAGTTTTCGATCCTCCATCCTGCGGCTGCCCGGCGAGGGTGGTCAGATAATGATGGTTCCTGTGTATTGAGGATTGATTCAGCTTTTGGTCGCGTTTTACTGCCGGGTGATATCGAGCAGCAGGTTGAGAACCTGCTGGCTCAATCTAAGCGATTACAGCCAGTGGATCTGGTGCTTGCGCCGCATCATGGCAGCCGGACTTCTTCAACATTGCCCTTTATTCGTGCCGTAAAGCCTCAATATGTCGTTTTTTCCAGCGGATATTTAAACCGCTGGGGGTTTCCGCATACAGAAGTTCGGCGACGCTGGGCCCGTTCCGGTGCCTGTTTACTTATGACCGGTCTGCAGGGTGCGCTGGTCTTCGAGTCATCTGGCATTGAGGGCGGCAGCGAGGCATTAACGCTCGTTTCCCGTCATCGTGCTAATACGGCGGGAATATGGACGGAATCCGCGCAGCCGGTCGCTGATTGTTCGCCTGTAAAGCCTATAAATTAGAGTGTTGCGCGGTTATAGTGCGGGCATTCAAGTGTGGGAATCATTTGCAGATGCTCGAGATCGTAAACTCCGGTGGATGGCTCATGCTGCCCATCATTATCTGCTCGATTATCTCGGCAGGGATAATGATAGAGCGGCTATGGACGTTGCAGCCCAGCCGTGTGCTACCTAAAAATCTGACCCGTCAGGTCTGGGATTGGGTCAGCAAAAATCAGCTTAATCACACTCATATTCAAACATTGCATCAGGGCTCGCCGTTGGGTGAGATTCTGGCTGCGGGGCTCGCGAATCGTCATCGGGGCCGCGACATTATCAAGGAAAGTATTGAGGATGCCGGTCGGCAGGTCGTGCATGATCTGGAGCGTTATCTCAATTCACTGGGCACGATCGCGGCCATTTCTCCTTTGCTCGGTTTGCTTGGCACGGTTATCGGTATGGTTAAGGTCTTTGCGGCAATCACGATGCATGGTGTGGGTGACCCGACCGTGCTGGCCGGTGGTATATCAGAAGCTTTGATCACGACGGCAGCCGGTCTGACTGTGGCGATTCCTTCATTAACCGGTTATCGCTACCTGCGCGGCCGCGTTGATGCACTGGCTGTGCGGATGGAAAAGGAAGCCGTGACGATGGTCGAAGCATTGTTGCGCAAGCAATATATGGATACGTTGGGGGACCGTGATGAAATTCCGGCAGGGAAGCCGGCCTGAGCCGGAAGTTAATTTAACCTCGTTGATCGATGTTGTTCTCCTGTTGCTGGTGTTTTTCATGGTGACTACAAGTTTTGTGCGCGAATCCGAATTGACGATTCGCTTGCCTGAAGTTGCTGATAGTGGTGAACGTCTGGTCGAAGAGCCGGCTCTGGAAATCACGGTCACGGCGGCGGGTAAATATTTCGTTAATGAGCGTGCGCTCGTTGATAACCGGGCGGCTACTTTATTAGCTGCAATTAATAAGCTCCTGCCGGACCTCGATGTAGAAAGAGTTGCCATTACAGCCGATGCACAGGCCAGTCATCAGTCAGTGGTTACCGCCATGGATGTGGCCGGTAAGCTGGGATTTACTGACATCAGCATATCGACGGTGCCAACGACAGATAAGCCGGAGTAAAGATTTTGTCCAGCCCTGAATACAAGTCACGGTCCGGTGCTGATGGCAATCTGACACCTGCAGCGATTTATACCCGGCTGCTGAAAATGTGTGCACCGCACTGGAAGATGTTCATCTTATCGGCGCTGGCGATGGTGGTTTATGCCGCCACAGATACCGGGTTTGCTTTTTTGATGAAGAACCTGGTGCAGTATCTGCAGCCGGAAGGTTTGACTCCTGAAGAGGCTCGCTTACGTGAGTTACTGCCCGTCGCAATTTTATTGCTGTTTATCGTACGCGGTATCGTCTCGTTTTTGTCTGCCTATTGTCTGGGCTGGATCGGGCGAAACGTCATCATGCTGCTTCGTGCAGAAGTGTTTAGTAAGTTCCTGCGATTACCTACACAGTTTTTTGATGATGTATCAGCCGGAGAAATGCTCTCGCGATTGACATTCAATGTTGAGCAGGTTGCAGAGGCGACTTCCAAGGTGGTTACGACGCTGATTCGTGATTCCATGGCGGTTATTGGCTTGCTGGCTTACATGACGTATCTCAGTCCGCGCCTGACGGCTGTATTATTTGTGACTGCACCATTGATGGGGGGTGCAATATCTTATCTGAGCAAAGTATTTAGAAAGCACAGCATGCGTATCCAGAGTTCAGTCGGTGATGTAGCCCGTGTAACCGAGGAAGCACTTCAGAGTCATAAGGTCGTTAAAATATTTGGCGGGCAGGATTACGAGAATAAGCGATTCGGTGAGATTAATTATAAAAATACCCGACTGAACCTCCGGTTGATCGCGACGACTGCAGCAGGGGATGCCGTGATTAATATTGTCATCGCGATAGGTGTCGCAGCAGTTATGTATTTTGTGATGTTTGCGGCGACGCCACCGCCGACTGATGAGCTAGTCGGCTTCATCACGGCGATGGTGTTTTTGTTAAGGCCTATCCGGAAATTGACGGGTATTAACGTCAAAATTCAACGCGGTATTGCCGCGGGCATGAGTATTTTCGAGTTAATAGATTCGGAAGATGAGCCTGACAAGGGTGCCTATGTGGTTGAGCGGGCCAGGGGTGATGTCGAGTTCAAGGATGTCAACTTCACCTATAGTTTAAATAAAGGTGCAGTGCTTAATAATATTTCGCTGGCTGTGCCTGCCGGGCAATCTCTAGCTATTGTTGGTCGTTCCGGAAGCGGCAAGTCAACGCTGGTTAGTCTGTTGCCGCGCTTTTATGACGTTGAGCAGGGACAGATACTTATAGATGGTCGTTTAATTAATGAATATCGCCTGGACAGCTTGAGAGATCAGATCAGTCTCGTGAGTCAGGAAGTGGTGCTTTTTAATGACACGATTGCTAATAACATCGCTTATGGCCGGTTATCAGAAAGCTCTCGCGAAGAGATAGAGGCTGCTGCATACGCTGCTTTTGTGGATGATTTTGTCAAAGATTTACCAGATGGACTCGACACGGAGGTCGGTGATCGTGGTGTCTTGTTGTCCGGGGGGCAGCGGCAACGCATAGCCATTGCTCGGGCTTTGCTTAAGAATTCACCGGTTTTGATTCTCGATGAGGCGACTTCTGCGCTTGATACAGCCTCAGAACGACATATTCAGCAGGCGCTTGAGCGGTTGATGCAAAATCGCACAACATTTGTCATTGCACATCGGTTGTCAACGGTGGAGAACGCTGACCGTATTATCGTGATGTCCGAGGGGCGCATCATAGAAAGCGGCACGCATGCTGAATTACTGGCGCATGGCGGCGAATATGCCCAGTTATATCGTTCCCAATTTAAAGAAGAGGAAAACGGTTAGCACTACCGATAAATTTGCCCGCGCTGTCGAACGACTCTGGTATGGCAGATCAAAGTTGGCATGGTTGCTGGTGCCTTTTTCATGGATCTATCGGCTGGTTATTGCGCTGCGCAGGCTGGCTTATCAGGTCGGTTTGTTCCGGAGTTACTCTGCCCCGGTACCTGTGATTGTCATAGGTAATATAACCGTTGGTGGAACGGGTAAAACGCCGCTGGTTATCTGGATGGTGGCATATCTTAAAGCCAGCGGTTTGCGCCCAGGCATCGTCAGTCGCGGTTATGGAGGCGCCGGAGCGAGGCAGCCTGTTCTGGTCAATGGTCAAAGCCTGGCATCCAAAGTGGGTGATGAACCCTTATTGCTTGCACAGCGCACGGGTGTGCCGGTTTGTGTCTGCCCTGACAGGGTGAAAGCTGTCCGTCATTTGACGCAAGAGACTGATGTTAATGTCATCGTTACTGACGATGGGCTGCAACACTATCGTTTGCAGCGGAACATTGAATTTGTCGTCATTGATGCAGAGCGAGGGCTGGGTAACGGCCATTTATTGCCGGCAGGGCCATTAAGAGAGCCGTCTGGCAGATTGACGCGGGTTAATCTGGTGTTAGTGAACGGCAGTAATCGCGGATTATCTGATCACGAATTTGGGTTGGTTCCGGGCGCCGCACAGCTGCTTGGTGATGGCGAGTCTTGCTCGCTGGACTCATTTTGCGGCCGAAAGGTCTGGGCTGTGGCGGGTATCGGCAATCCGGATCGGTTTTATCAGTTATTGCGGCAAAGCGGAATGAAGGTTTTCCCTGTGCCTGTGTCAGATCACGGTAGCGTTGATTTGCAGCGTTTGCGCGAAGAGGAAAACTGGCCTGTTCTAATGACTGAAAAGGATGCCGTAAAATATCCGGCAACACATGTCACTGACGTGTGGTGGGTACCTGTCGAGTTGCGGATGACAACGGAATCTGAAGCGGCAGTGGCGCAGCAATTGAAAGGAATTGTTTCAGGGTGAAAGCACAGGGTTTCAGAGTGGTCATACCGGCGCGCTATGCGTCGACGCGTTTCCCGGGTAAGGCGCTGGCCAAGCTGGCCGGCCAATCCATGATTCAGCGCGTTTATGAGCAGGCAGGTGCCTGCGGTGCCACAGAGGTTTTGATCGCTACGGATGACGAGCGAATTGCAGAGGCGGCGCAGGGATTTGGTGCGCAAGTCATTATGACGAGCAGTGATCATCAGTCTGGTAGCGATCGTATCGCAGAGGTCGCTAAACAAAGGCAGTGGAATGATGATGACATTATTGTCAATGTGCAGGGCGATGCGCCCTTGATTCCCGCTGAAGCAATCGATCAGGTAGCAGGATTGCTTTTGGACCACTCGGACGCGGCCATTGCGACGCTATGTACGGCCTTGACAGATGCGGAGGCCGTCATCGATCCGAATATTGTTAAGGTCGTGTTTGATGCTTCGGGCAAGGCTTTATACTTCAGCCGTTCACCTATTCCGGCGGTGGCGCATGGCGCGCAACCGCCGCCACAGTTTTGGCGGCATGTGGGTATTTATGCCTATCGGGCGGGTGCACTGCGACGGCTTGCTGCGACCGAGCCCTGCGCTCTTGAGCGCTCTGAAAAACTGGAGCAGCTGCGCGCGATGTGGCTAGGTATGGAAATTCGGGTAGGTGTGGCAGAAAAAATGCTGGGCCCGGATGTTGATACGCCCGAAGATCTTGCAGCAGCAGAAGCTTTTATCGCTGCAAATTAAAGGCGTTAATCAGGAAATTGCAAATGACAACACAAGGTCATGTGAAAATATTATTTGTTTGTATGGGCAATATTTGTCGTTCACCAATGGCAGAGGGTTATCTTCGGCATCGTGTGTCTGACATACCGGCTCTTGATGTTCTTATCGATTCTGCCGGTACCCACAGTTATCACGCCGGGGCTGAGCCTGATAAACGGGCGCAAAAAGCAGCGCAACAGCGGGGCGTTGATATCTCAATGCAGGCAGCGCGCCCCGTTACTGCTGCAGATTTT
>Ga0224504_10001065_pt1 | contig 12279 bp, 8 predicted proteins | sample SF_Oct11_sed_USG_3_FD_170160 | JGI IMG/M metagenome (GOLD analysis project Ga0224504, IMG submission 170160) | Sediment microbial communities from San Francisco Bay, California, United States - SF_Oct11_sed_USGS_24 | ecosystem: Environmental > Aquatic > Marine > Sediment | place: USA: California... | reverse complement strand
ATGACACCGGCCCGACGAGCCAGGAAGCCCAGTCCGGCGAACGCCATGTTGACGCCGCCCATCGTATGCAGCGCCGGGAAATCATGGTCGAACAACACCTTGTTCAGGGCCGGGAAATCGACATGCGTTTTGTGGGTGCAGAGGATCGCGGTCGGGTGCTGCCTGCTGATCTGCCGAATGCGCTGCAGGCTGGCCTCGTCGACAACGATCTCAGCATCGTAGCCCAACGTGGAGATGGCGTGATTGAGCAGGTAACTTACGTCAAGCCAGAAAGCCTGCGGCACCGGAATCAACTCTTTGAATATCTTGTTTGCTTCTGCCCGCAGGTCGCTTATGGATCGACCTGTTTGCTGACTCAGCTCCTCGATCGCAACAACGAATTCACGGCTTGATCGCAGATTATTTGCGACGTGTCTCGGCACTTTGTAGCGACTGCCACGCAGCCGGCGTTCCGCGATGTCGAGTGCGACGCTGGCCTGGCCCGCAATAAAATCGGCAAGTTGAATGTTGTCGGGCGTCGTGCCAAGTCGATGCTGCAAACGCTGGCGCAAGTCGGCGAGCGTGGCCGGCGCACCGCTTATGCGCTTTGCGCGCATCGGGTGTTTCTTGAGGATGCGACGCGCCTTCATCGGCCCCGGGCGTCTCGGATTTCCCAGCAACAAGTCCCGAAACCGCGGCTTCGTGCTCTTAACGTCCAGCCCTTTCAGCCAGACAACCCGCACGGGGATGACGAGCGTCTCGCCCGGCAAGTCCATCGCGGGTAACAGACACTCGGCAGGAATATGCTCCGGGGCGTCCGCGATCGGTACAGCAACATACTCGACGCCGCCGGTAAAATCGCGCTTGTCGCGCTCGCGTTCCAGCCAGGTTTCGAGGTGCTGTTGCTCGACCCGATGTGCCGCATCGAGTACAAAAAGTACGCTGTTCGTTTCATCAGCCGGCCAGGGGCTGACACTCATTCACGCGCTCCACCCGCGGAAACATCACTCGGAACGGATTTCAACGTTCGACGTTTTTTTGACGCCGGGTCCTGCTCCAGCGCCTTCAGGTACATGGCCCGCACCGTGGCGACATGCTCATTGATTGTCTCGGCGGCCCATTTGCTCGTATCGACTGGCGGCAGCACTTCGACTTCGACTGTACCCGGGTGATAAAGAATGTCACCTTTCGGCTGCACGTCACCGGAATTCTGTATGACGATAGGCACGATGGGCACGCCCGCCTGCATGGCGAGATGGAACGCACCTTTCTTGAACTCGGCCAGCCTGAGCGTTGCCGCACGCGTACCTTCTGGTGAAAGGCATACGGATTTACCCTCGACGCGCATGGCGTCGACGAGTGGCGACATCGCCTCTATCGCGCTCGCCGAGTTCTTGCGGTCGATCAACACGACGCCAGCAGCTTCCATGACCCGCCCGATTATCGGCATGTCGCGAATCTCGCGCTTGCCGACGCCGGTGATATCGCGCCGCAGCAAGCGCGCGATGATGACCATATCGACGTTGCTCTGATGATTGAAGATGAACACGGCGGGCCGGTGTGACCACAGATGCTGCTCTCCCTTGATCTTGAGGTTCAGGCCGATAAGCGCGCTCGCCGTGTCCGCGAAGACCGACACGGAAAAGTTCAGGGCGTCGCGCTTCGAGCCGGACAACGCCCATATGGGCAAGCCTGCAAAAAAAGAGCCGACGAAAGTCGCCGGCACGAGCAGCGAGCGCAGCCAGTCCGACAGCTGTGTCTGGCCGCGGCTGCCGAAGCGACGCACGGGCCAGCCACGGTTCTCGGCGATCGCCAGCAGCTTCTTGTTCGGATTCAATGGTCGCGGATTGCCGACGCGTTCGAGCAGCTGAAGGTCGTCATCGCTGTCAGAATAGAAAAAACTCTGCTCGAGGTCGGCGCCATGCGTTTCCGCCAGCGATTCGGCTGCAGTGACCTTACCCGGTCCGAAACAGGTGGGGCGTACGACCGCGCCGGTAAACATGCCTTTTTCTACTTCGAGCCGCGTGCAGAGTACGTGCTCGATGTCGAGATCGCGTGCGGCCGGCTCGACCTGGTAAGGCGTCGCCGACGAGATGATTGCGACCGTGTGCCCCTTGCGAAGATGGGCGTCGACGAGCGCTCGTGACTCCGGATAGATCTGGCGTGCAATATGCGATTCGAACAACTCCTGACCGAAGGCGGCATAGCTGTCTTCGCGAATGCCGCGCAGAAACTGAGCCATCCCCAACATCATTGCCGAGAAACCCATCTTGCCGAGGCCGAAACTGGCCATTGCACCCAGCAGTTCCACGAGCTCGCGAGGCGACAGGTGGCCACGCTTGATCTGTTCTTCGATAAACGCGAAAGCCGAGTAACCCGATATCACGGTGCCATCGAAATCGAAGAACGCTCCGATCTGGGGCCCATCGGGCAGATCCAAGACTTCGGCGACAACATCCTGGTGCGGTAACATGAAAAATTCTCCTGCGAGCCCGCAACTATACAACCGTTGGATCTCAAAATGTTGATCCTGTCGGGCCGCAGAACGGCGTCGCGCATCGATGGTTTCGTGTCTCGGCGATTTGCCCGGGGTCGGGAGGGCTCAGGACAGCGCCGCGTTGACCTTCGCAAGGTCCTCCTCGGTGTCCACGCCAGGGCCCGGGCGGGCGGCGGCGCGACCGACTTTCAGGGTCAAACCCAGCCATAGCGCGCGAAGTTGCTCGAGTTTTTCGCACTCCTCCATTGCGCAGGGTTCAGCGGCAACCAAAGTCGCCAGGACATGGCGCCGGTAGGCATAGATGCCGTGGTGCCGGAGCGACGTTCCCCGCGCCAGGTCAAGCGAATCCTTGTCGCGGCTGAATGGAATTGCCGCCCGGCTGAAATACAGTGCATTGTCGTTTGCGTCGACGACTATTTTGGCGACATTCGGATCTTCGTAGTCCGCCACCGAAAACAGCTCACTGGCGAGCGTCGCCATGTCTGCTGTCGTCGAATCGAGCAGGCCTGCGCACTGGTCGATGAGGGAAGGAGGCATCAGGGGTTCGTCGCCCTGGAGATTCACAACCACGAGATCGTCGGGCCAGCGTAACTGCTCGCACACCTCCGCAAGCCGTTCGGTGCCCGACGTGTGCTCGGCCGCCGTCATACAGACGTTTGCGCCAAACCCCCGGGCCGCATCCTCGATACGCGCGTCGTCAGTGGCGATCCAGACTTCTTCAGCGGCGCTGCGGGTTGCGATCCGGTAGACATGCTGGATCATTGGCTCGCCGGCAATGAGCCTGAGCGGCTTGCCGGGCAGCCGCGTCGACGCATAACGTGCCGGAATAACCACGGTGAATCTGCTCATAGACCTGTCACGTATTTATAGATACATCAGCGCACCAGCTTCCGCTAAACTGGTTGCTCCCGCAAGCGCTGATAAGAAGATGGTGCGAATGTCCCTGCCGCCTATTAAGCATCGCGACACAAACGCTTTCAACCATATTGTGTCGGAGGAGAACTGAACCGTGTTGCTCCTCGATGTGCTCTATGTGGCGGCGTTCATCGTGTTGTCACCGTGGATCCTGGCGATGATCATATTCCGGCCTTCGTTTCGCGCGGGTATCGGCGCGCGGTTCCGGCCGGCTCTGCATGCTGAGCCGTCGCGCCCAACCGTCTGGCTACATGGTTCATCGGCAGGAGAAATCGACCTTCTGCGCGCGTTGGCCGGCCAGGTCGAAACATTGCCGGGCGACTACCGCATCGTGATATCGGCATTTGCGGTTTCGGGCTATACCGCCGCAAAGAAAGCGTTCCCGCAACATACGGTCATCTATTTCCCGGTCGATTTCTCTCCCGTTGTGCGTCGCTTTCTCCGGGTGATTCAACCGAAGCTCATCGTCCTGGTTGAATCCGAGCTCTGGCCAAATTTCATCGCGACCAGCGATCGGGCGGGCATCCCGGTCTGCGTTGTCAACGCAAGAATGTCGGAGAAATCTTTTCGTGGTCATCGCCGGTTGCCGTTGATTCCCTGGGCTCTGCGCAAGCTGTCGATGCTGGCAGCTCAGACTACCGAGGATGCGGCACGATTCCGCAGCCTTGGCGTTGCCGACGATCGACTGCATGTTACCGGAAACATGAAATACGATCTTTGCGAGACCGGTAATGCCGATGAGATTCTCGGGCTTCGCCGGCGGCTTCGGACACGATACGGCGTTGCTGAGGAAACGCCCGTCGTCATAGGTGGCAGCCTGCATCGCGGTGAGGACAAGGCGTTCGCCTGGGCGTACAAGCGCTTGCTCGACGCTGGCCAGGAGCTGTGCCTCGTGCTCGTGCCGAGATACCCGGCTGAGGCGCCGGCAATGGTCAGTGAGCTCGAACAAATCGGGCTGGTGGGTGTGCTGAAGTCCGGTCTGTCAGATGAGGAGAAAGCGGTGTTCGAGGACCACTCGCACGTTCTCGTCGTCGATACGATCGGAGAGCTCAGGCGCTTATACACGATGGCAGATATCGCCTACGTCGGCGGCAGTCTCCATTACAGGGGCAGTAATAAAGGTGGTCATAACCTGATGGAACCCGCAGTGCTTGGTACTGCCGTACTGTTCGGACCGCATAACTACAGTTTCCGGGAAACCGTCCGGGATTTGCTGGAGGCAGGGGCTGGCAAGCTTGTGTATGATCAGGACGAGCTGCTGGCCAGCCTGACGCAACTCCTCGACGATCCAGAGTCCAGAAAGGAGATAGGGCGACGTGCTCGCCGTGTTGTATTGGATAATCGCGGGGCAGCCAGTCAGAATCTCAGGCTTTTGCGAGACTATCTGCCATCAGGCGGAGTGTGCTCCGATTCTCACACCAACGAAGGAATACCGATTCAGTCATGAAAAAAGTCAAACACGTTGACGTCGCAGGTATCGATTGCGGCTCGGATGACCTGTTTCTTATCAGCGGCCCCTGCGTGATCGAGGAAGAATCGATGATGCTGAGAACGGCGGAGCGGCTCAAGGGCATTTCGGAGGAACTCAATCTGCCGCTGATCTTCAAATCGTCTTTCACAAAGGACAATCGCAGTTCGCTGGAGTACTTTCAGGGCCCGGGGCTCGAAGAGGGGCTGCGTATTCTGCAGAGGATAAAAACGGAATTCGGCCTTCCAGTACTTACCGACATACACTATCCGTCTCAGGCGGCGCCGGCAGCCGAAGTCGTCGATATCCTGCAGATACCGGCCTACCTTTGCATGCAGACCGAGCTGGTGACTACCGCCGCAAAAACCGGTGCCGTCATTAACCTCAAACACGGGCAGTTCATTGCCCCGGACGGCATGTTGAAACCGGTCAGGAAGATAGAAGACGTCGGTGGAGACAAGATCATCCTGACCGAACGCGGCTACACGTTCGGCTACAACGACCTGATCGTCGATCCGCGGAGCTTTTTTATGCTACGCGATGCCGGCTACCCGGTGGTTTTCGATATCACGCACTCGATTCGACGCTATGGCATTCCCAGCAAAGACCCGAAAGGCGGAACCCGGCAATACCTGAACGTGCTGGCAAGGTCCGGCGTCGCCGCCGGTGTCGACGGTCTGTTCGTCGAGGCCCACCCGAACCCACCGGAAGCCCTTTGTGACGCTGCCAGCCAGTACTATCTGGACGACGTGGCGGAATTCCTGAAACCGCTGCTCGATATCCATCGCCTAGTCCGCCATTTATAATAATCTGCGAGGAGAAAAATAATGGACCTGTACCTCGACTCCGTAAACTTTGACGAAATCGAGCAAGCCTTTGAGCTGGGATTTCTTACCGGTCTGACCACGACACCAACGTTCATGCATCGACACGGCATAACCGATGTCGATGGTGCCATCGTCAAGCTGTCGAAAATGGTGCCTGAACTACAGGTAGAAGCGCTCGGTGTCACACATGACGAAATAGTCACCGAAGCCGAACGTCTACTCGAGCTGCCGCTCGAGCTGGAGCCCGTCTTTAAAGTGCCGATTTCGCAGGAAGGCGTTCGGGCCTGCAGTACGCTGACCAAGAGAGGTCATCGCGTCAACGTACATCTCATTTACACCTTGAACCAGGCGTACATGGCGATGGCGGCCGGCGCCGCATTCGTGTGTCCGCTGGCGGGCCGACTGCAGGACCAGGGACATGACGCGAACGCCTTGTTCGAGCAGTGCGTCGACGTGATCGAGAAATACAATTATCCGACCAAAGTGATGTTTTCGTCGGTGCGGCATCCGGAGCACGTGCGCCAGGCGTTGATCACCGGCGCTCACGTCTGCACCGTGCCCTGGGGCGTGATGCGGACGCTCAGTCAGAATGCGCTGACGACGGTCGGTACCAACCAGTTCCTCGAGCATACCCGGCTCATGACCGTGCGCGTGAAAGAGGTTATCAGGGAACAAAATCCGCTATGCGTTGCTGCAGAGACGATTGCGGACGCTTTGCTGAAGATGACCGAATCCCGCTTGGGAGCTGTAACCGTCGTCGACGATGACGGCGGTGTGCTCGGTGTCTTCACTGATGGCGATCTGCGGCGAAACTTGCAGGAGCAGGGTTCGGGTGTCGTGAAAAAATCGCTCGGCGATCTCGGTTTCTCCGGTAAGCCGATCACGATAGCGGCCGACGCGCTCCTGTATGACGCGATGGCCCTTTTCGAGAAGTCGCACGTCGATACGATCGTTGTCGTAGAAAACGAAAAACCAATCGGCATTGTCGACATTCAGGATATCGTCAGTCGGGACCTGTTCGGCGGCTAGTCGTGCCCGCCGGGAAACGGGAATCGATGTCTGAAGTCCAAACAGCGTTCGAGTCGATCGGCGGCAGTTTTGTGATGCCGCCGGCCGAAATCGCCGCAGTGCTTCAGCAGTGTCGCGGCGTGGTTTTTGACTGGGATGGCGTCTTCAATTCCGGGCGCAAGGGGGTCTCCACCGAAAGCGACTTCACCGAGGCCGATTCGATGGGCACGAATATGCTGCGTTACGGCTTGTGGCGCATTGTCGGTAAGTTGCCGTTCACTGCAATAATCAGTGGTGAGAACAACAAGAGTGCGATCCGATTTGCCGGGCGGGAGCACTTTGACAGCGTTTATACCGGCATCAAGGACAAGCGAAACGTCATTGAGCACCTGTCAGAGCAGAACGGCATTGATGCGAAAGAGTTGATCTGCGTTTTCGACGACATCAACGATCTCGGCATGGCGGAGTTATGCGGCGTGCGGTTGTTGGTGCGTCGCGATGCCAGTCCCTTACTTAGGGAATATGCAACGCAGCATTCCCTGTGTGACTACGTTACCGGATCGGCTGAATACGCTGTCCGCGAAGTCTGCGAACTCGTGCTGGGCTTATTGGGCGCGCACGACGACGTAGTACAGTCGCGAGTTGCTTACGACGAAGAGTATCAGCGTTATTTTCAGGCTCGCCAGGCGGTCACGACGAGAGCATTCGCGACACGCGACAATTCAATCATTGAGCATGATGCTCTGTTTCCGGCTGCCTGAGCTAATGCTTGCGACTATCAAAAGACTGGTTTACTCAAAAAACATACTGTACTCGGCAGCTATCTACCTGCTGGTGGTTTGGGCGCTTGCACACCTGGCCTGGCGCGGTATCCATCACGCGCCCTACCTGAGGCGTTGGCACGAGCGCTTCGGTTTCGTAAAGCCAGTGAACTCCGATGATGTGATATGGGTGCATGCCGTATCTGTCGGCGAGGTACGCACGGTCTCGCGCCTCGTCGAGTTTCTGCAAAACGAGTATCCGGAGAGCCAGATACTTATCACGACGATGACGCCCACCGGTTCTGCCCAGGTAAGACAAACGCATGGCGATTCGGTGCTGCATTGTTACGCGCCATATGATCTGCCGGGTTCCGTGCACCGCTTTCTGAATCGAGTCCGACCAAGGCTTGCGTTTGTCATCGAAACCGAGTTTTGGCCGAATATCCTGAGAATCTGCGAGGAACGCTCGATACCGACGCTGCTTCTGAACGTTCGCGTCTCGCCGAAATCGTTTAGAGGATACGCGCTGTTCCCAAGGTTCGCGCGCAAGATGTTGGAGCGACCATCGATCATGGCGGCGCAGTCGGAGGACGATGCAAGTCGGCTGCTCGAACTTGGCGCGCGTGCGGAGCGGGTAGTGGTGACGGGAAACCTGAAGTTCGACGTGAGTCCACCTAGCACCGCGACTGAACGTGCATCTGAGCTGCGTCAGCGTTGGGGCAAGTCGCGGCCGGTGTGGATTGCCGCGAGTACGCACGACGGCGAAGAAAAGAAAGTGCTCGAAGCGTTTCGAATACTTCGTCGGCACCACGCCGACACATTACTGGTAGTAGTGCCAAGACATCCGGAACGTTTCGCAAATGTGGCCAGGATTTGTCGTCGCAGTGGTTACAAGGTCGCGCTGCACAGCGAAACCCGCAACGGGCTGCCGGACACGGACATCCTCGTCGGTGACACGATGGGCGAACTGGCAGGCATGTACGGGGCCGCCGATGTCGCTTTCGTTGGCGGCAGCCTGGTACGGCACGGCGGACATAACCTGGTCGAGGCCATGGCCGTCGGCACGCCGGTAGTATTTGGTCCGCACGTCTTCAATTTCGAACAAAGCAGCAGAACGGCGCTGGAATACGGTGCGGCCGAGCAGGTTCGGGATCCCGGCGAACTGGCCGCCACGGTGCAGAAGTATCTGGACGATCCGGAGCTCCGGGATCGTGCCGCCGATGCGGCAAAAAGAGTCATCGAAGACAGCCGGGGGTCACTTCAGGCGACCGAGGCGCTCATTCGTGAAACCGTCAAGCGGGCCCGGCCTCCAAAACGACCGGAGTCCCCGGCGCAACCGGCTGCGGCGCGGGGGAGTTTGTTGTAGCTCGTTCAGGATGTCACGACAGCTAACAGGATTTGCCGGCCGCCGGCGGCTGGCCTCGAGATCATGGGGAATAAGATGAAACGACTTTCGTTCTGCGCCGTATTGCTGGCGCTCGGACCTTCATTTTTGTTTGCAGCAGAAGAGGAAAGCCCGGATCCTGGATTCAACGAGCCTACTTTCTCGGGTCTCGAGTTCCGCAGTATTGGTCCCGCGTTTACGGCTGGGCGAATCGCCGACATTGCGATCGATCCCCGTAATCAAAGCACCTGGTACGTCGGTGTCGGCAGTGGTGGTGTATGGAAGACACGCAATCGTGGCACGACCTGGGAACCAATTTTCGATGACGAAGGATCCTACTCGATAGGCTGCGTTACGATCGATCTCAATAATCCGAATACGATCTGGGTGGGCACCGGGGAAAACGTCAGTGGCCGCCATGCAGGCTATGGTGACGGCGTGTATCGCAGCCGTGACGGCGGACAGAACTGGGAGAAGATGGGCCTCGAGGGTTCTGAACGAATTGGCATGATTCGCATCGATCCACGGGACTCGAACACGATCTTCGTTGCGGCGCAGGGTCCACTCTGGTCCGGAGGCGGCGAGCGTGGCTTGTTCAAGTCGGCCGACGGCGGAAAAAGCTGGCGCAAAGTGCTGGGCGACGGCCTCGGCAATACCGAAATTGACGATCAATACACGGGCGTGTCGGAGGTCCATATGGACCCGCGCAATCCCGACGTCATGTACGCGGTTTCCTGGCAGCGAATTCGTAATGTCGCGGTGCTCATGGATGGCGGTCCCGGAACGGGCATTCACAAATCCGAGGATGGCGGCGAGACCTGGCGCGAATTGACCGAGGGCCTGCCTGAAGAAAACCGTGGCAAGACGGGCCTTGCAATTTCGCCGCAAGATCCGGACGTCGTTTACGCCACCATCGAACTGGCCAATCGCGAAGGCGGCTTCTGGCGATCCGCGGACGGTGGCGAAACCTGGGAGAAGCGGAACGAGTACCTGTCGAGCGGTACCGGGCCGCACTACTACCAGGAGTTGTTCGCGAGCCCGCACCAATTTGATCGCGTATACCAGATGGACGTGCAGATGCACGTCACGGAAGACGGCGGGGAGACCTTCACCAACCTCGAGCACGAAACCAAGCATTCCGATCATCACGCCATGGCGTTCGATCCGGAAGACGAGAACTACCTGCTGGTGGGCGTTGATGGCGGGATTTACGAATCGTATGACCTTGGCAAGTCGTGGCGCTTCGCCAATAACATGCCTATCACACAGTACTACAAGGTGGCCGTCGATTATGATGAGCCTTTCTATAACGTGTACGGTGGGACTCAGGACAACAACAGTCACGGCGGTCCGTCGCGCACGGATAACAACGTCGGCATTCGAAATTCGGACTGGTTCATCACGCTGTTTGGCGATGGTCACCAGTCCGCGGTTGACCCCGATAACCCGGACATCGTGTATGCGCAATGGCAACAGGGCAACCTGACGCGCTTTGATCGAAAAACCGGTGAAAGCGTGTACATCAAGCCACAAGCGGCCGCGGGCGATCCGCCCGAGCGTTATAACTGGGATTCGCCGATCCTGATCAGCCCGCATAAATCGTCAACGCTCTATTTCGGCACGCAGCGTGTTTGGAAAAGCGATGACTACGGTGACTCATGGGTAGCGATCAGCGGCGATCTGACCCGCAACGAAGAGCGGACTCGCCAACCATTGATGGGTCGCACCTGGAGTTTCGACGCATCGTGGGACCTCTATGCGATGTCGTCGTTTAACACGATCACATCGTTGTCGGAGTCGTCGCTTGTCGATGGTTTGATATACGTTGGCACGGACGACGGCATCATCCAGGTCACGGAGGATAATGGTCAAAACTGGCGGCGCGTCGACAAACTTCCGGGCGTGCCGAACCGGTTCTTTGTCAACGATATAAAAGCGGACCTGCACAACCCCGACACGGTCTATGTCGTGGTTGACGACCACAAGAGCGGTGACTTCTCACCCTATGTGTTGAAAAGCGAAAATCGCGGGAGAAGCTGGAAGAGTATCGCGGGCAATCTTCCCGAGCGCCACGTGCTGTGGCGCATCGTGCAGGACCATGAAAAACCCGGGCTGATGTTCCTCGGCACCGAGTTCGGTGTGTTCTTCACGGTTAACGGCGGTGGGGATTGGACGAAGCTCAAGGGGGGAGCACCGAACATACCGTTCCGCGACCTGGTCATTCAGACGCGCGAGAACGACCTCGTGGGAGCGACTTTCGGACGGAGTTTCTACATTCTCGATGACTACTCGCCGCTGCGCGATGTCGACGCCGGCATGCTGAAGAACGAATCCGTCCTGTTTCCGGTACGCAAGACGCATTGGTATGTTCCCAGGCGGCCGCTCGGGTGTTCGGAGGCGGGCTGTGCCGGTAGCCAGGGCGACGGGTATTTTGTTGCACCGAATCCTGCCTTTGGCGCGACCTTTACGTACTACCTGCCGGAGACGATTCAGACAAGCCAGGAAGCGCGCCGCGAGGCGGAAAAGGAACGTGAAAAGGAAAACCAGGATGTGGAATTTGCGTCCTGGAACACGGTCCTCGAGGAGCAGCGCGAGGACGAACCAGCGATCGTGTTCACAGTGACGAATCGCAATGGCAGTGTCGTGCGGCAAATCGAAGGCCCTGTGGAAGCCGGCTTCCATCGCATTTCCTGGGACCTGCGCTATCCGGCTTTGGAGGCGTGGATTCCGGAGGAAGAGCGCCATTATGAATCGGCGGGCGTGCTCGTCGTACCCGGAACATTTTCCGTATCGATGCACAAGCGAGTCGATGGTGTCCTGAGCGACCTCGGACAACGCCAGACCTTCGAGCTTGTCTCGATTCGTGAACCGACGCTGCCGGGCAGCACACAGGAGCAACGCGTCGTATTCGAAACCCAGATTGATGAGCTTGTTCGCGCGTCCGACGGAACCGTCAGGGCGATCGACGAGATCGTTCTGGAAATCGATGCCGTGAAGGAGGCGCTGGAGCGCTCGACGGCCGATGCCTCACTCTATGAGATCGCAAACGCGATTCAGCAGGGTTTAACCATTGAACGCGATCGCCTGTGGGGCAACGAGACCCGCGACAATTTCAAGGACCTGGATGAAGTACCACTGATTGTGCGCATCATGCATGCGCGCTTTATGCCAGGCACGAATGCCTACGGCCCGACGCCAGAGCAACGCGAGTCATTGCAGATCGGACGCGAATTGTATGACGATGTCAGGCGACAGCTCACGGAACTGGTCGACGTCGGCTATAAAGGGCTCAAGGACGCATTGGATGAAGCGCGTGTGCCGTGGACACCAGGCAGAGGCATCCAGTAAGCAGAAAGGCACCGCTAGAGGTAGGCGATTAACAGGTACCCTGCGACCGAGATTGATGCGGCGATCGACGCGTAGGGTATCTGCGTAATGGC
>Ga0224504_10001063_pt1 | contig 12290 bp, 9 predicted proteins | sample SF_Oct11_sed_USG_3_FD_170160 | JGI IMG/M metagenome (GOLD analysis project Ga0224504, IMG submission 170160) | Sediment microbial communities from San Francisco Bay, California, United States - SF_Oct11_sed_USGS_24 | ecosystem: Environmental > Aquatic > Marine > Sediment | place: USA: California... | reverse complement strand
GGTGATTTCGACAGCGAGACCGGATTTCACTTTTGGCAGCAGGTTTTCCGGCACGCTGAAGTCAACGCGCAGTGGGTCCAGCTGCACCACGTCCACAAGCTCCTGGCCAACCGTTGCGTAGTCACCGACGTTTATCCGTCTCAGGCCGGCGAACCCGGAAAACGGCGCACGAATCACGGTCTTGGTCAGTTTCGCACTTGACGACCTCAGACGTGCCACGTCGACATCGTAGTTAGCACGAGCTGCATCGTAGTCGGTACCGGAGATGAGTTGTTTCGCGCGCAGCCCCTCGGCACGCTCAAGGGCCGACTCGCTGCGATTCACGTTGGCGCGGGCCTCGTTAACTTCAGCTTCAAGCACTGTTGCTTCGATCGAATACAATTTTGCGCCCTGGTCGAGTGGCTCACCTTCGCGGAAATGCACGGCCAGGACCTGTCCCGGAACTTCAGCGCGCAATGTGGCCGACGCCTCAGCGGTCAGTGTTCCGATGGCCTTGACCGAGGATTCGAGCGCTGTGACCTGTACCGTCGCTGTTTCCACGGCGACCGCGGCATTAGCCGTCGGTCCACCCTGCGCAATAGCAGATGACGCGGCGGCGAGCGCCAGTAGTATGCAAAATCTGACTGCTTGCATTATTGCTTCCCGGAGAGTCCAGTCGGAAGGATCCGCTATTATGCGTTATTTAGAACCCCAATCGTTAGACGCTATTTGGGAGTCAATCTTCTTGGCGCCAGTTATTCTGCGATGTGCTCCGCTAAAAGGCGGACTCGCGCGAGTCCGTATATGTCTCAATTGCGCAGAGTGAGCCCGGGCGTATGGTGAAACGGTAGACTCTCGTTCAGGAGGTTCCCATGCCAATCGTCAACGTACTGGTTATCGCCGCGCTTGTCGCAACGGTGGTTGTACTGTCACTGGGGCTGCGCTCCATGGCGCGGGGTGGCACCTACGACAAGGAGCACGCTGAGAAATTCATGTGGGAACGCGTTGCGCTGCAGGGACTGGTCGTGGTCCTGTTGCTTGCGGCGGCGTGGCTGTTAAACACCTGACTTCGCCTTTAGAATACGGCCGGAGCTAAGCAGGAGTTCCGGACCATGCGTATTGACGCGATCGCCATCGGCAAGAACCCACCCGACGATGTCAACGTCATCATTGAGGTGCCGCTCGGTGGCCAGCCGATTAAGTACGAACTGGATAAAGATGCCGGCGTACTGGTCGTTGACCGTTTCCTGTACACACCGATGTCTTACCCCGGCAACTATGGCTTCGTGCCACACACGTTGTCGGAAGACGGTGACCCAATCGACGTACTTGTCATCAACACGCGCGCGCTGGCGCCCGGCTGTGTCATCAATGTGCGGCCGGTCGGCGTGCTGATCATGGAAGACAACGCCGGGCAGGACGAGAAAGTTATCGCGGTGCCAGGTCACGCGCTGACTCAGCGCTACGATGAGGTGCTAACGCACACCGATCTGCCGGACATCACGCTGGAGCAGATCGAGCACTTTTTCGAGCACTACAAGGACCTGGAGCCGGGCAAGTGGGTCAAGATTGGTGACTGGCACGGTACAGACATGGCCAAGCGCCTGATTTCTCAGGCGATCGATCGAGCGAAAGCTTAGAGCGCGTCGTAAAAAGACTCCTGGCGCGCGCGCTCGGCGGAATCGGGGAGGCGTCCGTGCGCCGCACCGAAGTTATCGTTGACGTGATGCAGCTTGGTCATCCCGGGAATGCTGAGCGTGGATGCCGGGTGGCCGATCGCATATTTGAGCAGGAACTGCGCCCAGGTTTCGCAACCGAATTCCCGCGCCCACTCGGGCAGTGCCTGTTTACCTACCTTCTCAAAAATTCGTCCGCCGCCAAATGCGCGGTTGATCATGACGGCAGCGCCACGGTCTGCGGCGAGAGGCAGGATCCGATCCGCGGCTTCGCGCTGCTCAAGTGAGTAGTTTATCTGGATGAAGTCGAGCTCTTCCTGCCGCAGAATCTTTTCAAATTCTTCGTACTGATGCGCGCGGGATGTTGTGATGCCGATGTAGCGAACAAGGCCCTCCTGCTGCCATTCGCGCAGGACCGGCAGCGCTTCCTGCCAATTGATCAGGTTGTGAACCTGCATCAGGTCGATCGTTGCTGACTTCAGTTTTTTTTGCGATGCCTTCATCTGTGCGGACGTCGCTGCGGCACCACCATCCTTGTCGGTCTTGGTCGCGACGAACAAGCCGTCGCGAATATCCAGATCGGCAATCAAATCGCCGAGTACTGACTCGGAACTGCGATACATTGGTGCGGTATCGATAACCGTGCCGCCGAGCTCGTGGAAGCGGGCAAGTGCAGCGCGCAACACCGCACGTTTTTCGACGTCGTCGCCAACCCCGTAGCGATTTGTGCCCAGCCCGATGATCGGCACCAGTTCGCCCGATGACGGTATCGCTTTTCTGATTATCTGCTCGGCCCCGGCCCGGGCATTACCGCCAAGAGCGGTTAGCGACAGTGCGCCAAGGCACGCCTTGTTGAAGTCTCGTCGCGTGATGGTCATTTCTGGCTCCTTAGCCTTTCATTTCCTCGAGCTCGAGGCCTTTGGTCTCGTGCACCATCCTGGCCACGAAGAATATAGAAACCACGGCGCACGCGGTGTAGAAACCGTACGCTCCCGCGAGTCCGACTCCGGCCAGCATAATTGGAAACGTCATTGTGATTCCGAAATTTGAGCCCCACTGAGCAAGACCGGAAACGGCAAGCCCGGTTCCCCGAATCTGGTTGGGGAACATTTCTCCCAGCATCACCCACATAACGGGTCCCCAGGAAAAATTGAAGAACATAACGTAAACGTTGGCGGCGACAAGGGCGAGCGGACCGTAAATACCGTCCAGGCTAAGGCTCCCATCGGCTGCGGTCGACGCATTCATGAATGCAAAGGTGACGAGCGCCAGGGTGATCGCCATGCCGATGGAACCAATCCAGAGAATCGGCTTGCGCCCGATGCGGTCGACGAGCAATAACGCAGCGGTGACGGCCGCGATGCTCAAGCCGCCACTGACGATGTTGATGAGCAGGGCATCGCTTTCGGTAAAGCCGACCGACTGCCACAATACGGCCCCATAATAAAAGACCACGTTGATGCCAACCAGTTGCTGGAACGTTGCGAGGCCGATGCCGACCCACACCAGTCGGCGAATGCGGCCGGTCTGTGGGTCCAGCAAATCCGCCAGGCGCGGATTGTGATGATCTTTCGCCAGGGATGCGTCAATCTCATCGGCCTTGCGCCTGGCCGCGTCGGCACCGGTAAGTCGAGTGAGTACCTCGATCGCCTTGTCATGCTGCCGCTGCAGCACCAGGTAGCGAGGGCTCTCCGGGATGAAGAACAACGCGACCAGGAAAACAGTGGCTGGAATCAGCTCCATCCAGAACATCCAGCGCCAGGCTTCGAAACCCAGCCAGAGTTCGTTCATGGATGAGCCCGCAGCATCGGCGATCAGGTAGTTGCTGAAGAACGCCAGGAACAGGCCGCAGATGATGGCGATCTGCTGAACGGTTGCCAGTGTCCCCCGGAAATGGGCAGGCGTTACCTCGCTGATATAGGCAGGTGCCAGGACACTCGCGGCACCGACCGCGAGTCCACCAAGGATCCGGTAAACAACAAACTCCAGTGATCCGCCGGCTATCCCGGAACCCCATGCGCTGATGATGAACAACACCGCCGCCAGCCGCATGATTGAACGCCGACCGCGGCGATCCGCAAGGCGCCCGGCAAAGAACGCGCCGATAGCGCAGCCGAGCAGCATGGAGGCGACATTGAACCCTGTTCCCATACTGTCCGAGTCAAATGCCGTCCGCAGGCCGTCAACGGTGCCGTTGATAACGCCACTATCAAAACCGAAAAGAAAACCACCGATCGTCGCGATGCAGCTAATGACGACGATATAGAGAGTGTTCTGGGTGACGCCTGTGGCCTTGCTCAATCTGATCCCCTCAATCTAATTGTGCTCGGGATTATGCACTTCGCTGTATTGATGTGCACGACGCTGGCACAATTGGTGACCCTGCCTTACGCACGGTGAGTATTCGATGCCAGGACTGTATTTTGAAGAGTTTGAGGTCGGCCAGACCTTTGACCACTCGATTCGGCGCACCATCACCGAAACTGACAACGTGCTCATCTCGACGTTGAGCCATAACCCGGCACCGCTGCATCTCGACGCCGAGTACATGAAGAACACAGAGTTCGGCAAGCCGCTGGTCAACAGCTGCCTGACGCTGAGTCTCATGGTGGGTATCTCGGTCAATGACACGACCCATGGTACGACGGTCGCCAATCTTGGTTGGGATGACGTGCGTTTCCCGAAGCCGCTTTTCTGCGGCGATACGATCCGTATTCAGTCGGAAGTGCTGGAGCTACGCGCCAGCAAGTCGCGACCTGACAATGGCATCGTGATCTTCGCCCACAGAGCCTTTAACCAGCACGACGAACTCGTTGGCGTTTGCAGGCGTTCGGCACTCATGATGCGAAAACCTGCATGAGTCGCAGTTTCCTGTTCGTTCCCGCCGACTCCGAACGCAAGTTGGAAAAAGCGGACGGCATTGGCGCCGACGCCCTTATCCTGGATCTCGAGGATGCGGTGGCCCCGGAAGCCCGGCCAGCCGCGAGACAGCTTGCGGCTGCCTATCTGCAGGGAAAGGAAGATGCCTGGGTGCGCATCAATCCGATCTATTCGGACGATGCGCTGCCGGACCTGGAGGCGGTCATGCCGTCGGCCCCGACCGGCATCGTTCTGCCGAAGCCACGCACTGCCGCAGACGCCGTGGTCCTGGCAAGGCACCTCGATGGACTGGAGCAGCAGCACGGCATCGCGCCCGGCAGCACGAGAATCATGGCGCTATGCACGGAACACCCTGCCGCCCTGTTTTCGCTGGACGGCTATATCGGGGCGACCTCGCGACTGTATGGCCTGTCCTGGGGTGCAGAGGATCTTGCCGCCGCCGTCGGCGCCAGGGCCAACCGCGACGAAAGCGGCAACTGGCTTCCGCAGTATGAGATGGCCCGTGCGCTGTGCCTGTTTGCGGCGGCCGCTGCGGAAGTTGCAGCCGTGGATACGGTCTTTACGGACTTTCGCGATCTCGATGGATTGCTACGCTACGCTACGAAAGCCCGGCGGGACGGCTTCAACGGCATGCTTGCGATCCATCCGGCCCAGGTCGATGTGATCAATGCTGCGTTCGAGCCGACGGCCGAAGAGCTCGAGTACGCGGAGCGGGTCATTAGACTATTTGATGAGAACCCCGGTGCTGGAACTGTCGGTCTGGATGGTAAAATGCTTGACCGTCCACATCTGATTCAGGCACAGCGATTGCTACGGGCATATCGCAATTAATACTAAAAAGGTAAATCATCATGGAAACGCAAATTTACCCGGTCTCTGACGCAACCAAAGAACGCGCCCTTATCGACAAGGCACGCTACGAAGAAATGTATTCGAAGTCGATTTCCGACAACGAAGCTTTCTGGGCAGAGCAAGCCCAGCGAATCGACTGGATTAAGCCGTTTACAAAGATAAAGGATGTGTCCTTTGCAAAGGACGATCTGCATATTCGCTGGTTCGAGGACGGCACGCTCAACGTCTGCTACAACTGTGTCGATCGACATCTCGAAGACAAGGCTGACGACGTCGCGTTGATATGGGAAGGCGATGACCCGAGCCGCGACCTCAAGATAACCTATCGTGAGCTGCACGAACGGGTCAGCAAATTCGCAAACGCGCTGAAGGCGCTCGGCGCGAAACGCGGTGACCGCATCACGATTTACATGCCCATGATTCCCGAGGCCGCTATTTCGATGCTGGCCTGCGCACGTATCGGTGCTGTCCATTCGGTTGTCTTTGGCGGCTTCTCACCGGATGCGCTGGCAGGGCGCATTCACGATTGCGAATCCAATATCGTCGTGACCGCTGACGAAGGTTTGCGTGGCGGCAAGATCGTTCCGCTCAAGGCGAATGTTGATGCTGCAGCCGGCAAACCCGAAGTGACGACGCTCGAAAAAGTGCTCGTCGTACGCAATACGGGCAACGATGTTGAGTGGGACGAAGATCGCGACGCGTGGCTTCACGAACTGGAAGCCAGCGTCGATGCCGATTGCCCCTGTGAGGAAATGGGTGCGGAAGACCCACTGTTTATTCTTTACACTTCAGGCTCCACTGGCAAACCCAAAGGTGTCCTGCACACCACCGGCGGTTATCTTGTGTACGCATCGATGACGCACGAGTACGTGTTCGACTATCACCCGGGTGACATTTACTGGTGCACGGCCGACGTTGGCTGGGTAACGGGACACAGCTATATCGTCTACGGCCCGCTCGCGAACGGCGCGATTTCACTGATGTTTGAAGGCGTTCCGAACTACCCTACGTCGTCGCGCTTCTGGGAAGTTTGCGACAAACACAACGTCAATATCTGCTACACGGCTCCGACCGCGATCCGTGCGCTGATGCGCGAAGGCGATGATCCCGTCAAACGGACATCCCGCAAGGATCTGCGGTTGCTTGGCTCGGTTGGTGAACCGATCAACCCCGAGGCCTGGGAGTGGTACTACCATGTCGTGGGCGACGGCCGGTGCCCGATTGTGGATACGTGGTGGCAGACGGAAACGGGTGGCATCCTCATTACACCGCTACCGGGCGTCACCGACCTGAAGCCAGGCTCCGCAACGCACCCGTTCTTTGGAATTCAGCCGGCATTGCTGGATGCTGATGGCGTTACGCTGGATGGTGCAGCCTCGGGCAACCTGGTGATCACGGACAGCTGGCCTGGCCAGATGCGTACGGTCTACGGCGACCATGAGCGCTTCGTTGAGACCTACTTCTCGACGTACCCGGGGTACTACACGACCGGCGACGGCGCGCGTCGCGACGAAGACGGTTACTACTGGATCACGGGACGTACCGACGACGTTCTGAATGTTTCAGGTCATCGCATGGGCACTGCGGAAGTTGAGAGCGCACTGGTCTCACATGACAACGTTGCCGAGGCTGCCGTGGTTGGCTACCCGCATGACATCAAGGGGCAGGGTATTTATGCCTATGTCACCTTGATGGAAGGCGTCGAACCTACCGACGAGCTGCGCGTGGAGCTGCAGAAATGGGTTCGCAAGGAGATTGGTCCGATCGCGAAACCCGATCTCATTCAGTGGGCTCCGGGATTACCGAAAACGCGTTCCGGCAAGATCATGCGCCGTATTCTGCGCAAGGTTGCTGCGGATGACTTTGGTGAGTTGGGTGACACCTCAACGCTGGCCGATCCGTCGGTTGTCGAGGACCTGATCGAGAACCGGCAGAACCGCAACTAGAATGGATTAGCCGCCCATCTGGTCGCGGCGAATTTCTCCCGCGAGGGTGTTCTCGAGATCATCGATAAGACTGTCGTGAAGTTCGTCGCTGGATACAGGCTCGACAACATCGCGTTCCTCGAACGCCAGGTCGCCGCCCACTGACTCGGCGATGACCGGAGCATCGAGCTTCTGTGTTGCCAGCAGCCCGGGACCGGTCGCCTGGTCCACAGGTTCGTCATGCAGTCCTGGCCTGGCTGTGCCTTCGTGATCGTGTCGCTGGTATTCCGCAACCTGTCGTTCATAGGCCTTGACGAATTCCTCACCGAACATCTGCGGGAAGCGGCCACCGCCCCTCTCCGTCATGATGGGGTAGAGATCCTTGTACAGGTTCCAGTACATTGACTTGTTCAGGAACGAGAACAGCTTGTTATTGAGCGTGCGGTCGAAGCGATCCTGAAGCTCATCCGGATCGAAGCGATCGGCGAACTCGATGAACGCGCTGTTCATCGCGTCGAGAAACGCATTCTGGTGATTGATCAGGTCGCGATTGGCCTCGCGCACTGCGTCCCGGGCTTCAAGGTACTCACCTTCGTCGCCGACCAGCAACTGCTTGATCAGGTCATCGGTGTTATCCGAGAACTTCATCGGGTTGTTCTGGCGCGGCAGGACGGTCGTCTGGTCTAGGCAGAATGCGTTCTCCAGATTGGCGCGGCCGGCGAGAAGGGTGATGGTGCCCTCCACGAACTCACGCAGCACGAGGCCAGCCGACATCATCATTTCCGGACGATTATCGGATGAGTGTAGTTCGGCACGGCTAATGCCAAGGCCGTCCAGGAATGAATCAAACAGATCGTCAGCCGTCACATCGACGGACTCGTCAGCCGAATCGTCATTGGCGGATATCATTTCCATCTTGGGCTTCGGTTCAACTTTCGGTTCGACTTTTTTCGGCTCTTTGCCGAAGAGGACCGACTGGAACTCGTCGTCGCCTGTGATCTCCGACTCGTCAAGCAGTTGCATGCCCGTCTCAATGACATCTTCGTCGACGAACTGCTCGATATGGTCCGGTGCTACAGAGGGCTCCGGCTCGATCGGCATGACGAGGCTTTCACCTTTGTCGATTGTAATTTCAAACTCGAAATCGCCCATACGCATGTGATCGCCGTCGAACAGGCGCCGCGGGTTGCCCTTGCCGATGGGCTCGATTTCGCCGTTTATGTAGACGCCGTTGCTGCTCGTGTCCGCGAGGTAGTACATGCCACCCTTGTAGTCGATCGTGGCGTGGCGACCAGAAATATAGCGATCCGGATCAGGAAGGATCCAGTCATTCTGCAGTGCTCGACCGATGGTGCCGCCGTCCTCGTAGTACTCGCGCACGCAGTCGTCACCGAGGAGATCGCGGTGTTCAGAGACGAGTTTGATGGTTAACGGCATGGCACACCTCTCATATATCGACCAATTGTGCTCTGAATCAAGGTCTTAGACTGCTACCCAGATCACATAATCAGGCCTTGCTCGGCTCGCTAAGGCCTTGATCTACGTAAAATGCAGCCAACCCGCGGGGTTTTGGTTAGACTGGATACCACCGATGAGCAAGCAAACCCTATTCAAAGTTGTCTTCATGAGCCAGGGACAGGTCTACGAGATCTATGCCCGCTCGGTCGGTCATGGCGAATTATTCGGCTTTGTCGAAGTCGAGGAACTGGTTTTCGGCGAGCGGACCACTGTTGTGGTCGACCCCTCAGAGGAAAAGATCAAGTCGGAATTTGCCAATGTCCGCCGAACCTACCTGCCAATGCACTCGATCATCCGGATTGACGAAGTCGACAAGCAGGGCGTCAGCAAGGTCTCCAAGCTCGAGGGCGGCAACGTCGCGCAGTTCCCGCTGCCCGTCTACACACCGGGTGACAGCAACAAGTAGTTGGTCCGGGCGAGGGCGTTCCAGTATCATCGCGACTCGATTCCCAACCACCTCGCACAAGGTCCTCGAACCCGATGCTCGAACTGCCAGGACAGGCGGCCCTCTCGAATTTTCGCCTGGCAAAACTGACTCGCACCCTGAAACGTGCCGATGACCGCGTGGCAGCCGTCGAGGCCCGATTTACCTATTTCGTGGCCACCCACGGTGAGCTGTCCGGGGAAGACCGGAAGCGTCTTGACGGCCTGCTGCTTTCCGGTGACAAGCCGGCCAGCCTCTCACGCGGTGCAGGGACGCTTTATGTTGTGCCGCGGCCCGGTACGATCTCACCGTGGTCATCGAAAGCAACGGATATCGCCAGAGCCTGTGATATTACCGGGGTTGAGCGGATTGAGCGCGGCATTTGCTATGGTCTGAAATTCAACGGCAAAGTCACTGGCGCTGACGTGCTGGCACTGAGTCACCTGCTGTTCGACCGCATGACTGAAGCGGTATTCGTAAGCGCAGACGGTGTCGAGGCATTGTTCGCGAAACATGAACCGGCGCCGGTCGGTATCGTCCCGCTGGCGGAGCAGGGGCGCGACGCGCTCGTTGCCGCGAATACGAATCTTGGACTCGCGTTATCCGGCCAGGAGATCGACTACCTCGTCGAGTGCTATGGCAACCTGGCGCGGGACCCGACGGATGCGGAACTCATGATGTTTGCGCAGGCGAACTCTGAGCATTGCCGCCACAAAATATTTAACGCGAGCTGGATCATCGACGGCGATGCACAGGACCAGCGCCTGTTCGGCATGATCAAATCGACTACAGAGAAGACGCCAGATGGCGTTATCTCGGCCTACAGCGACAACGCGGCCGTCTTTGAGGGCTGGACCGGGCAGCGCCTGATGCCACGTTCAACAGACCGCGAGTACGCGTTCTTCGAAGAGCCCATCCACGTCCTCATCAAGGTGGAAACACACAACCATCCGACGGCGATCTCTCCATTTCCCGGCGCTGCTACCGGCTCGGGCGGTGAAATTCGGGACGAAGGTGCTACCGGGCTTGGGGCCAAACCCAAGGCTGGCCTGACGGGATTCACGGTGTCGCACCTGCGTATTCCCGGATATTCCCAGCCCTGGGAAGACGCTTTTCCACATCCTGACCACCTGGCAACGCCGCTCGACATCATGATCGAGGGACCAATCGGTGGTGCTGCGTTCAATAATGAATTCGGGCGGCCGAACCTCACCGGCTACTTCCGGACCTTCGAGAGCCGTTTGCCCGGTCTGCCGGAAACGGAGATTCGCGGTTATCACAAACCGATCATGATTGCGGGCGGACTTGGCAATGTTCGCGAAGAACATGCCAACAAGATTGATGTGCCGGTCGGCGCGAAAGTCGTGGTCCTCGGTGGACCAGCCATGTTGATCGGACTGGGCGGCGGTGCAGCATCCTCGCTGGCGAGCGGCACGTCGAGCGCCGAGCTGGATTTCGCGTCCGTGCAGCGCGGCAACCCGGAAATGGAGCGTCGTGCCCAGGAAGTCATCGATCGTTGCTGGGAAATGGGCGGCGACAACCCCATTCTGCTGATTCACGATGTGGGTGCGGGCGGCCTGTCGAACGCCGTACCTGAGGCCGTCGATCATAGCGGCCACGGTGCCGAAATAGAGCTGCGCGAAGTCGACAATGCCGAACCCGGCATGTCGCCCATGGGCATCTGGTGTAACGAAGCGCAGGAGCGTTATGTGCTTATCGTCGGTGAAAATCGGGTCGACGAATTCAAAGCACTCTGCGAACGCGAGCGATGCCCGGTGTCGGTCATTGGCACGTTGACCGGCGACGGCAATCTCAGCGTCAGCGACCGCGACTTCGATAATCGTATCGTCGACATGCCGATGCAGATGTTGCTTGGCAATCCACCAAAAATGGAGCGCGACGTTGAACATCAGCATGTGCCCGAAGAGCTTCTTAATCTCGACGACATTGAAATCGAGGAGGCCGTACTGCGCGTATTGCGCTTCCCGGCCGTCGCCGACAAGTCCTTCCTCATTCATATCGGTGATCGGACGGTTGGCGGCCTGACCGTTCGTGACCAGCTGGTCGGGCCGTGGCAGGTGCCTGTCAGCGATGTCGCGATCACGTCCTCCGGCTATAGCAGTGTTACCGGCGAGGCGATGGCCATGGGTGAGCGCACGCCCTTGGCCGCGACCAATGCGCCGGCGTCGGGTCGCATGGCCGTGGCAGAGTCCATTACGAATATTGCCGCCGCGCCCATCGAGGATCTGAGCAAAGTGCGGCTGTCTGCCAACTGGATGGCCGCCGCCGGGCACCCGGGGGAGGACGCCAACCTCTTCGACACAGTGAAGGCGGTTGGCGATGAGCTGTGCCGCGAAATTGGCGTGGCCATTCCGGTCGGCAAGGACTCGATGTCCATGCAGACGCGCTGGGAGGGCGAGAGCGGCGAGCATAATGTTGTGGCACCTGTATCGCTGATCATTACTGCCTTTGCGCCCGTTACCGACGTCACCAAACACCTTACGCCGCAGTTGCAGCAGACCGACGAGCCAAGCTACCTGCTGCTATTCGACCTGGGGCGGGGTAAGAATCGTCTGGGCGGGTCCTGTCTGGCCCAGGCCTACACACGCACGGGCGGTAATGCGCCGGACCTTGACGACCCCAAACTGCTGAAAGGCCTGTTTTCGGCAGTGCAGGAACTGAATTCACGCGACATGTTGCTGGCGTATCACGATCGTAGCGACGGCGGCCTGCTTGCTGCAGTCGCGGAGATGATCTTTGCCAGCCGGCTGGGTGTCACGCTTACGCTCAGTGGTTCCCGTGTTGAACTGTTGAAGACACTTTTCAGCGAAGAAATTGGCGCCGTCGTACAGGTGACCAAGAGCAAGCTGCCGCAGGTGCAGATGGTGCTCGACCGCAACGGCATCAAAGCCGAGGCAATCGGTCTTGTGGACGATGGCGGCAAGCTTGTTGTTCGCAGCGACAGCCGGACCGTCCTTAGTCTCGATCGGGCAACGATGCAGCGCGAATGGTCCGGAATGAGCTACCGGATCCAGG
>Ga0224504_10001062_pt1 | contig 12300 bp, 6 predicted proteins | sample SF_Oct11_sed_USG_3_FD_170160 | JGI IMG/M metagenome (GOLD analysis project Ga0224504, IMG submission 170160) | Sediment microbial communities from San Francisco Bay, California, United States - SF_Oct11_sed_USGS_24 | ecosystem: Environmental > Aquatic > Marine > Sediment | place: USA: California... | reverse complement strand
GAGCCCAGACGAAATCGAGTACCTCCTAAGTGAAACCAACCGGGCGTTTCCATCAGCGAAGCTGTCGTCAACGGACATACACTACGCCTATGCTGGCGTACGACCGCTACCGAAACGCGAGAAAGGACCCGAGTCTGCGATTACCCGGAAGCACATCATCCTCAAACACAGGAAGCAGGCGCGTGGCCTGATTTCGATCATTGGAGGAAAGCTTACAACGTACCGGAACCTGGCTGAGCAGGCGGTCGACAAGGCCGCCCGACTGATCGATTCAGAATCGGGCCCGTGTCGTACCAGGAAGGAGCCGCTGCCCGGCAGCATCGAACTGGAAGAGGCTGTGGAAAGCCTCAAAAAAAATTCAGGGCTTTCACTGCAGTGTGTCGAGCGCTTGCTATCGATTTATGGCAGCCGCTCAGCCGGCATTGCAAACATGGCGAAGCTGGGAGAGCCTGGCGGCTTCGTTGACGACGCGGAAACTGCCCTGGCCGCCGAAGTTATACATGCCATTCGCTGTGAGTTTGCGAAAACCCTGATCGATATTATTCATCGCCGCATGATGGTCGGTCTTTTGCCGGATCAGGGGCGAGTGATGGTAAAGGAAATTGCGCGTATTGCCGCTGGAGAGCTGGGCTGGGACAAGGTTGAGACCAAAAAGCAGTTTGCTCGACTTGAGGACTACAACGCGAGATTCAGGCCCGTTATTGATAACGAGACCTGACGTTCGACCTATTTCTTTCCTTCAACAATTAGTTGCGGGCCGCTTTTGCCATATACGTGCTTGGTGAAAATCCCAAAAACATGGCCGCAGTTGTCACAGTGCGCAACGTTAAACCAGGCGCGTCTCTCCCTGGATTGCTCCTTGCTGGGCGTCGAAACAATGTTATCGATCCCGGATTCACCGCAATCGGGGCATTTAGGTTCAGCCATTTTTCTTCTCGCTGGTTGGTGGCAGGAATAACCGAACTGCTCGGCCCCGCCAGGCAATAATATAGGTCTACGCACTTTGATTCATTCGATTACAAAGAGTTGCTTATGAAATCCCGAATATCCTGGTTTCTCTCAATGTTGCTGATTGCGGGCACATCCATTAACGCCCAGGACGTATTGCAGGAAGATCAACGCGAAAGGCCTCGAATCGGGCTTGTGCTTGGTGGTGGCGGCGCACGTGGTGCCGCGCACATTGGAGTTTTGCAGGAGCTCGAGCGCCAGCGCATACCGATCGATGCCATCGCCGGCACCAGTATGGGCGCTATTGTTGGCGGGCTGTATGCATCGGGAAAGACGCCGGCTGAACTGGAGGAACTGGTTAATTCGATAGACTGGGCGGACGCTTTTGTTGATAGACCAAAGCGTGAAGACCTTTCATTCCGACGTAAGCAGGATGACCTCGCATTTCCCGTCAAACTTGAACTGGGTGTTGGCAATGGAGGATTGCAGATTCCCAAAGGCCTCATCCAGGGCCAGAAACTGCAACTGATTTTGCGAGAGCAGCTGCTCCATGTCGCCGGCATCGAAGACTTCGATGATCTGCCAACTCCGTTTCGGGCAGTTGCTTCCGATATCGAGTCGGGTGAGCTCCACGTGATGTCAGGCGGCGACCTGGCGCTTGCGGTTCGCGCGAGCATGTCCGCGCCCGGCATATTCGCGCCTGTCGTGGTTGATGGTCGAACACTCGTCGATGGCGGCCTGGTCGGCAACGTGCCTGTCGAAGTTATCCGGCAAATGGATGTAGACATTGTCATCGCCGTCGATTTTGAGTTTCCGCTTTATCCTCCCGAACAATTGCAGTCCGCGCTCGCCATTACCGAGCAGATGCTCACAATCCTGATTCGCAAGGAAACGCTGCGTCAGCTTTCAGGACTCGGTGACAATGACATCCTGATCCGACCTGAACTTGGGGAATACGCCTCAACCAATTTTGGCCAGATAGCTGAAGTAATCGAACCGGGGCGCGACGCGGCGCGAAGCGCAGCAAGTCGGATTAGCCAGCTTTCAGTATCCGAAGTCGAGTACAGGTCGTACCAGGCAAGTAGAAGTGGCCGCGACAACCCGGTCGAGACCATCGACTTCGTGCGTGTTGTTGACGAAAGTCCGCTGTCTGCCAGCGTTCTCGAAGCGCGTCTCAAAACGAAGGCAGGCGATTCGATTGATACCGGGAAACTGAAGGAAGATGTCGATCGGCTCTACGGACTGAATGTCTACGAACATGTTGGCTATAGCCTCGTGAAGGACGGCGAAAAAACGGGTGTCGAATTCAGAACAAGGCCCAAGAGTTGGGGGCCACACTTTCTCAAGCTGGCCGTTTCACTGGAGGATGACTTCGAAGGATCGACCACTTTCAACGTTGCGGGACGACTGACTACGACCGGCATCAACGCGCTGGGAGCGGAGTGGCGCAATGATGTCCAGCTGGGAACAAATCCGCGTTTTGATTCCGAGTTTTATCAACCCCTGAGCTTTGACTCCCGCTATTTCGTCGCTCCAAGAGTTAAGCTTGAGCAAAGAAATTTCAATGCGTTCTCCGATATCGGCACGATAGCTCGCTACCGCGTATCGGAAGCGGAGCTTGGCCTGGACCTCGGTCGAACCCTGGGAAGGTGGGGCGAGATTCGCGTCGGCGCTTTGCGTGGCCGCGGTGATGCGAGCGTCAAAGTTGGCGATCCGTTGCTGCCGAATATTGACTTTGACCAGGGAGGCGTTGTCACCCGCCTCGGTATCGATACGCTTGACCGTGCTCAAATCCCGCGGAGCGGCACGCGGGCGAACGTCGAGTGGCTGATGTCTCGCACCGGCCTGGGCGCGGACAGCAGTTTTGACAGTTTCGTGGCCGCAGCTGACAAGGTCTGGTCCTGGGGCCGTGATGGCAAGAATTCACTCCAGCTTGGTATGGAATATGCGACGACTATTGGCTCGGAAGACCTGGTGCAGAATTACTTTACGCTAGGTGGATTCCTGCGTTTGTCAGGCCTTGGGCAGGGCGAGATCGCAGGCCCGCATACGGGGCTTGCGCGTGCCATCTATTATCGTGAGTTGAGTGAATCCAGTGACGAATTATTCAAAACACCCTTCTACATGGGCGTATCTCTCGAGGCCGGCAATGCCTGGCAGAACCGGTCAGATATGAGTATTGATTCGATGATCGTAAATGGCAGTGTATTTTTCGGCGTCGACACTTTTCTGGGAGACTTCTTCCTGGCAGCCGGGTTTTCGGAAAGAGGAAAGAGCAGCTTCTTCCTGTCCTTTGGCAACACGGTTCGTTAGCGTACGATCTTCTCGAGTATCTGCGTAGGCGAGTCTGTATTTCGGTAGTAACCGTGCCGCGTTGCCATGTTGTCGTACGCTCGATCGCGTTCGTCTTCTGTCGGGAACCAGTGAATATTTTCCCAGGTGCTGCCCAATACCCGTGAAAAGGTATCACCGGAAGGCAACGTGACCCGGATACCGAACTTCCTGTCGGCATTCGCAAGATCTTTTGTTACAAGGTTATGTCTGTGGCAATAGGTCACGATCTAATCCGCTCCGGTCATCAAACGATGGCGCATTCCTGGTGCGGGCGGAATCATACCCTGTCGCCGGCGCCTTCTCTATCTTTCCATCCCAACAAACGCCGAGTCACAAACAGGTATACGGGTTTTCCGGTTTTCATCCATAGCCGTGACAGCAATGTCGGATTTTGCAGAATACCAATTTCTCTCGTCGTCAGGTGTTCGGGACAATAGGTCCGCTTATGCTTCAACAAATGCCGAATGTCTTCCCTTGCGAGGAGCCGAAACAGGCGTCCCCGACGCGGCGCATACAAGGACAGCTGAAAATCTATAATTGCCGGTTTGCCGCTCCTGGTTACGAGGAAATTGGGTTCCTTTGCCAGGTCGTTGTGCGCAACACCGTGCCGGTGCAGCTGGCGCAATAACTTCGATGCCGCGTGGAAGTAGGCCAGGTCAGTGGGTTTCCCATCCTGCATTGGCCTGCCATCGACAAAATGCCGCTCCAGGACCGTGGCGCTAACGTGATTCAGCTCCGGTATGCCGTCCAGATTCTCCAGGACCGCGAGCGCGCGGGCCTCGCGGGCCAGCAGCCGGCGAGCGACCGGGCGCAGCAAGAAGGCAGCCTCGCCCGAATCACGCCGCACCATGGGTCCTTGATCGGTCTCGACGAGGTCCGATCGTCCGAATACGTCTTTTTTCAATAATCTGGACCGGGAAGCTTGCAAAATCGCACACTCGCGCATTGAATGTCAGGGAGGGCGCAGAACTTAAGGCGTCGCTGCGCTATTGCAAAGAATACCCCAACCTATGGCGGAAGATTCAGAGAAAAAACCGGCGGTAGCCGTGGACAAGACCGGCGAGTTTTTCAACGTTGGTGCGCCATTGCACGCGGTGCGCCCGGGCTACGTCAGGCGGCCTGCAGACGACCAGCTGTTCGATACACTGGTGGCCGGCAACTACGCTCACGTTATTGCTCCGGATCGGACCGGAAAAACCAGCCTCATCGCATCAACATCGGCGAGACTGCAAAACAACGGATTCAAAGTTGCGGTTCTGGATCTCGAGCAGATCAGTGAGCGGGATGGCGGGTCCGACCCAGGGCGATGGTACTACAGTATTGCTTACCGGCTGTCGCGGCAACTGCGACTAAAAACAGATCTGCAAACCTGGTGGCAGGATCACTCAATACTTGGCAACCGGCAGCGCCTGGTTGAGTTCTACGTGCAGGTCGTCCTGCAAAATATTCAGGAGCGGATCGTCGTCTTCATCGACGAGATCCAGTGTATGGCCGACCTTCCGTTCGCGGAACATCTCCTCGCCAGTATCAGGACCGCACATAATTCGCGGACGACCGAGCCGGAGTTCAGCCGTCTCGGTTTTGTGATGATTGGCGAATGCGATCCCTACAGCCTGGTCAGTGATCCGCATTTATCTCCGTTTAACGTCTCAACTGAAGTGAGATTGAGTGATTTTTCGAGACATGATCTGCAGGTTTTTGCTGCCGAGCTGAATCTGCCGATGCCCGTTGCGGAAAAAGCGCTTGATCGGATTTATTACTGGACCAGCGGCCAGCCATACCTTAGCCAGAAACTTGCTCGCGCTGTCGCCAGGGAACAGGTCGAAGCCGATATTAACGAGACCGTGGACCGGCTCGCTTTACATCAGCTTGCCGGGCGCGCAGCAATTACCAGCGAGCCGCACATGAGTCACCTTCATCGTGCGGTTGCCAACGACAAAAAGAATTACGAGGCATTGCTCACGATCTACGGGCAGATTCGCAAGGGCATCTCAATAGAGTACGACCCGGAATTACCGAGGCATCGGCGGCTGCTTGCACTCGGATTGGTTGTCGCAGACGATGATGGAAAGTTCCGGATTCGCAACCGTCTCTACGAATCAGTATTCACCGCGCGCTGGGCGAACGAAAATCTGCCGCTGCACTGGCGCGGGCCCGCGATCGCGGCGCTGGTCGTCATCGCATTGACCGCAATTCCATTCATCTACACGCAGTTACTACCCAAGCCATATCTGCGTGTGATGACCAATCAATCCTATGACCTGGAAACCGTCTCCGACGCCTATGTGAATCTGCGATCATTCCCGGGGCATGGCGATGCCGCCGATCGAATGTATCGAACCGTTCTCGAAAACCGTGCCCGTCAGGTAGTTGATCGAAATGGCATCCGGGAAATTTCGCGATATTCGGCAATACTGCCGGATGGATTGGAGATTGCGGAAGGATTGCGTGCGAATTTCTGGGACCGGACAGCCGAAGCTGCAATGCGGAACGAGCAACGTGATGACGCATTATTGGCCTCAATCGAGGCGCTCGAGGTATCTACCCAGGTCCGCAGGCGAAGAGCGGCATCGTTGATTGGTGACGATTATCCGGAGTTGATCGGAACTGTTTCGGCGCAGGATGCTGACGGCCTCGTGTTTGATTCTGAAAATGTTCAACTCAGTTTTTACAAAGGCGCAGAAATATCGCAGTGGTCAATTGTCGATGGTGATATTGAGCTTCGTGAGCCATGGACCATGTCTGCGTTGGAGGTGACACCGCTGGTTCGGCGCGTGATTGTCGATCGCGAGGGGGATACCGGGCGAATCGCGCTTACTGTAAATGTAAGCCACGCACGGCTGGATGATATCCGCATGAAACTGATCGCACCGTCAGGGCGCGCAGCTGAACTGAGGTTTTCACAGGTATCATCGGCCGCTAACGAAGAGATACGGGTGCCTCGCAGTCAGCTCGCACCTCTCTTTGGCGAATCTTTGAGTGGCACCTGGAGTCTTAGTCTCCGCGACGAAGCCACCGGAGTGACGGGCCACCTTGTCAGCTGGGAGTTGAGTTTGAACTCGCAGGTGGTCGTTGAAAATTTCGAACGAGGTCTGGATATACCGGATCCGATCGAGCGTGCATCGCAGAGCCTCTGGTTCAGCTCCGATGGCCGCTACGCCATTGCAAGAGCATCGCAGAGTGACAGCGCCCGTCTCTGGGATCTGAACTTTGCTCAGGCCGCACGGACGATTGCCGTACCGGCCAGTGAGCTCGTCCTCGGCCTCAGCGCTAATGCCGAATTCCTGGTAACCAAGGCGCAGAGCACGGTAAATCTCTGGCGTACGACGGACGGTCGGCGCCATCTCGTACTTGAACTTGGCGCATCGGTTGCGGATACAAATCTCAGTGAAGATGGTCGGCACCTGCTGGTCACGTATCAGAGTGAGCCGGATACGCTTTTCGAAGTATGGTCGCTGACAACGGGCGAAATAATCGCTGAAATGAGCGTAGCCGGTGTTCCCGCGGTTCACGCGATTGATGATACGGCTACGCATCTTGCGGTTGCTGACTACGATCGGGCTGTGCGAATTTGGGATCTTCGGGATGGGCAGCAAAAGGCGCAGATTGACCTGGAGTCTCAGCCTGGTCAGATCCTGTTGTCGGCAAACGGCGAGGCACTTGGCGTTGTTCTTGACGGTCAGGGCGTTTCGTTATGGAGAACGGATCAACCCGACGCCCCCATTTTTGAGGACGCCGGCACTGGTGAATGGCACATGGCCTTTTCACCATCCGGCGCACGCTTCATTGCTGGAAATCTACGTAACGGATTGCAGACGTATCGAAGTTCAGACGGGACGCCAACAGGGCCTTTGCTCGATTTGGGCGTGCAGCCGGGCCTGAACAAAACGATTGCATTCGGGGACAACGAAAACCTGTTGTTGACGGCGGCCGCCGGTGACATCGCCCGATTCTGGTCAATGCCTGACGTCATAGCGGCGACATCACCGGAATCGACGCCGGGTGATGGCGGCGAGCAGCAAGTTTGGCGCGAGTCCGGGACGGTTGTTTCGGCGATTGCTCCGGGAGGGAAGAGAATTGCGTTTGGGGATCGATCCGGACACGTTCACATTGAACTGGTGGATTCGGTTGGAGCACTTCCGTCCGATAGTGAGGATATAACTTTCCTTGGCCACCAGGACGCAGTCATGTCGATGGAGTTCAGCCCCGACGGTGCACTGGTCGCCAGTGCCGGCGCGGATGGCACCATACGTCTGTGGGATGCTAACAACGGTTTGCCACGTCCATTCTATGGCCGTGCATCGGTCAGTGCGATTGAACAAATGGCGTTTTCACCTTCGGCGAATCAACTGGCCTTGCTCGGCGGGCAGCGCGTCTGGCTGATGAACACGGAAACCGGTGCGGAAATCACGAGTATCGACCTCGGTGAAATACACAGCGATATCGCCTTTGCAGCGGACGGGCAGCTGTTCCTTGGCGGGGAAAGCGGGTCGCTACGAAACCTCTATTCTGATCGGACTGGAAACTGGCATTTGCGCACGTTGTGGCAGGGGCCGGCAGCCATTCGTCACCTTACTGTTGCGGGGGGGCGGCAGCAAATCGTGCTGGTTGACGCACTGAGCCGGGTGATGTTGCTTGATCCGGCCAGTGGCAGTGTGAGCACCGACGTACTGAGGCTCCCGTCAATGGTCGATGACGTTGCATTTAGCCCAAACGAGTCCCGGGTGCTTTTCCATACCGGTCGATGGGTGCACAGGGCCGTTATTACCCCGACCGGGTTGCTGTGGACGGATTCGGTCAGGGCACCGCAAGCGTTAAACGGATCCCGTATGGCTTTTGATGTGACGCCCGATCCGGACTCTGGCCGCGGCACCAATCCGTCCGGAGACAGGGTCCTGATACTTGCACGGGACACCGGTGTTACCGAGCTGACTGAACTGCGGTTCAGTTATTCGGACGGGCCTGCACTCTTTGGCAGCAGGCCTGCACTCCTGAATACCTGGACAGACCGCCTGCGCGGAACAGAGACTAGCGGGTTTGTCCGCGAAGGGTTCTGACAAGCAGTTCGAGGTTTTTGGCGCTTGCATCGATAGGCTTCACGGTTTCGCCGACTCGAACATCAACCCGTGCAAAGAGTTTTCCCGGCAAACGGCGCAGCCGCTCACCGGAATGCCTGCTGAACCAGCTTCCCCACATCCCGCTGAGACTGATTGGCACAACAGGAACCTGTCTCCGTTCAAGGATTCTCTCAATGCCTGGACGGAATGAATGAACGGCGCCGTCGCGAGTGATCGCACCCTCAGGAAAAATGCAGACGAGATTTCCCGCTTCGAGTTCAGCGTCGATGCGGTCGAATGCATCGTTCAGCAAGCGCTCGTCTTCCTTTGCTGACGCAATCGGAATCGCCTTGGCAGTCTGAAAAAGGAATTTCAGCAATGGAATTTCGAAAATTTTGTACCACATGACAAAACGAACCGGTCGTCGAACAGAGCCACCGATTACGAGCGCATCGACATAACTAACGTGATTGCATACCAGGACCGCGGGACCTGTGTCCGGAATGTTGTCGAGTCCTGTTGCTCGAATTCGATAGAGCATACTTACGATCAACCATGTAAGGAATCGAATCAGGAACTCTGGTAGCAGGGTATATATATAGACGGCGACGGCGGCGTTGAGGATGCCGAGGACAATAAAAAATTCAGGAATTGAAAATCCGAAATTCAAAAGGGCAAGTGCGAGCAAAGCTGCGCCAACAATAAAAATCGAATTGATGATGTTATTGGCAGCGATGATTCGGGAAAGATGCTGGCGCTTCGCACGTTCCTGAATCATCGCGTACAGGGGGACGCTATAAAGGCCGCCAAAGGCACCGAGCATCGCCAAATCCATCAGTATTCGGGCGCTTCCGGGACGAGCGATGAAATCGCCAAACGTGGTGACGACGGAGATGTGCATGGTTGGTTGGGCGAAATACAGGTCAATGGCGAATATGCTGAGACCGACGGAGCCGAATGGCACAAGGCCCAGTTCGATTCGATGTCGGGAAAGTCGCTCACACAGCAGAGAGCCGATGCCTACGCCTACCGCGAAAGCAACCAGCAAGATTGTCGTGATTTCTTCGTTGCCATTCAGTATGTCCAGCGTGTATGCCGGAATTTGAAGAGTCATAGCCGAACCGAAAAACCAGAACCAGGAAATACCGAGTATCGAAAGAAATACGCTGCGGTCTTCACGGGCGAAGCCAATGATACGCCAGGTTTCTGTCCAGGCATTCCAGTTAATGCGTAGCTCCGGATCAACCGCTCTTGTCTCAGGAATTCTCCAGCTTGCCAGGTAACCAAGGGTCGCAACGGCTATCAGGCAGGTTGACAGCGCGTACTGATTTCCCGGATCAATGGCAACAGAAACTCCACCGACGACGAGCCCGAAAATAATAGCCAGGTACGTCCCTGATTCGACCAGCGCATTGCCGCCAACCAGTTCATGAGTTGCCAATTGCTGAGGCAGATAAGCATATTTTACTGGTCCGAACAGCGTCGACTGGCAGCCCATCAAAAAGAGAACAACAAAGAGGACGGTGTAGCTGTGATTCATAAAGGCAAGCGCAGCAAGAATCATCAGGCAGATTTCGATTGACTTAATGATTCGTATCAGTCGGGATTTTTCGTATTTATCCGCCAGTTGTCCGGACGTTGCTGAGAAAAGGAAGAATGGCAGGATAAAAAGCGCGCCAGCCACATTCGCCAGCTCGCTTGCATCAAGGCCCAAAACTTTCACGCCCTGAAAGGTAATGACGATGATCAGGCCATTACGAAAAATGTTGTCATTGAACGCGCCGAGAAACTGGGTTGCGAAGAAAGGCGCAAACCGTCGTTCTTTCAGAAGGGAAAACTGACTGGCTTCGGACACACCACCACTATACCAAGTGGTAAAGACAGTTCGAACGAATATCTCTTACGGCGTTCCTGCCGGAGTGTCGTCAACCTGCGTTGGAACTCTTTTCGAGTCGCCGTCCCGGAAGCCAACTGTGATCTCGTTCGCAAGATCGCTGAAGCGGAGCAGGGTACGGCTGTCCTCAGTCGGTTGCGGCTGACTTGCGCAGGCGCACTGGAAAAAGCATAAGCTAATGATTAAAATAAGGTTTTTCATGATGACCTCCCTGGTCACTCATCCGCATTCCGTTGCGAATTTGTCCGCATCTGTTCCGGATATAACGTCCTGAATTCCCGACGGTTGACGGGCCGAATTGCGAACTCGGCCACAAAGTTTCAGCTTCCGCCGATGCTAGAATAGACGCCAGCCTGGCAATGTGTGGATCATGTTGTGGTTTTGTATGACATTTGAGCAGCGATGAAAATTGTACGCATCATAATTTGTTTGATTGGCTTAAGCCTGGTTGCAGCGTGCAGCGAGGAGCCACCACCAACTTCCGTTTCCGAGTTTATGGAGAGCCCGCGCCTGCTGGAGGCAACCATGGTTCGGTGCGCCCAGAACCGTACGGAAACGAAATATATGCCTGAGTGCGTTAATGCACGCGACGCTGTGAATCGACTTGAAAGAGTAGAGGAGCGGAGTCGAAGAGAGTCGCTGGAATTGCAGTCAGAGCGTAAACGGCAAGCTCTGAGACGAACGCAGGAAGCAGCTGCCGCTGCACGACGACGGGCCGACGAGGAACAGCGTCGCCGCGCCGAAGCCGAATATCTTGGAATTTTCGAAGAGTTGCCTGCAGACAGCAATGGTTCGGGAGTGATTCAGCCTGCGCCAATGGATAGTGCGCCGTCGCCTGCAAGCAATGCACCAGGTGCCGACGTCCCTCCGGCGGCTGAATCTGATCAGGCTGAACTGGTTGAGTTTGAAGAAGCGGCAGCGGAACCGGGTTCTGATCTGGAAGCTGTCAGGGAAGAACTCAAGCGCCGCCAACAACCGCCCGAGTGAGGGGTTTGTAGAAAACCCTAAACAGCTGTCTGCGGCATAGACCTGACGTGCAGATCTCTCTGTGGAAACGGAATCTGGATATCTTCTTTCTGGAAGCTTTTGTATACCGCACAGTTTAGTTCGTGCGTTACTCGTCCCCGGTCAACTGGCTGATCAATCCAGGAAAGTAATTCGAAATCCAGGCTGGATTCGCCAAACTGCCTGAATCGAACGCGGGGTTCGGGTGATTTGCACACCTCATCGTGTTCTGCGGCAACATTGCTCAGCACTTCGATAACCTGGTCAATATCACTTCCATAGGCGACGCCAACCGAAATCCGAATCCGGTGCCTGGTTGACGGACCGCCCGCTTCATTGATGATTTTAGCGTTGCCAAGGACACCATTTGGAATCGTGATCTCGACATCGTCACGAGTCAGGATCCGCGTGCTCCGCAGCCCGATAAATGTGACCTTTCCCCGTTCCCCGGTATCAAGAATAATGAAATCGCCCGTTTTGTAGGGTGCATCGGCGACGATGGACAGCCCGGCGAAAAGGTTCGACAGGGTGTCTTTGGCTGCGAAGCTGAGTGCTAGACCGACGATACCTGCTGTTGCCAGCCATGCGGCGACATCTATATGCCAGGCGAGGAAAATGAAATAAACAGCGAGTGCAAGCAGCACAATCTTGAAAACGTTGTTGAGCAACGGAAGCATGCTGACATGCACATGCTTGTTGCCGCCGCCGCGCGATATTGCGCCCAACAGTAATTGAATCAGGTTGCGCGAAAAGCCGTACCAGATAATGATCGCAATCGTTTTCAGAATGCCGAGTGTCAGAAACTCGGGGCTTGGCGGCAATGGCAGACGAGTGGCAGCAAGTCCGAGGCCGAGCAGGACGAATGAGATGAAGACCGGCCTGTGCAACAGGTCGAGCAGTTCGTCATCAAGGTTGGTGCTTGAACGATTCGCGAGCTTGGCGATGACCCGCGAAATCACGAAGTCGGCGATCTTGCCGGCGACAATGAACGCCGCGGCAATGGCAATCGACTGCAAATAGATATTCGGACCCAGCAACTGAAACCAGTCCAGCATCTTGTCC
>Ga0224504_10001061_pt1 | contig 12318 bp, 10 predicted proteins | sample SF_Oct11_sed_USG_3_FD_170160 | JGI IMG/M metagenome (GOLD analysis project Ga0224504, IMG submission 170160) | Sediment microbial communities from San Francisco Bay, California, United States - SF_Oct11_sed_USGS_24 | ecosystem: Environmental > Aquatic > Marine > Sediment | place: USA... | reverse complement strand
GCACCGCGAAGCGGTGCGACAGACGCGCGAAGCGCGCCCGAAGGGTGAGCCGCGCAGCGGCGAATCCATTCCACCCATCACCACCAAGCAAATTGAAAGGGCGCCCTTGTGGCGCCCTTTTTGTTTGCAGGCTATGCGTGATCAAGGTGAAGGGGGGAGCAATGGATGTCTCCCCCGTCCCCATTTCTGTTGTGTTGTGGATGGGTTTATCTGTCTCTATCTGTCAAAGGAACCATGACATGTACGACAGGCCAAGCGTCCCACATTACATAGGGGCCGCCAGCATTGGGGTCTCGAGGCAAATGAGCAATTTCGTCACGAGTAGGAAACAACAGCATAATATGTGGACCTTCCTGATCCCACATGTCTCCATTATATGGATCGGTTGCGACAGGACTATCATTGCTTACCAGAGCATCGCCGCGCAGCATATAGGAAGTACCGACAGTCTCAGTTGTAAAAGTCCACTCGCCTGTCGCGAACAATACTTTGACAGCCCACAACCAATCCATCCAGACTTCGTCATTACACATGGGATGTTTGTCACCGCTGTTTACTGGAACTCCTGGAAAGCAAGTCCAGTTATTTCCGGGTTCGCCGTGACGCAAAACAGTCCATTCAGCATCCACATCCCTGATTGTTGCTCCAGCAGATATGCTGCTAGGCGCAGCCTTCATTGCACGTTGAATTTTAGCCTTAGCAGATTCTTCCGATGCGAAAACATTTGTCATCGAAACACATAACACGACAAACGAAACCACTAGTAATCTCATCGCTTTCATAGTCAAGTCTCCTTGTTATTTGAGAGCAAATTACCCCCAGCACACTTCTGAGAAGCGTGTATGCCCTTGAATAAACTAAAAGTAGCCCGGCGATCTTTAGGTCTGGAGAATGGAGCGTCAGATAAGTGACGAGGACCCGTGGCTTTGCGTCCCCAGCTTTAGCTAGGTTTGCTATTTTTAATGGCAGCGTCTTCCTCTAGCGTCTTTGCGCTCTCCTGCCAGCTCATCCAGCAGCACCCCCAGCATTGTCCGTCCGTCGTCATTCCTGCAGGCGTCCACACGCTGGTTGTACCAGTCGACAGCCTCGAGTTCCTCCATCAGGGATGAGATGGCGCGATGCATGTCGCGGGTCTCATCGCTGAGTTCTTCAAGTGGCTCGTGGTATCCCTCGTTGGCCATGTTAGTTCCTCTTCTTCGCTGTTTCGTTAAGGCGGGTCAGGAATTCGATCCCGACCAGTAGTGCCATCAATAGTGACAGCGCCAGTGCTGCTCCTGATACTGAGGGAGTTGCGGACTGCATTACGGAAATACCGTAAGCCCCCCAGACGACGACTGCCCCGAAAACAGGGTCGCGGTACATCAGCACCATGTGAGCACCTATTGCGCCGGCAACTGCGAGTTTGAGGAGCGTCCAGTGCACGGCGGTTAGCCAGACGTAGTCCCAGCCGTTGCCGGTCTGAAGGACGCTGACATTCGCAATTGTCGCAAGTGTTATCCAACCCAAATAAAGACTGAATGGCAGGTAGAGCACCAGGTGTTCTGTGAACGGCGCGGTATCGATCGTGGCGATAAGCGAGCGGTAAATGAGAATCAACGTCCAGAGAATGGCGAGCATGACCAGCAGCGAGACAGCCAGGAGGTCGTAGTGCCAAACGACGATCCATACAGCATTCATCAGACAATTGATCTGGAACCATGTCGACAGTCGGGCCACCTTGTCACTCGAACGCTGCGCGGGCAACGCCTGCCAGATAACGAATACCAGCAGTCCGAGATAGATGGCGCCCCAGATAGCAAACGTGAATCCCGCTGGTGTAAACAGTGACGGATACTTGGCAGAAATTTCCGGCATTGTTTGCCCGTTTATGGGCAGGGCGTTCGAAAGAAAGTTGAGCAGGATAACAATGGCAAAGGCGACCAGATTGCCGCCCCAGTCACGGAAAGGTCTTTGCATTGATGTGGCTCCGATCAGGCCGGTGTGCCGACGGGAAGCTTCCGATCCTGGATGCCCAGCAGAATTGGCTGCGCGGATTCCCGATAGATATTCACTTTTGCGTTAAAGGCCACGCGAGATAGTCCATGCTTGTCCTTGATCGTCAGGCGACGAATATTGAATTCCCCGCCGCCCATATCTTCTCCGGTCAGATAGCACTTGATCGCGGTCACACGTTCGCCCGAGAGGTCCATGCCGCTCAGTTGTGACAAATTGCCCTGCGCGCGTTCAAGGAAAGTGACGGCATCGACATTTGGATCGACCTGCAAGGTGCCTGTGTCCGTATGGGACTCGATGCTGGTCAGAAAGTCGCCGACGAGGATCTGGCCAGGGAGCGCGGCATCGATCATGCGTGCGAGCTCAATCGTCACGTCGCCAACGATGAAGTCGTGTGTCGTGGGGTTCAGGCCCTCCGCCTGATGAAATTCATAACAGCTGCCGACATGGAAACAGGCTCGCAGCCTCGGTACAGCCTTGGTTGAGGACTTGCTGCGAGCGATCGCGTTGTCCGCGAGCACGATATGCATGAAATGATAGAGGTTCACGCTGGCCTCAAGGCCCACGTCACGATTCCAGATGTAGAATCCATCGCCACTGGACGATCGCGCAAAATCGATATTAACGTCCTGCTCCAGCATTTTTGAGTGTGCCGAGTTGAGCGAGTAAGCAAGGCTGTTCAGTTGCGTCATCTGCTCGAACGGGGTCAGCAGACTGAAGCCGACAATATCGAACAACGTGACGGCCCGGCTCGGCACGTAGTTAATACCGAACTTACGAATCATTCCTTCAATAATCTGATTTTCAATCTTGTTGCCGACCAGCGCTTCGCGCAGGCGAATATTGATAGGTTCGATTTCCAGCAGACGAGCGACCTTTTGCATTTGGGAAATGGTCAGCTGCCGCTCGCCGGAAATCAGTTCAGTAATGAACCTGGGTGACACGCGAGGCGGTAGATTATTGGCTCGCGGCGCTGTGTACTCTGCGATCGCATAGTGTGGGACGACAAGAATCAGTACGCCCTGGTCGAGTGGCGTCCAGCTCAGGATGCTGTTCTGGCCCAGCGACCAGTGGCTGCGCAGGGCAGTCTCAAGGTGTGACAGATTACTGCGCTGCCGGAGACCCATCGATTGAGCCAGGCCAGCCAGTTGATCCAGGTAGGGAGAATAATCAGTTATTCGCCGAATTCCGGATTTCGACAGTTCCTCTAATTCCATTTGTTTGCCCGTAGCGACTTTCGTAAGCGTGGATTCTCTGCCACAGTTCGCTTACGCCAACCTAAAGAACTCTTAATTGCAGCGCAAGTGTTAGAAATACGTTGTGTTATTTTACATAAGCAATGACAGTCAAAGGCCCTGACATCAACGAGATTCGCGCGTTGCGCGAACGGTTGCAACCGGAGACGGTACTCACACCGACGCTTCGTTGCGCAGCTATTGAAGCATTGATTGGTGGTGATACGCAGGTTTTTGCGAAACTGGAGTTCCTGCAGTGCACCGGAACGTTCAAGGCGCGTGGTGCCCTGGCGACGTTGCATAGCCTTGACGAAGCACAATTAGAAGCCGGGGTTACCGCTGTAAGTGCGGGAAATCACGCAATTGCCACGGCATTCGCCGCAAGAACCGTGGGCACCACGGCGAAAGTTGTCATGATTGGTTCGGCCAATCCATCGAGAATCGCGAGCTGTCGTGCTTATGGTGGGGAGGTGGTGCTCGTCGACGATGCGCACCGGGCCTTTGAGGAAGCAGAACGTATCCAGGAAGAAGAGGGACGGTTTTTCGTGCACCCTTTTGAGGGTCCGTCGATAGCAACGGGTACCGGTACGGTTGGCCTGGAGATTTGCGAACAGGTTGCCGACTTTGACGCACTGGTGGTGCCAATCGGAGGTGGCGGATTGATCGGTGGTATAGCCAATGCCGTCAAGCAGCTCCGTCCGGACTGCGAGATTTTTGGCGTGGAACCTGATGGCGCCGATTCCATGTATCGCAGTCGCGCGGCCGGCAAGCCCCAGACTATTGAGAAAGTCGACACCATCGCGGACAGCCTCGGCGCACCATTTGCCATGCCGTACTCGTTTGGTCTGGCAGAGCAGAACGTGGACCGTCTGGTGCGAGTGAACGATGACCAGCTGCGCCGCGTCATGGGCTTCCTGTTTCGCGTCATGAAACTGGCCGTAGAGCCCGCGTGTGCGGCAAGTACTGCAGCGCTGCTTGGCCCACTTCGCGATGAATTGCGAGGCAAGCGCGTTGTGCTGGTTATGTGTGGCAGTAATATTGACTGGGACACCTTTGAACGACAGGCGATATTTGATGACAACGTTGCTTGAGCGAGTCAAGGCCATCGTCGGTCCCGGCGGTTGGTCGACGGATTCCGCTGATCTCGAGCCTCACCTTACGGAATGGCGTGGTATCTACAGGGGCCGCACGCTGGTAAGGCTCATGCCACGTTCGACAGACGAAGTGTCTGCCATCGTGACGGCGTGCGCGGAGGAAGGAGTTGCAATCGTTCCGCAAGGCGGTAACACCGGAATGTGTGGTGGCGCTGTCCCTGATGCTAGCGGCAGGCAGGTCATACTGTCTCTTGGTCGAATCAATCGAGTGCGGAATGTCGACGCACTAAATTTTTCAATGGAGGTCGATGCAGGCTGCATTCTGGCGCATGCTCAGGATGCCGCGAAACAGGCAGGGCGCTATCTGCCATTGAGCATCGGCGCGGAAGGTACCTGCCAGATAGGCGGGAACATCGCCACGAACGCCGGCGGCATGAACGTCGGACGGTACGGTACAGCTCGCGCACTGGTCCTCGGCCTGGAGGTGGTGCTCGCTGATGGTACGGTGCTCAACAGTCTGCGTTCATTGCGCAAGGACACCGCCGGTTACGATCTCAAACAACTCTTCGTCGGCAGCGAAGGCACACTTGGCATTATCACGGCGGCATCCCTGCGCTTGTTCCCGGATCCGGGAGCGCTGTCGACAGCCTTGCTCGGTATCGAGAGTGCCGGCAAGGCGGTGGATCTGTTGGGGAACCTCAAAGTTGCCCTTGATGATCGCATAGAGTCGTTCGAACTCGTCTCGCAACGCGTTTTTGGTCTTGTCACTCGATTCATCACGGATGCCAGCCTGCCGTTTCAGGTTGAGTATCCGTGGTACGTTCTTATCGACACGGCGACAGGCGGCGATGAGCAGGTGCTGGAGAATGCGCTGGCCGCCGCCGCCGCCAGCGGCTTGCTGGTTGATGCCGTGATAGCCAAGAATGACAGGGAGGCTGCCGAACTGTGGCGTCTTCGCCATTCCATTTCCGAAGCGGAACGCCAGGATGGCAAGGCGCTGAAGCATGACATATCCGTCCCTCTGTCCAGAATGCAGGAATTCCTTGCGCGCGGCGACGAGCGGCTGGCCGAGTTGCGCGCCGACGCGAAACTGGTGGCATTTGGTCATGTGGGAGACGGCAACCTGCATTACAACGTGGTTTTGCCACGTGATTTACCCGATCCGGAGTGGGCCGCAGAGGGCGAACGCGTCAGTCGCGGCATCTACGACCTCGTTCAGGAGCTTGGTGGTAGTTTTAGCGCCGAGCACGGCGTCGGACAGGCCAAGCGACCATGGCTGAGGGAATACCGCGGAGGCCCCGAGCTGGAATTGATGCGGCAGCTCAAAAAAACGCTGGATCCCTCTAATATCCTCAATCCGGGCAAGGTAATTTGACGACCAGTTCCGGTTTCCGACCCCATAATGCCGGTAAAATTGCCCGATAAATCATGAGTCGAGAATCCGAAAAAATACGCGACCAGTTCGCCGATCAACTATCGAGCTTCGACGACAAGCTTGAGTCGACGCCAAGCGATGTCGATATGCTCGCCGATATCCAGGCTGGAATCGGTTCGCTGCTGGCGACCGGTGGTGGCAGCGAGGCCGCGATGCGTGGCGTTCTGCAGGAACGCTATGAGGCGGGTGAGTTGCGCAAGGAGACCTTTCAGCTGGTCAAGTCGATGCTCGATCGCTACGTGACGGAAAAGTTACGGACGAGTCCGCTGCCTGAAAACATGTCGGACTCTGAGCGCAAAGAGCCGCAGCTTGCAGACGTGCTGGCAGCACCTGCGGCGCGCGCGATGTCACCTGAGTCAGAACGCGACGATGATTTTGGTACGACAACCGTTATTCCGCATGACGCGCTGCCCTTCAACAATACGGCAATGCGTGTGCAGGTCGGCTCAGTATTGCGTGACCGCTTCCTGTTACAGGCAGAAGTGTCTGGCGGCAGTATGGGGACTGTTTATAAAGCGCTGGACCGTCGGCTCGCCGAAGCCGGTTCGGAGCAGCTCAGCGTCGCGGTTAAGGTCCTGTCACCGGCACTTGCGCAGGACGGCAACGCTCTGCGCGCACTGCAACAGGAAGCCGTGAAAACCCGCTGTCTCCTGCACCCGAATATAGTGCGTTTCATCGACTTCGATCGTGATGACGATCTCTACTTCCTGATTCTAGAATGGCTCGATGGCCGGACGCTTGCGGATATTCTGGATTCACCGGACGCCCGTGCCATCGATGTCAAAGCGGCATTTCGCATTGTTGGCCAAATTGGCGACGCACTTGATTATGCGCACCGCTGCGGCATCATTCATGCGGATATCAAACCGGGCAATATCATGGTGATGCCAAACGGAGACGCCAAGCTGTTTGATTTTGGCGTCGCTCGCGTGCGGCAGCAACAGATTGCCAGGGACTTTGATCCGGGTGTGCTTGGGGCCTTGACGCCAGCCTACTCCAGCATGCAGGTACTCGGCGGTGAAGAGCCGGTCGCCTCTGATGACGTTTTTTCACTAGCGTGCCTGTTATACCGGCTGATCGCCGGCTACCGCGTATTTGGCCCGCGCAATGCTGCGGAAGCATCAGAAGCGGGAATGGCGCCCCAGAGACCGCAAGGTATTAACGATGACCAGTGGAAAGTTCTGAAAAAAGCCTTGTCGTATGCCCGGGTTACTCGTTTCGAATCCGTCAAGGCGTTCACTGATGCGCTGGACAATTGTGCGGAAGACACGGCGGCAACCGTCAGTTTCGAAGCACCGACACGGTTTGGGACCGATGACGACGGCGGTTCACCTGGAAAATGGCTAGCAATGATGATTGTGCTGCTGGGCCTTGCCGGCATTGGAGCGCAGCAGATGGGCTACCTCGATCCCTGGCTTGAACAGATACAAGGCTCCACAGCGATAGTCGATATAGCCGGGCCGGATCCTCAAGAAGCGTTAATTATTGAAGAGGTCCCCACTGAACCCGAATTCGAAATTGCACCGACGGTTATCGACGAACTTCCTGCCGCAGGAACAAGCGAGCCGGCGGGGGATTATGTGGCCGAAGTTGAAGATGTTGAAGAAGAAACTGCGCCGGTGGAACCGGATCTGAACCTCGTCGACTTCTCGGAGCTCCCGCCACCCACAGCAATCGTGAGCTTCTCACTGAAGGACATGGTGGGTGAAGCGACCCAGGTCGAGCTGTCTGAGGATGGCGATCCCGTGCTGGTCGACTTCATCCGGGAAGGTGATGTCAGCGCAGCCCTGACACTTCGCCTTGAGGAAGTCGGATTCAGCGGCAATCGGTCGCCGTGGAGTTCCGGTCAATATGCCATCTCCAATGGCGGTCTCCTCGTGTTCCCCAGAGGGCAGGAACGTGCGCGAATTACGCTCACGGCGGCATCAGACCCGCGCCGCGAACCCGACCAGCAATCGACGCTACGGTTACGCTTTGTGGATACGCCGGAATCGGAACTGGCGGTGGTCAACGTGGTACTTCGGGACGACGACCAAAGGGCTTACGAAAATCGCTTACCGGACAACACCGTGGCATTCCCAAGCGGCCAGGTGTCCGTCAGTGAGGCTGATCCGGCCGTGCAAATCGATATTATCCGTTTCAACCCGGACAACACGTCGATCGAGGTTCGGTACACTGTGGAAGACATTAGCGCGACCGAAGGTGAGGACTATTTTGCACCGGGAACCTACTCGATCTCGTTCGGGCCCGGGCAACGCTCAGCCAGACTGCTGATACCGCTGGTACAGGATTCCGTGGCCGAAGGTGACGAAGCCTTCGTGGTTAAGCTGGAAGTAGATCTGGAGTCCAGGCCGGTGGATATCTCCCCAAATATCGCTGTGATGATCCGCGACGACGAGCTATAGCGCTGCCACGAAAGCGCATCTGACTTGACCTGAGCCGCAAGGTTCGTTTTACTTCGTTGATGATTTTTTCCCACACCCACGCGAAGTGCCAACTTATCGACTCGATCGGTATGGAAAAACACTTAAAATACACGGCGCGCCAGAGGCGCGTGGGTGCGAATGGCAACTGTACCGGCTAGTAATAAAGTCGGACATTGTCAGCAAACCCGCCGGGAATTTCCTTGCGGGTTTTTTTTTGCCAATGTCCTGTTGAGGACCTGAATGAGCGAGACCATTAGAGAAGCGGACTTCGAGGACAGTGCGGCGCTCGGCGCGTCCGATGCAGTAGGCCGGTCACGCTGGGTTGTCCTGAAATTCGGAGGAACGAGCGTCTCTACAAGTGAGAGCTGGGAGACGATCGCTCGTCTTGTCCGCGCGAGACTCGAAATGGGCCTGCGGCCCGTGATCGTGCATTCAGCCCTCAAGGGGGTGTCCAATGCACTCGAAGAGACCCTGCGAAGCGCCATCAGCGGTAACCCGGCCGACTGTCTTGCCCAAATTCGCGAGCAGCACTGCGAACTGGCAACGGAACTCGGTCTGAATGGCTCGGAAATACTTGGGGAGCGACTCCACGAGCTCGAGCAGCTGGTAGCTGGCGTCAGGCTCGTGAAGGAAGTGAGTGTGCGGGTGCGGGTGCGCGTAATGGCACTCGGTGAACTTATGTCCACGCTTCTTGGCGCAGCATACCTGGCAAAGCAAGGCCTCCCGGTTTGCTGGATGGATGCGCGTGACTTGCTGCGCAGCCGCTCTCGCCCGGGTCGCAACCCGATCACCAGCTACTTGGCCGCGACCTGCGATTACCGCCCCGACGCCGCCCTTATAAGCAAAATGGCGGATGAGAAGGACGTCATCCTGACCCAGGGGTTCATCGCGAGAAATACGTCCGGTGAGACAGTTTTGCTCGGACGTGGCGGCTCAGACACGTCGGCCGCGTATTTTGCCGGAAAACTGCAGGCGCGACGTCTCGAGATCTGGACCGACGTGCCGGGCATGTTTACCGCGGATCCACGCGTCGTACCATCGGCCCGACTGCTTATCGGTCTGCATTACGACGAGGCGCAGGAACTTGCGTCTGCAGGAAGTACTGTTTTGCACCCGCGCTGCATTTCGCCAGCGCGCGATAACGATTTTCCCATATTCATTCGCAGTACGAACGACCCTTTGATCAAAGGCACGGTGATCTCTTCGGTAACCGATGAAGTGGAGCCGCAGGTTAAAGGCATCTGCATTCGCAACGGCCTGACGCTTGTATCGATGACGACGGTGGGTATGTGGCATGAAGTTGGCTTTCTTGCCAAAGCTTTCGGCGCATTTGCTGAGAATGGCGTTTCAGTTGACCTGATTTCGACATCCGAAACGAACGTGACGGTCTCGGTCGATACGAGCGATGGCATGTTGCCGGATGACGTCGAAGAAGCCCTGATCCATGATTTGGAAAAACTGTGCCGCGTCAGCGTGATCTCGAATTGCTCAGCGGTGAGCCTGGTGGGCAGGAAGATTCGCACTATCATGCCGCGCCTTGGACCCGCGCTTGAAGTTTTCGAGGAAGAACGCATTCACCTGATGTCGCAGGCTTCGAATGATTTGAATCTAAGTTTTGTCGTCGACAAGCAGCAGGGACCCAGGCTGGTCAGCAAGCTTCATGCGTCCATTATTCGCAAGCAGGGCGCATCGCAGGTTTTCGGTCCAAGCTGGGAGCGCCTGTTCGCTGGTGAAGAAGCTGAGGTACGCGCGGCCGATACCTGGTGGATGAAAAAGCGGCAGGCGTTATTGGCATTAAGTGAGAAGGAAATGAACGCTTACGTCTATGACCGGGACAGCGTCATCGAAGCTGCGACTAATCTGACCCGCCTGAACAACGTCGATCGTATCCTGTATGCCGTCAAGGCGAACTTCAACGCGGATCTGCTTAAAGCCGTCGATGCCTGTGGCGTCGATTTCGAGTGCGTGTCGCCCGGCGAGGTCGAGTGGGTTGAGAAGGTGATTCCGGGCCTCAATCACGAACGTATTCTGTTCACGCCTAACTTCGCACCGCGTGCCGAATATTCGTGGGCACTGGAGCGTGGCTTGCAGGTCACGCTCGACAACCTGTTCCCTCTGCAGGCGTGGCCCGAATTATTTAAAGGACAAAAGCTGTTCGTCCGTATAGACCCAGGGCAGGGGCGCGGCCATCACGAGCATGTGAAGACCGCTGGTGTGCATTCCAAGTTCGGCGTGCCGCGATTTGAAGTGGCCGATCTCCAGCGCCTGGTGAAGGCGGCCGGAGCTGAGGTCATTGGCATTCACGCGCACAGCGGTAGCGGCATCCTCGATCCAAACAACTGGCGCACGGTAGCCGGTGAGCTCGTCCAGATTGCGGAACAGTTCCCGGCGGTCGAGACAATCGATCTTGGGGGCGGGCTCGGCGTGCCGGAGAAACCCGGTGACAAGCCCATCGACCTGGCCACCGTTGATGCCACCCTGGCGGAGATCAAGGAAGCGTATCCGCAGTATCGACTCTGGCTCGAGCCAGGTCGCTACCTGGTGGCCCGAGCCGGGGTGCTGCTGACCCGCGTTACGCAAACCAAGGGGAAAGGCGAGATGCGCTATATCGGTGTAGGGACCGGCATGAATTCGCTGATACGCCCAGCGCTGTATGGTGCATACCACGAGATTGTTAACCTGACGCGCGCCGATCAGGTGCCGAGCGAAACGGTAACGATTGTCGGGCCAATCTGTGAAAGCGGGGATCGTCTGGGCAGCGACCGACTGATGCCGCCAACCGAGGAAGGTGATGTCATCCTGATCGCTAATGCTGGCGCCTACGGCTACGTCATGAGTTCGCGCTACAACATGCGCGAAGTCGCACGGGAAATCGTCATATGAAGCTTTTCTGGGCCCCGCGAACACGTTCGCAGCGGGCTATCTGGATGCTCGAAGAGACCGCTATTGACTACGAGATGGAGCGCATTGCGCTGTCTAGTCCGGATCGTGTCGATAGCACGGAGTTTCTGGGCGCCAGCCCGATGGGAAAGGTTCCGGCCATCGTTGACGGTGAGGTGGCTATGTCAGAGTCGGCTGCGATTTGCATTTATCTCGCGGATCGTTTTGCACCGGGTTCACTGGCGCCCGCTCTGGACGCTCCGGAGCGAGGCCAATACCTGTACTGGACGATCTACACGCCGGCGGTTGTCGAACCGTCTATGTCCGAGAAATTCAACAACGTCGAAAGCAACCGCTTTCGCAGCGGTTGGGGCGACTTTGACCTGATGATCGAGACGTGGGACGCAGCACTGGAAGGCAGAGACTGGATTGTCACCGATCATTTTACAGCGGCAGATGTCATGCTCGGCGCAAGCGCTATCTTCTTGCGCATGTTCAACATGCTCCCACCGACGAACAACCTCGACGCCTACGCAGACCGATGCATGGCCCGGCCTGCTTACCAACGGTCCGTGGAAAAAGGCGCGGAATAGTTAGAACGGCTTCTACCCTGTGGCTGTCGCTTCCTTTTTCTTCATCATTGGGCACTGCGAATGATGCTCTGCGAATTCATCGGCAGACAGGTTGCCGTCGCCGTCCAGATCCAGATCTTCAAATGCGGGAGCCTTCTGCGCATTTTTCATTTTGCCGCCTTCGTCGGCGCGCTTGGCCATCCGCTCTGAACGGAACTGGTAGAACTCCTCTGAGGTCACCGCATTATCGGCGTTCGCATCGATGTCTGCGTAAGTGGGACATTCATGTTTGTGATGTTTGCCGTGTCCTTCGGTAGCAGCCGGCGATGACAGGAACACAACAGCCGCGCAGGTGCACAGGAGCATCAGGAAGGCCCGGAGCCAGTGGAATGAGTTCATCAGGAATCTCCTAAAGAGCTTGGTCTGGGAGAACTATCCTGTGGTGGCGATGTTTCAGCAATACGTATTTTTCGACGGAGCCTAGCTCGCGTGGCGGGCTTTGAGGCAGGTCGCAATGTTCTCGAGGCTGAGGCCCCGATCCGCCAGCAGGACAATCAGGTGATAGACCAGGTCGGCTGCCTCTTCGATGGTTTCCTGCTGCGATCCGGCGGCAGCGGCAAGTGCCAGTTCAACACCTTCCTCACCGACTTTTTGCGCGATCCGTTTCGTTCCGGCAGCAGCCAG
>Ga0224504_10001060_pt1 | contig 12321 bp, 9 predicted proteins | sample SF_Oct11_sed_USG_3_FD_170160 | JGI IMG/M metagenome (GOLD analysis project Ga0224504, IMG submission 170160) | Sediment microbial communities from San Francisco Bay, California, United States - SF_Oct11_sed_USGS_24 | ecosystem: Environmental > Aquatic > Marine > Sediment | place: USA: California... | reverse complement strand
CAGAGGCCTGAGAGTCGTTATTTATGCCTGCGATGCCTGACTTTCAACGACACTAGTTCCACGCGCCGCCAGAACCATTCAAACAGGCGCATATATTGGCTGCGTTGTTGCCATTCATCCCGGCTGTATTCAATGGCATCGAGGATATCGTTCTCGAATATACCGGCGACTGTGACGGCCAGTTCATGGTTGTTGATTTCCTGGTTGGCCTCCAGGTTCCATTGCAGGTTCCAGCGGTCATAATTGCAGGAACCGACAGATACCCAGTCATCGCAGAGTGCCGTTTTTGCGTGCAGAAAGCGTGGTGTGTACTCGTAGATGCGAACGCCGCTTTTTAGCAGCCGCTCATAGTAACGACGACTGGCATAACGTACCCCGGGGTTGTCGGTAACCGGGCCGGGTAACAACAGGCGTACGTCAATGCCATTTCTGGCAGCGCGTTTAAGTTTTCGGCGGATACTCCAGGACGGTATGAAATAGGCGGTGGTGATCCAGATGCGCTGGCGTGCGCTTTTCAGCTGTTTCAGTAATGACCGCTGTATGCCGGTCCTGTGACGGGTCTCGTTAACGGTAACCCGGCCGGATTGACCATTTTCAAAATATTCCACAGTTATACCGGGAACTGTCAGCGGCTGCTTTGAAAGACGTTTCCAGCTTTCAGTAAAGAGGGATTGCCAGTCTTCGAGTACCGGCCCGCGGATTTCGATCATGTTCTCGCGCCAGCGCAGTTCGGGAGCCGCTGGCGGGTCAATTTCATCAGTGATGCCGGCACCCCCGGAAAAAGCAACCCTGCCATCGACAAGCAATAACTTGCGATGGTTTCTGTACAGGCCCAGGTGGATACGTTGCCAGAAAATTCTGTACAGATTGAGCAGGATGCTGTGTGATTGCAGCGGGTTGTAATAGAGGCTGCGAATATTATCGTGATGCAGGCGTTCGCGGTCATCCCGGTTTAGCTGATGGGCACCATAATCATCAAACAGCAGGTAAACCTGTACGCCGCGTTCGGCCGCCTGCACCAGGGTATCAATGAACCGGTCTGCGATTACGCCGGATTCCACCAGGTACATTTCCAGAAACAGGTAGTGCCGGGCTGCAGCAATGGCGCCCAGCATGCGCGGCAGGAATTTCGTACTATCGACAAGGATGCTAAAGTGATTGCCTGCTCGCCATGGAAATTTATAACCCCGGACAATGCCCATTTGTCAGCCTGCTTTTATAAACAACAAGCCCTGACACAGTCCGTCAGGGGAGTGCCGGCCCAAGGATGAAATCGACGGACTCAAAACCATGGTCTTCAAGGCTGGAAAGAATGTCGTCGCTACTGCAATCCGGCTGCTGTTCCTCAATAGAAGCAATCAGGGCGGTGACATGACGGTAGGCCTCGTGCTCTTCAAAATCCTCGGGCAGTCTGACCAGACGGATGGAATTGCTGTCGCCGGCTGGCAGGATCATTAACGATGTGCTCATGGTGTTCTCCATTTGTAATGCTGTATGAATCGGGTTGCTTGTAATATACCTGCTGTTTTACGTAATAACCTGATATAAATCAAACACGGGTAGAAGGATTGATACAGTAATGCCTATACTGGGATTGAAGAATCAATGAAGGGACCAATGCATGAACAATAAGCTGAGAGACTGCCTGCTGGTTGCTGTGCTGTTCGTTGGTGGCAATGCGCTTGCTGCAACGGATGTGAAGGACAATGACTGGTGGTGGAACGACGCCTGGTGGAACGACAGCCAGATCGAGGTGCCGGATAACTACCCGGTGGAAACATCATGGACCAGCTACAAGAGTGGTGATGTTGAGGTGCCGGCACTGGTTGCCCGTCCGGCAGGCGCCGGAAAGTACCCGGCGGTATTGTTTCAGCATGGACGCCGCGGGCTGGATGAGAGGATACAACGCCATGTACGGCGGCTTGCCGCACGCGGATTTGTGGTGCTGGCGCCGGATATCTATACGGCGCATTTTATCGGTACCCATCCGATTGAGCACGATTATGCACTGGAGAAAGATGTCGATGCGGCAGTGGATGTGTTGCTGGCGCGTGCTGATATCAGCAGCGACAGGGCTTGCCTGTATTCGCATACGCGTGGCGGCTATTACACCCTTAAAGTGGCAACGACATTCAAACGACAGCAGCGGGAAATTGCCTGCTACGTATCCTATTACCCGCACTTGCAGGACCCGAATGCGCCGGAGCCGCAGCAGGTCTATGGCTATGCCCCGGAAATCGACCTGCTGACATTGCCGACGCTGGTGTTTATCGGTGATGAAGAGCAATACCAGCGACGCCGGGTGATTGAGACCAGTGTGCAGGTGATGCAGGACAATGGTCGCGATGCGCAACTGGTTATCTATCCGGGCGTGGGACGCGGTTTTGATTTTCGTCCCGAAACAGTGCGTACCTTTGCCGACGATCTTGCCTCGAAAGATGCGGTGCAACGTGCGGCGCGTTTCATGCGCACACACCTGCAAGCGCCGGCGAGCGAGGCGCCTGCTGCCGCGCCCCTGACCGGTGAGGCGCTGTATAACAGTGACAAGGCGCCGGATTCGATGCTCTATGACCTGCCCCGGGAAGTTGTGCCGGGGGTGTGGTCGGCCATTGGCGCCACGGCACCGGGAACCTATGCAAATTCCGGGCATAACAATAATCTTTCCTTTGTGATCACCAGCGAGGGTGTGCTGGTGGTGAACGCCGGCGACAATTACCTGCTGGCAAAGGCACTGCATGACGAGATTAAAAAGATCACCGACAAGCCGGTGAAATACGTGGTGCTGGAGAATGGCCAGGGCCATGCCATGCTGGGTTCCGGTTATTGGCAGGAGCAGGGTGTGCCGGTGATCGCACATGTGGATGCGGTGCGCGAAATCGAGGAACAGTCGTTCGCACTGCTGCAGGTGATGCAGGAGCAGGTAAAGGAAAAGGCCGCGGCTACCGAGGTGGTGATGCCGGATATTACCTTCGAAGACAAGAAGGTTATTGAGCTGGGTGGCGAGCGCATTGAATTGCTGAACCTGGGGCCGGCACACAGTCCGGGTGACATTATCGTGTGGTTGCCGCAAAAGAAGCTGGTGATATCCGGTGACATGGCATTTCACCAGCGTATGTTGCCGCTGTTCGAGCACACGGATACGGCCGCCTGGATTGAAACCTGGGACAGCTTTGAAGCGCTGGGTGCGGAAGTGGTGATTCCCGGTCACGGTGAACCGACCGATATGGCGACCGTGACAACCTATACCCGTGATTACCTGTTATACCTGCGTGACAAGATCGGTGAGGTTATCGAGAATGGGGGTGCCCTGCAGGAAGCCTACGAGATAGACCAGTCACCGTATATGCATTTGCCCACGGCGGAGTTTCTCGCCAGGCGAAATGCCGGGCAGGTGTTTCAGAGTATGGAATTCGAGTTTTGATGGTTTGCGTTATCAGGCAGACAGCATCGCGGACGAGATCCGCTCCTGCAGAACCAGATGTGCATTCAAATTGACAATTTAACTGGCGTGTCTCCTTGTCTCTGGACGGCCTGGGGGGTAAAAACCCTGTCGCGGACGAGGTCCGCTCCTGCAGGTGTATCTATTGGTGTAGCAGCGGACCTTGTCCGCGATAGCGTCGCCAAAAAGAACGACGATCAAAAGTGATGCGCACTGACCTGATTTCCATGCTGAGCCGCAGCCCTATCACCGTCTGCCTGCTGTGCATGTCATTCAGCCTGCACGCACAAGCTCCTGTCGCCGACATGCACCTGCACTACAAGTGGACCCAGCAGGACGTCACCTCGCCTGCCGGGGCCATTGCGCTGCTCGATCAGCACAAAGTTGTCATGGGCGTGGTTATCGGCACGCCGGCGCCGCTGGCGCTGCAGTTGCAGGCACTGGCACCTGCCAGGATTGTGCCGATATTCAGCCCGTATCGGGAAGGCGGTGACTGGCACCGCTGGGCCTATGAAGACTCTACGGTAACGCGTGCGCGTGCGGCGCTGTCATCCGGTCAGTATCAAGGCATAGGCGAGCTGCATGTTATTGGTGGTTTTGCACCGGCATTCGAGAGGGCGGACGTTTTAAAGCAATTGCTGGCCCTCGGCGCCGAGTTTGATGTGCCGGTGATGATTCATACCGAATTTTCACGCCCGGACTTCATGCTGTCTGTATGTGAGGCATTTCCTGATACGCGTATTGTGTGGGCGCATAGCGGTGCCTTGCTGGAGCCTGCAGATGTTGACTCGGTACTGGCGCGCTGTGGCAATGTCAGCGCTGGACTCGGTGCGCGTGATCCCTGGCGCTTTGTGAATAACCCGTTGACGGATGATGCGGGCATGTTGCTGCCGGCGTGGAAGGCATTGTTTCTGAAGTACCCGGAGCGTTTTATGGCGGGTTCCGATCCGGTGTGGCCGGTTGACCAGCTGGACCGCTGGGATGAGGCGGACAGCGGCTGGCAGGAGCTGGGACGTTTCTGGTCATTCCACCGTCACTGGTTGGCGCAATTGCCGCCCGCGGTGGCACGCAAAATCGGTTGTGAAAATGCAGTTGTGCTGTTTGCCCGATCAAAGTCGCTGTCATGTGATTGAGAGCGGGGCATCTCCGCTGCCGCGATCAGCTACAGCTTTGTCTTTATTATATTAGGATATCCTGATATATTACGCCGTCCTTTTAGCAGCTCCCCCCCGACAGGTTATCAATGTTCAAGCTTGGTTGCGCGTGCCGCGCATGTGTTAAAAATGAGGTTTTGTCCGGTCTTACAGTGGCACTGGCACTGGTGCCGGAAGCCGTTGCGTTCGCTTTTGTGGCCGGGGTTGATCCGCTGGTAGGCTTGTATGCCGCCTTTATGGTTGGCCTGCTGGCAGCCATTTTTGGTGGTCGGCCCGGCATGATATCCGGTGCTACCGGTGCCATGGCGGTGGTGATGGTGGCGCTGGTTGCCGAGCATGGCGTGGAATACCTGTTCGCCGCGGTGGTGCTGACCGGCTTGTTCCAGATGGGTGCCGGTGTGCTGCGCCTCGGCAAGTTTATCCGCATCGTGCCATACCCGGTCATGCTGGGTTTTGTGAACGGCCTGGCGATCGTGATCTTTCTCGCGCAACTGCAACACTTCCAGGTGACCACCCCGGAAGGTGTAAAGGAATGGTTGAGTGGTGATGCACTGCTGGTATTTTCCGGCCTGGTTATGATTACCCTGTTCGTTATTTACTTCCTGCCGAAAGTGACCAGCAGTTTCCCCGCGGCACTGGCAGCGATTATTACGGTGAGTCTGCTGGTGATTGGGCTCGACCTGGATACCATTACCGTCGGTGACCTTGCCAGCATCAAGGGCGGCCTGCCTGAATTTCATATTCCTGCAGTACCGTTCACTTTTGAGACACTGCTTGTCATCCTGCCGTATTCATTTATTCTTGCCGCCGTCGGTCTGATTGAGTCATTACTGACACTGAGCCTGATTGATGAAGTCACCAATACCCGCGGACGCGGCAACCGTGAGTGTATGGGGCAGGGTATTGCCAACACGGTGACCGGCCTGTTCGGTGGCATGGGTGGCTGTGCCATGATCGGACAGAGCATGATCAATGTGAACTCGGGCGGACGCGAGCGTCTCTCCGGTGTTGCGGCGGCGCTGTTCCTGTTGATGTTTATCCTGTTTGCCTCACCCCTGATTGAACGTATTCCGATGGCTGCGCTGGTGGGTGTCATGTTCGTGGTGGTGCTGGCTACGTTTGAATGGTCAAGCCTGCGCATCATGGGAAAAATTCCCGCAAGCGATGCCTTTGTGCTGGTGCTGGTGTCGGCGGTGACCGTGTTTACCGACCTGGCGATCGCGGTAGTGGTGGGCGTGATCGTGTCGGCGCTGGTGTTTGCCTGGGAGCATGCCAAACATATCAATATCAATACCTATGACGATGAACAGGGCTCACGCGTTCACGAGTTGAATGGGCCGTTGTTTTTCGGTTCGGTAAAAAACTTTCTGGAGCTGTTTGATCCGAAAGATGAACCGGATGATGTCATTATCGAATTCCAGAATTCCCGGGTTGCTGATCACTCGGCGATTGAGGCGATTGATAACCTTGCAGAAAGATATATCAAGGCAGGAAAAACCCTGCACTTGAGGCATTTGAGCGAAGAATGCCGCCAGTTATTAAAAAAGGCGGGTAGCCTGGTAGAAGTTAATGTACTGGAAGATCCGCGCTACCATGTTGCGGATGACCAGATTGCCTGATTGCATTTACCGCCCGGGGATGTTCACGCTGTAGTCTGGTGCTGCGCATGCCGCTTGTCGGTGTTATAGTTTTCCGGTCACCAGGGGAGCCGGCATGACGACAGATCAAACCATATTATTCACACTGTTGTTTGTGGTATTCGTGCTGCTGATCTGGGGGCGCTTGCGTTATGACCTGGTTGCCTTCATGGCGCTGATCGCGGCGCTGGTGCTCGGTGTGGTGCCAAAAGAGCAGGCATTTTCAGGGTTTGGCCACCCGGCCACCGTTATCATTGCGCTGGTACTGATCGTCAGCAAGGGCCTGTCCAACTCCGGTGTTGTTGAACAGGTGGCCAAGCAGGTCAGCCGCTTCTCTCATTCCCTGCAAACACACATTGCCGGTATGTCCGGTATTGCGGCCGCCCTGTCTGCGGTAATGAACAATGTTGCCGCGCTGGCCTTGCTGATGCCGGTGGATATGCAGGCGGCAAACAAGGCCAAGCGCAGTCCGGCATTGACACTGATGCCGCTTTCTTTCGCCACTATTCTCGGTGGCATGATCACCCTGATCGGTACGCCGCCGAATATTATCATTGCCGAATTCCGCCAGCAGGCCACGGGGACGAGTTTTTCCATGTTCGATTTTGCGCCGGTCGGACTTGCCTGCGCAGTAGTCGGCGTATTGTTTGTTGCGACCATTGGCTGGCGACTGTTGCCGGCCAGATACAAGGAACAACAGGCAATGCAGAAACTTTTCGATGTCAGTGAGTATGTCGCAGAACTGCACGTACCGGAGGACTCTCCGGCTATTGGCCAGCGTGTGCGTGACCTTGATGCGCTGGCTGAAGAAGAGGATGTGGCTGTCATTGGCCTGATACGTCGGGGTAAACGCTTGCCTGGCCAGGCGCGGTTGTCCGAGGTGCGTGTCGGTGACATCCTGGTGGTGGAAGCGGTGCCTGAAGCGATCGACAAGATTGTTGGTGTGCTGAAGCTGGATTACCAGGCGAAGGGACAAGATACCGGTCCACTCAGCAATGAAGACATGACATTGCTGGAGGTGGTGGTCCCGGGAGGTGCGCGTATCGAGGGGCGTGCCGCCTACACGCTGCGGTTGCAGAACCGTTTCGATGTCACCTTGCTGGGTGTGTCGCGTGAGGGCAGGCAGTTTCGTCAGCGCGTGCGTACGCTGGAAATAAGAGCGGGGGATGTATTGTTACTGTTTGGTCCTGGCGAGTTGCTCGCGGAAGTCAGCAGCTGGCTGGGTACCTTGCCGCTGGCAGGTTCCGACAAACTCACACCAACCAAGCGTCACAAGGCATGGCTGGCTGCAGGCCTGTTTGCTGCAGCTATTATACTGGCCAGCGTGGGTGTGCTGTATTTGCCGGTTGCCTTGTCCATCGTGGTGGCCGCTTTTGTACTGCTGAATATCCTGCCGGCACGCCAGGTGTATGAATCAATCGAGTGGCCTGTGATTGTGTTACTGGGGTCAATGATCCCGCTCGGGGTAGCGCTTGAGAGCAGCGGCGGTACCGGCCTGGTCGCTGCAGGTATAACCGGCCTGGCCGAAGGGTATTCCCCGGTAGTGGTGCTGACGTTGTTAATGATCGTGACGATGACGCTGTCCGATGTCATGAATAATACGGCTACCGCAGTGATTGCCGCGCCGGTGGCCATGGATATTGCCAACCATCTGCAGGTGAGCCCGGACCCGTTCCTGATGGCCGTGGCGGTTGCCGCCTCCTGTGCATTTTTGACGCCCATCGGTCACAAGAACAACACCCTCGTCATGGGGCCTGGCGGTTACCGCTTTGGTGATTACTGGCGCATGGGATTACCGCTGGAAGTGCTGGTTATCGTGGTATCGATACCGATGATCGTCTGGGTTTGGCCGATGTAGCAACGGCATCACGGCTTGCAGGGTCATCCTGCTGCCGGCTTTGCCGTTGCTTCACGCTTCGTATTTGAGTGCCTCGACACTCATACACAGCTGTACATTACCCTCTACTACGGCGGTCAACTCGTCCATGCCGAAGTCGGCCCGGTTGATAGATGTGCTGGCCTTGACCAGAACCCTGCTGGCCTGGTCTATCGGTTCATCGCCCACTGCCGTCAGTTTGACATTGAAGATGACAGCTTTTGTGATTCCCCGCAGGGTGAGCTTGCCTGTCAGCACCGCCGTATTTGACCCGGTCCATTTAAAGCCATCGCTGACAAACAGCACTTCAGGGTGATTCTCGACATCAAAAAAGTGCTCGCCCATGACCATGCTTTTCACCAGCTGGCTATCGGTTTGCAGGCTGCCGGTCTTTATCAGCACCATGGTCTGGCCGTCATTATGCTCACCCGGTGCCAGCGACATCCCGCCCTGGAAGTCAGTAAAGCTGCCTTCGATTCGCGACAGTTTGCTGTCGACACAGAAACCGACCCGTGAACTGGATTTCTGGATGCGGTAGAGGTGGCCGTCCTGTGCGGCGGACAGCATGGTCTCGAGCACTGTGGTGTCGACCTTGCCATCCTTGAAGGGCGAACACAGCTCGGGCTCTTCCGCCGTCGCCAATACGGCGGTCGCGAACAGCGTGAGCAGCAGTGCAAATTGATGTAATCTTTTCAGCATGTTTTACCTCCAATCATGGCTTCACTGTTAAAGTATAACAATATAATAAAATACTTATACATGTGACATGTTGTCACAGCAAGAGTTCCTTTCAGGGTGGATGACTTTTACTACCCGCTCACAGATATATAATGTTATATATCAGTAATTTATAATGTATAGAGGGGCTGGCCGGGAAATTCCGGGGTGACGGAGGCTGGCAGAAGGGGTGCCGCCGGTACCTGTATTGAGCCTTATCCGCAGCCAGCAATCAGTGGCCTGGGTGATCTACCCGCAGGCGGGGAACAGTGCTGTCAAGAACAGTGCCCGGCGATCCGGGTGACGTATCAGGCCACCCGGTGCCGGGAAGTGGTTTGCTATTTCGAGGGTTCCAGTGAAATGGCCAGCGCCTCTGTGTACGTGACTTCAACAATATCGCCTTTCTTCAATTCTTCCAGATAGTGTTGCAGATCGGGCGAGTTCTCCAGCGAGATCTTGCGCAGTCCGCGGTCGGGGCTGAGGAAGGTGATGAACTTCTGGATGGGGTCAACAAACATGACCTCGGCACGGCGTTTTACCTGTAAACCAATCGCGCCACCGGGTTTGTCGCCTTCCGGCCTGGTCATCTTGGCGCCGCTGACTGTGGTGTCGAGGGTGGTGTTCTTGTCAACTTTTACCAGCTCCGCGATCGCGCTTCGATAATACTGGATGTCAACCACGTCACCGATCTTGACCTGTGGCAGGTTCTTCACCTGGTCGGTTACCTGGATGACGGCGATGTTGCCTTGCGGTCCCTGTATGGTCACCAGGTGTCTTTCCATGTCGACCGCCGTGACCGTGGCGGTCGCTTCAATCAGGGTGGCAGAGTTCATACCCGCCGGAGGAGGTACGCGATTGTCCGGTGACATGTCAATGTAATCCATTTCAGGATCGTTTGCGGCCATTGCAGATACCGATGTCATCAGTACCGAGCAGGCGATAAGTAACTTGATGCTTTTCATTTTGGTTCTCCCTTTTTGATGGACGTCTGATAATTGTTGTGATGCATATCCCCGGACTGTCCGGTTATGTGCGAAGTGCGGATTTCTGCTGTATTACCGCTTGTCAAGAACAGTCAGCTAGCCCACCAAGGATAGTTGAGCTTTAGCAGGCTGTCTATCTATTGGCCGGAATTTACGGATGTCAGGGCGCGCGGCGTTCTATTGTCCAGCCGGTTGTATTCCTCACATAGACAAAACGGTCATGCAGTCTGCAATCACGTGCCTGCCAGAACTCGATCTCAGTCGGCGTCACGCGGTAGCCACCCCAGAAAGAGGGTAGCGGGATTTCACCTTCGGCAAACCGGCGTTTGATCTCGTCAACCTTGGCATCCAGCAGGGACCGCGACGAAATTACCTGGCTCTGGGTCGAGGCCCAGGCGCCAATCTGACTGCCGCGCGGGCGCGATGCGAAATATTTCATGGATTCAGCCGTCGGAACTTTTTCAGCATGGCCGGTGATCTTGAGTTGCCGGCCCAGGGCAACCCACGGAAACAGCAGGCCGACCTTGTTATTGGCGGCCAGTTGTTGCGCCTTGGCACTCTCATAGTTGGTGTAGAAAACGAAGCCGGACGCGTCATAGAATTTCAGCAGCACGGTGCGGATCCATGGCTGGCAGCCTGCATCTGTGGTGGCAAGACTCATGGCGTTGGGTTCAGCGATGCCGGAATCAATAGCCTCTGCATACCAGGTTTCAAATTGCCTGATCGGATCGGGATCCAGGCTGTCGCGTTTTAGTCCTTGCGACATCCAGTGTGTGCGAAGTTCTTCGATAGTGTCAGTCATAAGGAAACAATACTTGCAGGGCAGCCGGGAATAAAGGGCGGGATCGAAATATTTTATCGATGCTGTTGCTGCGCTGTGATCGAAGCAGCGAGCTGCTCTGGCATCGCAAGAAGCAGGCCCGGGGGGCCGTTCAAACAATGAGGTTTCTGTGGTGAATCAATGGGAGATATTGTAATCAATTGAATATATTGAATAAATAATATTATCCGCGGCGGGCGGGTATTGGCCGGGGATATGTGAAAAATTGCGCTGTGCTATTACAATAGCGCGAAATATTTTTTCAGTCGTGTATTCATGAAAATCCAAGTCAGCGAACTGATCGTTAAGTATCTGGAGAAGCTGGGTATCGAGTTTATCTTCGGTATGCCCGGTGCGCATATTCTGCCGGTGTACGACAGCCTCTATCACTCCAGCGTCAACAGCGTGCTGGTCAAGCATGAACAGGGCGCGTCATTTATGGCGAGTGGTTGTGCGCGGGCATCGGGAAAAATATCGGCCTGCATCACGACCGCAGGGCCGGGTGCCACCAACCTGGTGACAGGCATTGCCAGCGCTTACGTGGACAAACAGCCAATCCTGGTTATTACCGGCGAGACCTCAACGCATATTTTTGGCAAGGGCGGCCTGCAGGAAAGTTCGGGCGAGGGCGGCAGCATAGATCAAAGTGCACTGTTCCAGGGAATTACCCGCTACCACAAGGTGGTTGAGCGTACCGATTACCTCGCCAATGTCCTGAACCAGGCATCGAAAGCATTGTTCTCTGACAGCCCGGGGCCGGTGTTGCTGAGTTTTCCTTTTAACGTTCAAAAGGAACTCGTTGATGCAGACCTGCTTGATAGCGTGATGACTGAAAAACCATCCTATGTCATGTATGAGAACATCCAGTCGATCAATGCCTTGACGGACATGATTATGGAAGCGCGAAATCCGGTGATTGTTGCGGGTTACGGCTGTATAAAATCAGGCGCACAGGAGCTGGTGTCCGAGCTGAGTGATTCGCTGAATATTCCGGTGACCAGCAGCATGAAGGGAAAGGGCGTGATCAGCGAGCAGTCTGCGCTGTCGCTCGGCAGCCTCGGGGTTACCTCGACCGGTTACGCCTACAAGTATATTGTTGATAATGCCGATGCCATTATTTTCCTGGGGGCGGGCTTTAATGAACGCACCAGTTACCTGTGGGATAAAACCCTGCTTGAAAACAAGAAAATCGCACAGATAGACAGTAACCCGGAACAGTTACAGAAGGTCTTCAAGGCCGATGTGGCGATCACTGCTGATATCAAGGCGGCACTCACGGGTGTTTTGAATAACCTTGATGCCCAGGGCGTGGATCGCGATGCAGTACGCAAGCACATTGCGGCGAATGATTCGGTTGAAAAGCGTGATGCCGGCAGCAGTGAAGTCTTCCAGTCCGGTTTTGTGCTGGTAGAAAAATTTTTCAAGCGGCTGGAAAAGAAGTTTGAAAAAGACCTGGTCGTGTTCGATGACAACATGATTTTTGCGCAAAACTTTTTTAATGTCTCCGCCGGTAACCGCTTTTATCCAAACTCCGGAATCTCTTCGCTGGGGCATGCGATTCCAGCGGCCATTGGTGCGCGTTTTGCCGAGCACAAGCCAACCATAGCCATCATCGGTGACGGTGGTTTCCAGATGTGTTGCATGGAGCTGATGACGGCGGTTAATTATGATCTGCCGATCACCGTGGTGATGTTC
>Ga0224504_10001059_pt1 | contig 12325 bp, 12 predicted proteins | sample SF_Oct11_sed_USG_3_FD_170160 | JGI IMG/M metagenome (GOLD analysis project Ga0224504, IMG submission 170160) | Sediment microbial communities from San Francisco Bay, California, United States - SF_Oct11_sed_USGS_24 | ecosystem: Environmental > Aquatic > Marine > Sediment | place: USA... | reverse complement strand
ACCCGTGCTAAACAAGCTTATAAAAAACCAGACGTTCTGGGTCGCCGTCGCCGGACTGCTCGGCTATAGCGCCGCTTTACTATTCGGTGACCCTGCCTGGGTTGAGGCACCTGCTTCATCAGCGTTCTATGAGCTGATTCTGTTGCTGAAGACCGTTTTTCTATCGCTGCTAAAAATGCTGGTAGCTCCTGTTATTTTCTTCTCTCTGATTGGTGGCTTGCTAAGCATCGGTGACGCCAATCGCCTCAAATCACTGGGCAGTATCACGATACTGTATTACCTCGGTACAACCTTTATCGCCATCTGCATCGGGCTCGGAATTGTTTTTTTCATACATCCCTGGGTTGGCAATGTTGAGCGCCTGACAGCGGAGTCGCTAAACACGCTGGGTTCGTCATCAGCCATTCAGTACATAGATACTGACAGCGGATCATTTATCCAAATCCTGACAAATCTGCTGGCCATGGCATTCACTAACCCGTTTGCCGCGTTAGCCGATCTGAATATCCTGGGCATAGCCACCAATGCTTTCATTCTTGGTCTCGCCCTTTTGCTGGCTGTGCCCGGTCAAAGTCCGCTCATAACCGGTGTCCATCATATCAACCGTATGCTGCACAAAGTGCTTGAGTGGATCATCCTGACCATGCCACTGGGCATTTTTGCTATTTTGTTCGACATCACACTGAAAAGCGGCGGCACGCTGCTTGAGTCATTGCTCGGTTTTAGCGCAGTCGTCGTTGGAGGTACATTGCTGCATGGCCTGGTGATACTGCCACTCATCGCAAAATTTATTGGCAGAGTGAATATTGGGACTTTCTTCGCCAAAGCCAGTCGCCCTCTGCTGGTTGCTTTTGCCACATCATCAAGCTCAGCCACACTGCCTGTCAGCATGCAGACCTGTGAAGATGAGTTTGGCGTATCTAAAACTGTTTCCGGATTTGTATTTCCGCTCGGTGCCACCATGAATATGGATGGCACAGCATTGTATGAAGGCATTGCCGCCGTTTTTCTGGCCTACCTATTCGGCATTGATCTGGGCACAACCGGAATACTGACCATCTTCTTTATGGCGATGGTCTCCTCCATCGGAGCCCCGGGTATGCCTTCCGGCTCGATGGCAGGTATGCAAATGGTTTTGCTAGGAGCCGGCATTCCGCTGGAAGCCATTGGAATTTTACTCGTTGTTGAACGACCGCTGGACACGATCCGGACAGCCGTTAACGTGGAAGGGGATATGGTCGGTGCCCTGGTAACCCAGCGCTTTTTCGAATCCGGTCGCAGCAGTTAGTGATCGTGTGAGTGCCCGTGCGAATGCCCATGCGAGTCACCCTGCCCTTTATCTTTGCCGTGGTCATGCCCGTGGCCATGTGAGTGGCCATGTGAGTGACCATGTCCGTCTGAAGTATGGTCAGCATGCGGCACCGGCGAATCAAAAGTATGTGCATATTTGGGCTTCGGTTTAGGCTTGCCCTGAGCTTCATCAGAATTGCGCCAGCCACCACCCTTCAAATGAAAGTTCGGCGCAGAAAGCAACTTTGTTAATGCGGACTCACCGCACTCGGGACACTCGAGTAACGGGTCTGCACCCAGTTTTTGCAATTCCTCGAAATAGTGTTCGCAGTCGCTGCATTGATAGGCAAATATCGGCATGAGTACTGATCTTTCTTATTGTTATCCGGTGGTTAGCATAACAGGAAATCCGAGCAATACACCGTCTGCGGCAATACCTTCAGACTAAGCCCTGCTTGTCATTCAAACAATTTTCCCGAACAGAACCTGACCGCCGTCACAGCATAGTCGCTTTGCCGAGACGCCCCGAAGCTGCCGCAACGACTATCCTGATGTTCCCTGAATTTGTATCAACTTAACTTTCATGCCGTTGACTCATGTACCTAGTCTACCCGCGGCTTCGTCAAGACGGGCCAACACACCCAAAGGAATAACAGAAAAGTAATCATCCATAACCCCGATGAAAGCTCGACTGTAAGCATATATTGGTCTCCCGCCAGAGGGCCCAGCAGCCTCACGATGCCCGCCAGCATGATCAGCACATAGGCGATGACAGTCATCCGACTGGCATGCAGCGGACGACCTGTATGCCCCAAAGAGACGCGCGTCGTCATCGCCAATATCATGCTGCCAATCCCACCAATTGTCAGTGCATGCAAGGCTACGGATGAAGGATAGCCCCATTCGAATGCCGACACCGCAGATAAAAGATAGCCAACGGGCAACCAGAGATAGGCGACATGCAGCACGAGCAAAATCGGTTCTTTTAATGTTGCCAGTCCGCGCCAGCGACTCAGACGATATAAATGAGTCATGGCTGTCAGTAACGCAATGCCAGCAGTCAGTGTGCTCACCGGCAAAGCAACCAGCAAGATGCCGGTCAGCAACGTCAGTGCAATGGTCAAACCTTCAACAGGCGCTGTTGTCACAGGCAGCCGTTGTTCATTCCTCATCTTTAACCAGTTGGTCGTAAAGCTGGGCACAATCCGGCCTGCGATAATGGTAATCAGCACCAGCACCACGTGAATCATCAAGAGCAAGGCCGTTCGATCCAACCCGTTCACAACCCCGCCTGCACTCATGTGATAAAGAAGATTCAGTAACGCCATGATCAGTAACATGGCTACCAGTACATAATTTCTCCGATTATTGCCGGCCACAACTTCACGAGCGAATAAAAACACGAGCAAAACCGGAAACAACAAATCAAGCGCTGCGACCAGACCTGCTGACCAGCTCCCAGCCATGAGCATAGCTATCCGTCCAGCCAACCAGGCCATTACCAGCCAACCTAAAGGTGCTCCCTTGAGCGCAGGCCGGCTGGTCCACATCGCAACGGCCGTTAGTACAAACCCGGCAATGACCGCCATTGCGAATCCAAAAACCATTTCATGCGCATGCCAATAGATCGCATTGCCATATGCAGCAACCGGTCCGCCACCGGCCAGGGCCATAATCCAGAAGACCATTACAACAATTGCAAATACTGTAGCAAGAAGAAAAAACGGCCGGAATGCGTAACTCAGTAATATGGCCATCATATTTATCATCATTGGGAAAAGAGGGCAGACAGCTGCCTATAATAGCGTATGCGTTATATTGAACCACTGTATAGACCTCCATCAGAAGCCCGTTCGCTGATACTGCAAGTAACCAATGGCTGCTCATGGAACCGCTGCACGTTCTGCGAAATGTACACACAACCGCAGAAAAAATTCAGCTTGAAGCCACAGGCCGAGATTGATGCAGAACTCGCTGACATAGCCCATTCGGGGCTGCCGGTCCGGCGCATATTTTTAGCCGATGGTGATGCGATGACATTGTCCGTGCGCCGGTTAAAAATCATTCTCGAGCGCATCAGGCATCATCTGCCAGACGTTCAGCGCGTTGCCTCTTACTGTCTGCCCAGAAATTTGCGATCAAAAACCTCAGCTGAACTCAGCGAATTACGTGATCTGGGACTTCGCTTGTTTTACGTCGGCTGTGAAAGCGGAGATGATCTGGTACTGGACCGCGTCAATAAAGGTGAATCATTTGATTCGTCGTTGTCCGCGTTGAATAAGATTAGTGCAGCCGGTGCAAAAAGCTCTGTGATGATTCTCAACGGCATGGGCGGCGAACGTTACAGCGAGCAACATGCAGCCAATTCAGCAAAACTGATGAACGCTGCACAACCTGATTTTCTGTCAACACTGGTTGTCAGCTTCCCTGTGGGTACAGAACGCTACGCAGCCGGCTTTAAAGGTGAATTCACGCCACTTGATCAGGCGGGTCTGTTTGGTGAAATGCATCAATTAATTGAACAGCTGGTTCTTCAAAAAACGATTTTTCGCAGTGACCACGCCTCCAATTATCTGGTCCTCAAAGGAACATTAGGAAGAGATAAGCAAAAAATACTTAATCAGATTCAACAGGCGATTGACCATCCGGATCAATCAGCTTTGCGCTCTGAATGGCAAAGGGGCCTTTAAAACGATAAACAGGTAAGCACGCTTACTTACCTGCTTCAAATCCGCCCTTGTACTCTGTTTCCAAGAAGCCTTTGAGACCAGCCATCCGCTCACGCCAGGCGGCCACATTCGGCATATCTGACAAATCCAGAGACCTACCCATCTTGGTCAATAAATAGGCAACCACTGCAAAATCTGCGACCGTTAAAGAACCACAAAGGTACTCTTTGCCCTCAAGCCCTTTATCCAAAACCTGCAATAAAGGATTCAGCACGGCTGCAGGGTCGGCATCCGAGTCAGTCTTAAGCACACCCATGGCAGGCATTAAGTGGCAGCTTTGCCAGTGCAGCCATCTATCAACATCCGCCCGACCTGCCGGATCCTCCGGCAGAACCCCTGTCGCAGGAAATTTACGTGCCAGATAAGTCAGAATGGCATTGGACTCCCAAAGATTAAGCTCGCCATCGACCAGCACGGGCACCTTGCCCATCGGATTTCGGGCCAGAAAGGCTTCTGACTTGTTTTCCTGTTCTCGAAAATTGACCTGTTTGATATCGACACCCAGATCGTAGTGTTTAATAAACGCCTCGACCTTGCGATTATTCGGCGTAATAAAAAATGAATACAGCAACATCTTTTTTTCTCCGGCTATTTTGCCTGTTAGGGTCACAGTAACACTGACCGCAAGTCCCGGGTCAAGTCGAGCAGGGCTGTCGATAAATAACGCAAAATTTACGGCAGCGAACACCGCAAATTTGGTTCATAATCATGTTCCGGTCGAGTGTTATCGGCTACAGAATAAACAGCAAAATATAGAGAGCACTATGGAAACTTATATCGTCACATTGCTGGCCAAAACAGGACACGAAGACCAGGTCGCACAGTTTTATCAGGACATGGAGCCACTGCTAAAGGAAGCCAAAGGCTTTCGTGGCAGAAAAATATTTCAGTCCAGGCCGGGAACGATGGCAGCCGCAGTTCACAAACTTTACCCGCCTGAAGAATTATCAGGCAATTCTCATCCGGAACACGATGACAAGGGCGTCATGTTTGTCATGATGGAGGAATGGGACAGCATCGAGGACCGGATGCAATTTTCCCGCAGCGTTGCCGGTGACCGGCAAAAAGAATTAATCCCCATGCTGCTGCCAAACCACAGTCATGAGTTCTACAAGGACGTGACGCCAGCTAGCGATTAACCATCAAACGCGGAATGAATCTGCGCTATAAGGATTTTCGATGTCATTGGGCGGATAGGCTTCCCACTTGTCCGCATAATATCTGGCCCGCAGATCACCATCAGAGGCCCGGTTAAAGGTCAGATAGAGATTCCGCCGACCTTTGTCACTCTCATTGGCCGGAGAGCCGTGCGGGACATAGCACTCAAAGAAAACAACGTCGCCCGGATCCATTTCCAGCATATCGTATTCATCATCGGCCCAGCTCATATCAGTCTTCTCGGACATGGGCGTCCATTCTCCATTCATCAGGCCCTTCTGATAGTTGCCTGAATTCATGAATCGCAAAGCTGCGTTGTCTTCGCGGTTAGGATCAACCGCCAAACAAAGCGTTACGAAAAAGTCAGAATACTTGCCCCACCCTGCTGCCTGATCCTGGTGCAGCTTGTCAGCCCGACACCCAGGATGCTTGTAATTAATTTTCTCCTTAAACAAGGACGGGACATCGCCCAGTAGCGCCTTTAAAGCATCGATCGTTTTTTCCGACAGCAATAATGCTTCCATCTCCTGATCATTACCGCCAAGAATATGCTCAACCCTGACCAGCATATTCTCACCCGTTATCGGGCTCTTCTCGTAATACTTGGCTGCATGCTTTGAAGTATTCGTGGAATCTGTCTGTAACTGCTCAAGCCAGTCTGAAATCTGGCTCATCGTATCCTGATCGAAAAAGGCTTTCGCGACGACAAAACCTTTCTCATCAAAATGCGCTTTCTGTTCTGGCGTCAGGGTCATGACTCGGCAACCTATTCTGATATAAGGGATTATTGGGGAAATGAATTCTACTCAGACACTGACCCGGGGGCAATGCACAAGACTAAAACCATTCATTCAGAACAAGGGCTCTGATCATATATTCTGGCGACCAGAATCACTCTTTCACGGCATATATGGTCTTGACGATATCGAGATAAACATTGCGCACTTCTCGCACGGCAAAGCCTGCCGCCTCAACGTTAGCGACCGTCGGGCGATTGACGCTCGGCCCGGCCCGACTGGATAGCGGGTTCATCAAATCAAACATTTGCTTGAACGGGAAGTACTGGCTGCCAGTGTGCTCAAACATCCTCAATTCACCGCCCGGCTTCATCACTCGCCACAGCGCTTTCAAACCTTCTATGGGCTCAGGTACAGAGCAAAATGTGCAGGAGGTGTAAACCTGATCAAAGGTTTCATCAGCAAAATCCATTTGATGCACATCCATCTGCAGAGCCCGCAAGTCGCCCTGATAGGCACCCACCCTTTCCCTGGCCGCCTCAATCATTTTCGGACTGATATCAATCGCCACGATATCCTGGTCAGGGGGAAAGAACTGAACATCAAGCCCCGTACCCAAAGCCAGAAACAGGATTTTTCCCTGCATGTGACTGAATAATTCTTTCTTGCGGGGCTCCCAGCGACGATCGGGACCAATGCCGGTCATGAAATCAAAACTGCGTGCAGCACGATCCCATTTCTGACGGGTCAGATGGTCTTCTCCGCGATGAGTCACAATGGCCACCGACCATTGATTAAGTAATTAGCGCAGTACGTGGAAATTAAAGTCCAGAAACCAATCAGCGCGCCCATTACGATCACTGCTAGCAGCGAAAGGTCAGCCATAGAGGCCGCCATGGCGATAATCATGCCGACCAGCATCCCGGTCAGCATGACAGGCATCATGACCTCCATGGCGCCGAAGTACCTGAAGAACAAAAGCATGCCAACAATCAACGAAAGAAACATGCCGGCTACCATGCCGATCGGCATAGCCAGAAGCATGGGCCATGCGGGGCTCACGATCAGGGCAACAAGGAAAGCCACTAGCGCACCAATGAACGTAACCGCCATTATATCGCCCAGCAAAAAGTAACCCCTGATCCCCCTTTCAAGATCCAGCGTTTTTCTTGCTGCGTCAAACATTACTTGAGCCAGCGTAGCGAGACATCAAAACCAATAGCATAGTTGCTATCGTATTCGCCCTTATAGGACAAATTACCATCAGTCGTATCAACAGGGCCATCGCCCATATCAAAATAGTTGAGGTTGAAGGCCAATATCTTGTCATCCTTCCATTGGTACTCAAAGCCAGCGCCAACACCCGCAATAGCATCCATTGTAAAGGTTCGGGTGCGGTTGTCATCATCAATAAACTGACTGGTAGCCATCACACCACCCTTAAGCGTCCAGCGATTCTGCAATGGCCAGGACACGCCGGCAGAAAAAGCCCAGACGTCTTCAAAGTTCTGATCTGAAACATTAATGTCCGAGCCATCCACTGTAACTTCTGACATTCCAAAATCACTGAACTGAATCCACAGCGCGTCTAATGTCATGCCGATGCCGTTCTCCAGCTCATGATAGATACCCGCACCCAGTATTGCCGGCATCGTGGTTTCAAAATCAATGTTACGACGCGGAGGAGGCGCACCTATAACGCCGCTAACATCCGGCGTGTCAGAAAATTTTGCATCACTTTCGCCCCGATAACTTAAGCCAACCCGGGTTCGGTCACTAAACTCATATAACAAACCCAATGAACCGGTGACTGTAATATCAGTCGAATCCAGCTTTAGCTCACCATCGGGCTCGATCTCCCCGCCCGGGCCTATCCCGTTAAATATGGCTGATTTAAACGTGTAATTTGTATAATTAACATTTAGTGAAGCGCCCAAAGACAGCTGGTCAGTAACCTTGTACCCGAATGCTGGCGATACAGTTGCCATAGTCAGGTCCCATTCCTTAACGAGGTATCGGGATAAAGAATCGTCGCCCAGATCCTCCCCAAATGACATGCCTGAGCCGGAAACGCCAACCGTCAACTTGTCGTTAATGGGCCGCGCATAAGACAACAGCGGCACAAACAGGGAACCATCGCTATCGTCAACCTTATTAATTTCCGAAGAGTCCGGCAATGTGAGAGTCGAATCAAACTCGGAAGACGATGAAAAAAACATCCCCTGCAGCAACCACTCGGTGCGATCCAGTCGCGTCAGGCCTGCCGGATTAGACGAAGCAGTACCCGCGTCATCTGCCAAGGCAAAAAGACCACTGGCAGCCGGGCCGGGATTGGCACTCGCAACGGACATCAGGACAAACCCCAAACCGGACATCACCCAAACGACTGCCTCAATAACCCTCACCATTAAAACCTCTAACCATTCAATAGCGAACTATACTAGGCAAATAGAGAGCCGTTGTTAAGCCGGCTCATGCTTAGCTTGAAGCTTGCACTGTTAAAGATACAGCCCTAAACCCATGATCATGATGAACTTTGTAACCCTATGGCTTGTCAATAAAACAAACTTGCCACAACAAATTTACGCAGACACATGAGCCGCTTTATCTCCACGCCTATTGAGAATACCGGTATTGGCCTTCGCGCCCAGCATTATCGTGACATTCTCGAAAAAAAACCTGACATCCCCTGGTTTGAAGTTTTGTCAGAAAATTATTTAAGCGCAGGCGGCCTGGCGCTACATCATCTTGAACAAATACGTGAGCGCTATCCTGTCACGCTTCATGGTGTCGGCATGTCACTGGGCTCAACCGATCCATTGAATCGTGACTACCTGAAAAAACTGAAATCGCTGGCCGAAAGAATAGAACCTGCGTGGATCTCGGACCATCTGGCCTGGATCTCTGCAGATGGACACTATGTGCACGACCTTCTACCCCTGCCCTACACAGAGGAAGCGCTGAACAACTTTGCCGCACGAGTCGATGAAGTTCAGGAATACCTAGGCTGCCAGCTACTCATTGAAAACCCGTCCAGCTATATGAGCTTCACCGAAAGCGACCTGACGGAATGGGAATTTCTGAACGAACTCACACGGAAAACGGACTGCAACCTGCTGCTTGACGTCAATAATCTATATGTCTGTAGCCAGAACCTGAGCTTCGACCCGGTTCTTTATCTGGAAGCGCTTTCAGAAGGTCGCGTCAAAGAGATTCATTTGGCCGGTTACGAAGCTCAGGATAACTTCCTGTTCGATACGCACGGACAACGGGTTCATCCACCGGTCTGGGAACTGTATGAAAAAACGGTGAACCACCTGGGACCGATTCCCACGTTGATTGAATGGGATACCGATATCCCTGCTTTCGATGTGCTCACTGAAGAAGCGGGCAAGGCACAGCAAATATTGAACGCGGGTTCTCTACATGACTAGTCTGAAAGACCTGCAGAAAGAAATTCGCGATGCCGTGTTTGCAAAACCATCAGACAACGATGCTCTGGAAACAGCCAGTCAGCATATCCATGGCGATGACAGGATCACTGCAGATGAACATCTGCTGATCTATCGTCAAGCAATCCTCAGTACCCTTATCAGTGCGCTTGAATCGATTCATCCTGTTTGTCGCCAATTAATCGGTGAACAGTTTTTTGATGCCATGGCGCGAAGGTATGTAAGGCAGTCGCCCTCGAAATCCCCTGACCTGGGCGATTATGGTGCAGACTTCAGTGACTTTATTGCAGGATTTGAGCCCGCGCAGACCTTGCCTTATCTGGCGGATGTGGCCCGACTTGAATGGGCCTGGCATCAAGCCTTTCATGCCCCCGATGAAACCGGTTCCGGCCTGGCTGAACTTGCCAATGTCTCTGGTCAAGACACCCCGCTCATTCTGTTTAAGCTGCCCTTGTCCGCCTCATTACTGGAATCGGCCTACCCGATTCACAAAATCTGGCAAGTTAATCAGGATGACTGGCAAGAAGAACCAAGCGTCAATCTGGATGACGGACAAGTTCGCCTGATTGTCTGGCGCCAGCATTATGATATTCGCATCGACCCCCTGACAGACCAGCAATTACGATTACTAAAAGCCGTTAAAAGCAGACGGTCACTGGAAGAAATAAGCGCCTCTGAACCCGGTCTGCCACTGGACCAGACTCTGCCCCAATGCGTCAAAAATGGCTGGCTGGCGAGCTTTTCGCTAAAACAGATCTGACTGCTTTTAAGGTGAGACCTGTCGCCCGGCGCTATTTTCAGGTAATTTTGACAGTGATATCCCGTTGCACGCCGCAGCGGTCACGCACTCCGGACAATAAAACACAATGGATTACGACATCATCGTTATCGGCGCCGGCCCTGCCGGGTTGAGCTTTGCCCGATCCTTCAAGGACTCATCATTACGCCTGCTCGTTATAGAACGCGCGCCGCTGGAGGCCATTCAGAACCCAACACCCGATGGTCGTGAAATTGCGCTGACCCACTTGTCCATCCGACTTATGAAGGCACTGGGAGCCTGGCAACACATTCCTGCAGAACATGTGTCACCGATTCAGGAAGCAAAAGTAATGAACGGCACCTCTTCGTACTTCCTTGATTTTGATAGCCGCGACGTTGAAGGTGCTGCTCTGGGTTATCTGGTACCCAATTTCCTGATCAGAAAATCTCTGTATACCGAAGCTCAGCCACTGGAAAATGTCGAAATCATGACAGACACAGCCGTTGAGCAAATCAAAACTGACGCCGAAGTTGGCAGCGTTACGCTGGCCGATGGCCGGACAATTTCAGCCAGGCTCATCGTGGCAGCAGACAGCCGGTTCTCCGCTTCACGACGCGCCATGGGTATCAGCGCGAGCATGCAGGACTTTGCCAAGACAGCCATTGTCTGTCGTATGGAGCATGAACAGCCACATAATCAGATTGCCTGGGAATGTTTCCACTATGAACGCACCCTTGCAGTCCTGCCGATGGCCGGCAATCTCTCATCAATCGTCATTACGGTTCACAACGAACTGGCAGATCAAATTCTTGCCATGACGGAAGAAGAATTTAATAAGGACATTCAGGAGCGCTTCGAAAATCGTCTGGGCTCGATGAAATTATTGGGCAAGCGTCACTCCTATCCATTGATGGCGGTTCACGCCGATAAATTTATCGCGAACCGCTATGCCGTCATCGGAGATGCGGCCGTTGGCATGCACCCTGTCACAGCACATGGCTTTAACCTCGGACTTCGCGGTCAGGCAACGCTGGTAAAAGAGATATTGCGCGCCGACAAGCGCGGCGGCGATATTGGCGCACGGCGAGTGCTGATCAAATATGACATGAAACACCAGCGCATCACGCGGCCCATGTACTGGGGCACAAACGGTATCGTTGCCTTGTTCACCAATGAACTGCCTCCTGTAAAGGCCGTTAGAAACCTGGTGCTGCGTGTCGCCAACAATCTTCCGCCCGTTAAACGCATGATCAAAAACAGGCTTACAGAAATCTCTACCTGAAAAACAGATAACCCCAGGTCCTTGCGCAATCTGGTCGCAGGCAAACTCATTCGATACACCAGATATGTCATTACCTCCTGCAGCAAAAACAAAACCGCATCTGCTTAACTCCGCTCACGGAACACGGACAGACCCTTATTTCTGGCTGCGTGACGATGAACGTAAGAATCCTGAAGTACTCGAATATCTGCACGCAGAAAAAACGTATGCCGATCAATCAACCTTGCATCTGCAATCTTTACAAGACCGTCTTTATCAGGAAATAAACAGTCGCATAGAAAAAGATGACACCTCGGTGCCTTATTTCTACAAGGGGTATTTTTATCAGACCCGTTACGAAGGCGAGGATGAATATCCCATCTATGCACGTCGCTATAAGACTTTGGATAGCCCCGAAGAAATCTTGCTGAATGGAAATGAGCTGGCAAAAGGTCATGACTTCTACGATATCGGCGACTATGACGTCACGCTTGATAACAAACTCATGGCCTGGACTGAAGACACCACGGGCAGACGGATTTATACCATCCGGTTTCGCGATCTGCAGACAGGAGAAATATTGCCCGACCATATCAACGGCACGCAAAGCAGCATCGTGTGGGCCGATGATAATAAGACGCTTTTTTATATCGAAAAAGACCCGGAAACACTGCTCGGTATAAAAGTGCGGCGTCATACTCTAGGCACAAGTCCCGCGGATGACGCCCTCGTATACGAGGAGGCAGATGACAGTTTTTACATGAGTCTGAGTCGCACCGGGGATGATTATTACATCGTCCTGAGCCTGAGCAGCACCGTCAGTGATGAGATGCAATTTTTACCGGCGAACGATGCTAAAAGTAATTTCACCGTCCTGTTGCCACGGCAACGTGATCATGAATATGACGCGGACCATCTGGGTACAGAATGGGTTATTC
>Ga0224504_10001058_pt1 | contig 12328 bp, 11 predicted proteins | sample SF_Oct11_sed_USG_3_FD_170160 | JGI IMG/M metagenome (GOLD analysis project Ga0224504, IMG submission 170160) | Sediment microbial communities from San Francisco Bay, California, United States - SF_Oct11_sed_USGS_24 | ecosystem: Environmental > Aquatic > Marine > Sediment | place: USA... | reverse complement strand
ATTGCAGGCAATTGATCAACAACAAACTGCAATTAGCTGATTGGGTGCATGGCGCGCTTATCTCATATTCAGAGAAATAACGATGCGCGGTTTTGAGCCGCTATAAGCACTGACCGAGTGCTCAAGTGAGCTCGAAAAGAGTAACAGGCATCCAGCTTCGGGCTTGAACTGATGGCTTGGAATTGCGCTTTCCGGTTGTTGGTAAAACTGCATGAGTCCACCATCTGCTTCACCGGATGAACCCGCATCAACATAATACGCGCCGGACACTCTTCCAGCATGATTGTGTCGCGACCCGGTCAAACCGGCCTTGCTGACGATGCTCCACATTGCCGTGGTTGAGATCACCAGGTCCGGATCAGGTGAACGGAATACTTTGTTAGCGGTTTCCTCTGCAAACCTCACGAGCTCTTGCAAGTCACTGTTATCGCTTTTGTGTAGCTGCGCTTGCGATAACCATTTGTTGTTAAAGTAGGAAACGCCACTGGTGTTGTTGGAACCACGATCAGATATGTCCCGTGACATCTTGAGTAGAAAGTTCCGAAGACGCTTGTTGATGTTCTGATGATCAGGTATCTGGAACTTCGCCATGGGAAGTCTGCTGGGGTTATTTGCGGACTTATTCATGACGCCATTTTACCTCCTGATAAGTCACCATTTAAGGTTTCAATTTACAAAGCGTTGAAATGTCTTACCGTTTTGGTTGTGCTCGAATAATTTGATTACACCCCGCCCGCCAGTCGACCGCCCAATTGTCGCAAAAGTGTTGCACCATCGCCTTTCCAGGAAGCCCCGTGCATACATGCGAGGACTTGTGGAGCAGTGATCGCAAGCTTCTCTGCAAGTTCATGGACAAGCCTGGTCTGGGAAAAATAGTCCAACCCTCCACGCATTTGTTCACTGGGTTCAAGAATGTCGCTGGTGGTTAACGGTTCATGTTCATGTCCGCCCTGGGTAAACAGGTCACCACAAAACAGTGTTTTGGTTGTCTTCTCAAACAGGTGGCCACACCCCCAGGCATGGGGGAAGTGGGGTGTATCAATCCAACGGACCACATGTGTTCCAAGTGAGAGTTCTTCGCCATCGGCCAGAGCGTGTGCCGGTCTTATCGCAATGTCATCCACGCTAACCATCTTGGCGATTTTGCTGCAAAGCGGTTCAGCATTTGGTGCCATTTCCAGAAAGTTATTAAGCGAACCGCACTCGTCGGCCTCGTAATGTGAAAATCCAATATACCGCAAGCTGTTGACAGGAATGAGCGCGTTAATGGCTTCCTGGACAAGGGGCAGCATTTTGCGCGGACCCGTGTGATAGAGCAACGGGGCTTCATCCACGACCAGAAACTGGTTAAACGTAAATCCACCGGGTATGGTTTCGGGTGGTACCGGTGTGCTGATGCGATAAATGCTCTCAGCGATTTCATTGATTGTTGTGCCGCTTTGCTTATTTGTTTCCATGGTGGTCATTCTCCTAATAAGGATTGATCAGGCAGAGTGCCTGTCAACATCGATGATGGACTGAAGGGTTTCGACCAACTCCTGTGTAGCCCTTTCAGGTGAAAGCTGCCCCGATAAACGCATTGCGCGATAAGTAAGGAAGTCAAGCAGTCCCCTGATCAATGAAGACTTTGATGAACCGGCAGGCGTGATGATGCCGGCAATCGCATCGGCCAGCCCTTCGTAGCCACTCATTTCTGTATCCAGGGTAGGGGAGTTCTTGCGTTCGTGTGCACTGAGCCAGGCGTACCCAAACATGGCCTCGTGTATTCGACAGAGCTCAAAAACGCATTCGGTAACACTATCCGCCGGGTCAGCTATTTCTCGCAGATAGGTCAGGTCAGGCATTATCAATGTCTCGGCAAATGTGCGCGTGCAGTTTTGGAAAAGATCTTCCTTGTTCGGAAAATGTTTGCGCAGGGTGGCCATGGAGCAATCTGCCTCAAGTGCCAGCGGGCCATATTCTGTAATTCCCTGCCAATGAAGCTTCATTGCAGCCTGCAAAATCTTCTCGCGGGTCTGCCTGGCTGCATTCTTACGTCTGCTGGAGTCGTACTGTTTTATCATCGATAAACCTGATTAAAATAAATAACTATAGTCTATATTAAATAACTATAGCATATAATTGAATAATTCACAGATCGAACCAATAACGCAGTCATGGTTTACGGCCAACTTGGTATCGCGGCATTGTGGGGATTTTTCATCGCCAGTTCCCTGCTGCTCTTCCCGGTTTGGCTGGTGCGACGCCTGCGTGGAAAAATCACCCCCGGTGCAGCGATCAGGATTCGCCTCTGGCCCTTGCTGGCACTCCACGGCGGCCATGGTGTTGCACGTAATCCTGGCACTTTATTTCTTAAGTTTTGGCGTCATCGGTTTGATGACCTGGGCCTGACCTCAAGAAACCAGGACTTTTCAGCGAAACAGCAGTACTGGTATTTTGCAGCTTCGGATCATGGCCGTTGTTGTGGAACCAATAATGAGGTTGCGTATGTGTGAATGTCCATAGGCACCCATCACTAACAGGTCGAATTGACGGGATTTAATTGTTTCGCAAATAACTGCTTCGGGTTGTCCGGCCTGTAGGGTGGTTCCCACGGTATAGCCCGCATCACGAAGTAACATCGCTGCACTTTCGAGCTTTTGATTTGCCTTGGAAGAAGCGTCGGCAACACTCAACAGGTGGCACTCGATATCATTGAATGACCGGTTTTTGGCGAGGTAATTAACGGCTTTCAAGGCACTAGCGCCGCCATCAAAGGCGATTAAAGCGCGTTTGACGGACAGGAAATCTCTGGATGCCACAAGGATGGGCTTGTGACTGGAACGAACCACGCGTTCAAAATTTGAGCCCAGGTGCATCTCGTCCGTTTCGGTGCCCTCGCCACGTTTGCCAATAACGATAAGGCCTGCATCTTTTTCGAATGTCTGAATCGCTTCGATTATGCCGTCGTTACGCAGCAGGGTGTGGACTTCCTCGATGCCCGACGCAAGCAGAATATCCCTGGCGTCTTCGAGGATGGCGCGGCCGCGTTTGTGTCCGAGCCTGGCCATCTGACCGTCGAATTCGGCGAGCTCCTCAAGCAAGGCTGTTCTTGCACCCAATCCAATACTGCCGCTGAGATCCACAGGTGCTTCGGATTCATCACGACGACCAAGAACATGCACAAGATCAACCGATCCACCCACTTTTGCCGCTATCCAGGCTGCGTATTCACAAACACTCTTTGAATAAATCGAGTCATCTAAAAACGCGATTAGTTTAATCATTGTGTTATTCCTTAGTGGCCCAACAATCGGTCCAGGGCTCCTGGCTCATCATGAATAGCCAGCTTGCCCATAATGGTTTCACTGGCTTCGTTCAGTCCTATGATCTCTGTCTCGGCGCCTTCGCGCCTGAATTTCAATACCACCATATCCAGTGCGGCGACACTGGATATATCCCAGATATGTGCATGGCTGACATCGATTATGACCTTTTCCAGCGCCTCTTTAAAATCAAATGCGGCGGTGAAGTTCTCTGCCGAGGCAAAAAATAACTGTCCCTCAACCAGGTAGGTACGGGCAGTATCGTCTTCTGACAGTGTTGATGTAACCCGAAATATCTGGGAAATTTTCCAGGCGAAAAAGATACCGGAGAAAAGCACACCGACGAATACACCGATGGCGAGGTTGTGTGTTGCGACAACCACGATAACCGTTGATAGCATGACGATTGAGGAACTCCGAGGGTGGAGCTTCAGGTTTTTGATCGATGACCAGCTAAATGTTCCTATCGATACCATAATCATGATCGCAACCAGCGCCGCCATGGGAATCTGTTTTACCCAATCGCCGAGAAAAACGATCATCAGCAGTAAAAATACACCGGCACAAAAAGTGGACAGTCTGCCACGACCGCCGGATTTCACATTGATCATGGATTGACCAATCATGGCACAGCCTGCCATACCGCCAATGAAGCCGGTTGCCGTATTGGCAATACCCTGGCCAATACATTCACGATTTTTGTCACTTTTTGTATCGGTGAGTTCATCAACAATGGTTGCTGTCATCAGGGATTCAAGCAGGCCAACAGCAGCTACGGCGGCAGAGTAGGGCAGGACGATCAAAAATGTGTCGAGGTTAAGCGGGATATCAGGGATCAGGAAAACAGGCAGCGTTGACGGCAGTTCACCCATATCGCCCACGGTGCGTATTTCCAGTCCCATAAGAATGGAAATGACCGTCAAAATAATGATACAGATGAGAGGAGAAGGCACCATTTTCGTGACTAAAGGCAGCAAATAGATGATGGCAAGACCACCCGCAAGCATCACATAGGTCAGCCAGGGCACATTGATCAGTTCTGGTAGCTGGGCCATGAATATCAATATCGCCAGGGCATTTACAAACCCCGTCATCACCGATTTTGATATGAATCTCATCAGGTAACCCACACGCAAAAAGCCTGCAGTAATTTGTAAAAGCCCTGCGAGCACCGTTGCGGCCAACAGGTATTGCAGACCGTGATCCTTCACCAGTGTCACCATCAACACAGCAGTCGCTGCAGTCGCCGCAGAGATCATTCCGGGGCGACCACCGGTGATTGCGACAACCACCGCGATGGAGAAAGACGCATACAGTCCAACTTTGGGGTCAACGCCTGCAATAATGGAAAAAGCGATCGCTTCAGGAATTAGCGCCAGGGCGACCACAAGGCCAGCCAGGACATCACCACGAATGTTGCCAAACCATTCGGTTCGTAATCGGGAAATCATTAAAGTATTCAAGAAATTTACTCGGTAAATGGGGAAGGTGATCTTTGAAACAGGTCCGGATCTCAGCTTGATATGATACTTGAAAAAGCATCACCGAAACCGGTCAATCGCAAGGCTTTGAGAGAGCTATGGTTAATCAGGTTGCTTATGAGCTGAAAAAAGAACCTGTTGCAGCAACACATGCATGTCAACTTGAGAGCTTGGAATTTATGTGCAAACCCGCCAACCCCCGAATACACTCTTCAACAGATCGGTGGTGCGTTTGGCCGGATTGTTACGTATCGCTGCCTCTATTGATATCATTACGCTTACCTGCTTTGTGGAAACTTTTGGTTTGGGAATTTCAGCCTCTGAACCGGGAACATAAAAATGAAGAAACTCACACCATCAAAACCATGAGCCTACCTACACCACTCATCGGAATTCTCGGTGGCATGGGGCCGCAAGCCGGTCTGGATATGGCTGAAAAACTCATTGCGATGACAAGGGCCAAATGCGATCAGGACCACCTGCCATTTGTTTTGTTTTCATTGCCGGAGTGCATATCCGACCGCACTGATTTCCTGCTAGGCAAGACCGATACCAACCCGGCACAGGCCATTGCGGAACAGTTAGAAAAGATGGCTGATATAGGTGTCACCATCGCTGTCATGGCCTGCAACACTGCCCATGCGAGACCCGTATTTGACGTGGCACTTGAAATACTATGGGAAAAAAAAGTAGAGCTCCAGGTTCTTCACTTAATCGATGAAACCATTGCTCACATCAAAAACCGGCATCCACAAGCCAGGCGTGTTGGTTTACTGGCTACACAGGGCACTTACAAAACGCGCCTATATGACCAGGCGTTGGAGGCGGAAGGCTTGCAATGTGTTATCCCTGAAGAGCAAGTAAGGATCAATGATATTCATGCGGCACTATACGACCCGTCTTTTGGTATCAAGACATGTGATGGCCCGGCTACTGCGCAAGCGGTGGCGAGGGTTCGTGCTGCCATTGAACATGTGATTCAATTGGGAGCAGAGGGCGTCATTCTTGGGTGTACAGAACTGCCCCTGGCCGTCAAAGAAGACAGGATTGGTGGAATACCGATACTCGATCCGGCAAAAATCATGGCAGAAAAACTAGTCATGGAGATCAGTCCAGCCAAACTTGTTCGGACGAGCTAAGTGATAATGAGTAGTGTTTTGTAGAGACTACGAGGCGGTCTCGCCCTTTCTTTCCTTTTTCAGGTCTTTCATAAGCTTCAGGCCTTTCTTGCGTTGCGCAGAAATCACTTTCAGGCGTGACTCAATATTGTGCTGGGTTTCTTCGTCTTCAGTTTTTTCGAGAGAAAGCTCCAGGTCTGTTTTTTCGGTCCGCAGGGCTTTTAAGACCTTCTTGAGTGATTTATATTTTTCAAGTTGTACCTTACGTTCTTCATCAAGAATTCCAGATAGCTTGTCTAGTAGTTGTTTGATTCTCACAGGAACATCTTCCTTCAGTGGGTTACTTCAGTTTCAGCAGCTTCGGCAATCTCTGCAATTTCGTGTTCATCAAGTGCAATGCTTCTCATGGCACTCTGGTCGTCGCGGTCGGCAGTTGAGAAAAGGACAATGGCGGCCTCAATCAGATCCCAGCATGTTTCCTTGCAGTAGGACATGTCATTCATCAACGAGGTAGCCATTTGCACGTCAATCAGGTTTTTTCTGATTAACTTGTCCAGACCATTGCTGATCTTCTCAGATTTTTCCTCGACCTCCAGCTTTAGCTGGTCAAAATCCAGGCTTCCAACTGACGAATCCGATTCGTTCACTTTTCGGCTAATGTCGATTTGTCTGAGCACACGTACGACCAACAGCCGTAATTTGTAGTATTCTTTTGAGACGTAAGTATTATCCGATATTAAAAACCGGTTTAGGTTTTTTTGCAGATGTTTTACGCCCTTTACTGCTTCTACAATGTGTTGGCCTGCCCTTCGATAGGAGTTTAACTCCTCCTTTAGCTGGCCTTTTGAATACCCCCCCCGGGCGTGAATGATAAACTCGACGATTGCACCATAAAGCGCCTTGATCTTGCGTTCGTAAATGTCATCAATGTCCTTGTCGATGATTTCCGTGGACTTTTTGACCACTTGCTTGGGTTTCAGGTCTGAATGAAATGCTTCCCGGTGTATGCTCAGACCATTGGCGATGACCCCCACGGAAATATCATATAAGCGAGTGGTTTCATTTTTCACTGCTTCTACTGCCGCATCCGCAACTTCAAGCAGTGCCGGGTTCAGGTACTTGGGACGCTCTATTTCCGGTTCCTCAATGGGCATCAGTTTTTCAAGCATTTTTACCAGCAGTTTCAATAGTGGCAACATCACCAGGATACCGATCAAATTGAACAAGGTGTGAAACACCGCCAGTTGCAGGGTGTAGTTATCCTCTGAAATACCCACATGAGCGCTTATCCATGCCACTGCGACTATCAAATGGTAAATGGCAAAAATGGCAATAAGACCTGTTGTGACATTGAAGCACAGGTGAGCGACAGCGAGGCGTTTGCCTTCGATCCCGGAACCCAGTGCTCCGATTATCGCGGTAATAGTCGTGCCCACGTTTGAGCCGATTGCAAGGGCCAGTGCGTTTTCATAGCTTACCTGTTGTGTTGCAAGCGCTGCCAATGTCAGCACCAGGGTTGCATGACTCGATTGCATGATGACAGTGGCCAAAATGCCTATGCCCGCAAATGCAAATACGCCCTTGTATCCAGTCATGGCATAGTCTGCGAGGTTGATTCCCTGACCAATGGTGTCAAAACCCTCTTTCATATAGTGAATACCGAGAAAGAGAAAACCGAGTCCAGCTAAAACGTATCCTGTGCCTTTCAGGTTTTTTGCACTTTGCATCATCAATATGACGCCAAAGACCAGCATCGGCATTGCATATGAAGAAAGGTTTACTTTAAGACCGAAACCAGCGACCAACCATGCACCTGTGGTTGTGCCTAGGTTGGCGCCAAAAATAATACCAATGGCAGATGTCAGTTCGAGCAGACCGGCGCTGAGAAATGAAATGGTTATGACTGAGACCAGCGAACTCGATTGCATGATCGAAGTCGTTACCACGCCAAAGGCCATGCTCTTTGCCGTGTTACTGGTAGATTTGCGCAGAATTCTTTCCAGTGTGCCACCGGTGAAAGTCTTGAACCCTTCTTCCAGTGCGATCATGCCAAATAGAAATACGGCAACACCTGCGGTGATCGTTTTGAATTCTTCGCTCAACCAGAATCCATAACCGAGCAGGATAAAAATTATGGGAAGAAGGAGTTTGCGGAGCATACTATGAGGTCAGGGTTTCGTTGATTAAACTCATTGGTCTGACCTTTGTGTAGTTAATCGATGGTCTTAAATGAAACCGTTTGTTTACTGTAATTCAACAGCGATAAGTGTACTAAAAGCCATCCCGGTTAGCTAACAGGTAACTCAAGTTTGACTAAAGTTTGCTATTTGGCCTTATCTTTTATTTGTTTCAGCTTCAAACTTAAAATCCTATATAGTGCGTCTTGATCCAGACGGTATTTTGGAATGGAAAAACCCTTCCAATAAGCGAATATTGGTCAAGGAACCCTTCAATGAATCGATTACATAATCTCTATTATTTAATTTTCCTGGTTCTATTACTTGGGGCTTCTTCATGCTTGCAGGCTCAGAATCTTCCGGGCAAAGAATGGAAGGTTTATAAGGTTGCCGTACTTAAATACATGCAGGAGACCTGTACATTTTGTCCCGGCGGTGACACAGAAATTGAAGACCGTAGCCGGTGGCTACCCTTTGTGGCAGGGGAGGATCTCATCAAGTCGGGTGGTTTCATTGGTGGTTTTGTACACACCGCAGCACAATTTGACGATATGGAAGTTGTCGGCCTTAATTCTCCGGACGATGTGTTCGGAGGCTCTTCCAGAAGTTGGGAAAGTAAAGAGAGTTTCGAACATTTCATGAAGATCATTCTTGATGATCTCAGGTCACAAATGCCGGTCCAGGGCGTCTATCTTTCTCTACATGGGGCAATGGCCGTGAGAGATATCCCCCGTCCTGAAGCGGAGATTGCAAAGCGGGTACGGGCATTGGTGGGACCCGATGTTCCCATTGCAGGTTCTTTTGATTTACACGGTAATGAGGATGAACAGTTTCTTGAATGGGCCAATGCGGCTTTCGTCACCAAGCGTTACCCCCATTACGATGCTTTCCACCAGGGAAGCCGCACTGCAACTTTTCTCTACCGCTCAATGAAAGGCCAGTATCAATCAACAACAGCAACACGGAAGCCCCCGGTTATAACGGCCACAGTTCTGCAATGGACGGGTCAGTCACCATCGATGATGATCATGGAGCGTGCCAGGCGTTGGGAGGCCAGAAAGAAGGATGCATACGTGAGTGTCTTTTATGGCTTTCCCTGGTCTGACGTACCGGATGTGGGTGCGACGGTACATGTGATGACCAACAATGATCCTGAATTGGCAGGGGCCATTGCCGATGATATGGCAGAATTTATCTGGCGGGTGCGGGAGGATTTTGCGGGCGGAACCTTCCCCATGCCGGATGAGGCTGTAGCACAGACAGTCTCCGCCATCGAGCGAGGTGCCGTTCCTGTCGTACTGGGCGATTATTCTGATCGACCGGGGGATGCAACCTGGATTTTGAAAGCGCTTATCGCAAAGGACGTGAGCAAAGTCCTGTATGCCGCATTGCGTGATGAGAATGCCCTCGCGGCATTGAAAGCTGCCAATGCACAACCCGGTGATGATTTCGACAGGGAAGTCGGCGGGTTCACCGGCGATCAGGCGGGTACGCCGGTTCGTGTTAGCGGCAAGGTGAAGTACTTCGGAGAAGGCTGGGGTTATGACGAAATCGCGATTATAGAATATGGAAACAACAATTTACTGTACATCGTGCCGACCTATGTACAGATCAGGACATTAGACCCGCTTCGTTTCGCAGGTATCGACCCCGATGATTATGATGTGTTTGTGGTTAAATCCCGGGTGCACTTCAGAAGGGGCTTTGATGAAACGGGCTACGCCAAAACGATTCTTGTTGTGGATGCCCCTGGCGCATGGTTTGGAACCACACGGCTAAATGCTCTTGAATATGAACATGCCCCGATAAGTACCCTGTTTCCATTTCAGAAATAAGTTGAGAACCAGCGTTTTTCCTGAACCCCGGTACATTCACTTTATTCAACTGCAAAACTACAACCGAAGATTTCTTCGGTTGTAGTAAATCATGGGATTAGAGTAATAGACTGGCGTGACATCTTTACTCCGTCAACCTGTTAAAAAAGAAGGGAGGGATCTCGGAAGGAAACCCTTCACTGTCCGTCGGCCCATCCAATTCACCGTGAGTCAGTAATGGTTCGTCACCGCGATCATCTACATAGAACAGGATTTTGACTTCCTGTCCGCTATCGAGATCATTCAAAATAAACCGGTTGGCAATAACTTCTTCTCCATCCAGTAATGCCATGGATTTATCAACACGCTGCATATCCAGTGTCATAGTCTGTTGTGAAAATGCACCCGTGCAGTCGGGGTTGCTGTAGCGGTCAATTTTCAGGGTAACGGTGGTTTCAGTGAAGGTGAACAGTTCGTTACCATGGGAGTCTGAATTTTCCAGGTTCACACAGCCTTCGAAAAGCCATTCACCACGAATGTCCACCCAGGTATTGGTGTGGCTGACAACATTGGTGTTGGCCGTGGCCAGAAACTGCTCACACATCTGGTCGGGTGCAATTCGTTGCAATGGAATTTCACCGCTCAGGCCAAGCGTGTCGACCTGGTATGTCCAACGGGCCGCCCCGCAGGATAAAAACTCCAGTTGTGCGCTACCCACCGCATTGGTTTCCACCAAACTGGCTTCATCAAACAAACCGTTCTCTGTTTGATAAATCGTGAGTTCCACACTATCGCCGTTAATATCACCGGTGGCCAGGTACCAGTCTCGTGCACCTCCTTCCACAGGGTAGGTGAACCAATAGGCTGCCAACAGGTTGTTAAGCGGCAGTATGTCGATTACAAAACCCTGCCCCGAAGTGGAAGGTTCGTACCAACTGCCACTGACGCCGTAGTTGATCAACATGGGTGACTCCATGGCTTCAGCGTTGGCAGGGGAGCAAACCAAGGACAAGCTGCATAAGCTCAATAGGGCTGTGGGCATCAACTTTTTAATAATGTTCATTTCCTTTCATCTCTCTATATAGTTAATTCAGGCCGCATCATGCCTGTAAGCACCTCCGGCAACCTGAAACCAGCGGTAATCTTTGGTGAAGGTTTGGTGAAGCCGTACTATCCGTGTACAATTCAGGCTGTTTTACGCCGCCCTATACCCACCCCTGGAAAGCACTTTGAACACAGGCCAAGTCATACCGGAACGCTACAGAATCGGAGATTTGGAACTGGATACCGGTACGGTGAGCGTACATCGCTCGACCATCGAAATTGACCTGCCAAAGCTATCCTTTGAGCTGCTGTTGTGCCTTGCCCGGCACGCCCCAAACGTGGTGGATACCGATACCCTGATGGAGGAAGTCTGGAGCAGGGTGGTGGTCGGTGAGGAAACCGTCAAGCAACGCGTGAAGCTATTGCGCAAAGCTCTGGGTGACAGCAGTGCAACACCGAAATATGTTGCCTCGGTGCGGGGTCGCGGCTACCGGTTGATTGCGGCGGTGGAGCCCTTGACTGAATCCGCCACCGCCAATCCACCCACACATAGTCGTTATCGTCTGGCTATTGGTACTGCCATTGCAATCATTGTTTTAGTTGCGGGAGGATTGATAACCCGCCTGGAGTGGTCAGATAGGTCGGCAGTGACGCAGACTGTTGACAAAAGCACCACAGTCAGAAGAGTCGCCGTATTGCCGTTCGATAATTTCAGTGGCAGGCAGGAGGACGAATACCTGGCCGAGGGAGTCACGGAGGACATTATTTCGGCACTGGCCCAGGTTGATGGCCTGAGTGTGATCGCCCGCACCACGTCCATGCGTTACAAAGACTCCGGGTTGCGTGTGGTCGATATTGCCCGGGAACTCAACGTTGGCACCGTGATGGAAGGCAGTGTCCAGCGTTTCGGGGACAATTTGAAAGTTACCGTGCAGATGATTGACGCTGCCAGCGAGGAACATCACTGGGCGAAATCCTATGAGATCAACCTGGCCAGGCTTCCTGAAATGCAGCTTGGTGTCGCCGAGAGTGTGGCGACATCGCTCCAGGCAACGATTTCGAAAGCGGGCATCGAGTCCCTGCAACGAAGTTCGACAGATGTTGCTGCAGCCTATGACGCCTATTTGAAAGGTCGTGCTTTTTATCGTCGCTGGACCCGCCAGGATAATGAGACGGCGCTGGCGTTTTACCAAAAAGCCATTGAACTCGACCCCGAGTTTGCCTTGGCAATTGCCGGTAGTGCAAACGGTTACGCATTGCGCGCATCAAATTATGGAATGGGTGAGGAATGGGCCGAAATGGCCACCCAGAAGGCAGAGTTGGCTCTATCAATCGACCCCGTATTGCCGGAGGCATATAAGGCACTGGGACGAAGCGGTACGCTACCAG
>Ga0224504_10001057_pt1 | contig 12335 bp, 8 predicted proteins | sample SF_Oct11_sed_USG_3_FD_170160 | JGI IMG/M metagenome (GOLD analysis project Ga0224504, IMG submission 170160) | Sediment microbial communities from San Francisco Bay, California, United States - SF_Oct11_sed_USGS_24 | ecosystem: Environmental > Aquatic > Marine > Sediment | place: USA: California... | reverse complement strand
TGGCCAGTGCCAATAAATCACTTGCCCGCTTTGACTTGGCAGGTATCGCACCGGCCATGCGTGGTATGCCACAAATCGAAGTCACCTTTGATATTGATGCGAATGCCATCATGCATGTAAGTGCGACGGACAAGGCGACCGGCAAGGAACAGAAAATTGTCATCAAGTCCGGTTCTGGTCTGAGTGATTCTGAGATCGACGAGATGGTACGCGATGCCGAGGCGCACGCCGAGGAGGATCGTAAATTCCACGAAACGGTTACCGCTCGTAACAGTGCTGATGCAATGGTTCATTCCACCCGTTCAACCCTGAAAGAAATGGGTGACAAGATCGGCGAAGAGGATCGCAAGGGTATCGAAGAAGCGATTGAAGGTGTCGAGGAAGCCATGAAGCTGGATGACAAGGATGCCATCGAAGCTGCGACCAGCAAACTGACCGAAGCAGCCCAGGTTATTTACCAGGCGGCAGCGGCCGAAGCAGAAGCAGCGGGTGCAGCAGAAGATGCAGGTCCCCAGGCGGAAGCAGCAGCCGACGATGTCGTTGATGCCGAGTTTGAAGAGGTTGATGATAGTAAGGAAGCTGACAAGTAAAGTCTGTTTGCAAATTATCGTTTTAAGAAAGCCCCGGTCTTGCCGGGGCTTTTTTTGTGTTCAGGAAATCTCTTGACATCACCGGTGCCTAAGCTAGACTGCGTTAACACTCATTGAGACCGGCTGAGGGACAGGCCCTTTGACGCCGGGGCAACCTTCGGGACTAACCATCCCGTAATAGGTGCTAACTCCTGCGGGGTCCTTCCGGACTACCGAAAAATGAGCGAACTGGCAGCACATAAACATGTGATGGGCCTTTTCCCCGTCAACGGCTTCGCCGGAGTTTCCAATGAGGTTTGCAATTAACCTCAAATATGGAAACAAGGCGATCATCATGAAATATCAAAAAATTACCAATACGGTTCGTGCGGGCATTGATACTGACGGGCAGCATGGTGCAGTGATGCCGCCGGTATATTTGTCTTCCAACTTCAGTTTTGAGGGTCTTGGCGGTAAGCGCGAGTACGACTACTCACGTAGCGGTAACCCAACCCGTGACGTACTGGCAGGGGCAATTACCCGGCTTGAAGTCGGGCATGGCGCTGTTGTGACCAATACAGGAATGTCCGCGGTGGTGCTGGTGACACATCTTCTCAAACCGGAAGACACCATCGTTGCACCACATAATTGTTACGGGGGTTGTTACCGCGCATTTTCATCTTTGTCGGGTGCAGGGCGGTTTAAAACTCAATTTGCGGATTTCACGGATACGGATGCGGTTCGCCGCACCTGTTTAACCCACCGTCCCAGAATTATCTGGGTCGAAACACCGAGCAATCCCTTGCTGCGAATCACAGATATACGGGCGATGGCGACTATTGCACGTGAATGCGGGGCGTTACTGGTGGTGGACAACACTTTCCTGACACCGTTACTGCAACAGCCACTCTCACTCGGGGCGGATATCGTCGTTCACTCCACTACCAAGTACATCAATGGACACAGCGATGTGGTAGGTGGGGCGGTTGTGGCTAAAACACCCGCCTTACTGGAAAAGCTTGCCTGGTGGGCTAACTGTGTAGGGTCAACTGCTTCACCCTGGGATTGCAGCCAGACAATGCGTGGTCTGCGTACCCTGCATGCCAGGCTGCGCTGTCACGAGGAGAATGCCCAGGCTGTCGTCAGGGTTCTCAATGCCCATGGTGCCGTGGGCCGTGTTCACTATCCTGGTTTGACCAATCATCCGGACCATCATCTTGCCCTGGCCCAACAGTCCGGGTTTGGTGCAATTATCAGTTTTGAGCTGAAGGGTGGCGAACCGGAGGTTCGGGCTTTCCTGGATGGTACGAAACTATTTACGCTTGCTGAATCTTTGGGCGGTGTGGAAAGCCTGGTTTGTCACCCGGCGAGTATGACGCATGCGGCCATGACACGTGAGGCTCAACATGAGGCAGGAATCAGAGGCACGCTATTACGCTTATCAGTTGGAATTGAGCACACGCCAGATCTCATTAGTGATGTTTCGGCCGCTCTCGCTGATGCCAGTCGGGCCGGACTTGGTGTGGTGAGTTTTGGCTAAATGCCGGGGTTGTTTTTGTTCTGAATCGGATTGAGCATGCCTCGATCTTGAGGTTTCTAGCCAAAAACGTAAAGACTTTAGCCGTGTTGGGGTAGTTTTGCTTGAATTGCCACTGATTCGACCGCAAATCAGTGGCAGGTAAAAACTACAATTAAACAGACCTTTTTATTATGGCTAAACGTGATTATTACGAAGTGCTTGGAGTTCAGCGGAATGTTGATGACGCTGAGCTCAAGAAGGCTTACCGCAAGCTTGCAATGAAATTTCATCCTGACCGCAATCCGGATGATAATGATGCCCAAGAGCACTTTAAAGAGGCCCAGGAAGCCTACGATGTGCTTAAGGATCCGAAGCGGCGCTCAGCCTACGACCAGTTTGGTCATGCTGCAACCGGCCCTGGTGCACGCGGACCGGCGGGCTTCGACGGAGATGTCGGTGATGTTTTCGGAGATATCTTCGGAGATATTTTTGGCGGCAGGGGCGGGCGCGGTGGTGCACGGCAGCAGCAACGTGGGTCTGACCTGAGGTTTGCAATAGAGCTTGACCTGGAAGAAGCTGTTACCGGTATTACGCGTGAGATTCGCATTCCAACCCTGGGTGAATGCAAAAAGTGTGACGGAAGCGGCGCCGAAGACGGTGACAAAACCTCCTGCACGACCTGTGGTGGTGTTGGCCAGGTGCGTATGCAGCAGGGTATTTTCTCGGTTCAGCAAACCTGTCCTGCCTGTAAGGGTATGGGGCAGGTCATCAAGAATCCTTGTCCATCCTGTCACGGGCAGGGTCGGGTACGTGAGACCAAAACCCTGTCGGTTAAAATTCCTTCCGGTGTGGATACCGGTGACAGAATACGGCTGGCGGGAGAAGGTGAGGCCGGTATGACCGGGGCTCCGGCGGGTGACCTGTATGTTGAAGTCAGGGTACGAGCACACCGCCTGTTTGAACGTGACGGTGATGACCTTTATTGCGAAGTCCCAATTCACTTTACCACTGCCGCCATCGGCGGTGAGCTGGAAATACCCACTTTAAACGGTCAGGTCAAATTGAAGATACCTGCGGAAACCCAGACAGGGCGAATGTTCCGCTTGAAGGGTAAAGGCGTTAAGTCAGTGCGCAGCCACCGCCAGGGTGACCTGATGTGCAAGGTGGTGATTGAAACACCTGTCAGGCTTTCCAAGGCACAGAAATCATTGTTGAAACAGTTTCAGGAGACCTACGAAACCAGTAAAACCGACCATAATCCAAAGTCGAGTTCATGGTTGGGGGGAGTGAAAGAGTTTTTTGACCGGATGACTTCATGATCCGAACAGTAGTGCACGGGGCGGGTCGTATGGCACGTAGTGTTCTGGCTCAGTTGTCTGGCTATGACAAACTGGAACCAGTAGCCCTGGTTTCTCGAACGCTGCCGGATGATTGCCCCGGTATTGACTGGTTTGCTTCCCTGGAAGAGCTGCAAAGCGACGCCGACCTGCTGATTGATTTTACATTGCCGGGTGGCGCCCGGGCCGCGGCCCGCTGGTGTGCGGCCAATAACGTAGCGTTAGTTAGCGGAACAACCGGATTGGTTGACAAGGATATTGAAGCACTTAAAAGTGCATCCCGGGAAGTACCTGTTTTGTGGGCGCCTAATCTTAGTCACGGCGTTGCTTTGGTTACGGCACTGGTGCGTCAGGCGGCCGCTGCTCTGGGCGTTGGCGCGGAAATTTCGATCAACGATGTACATCACCGGCACAAGCTCGATGCGCCATCAGGCACCGCACTGGCCCTTGCAGGTGCGGCCCTGGAAGGTCGCTTGTTGGGTTCGCAGTCGCGACTGGATGGGGAAGGTTCAAGCCCTGGTACTGAAGATGGAGATGTGGCGTTTTCAAGTGTGCGTGAAGGTGAGGTTATCGGCGAACATACCATCAGTTTTACCATGCCCAACGAATTGATAGAAATCACTCACAAGGCGCTTGATCGTACTGTATTTGCAAAGGGTGCGCTCAAAGCCGGTGAATGGTTGGTCGGGCAGAAACCTGGCTACTATTCGACCAGTGACTGGCTTGGGTTGGACTAAAGGGGTTTACAGAACCGGTAGTCGGTGTTGGGTTGGCCTCACACGTATATGTGCTCAACTGCGATATACCGTTCATCTACATACACTGTGCAAACTTGACACACGCCGCTCCTGCGCATCCCTGCGCCCGCGGCATACCGTTCATCCTGAACATAATATTGTTAGACAGGTGTTGTTCGTTCCAGTAAAATTCTGACGCTTAGAACGACATTTGCGGCTTCGATCCGAAAATGTTGGAAAATGCTGTTTTACTAATTAATCTAAGCGGGAATCGCTGTCTACGGCATTCCCGTTTTGTGCATCCGGAGACAGGAACTTGACACAGCAGGCGTTGCTGGCACTCGAAGACGGAAGTTTGTTTTACGGTCAAAGCATTGGTGCTGAAGGCACCACGACCGGCGAGGTAGTATTCAATACCTCGATGACTGGCTATCAGGAAATTTTGACTGACCCATCCTATTCGAAACAAATCGTCACCTTGACGTTTCCCCATATTGGCAATACCGGATGCAATCCGGTTGATGAAGAGTCGTCACAACCGGCGGCATCCGGACTAATCGTACGGGATGCACCGATGTTGTGTAGTAACTGGCGCAGTGAAGAATCATTGCAGCACTACCTGCAGCGTCTCGGGATTGTAGCCATAGCCGGTATCGATACACGTCGATTGACGAGGATACTGAGAGAAAAGGGTGCCCAGGGCGGTTGTATTATTGCCGGTGACCAACCTGATAAAGAGCTTGCCTTGAAAACTGCGCGAAGTTTTCCCGGTATGAAAGGGCAGGACCTTGCGAGGGTTGTGACCACCCCGGAGCTGTATGAGTGGAGTCAGGGCAGTTATGACCTCGATTCAACTGACTGGAAAACGACTGCTTCGCTACGCCACGTGGTTGCCTATGATTTCGGTATCAAGCGAAATATCCTGCGTATGCTGAGTGACCGGGGTTGCCGTGTAACCGTGGTTCCGGCCACCACACCCGCGAGTGAAGTACTTGCGATGCAACCCGATGGTGTGTTTTTGTCCAATGGCCCGGGTGACCCTGAGCCATGTGACTATGCCATCGAGGCCATACAGGAAATTTTGCAAACCAATTTGCCCGTTTTTGGAATCTGCCTGGGTGTTCAGTTACTTGGTCTTGCTGCCGGGGCCCGTACCGTCAAGATGAAGTTTGGGCATCATGGCGCCAATCACCCGGTCCAGGATCTTGATACAAAACTGGTTTTGATAACCAGTCAGAATCACGGTTTCGCATTGGATGAAGAAAACTTACCGGAAAATATCAGGGCAACACACCGGTCACTGTTTGATGGCAGCCTGCAGGGCATCGAACTGAACAACGGGCGTGCCTTTGGCTTTCAGGGTCACCCCGAAGCAAGTCCCGGTCCGCACGATGTTGCACCCTTATTCGATCGTTTCATAAGCCTGATGAGCCGCGAAGACTGATTACCTATGCCAAAAAGAACTGACATAAAAACCATATTGATCATTGGGGCCGGTCCGATTGTGATTGGCCAGGCTTGTGAATTCGACTATTCCGGAGCCCAGGCCTGCAAGGCATTGCGCGAAGAGGGTTACAGGGTGGTGCTGGTGAATTCCAACCCGGCCACCATCATGACAGACCCGGATATGGCGGATGCTATTTATATCGAGCCGGTCGAGTGGCGAACGGTTGCGAGCATTATCGAAAAAGAGCGCCCGGATGCCCTGTTGCCTACCATGGGTGGTCAGACAGCTTTGAACTGTTCGTTGGATCTGGTGCGCAAAGGTGTGCTTGAAAAATTCAATGTGGAAATGATCGGCGCAACACGTGAAGCCATTGATATGGCCGAGGACAGGGATCTGTTCCGAAAGGCAATGGCGGATATCGGTCTGGAAACGCCCCGCGCTGAACTTGTCCATAGTCTTGATGAGGCCCTTGGCAGGCTGGAAAGAATCGGTTTCCCCACCATTCTCCGTCCCTCATTCACGATGGGTGGCTCAGGTGGTGGTATCGCCTATAACCGGGAAGAATTTGTCGATATCGTCAAACGCGGTCTCGAGCAGTCACCGACCACCGAAGTCTTGATGGAAGTTTCCGTACTGGGCTGGAAAGAATATGAAATGGAGGTGGTGCGCGATCACACCGATAACTGCATCATTATCTGCTCGATTGAAAATTTGGACCCGATGGGAATTCATACGGGTGATTCAATTACGGTTGCTCCTGCACTAACTCTGACTGATAAGGAATACCAGTTCCTGCGCGATGCGTCGATAGCAGTGCTGCGTAAGATTGGCGTGGATACCGGTGGCTCCAACGTACAATTTGCGGTTAACCCGGAAAACGGTAGGGTCATCATTATCGAGATGAATCCGCGTGTCTCACGGTCGTCAGCACTGGCGTCCAAGGCCACAGGGTTTCCCATTGCCAAGGTTGCTGCCAAACTGGCGGTTGGTTTTACTCTGGACGAGCTGCGAAATGAGATTACCGGTGGTGCAACACCCGCCTCGTTTGAGCCTGCCATCGATTACGTGGTAACCAAGATTCCACGGTTTGCATTTGAAAAATTTCCGGCTGCCGATGACCGCCTGACCACCCAGATGAAATCAGTAGGGGAGGCGATGTCCATCGGCCGGACTTTCCAGGAGTCCTTGCAAAAGGCCCTGCGTAGCCTTGAGACTGGCCGTGATGGTCTTAACCCGATTCTACTGACCAAGGACCCCTATGATCGTACAGCAGAACTAAAGCGCGAGTTGCGTGAGGCAGGTGCTGAAAGGTTGTTCTATGTCGCCGATGCGTTCCGGGAAGGCTGGAGTGCGGAAAGAATTCATAAACTCACGAAGATTGATCCATGGTTCCTCGCCCAGATAGAAGACCTGATTCTCAGTGAAACAGAAGTTGGGCAACAGGGTCTGGAGGCGCTTGACAAGCAACGTTTGTTTGGTCTTAAGCAAAAGGGTTTTTCCGATGCCAGACTGGCGGCGCTGGTGGGTGTGTCTGAGACTGTATTACGTGAGCATCGCCATGGTTTGGGTGTGCGGCCGGTTTATAAACGTGTCGATACCTGTGCGGCAGAGTTCGCAACCACTACCGCTTACCTCTATTCCACCTACGAGGAAGAGTGTGAATCTGAACCGACGGATAACACCAAGATCATGGTGCTGGGTGGCGGTCCGAACCGCATCGGCCAGGGAATTGAGTTTGATTATTGCTGTGTTCACGCCGCACTGGCGCTTCGTGATGATGGTTATGAAACCATCATGGTTAATTGTAATCCGGAGACGGTTTCAACCGATTACGATACCTCTGACAGGCTCTACTTTGAGCCGCTGACATTGGAAGATGTACTGGAGATTGTGCATCGCGAAAATCCGAAAGGTGTGATCGTTCAGTATGGTGGTCAGACGCCGCTAAACCTTGCACGTCCGCTGGAAGCGGCCGGCGTGCCGATTATCGGTACCTCTCCTGATTCGATAGACCTTGCCGAGGATCGCGAACGCTTTCAACAGATGTTGAACAAGCTGGGTTTGCGCCAGCCTCCCAACCGCACTGCAACAAGTGTTGATGAGGCGGTGGTGCTGGCCGCTGAAATTGGCTACCCGCTGGTAGTGAGGCCGTCCTATGTGCTCGGCGGTCGTGCCATGGATGTTGTGCATGGTGAAAAAGATTTGCGCCGTTATATGCGCGATGCCGTCAAGGTATCAAATGATTCCCCGGTTCTGCTGGACCGTTTCCTGGATCACGCTATTGAAGTGGATATTGATGCCATCTGTGACGGCAAGGATGTGCTGATCGGCGGCATCATGGAGCATATCGAACAAGCCGGTGTGCACTCTGGTGATTCTGCCTGTTCCATCCCACCGCACAGTCTGTCCGTGGAAATCCAGGACGAGATGCGTCGGCAAATGAAGATGATGGGGCTTGAGCTTGGCGTGGTAGGTTTGATGAATGCCCAGTTTGCCCTGCGCCGTGATGAGATTTATATCCTGGAGGTTAACCCGCGCGCCTCACGCACTGTGCCGTTTGTTTCCAAGGCAACGGGTCGGCCGCTGGCATCAGTTGCCGCGCTGTGCATGGCAGGTAAAACACTGAAAGAACAAGGTGTTACAGAAGAAATAATACCTGAATTCTATTCTGTTAAAGAAGCAGTTTTGCCGTTTTTGAAATTCCCTGGCGTCGATCCCATATTGGGGCCGGAAATGCGCTCGACCGGTGAAGTGATGGGTGTCGGTCGTAGTTTTGGTCAAGCCTGTGCACGCGCAATGAAAGGTGCCAAGTATGGAATTCCAAGACCCGGAAATGCTTTTCTGAGTGTCAGGGATGCGGATAAAGAACCACTGCTGCCTATTGCGCAGGAGTTGGTGGAAAGAGGTTATTCACTGATTGCAACAAGTGGAACCTCCAGGTATTTGCGTGAGAAAGGCTTTATATGTGAACCTATCAACAAGGTGGATGAGGGTCGCCCGCATATCGTCGATGCCATTAAAAATGGCGAAATCGAATTTATTGTCAATACGACCGAAGGCAGTATGGCGATTTCGGATTCTTTCTCCATTCGTCGAGAAGCGCTGCAATACAAGGTAAGCTATACGACAACCATTGCCCGTGGTTGGGCCACATTACAGGCCATTGACCACGAATTTAATCCGGAGGTTCGAACTCTTCAGGAGTTACACAGTGCCCACACGGGTACGAAATAGATCCTCTGACAGGAACGTTTTATGAAAAGAACACCATTAACACTTCAAGGTGCCGAACGACTGCGGGCCGAAGCGGCACACCTGAAAAAGGTCGTCAGACCACAGATTATTGCTGCGATTGCAGAGGCGAGAGCGCACGGCGATTTAAAGGAAAACGCGGAATACCACGCAGCCAGGGAACAACAAAGTTTTACCGAGGGCAGGATTCGCCATCTGGAATCTGAACTTTCGGGTGCACAGGTCATTGATATCACGAAGCTTAACCCGGGCGGAAAAGTTGTATTTGGCGCGACAGTGACATTGTATGATGAGGACAAGGACAAGGAGATAACCTATCAGGTTGTCGGTGACCTTGAGTCGGACATCAAAGAGTCACGTATCGCAATTACATCACCCATAGCCAGGGCGATGATCGGCAAAGAAGAGGGCGATGAGATCGTAGTCAACGCGCCTGGTGGTGAGTTGGTTTACGAAATCGTTAAAGTCGAATATGTTTAAGGATAATGGTTTTGCTTGTCCGCCGTAGGGTAGGGCAGCGGCAAACCGGGTCCGTATCACACACACTGTCGGATTCGCTGCATCCGGTCGTCCGCCGCATTCTGCTGGCGCGCGGTATCACTAATGAGGCATCTCTTGATCTGAAACTGGGTCGCTTGCACAAGCCAGCGGCGCTCTCTGGCATCCAGCAGGCCGCAGAAATACTCGCTGATGCGGTGGTGTCAGGGCAAAGCATATTGATCGTAGGTGATTTTGATGCCGATGGTGCAACCGGTACGGCACTTGCCGTGCGCGCCTTGCACCTGATGGCCGCGACCCGTGTGGATTTCCGTGTTCCCAACCGTTTTGAGTTCGGTTACGGACTTAGTGTCGGGCTGGTGGAGACACTGGCAGGCGATCCGCCGGACGTATTGGTCACAGTAGACTCCGGCATCAGTTCAAACGACGGTGTAAAACGGGCGCGCGAACTTGGTTGCAAGGTGATTGTCACCGACCACCATTTACCCGGGAATACTTTGCCGGATGCAGATGCGATCGTTAACCCCAACTGTCCCGGTGATCAGTTTCCGAGTAAAAGTCTCGCTGGTGTGGGTGTGGTGTTTTACCTGATGAGCGTTCTCAGGAGTGCACTGCGTGAGCGCAACTGGTTCACGTTGCCGCGCGGGGAACCAAACCTGGCACGACTGCTGGACCTGGTAGCCCTGGGAACCGTGGCCGACCTTGTTTCTCTGGATGAAAATAACCGTATCCTGGTGCGCCAGGGAATCGACCGCATCCGGCAGGGTCTTTGCAGTCCCGGTTTGCTGGCGTTACTCAGACTGGGCGGCAGGGATTACCGCCACCTGGTCGCTTCCGACCTGGCATTCGCCGTCGCGCCACGCCTCAATGCAGCAGGAAGGCTCGAGGACATGGGTGTTGGTATTCAGTGTTTACTGACAGAAGACCGCGAGGAGGCAATGGAGTTGGCGACCGAGCTGGATACATTGAACCAGGACCGGCGCGCACGGCAGAAACAAATGCAACAGCAGGCTTTTGACCAATTGGGGCAACTGCTGAGCAGCCTTGAGGGTACCGAGTTACCAGCAGGATTATGTCTCTATGACAGTGCCTGGCATCAGGGTATCGTGGGCCTGGTAGCATCAAGGATCAAGGATGCCGTTCATCGGCCGGTATTGGCTTTTGCTCCTGAGGCAGAAGGCTCTGATGTTCTCAAAGGTTCGGCACGCTCTGTGGCCGGTTTACATATTCGGGACGTATTGGCGCGTATCGACACACTGCATCCGGAAATGATTCCGGCTTTTGGAGGTCATGCCATGGCGGCAGGTCTGACGTTAACTGCAGACCAGTTGGAACCGTTCAAGCAGGCGCTGAACGAATCCATAGAATTCTTCCTGAAAGGCAGGACACTGAACAATGAAATACTCACCGATGGCGAATTATCCGCCGGTGACATGACACTTCCTTTCGCCGAACTTATCCGTAGCCTGGGCCCGTGGGGTCAGCATTTTCCTGAGCCACTGTTCGAGGGTCGTTTCGTGGTTAGAGAAAGCAGGGTGGTGGGCGGCAGTCATTTAAAAATGGTGCTAAAGCCCGTCGATGGCACTGGAAGTATTGATGCGATAGCATTTAGTCGTCTGCCGGAGGACCTGCCTGATACAGACACTGTCAGGCTGGTCTACAAACTGGATGTCAACCATTTCCGGGGCCACAAAACCTGTCAGCTGATGGTGGATCAGATCCTGGCAGCGACAGACTAAAAATTCGACAGGCTTGTAAACCTGCCTTGGTGTAAAATGCACCGCTTCAAAGCTAAGGTTAAATGTGTGGAAACCAATCAAATCAGCAACCAACTCCAGGACCTGCAGCAACGCTCTGATGCGTTGAGGGGGTATCTTTGACTATGCGGGTAATAAAGATCGGCTTGAAGAAGTAAACCGGGAGCTGGAAAACCCCGATGTATGGAACGTACCAGCCACGGCGCAGGCGCTGGGTCGTGAACGTGCGCAGTTGGAGATGATCGTAGAAACACTGGATCGTGTTGCAATAGGTCTCGAAGAAAATACCGAAATGCTGGAAATGGCAATCGAAGAGCAGGATGAAGATATCGTGAGCTCGGTGATATCTGAAATCAATACGATCGAGAGTGAAGTTCACAAGCTGGAATTCCAACGTATGTTCAGGGGTGAGGTGGACGCCAACCACTGTTATCTCGAAATTCAGTCGGGATCGGGTGGCACCGAGGCCCAGGACTGGGCTGAAATGTTGTTACGCATGTATCTTCGCTGGATAGAGCGGCGGGGCTGGAAGGGTGAGCTGGTAGAAGCCTCTGCCGGCGATGTAGCCGGTATTAAAAGTGCCACCATCCATGTCAAGGGTGACTATGCTTATGGATGGTGCAAGACGGAAATTGGCGTTCACAGACTGGTAAGAAAGTCACCTTTTGACTCGGGCAACCGCCGTCATACATCATTCGCTGCCGTGTTTGTTTCACCGGAGGTGGATGACGATATCGATATTGATATCAACCCCTCCGATTTACGTATCGATGTTTACCGGGCATCGGGCGCCGGTGGCCAGCATGTCAACCGGACAGAGTCCGCGGTCCGTATTACCCATCTGCCGACCAATACCGTGGTGCAGTGTCAGAACGACCGTTCACAGCACAAGAACAAGGATCACGCGATGAAGCAGTTGCGTGCGAAACTGTATGAGCTTGAGCTTATGAAGCGAAATGCCGAAAGCCAGCAACTGGAGGATTCGAAATCTGATATTGGCTGGGGTAGTCAAATACGTTCCTATGTGCTGGATCAATCCCGTATCAAGGATCTGCGTACCAACGTGGAAACAGGCAATACCCAGGCCGTGCTCGATGGCGATCTGGATCAATTTGTAGAGGCATCCCTGAAGCAGGGCTTGTCTGAAGAGTAATCAGCAACAGGAATAAAAGCGTGAGCAAAAAGAACCAAAATAATACAGGCGGTGATAGCGTACTGG
>Ga0224504_10001054_pt1 | contig 12346 bp, 13 predicted proteins | sample SF_Oct11_sed_USG_3_FD_170160 | JGI IMG/M metagenome (GOLD analysis project Ga0224504, IMG submission 170160) | Sediment microbial communities from San Francisco Bay, California, United States - SF_Oct11_sed_USGS_24 | ecosystem: Environmental > Aquatic > Marine > Sediment | place: USA... | reverse complement strand
AATTTTGTCTGCAATGACTGTCTTCATTATTTCTGTTCCACACCGTCGGCTGCGCGTGTTTGCAACATGCCGGTCAGTGACAATATTTTTGAGTAACCCAGTGCGTCAGCCGGCGTCCATTCGCCGGCAGCTTCACCATAAACACCTTTTGTGGCGGCCATCAATGAGTGCGGTGAGCTGACGCCTTCAATGAATACACTGCCGGCCCGGAACTGTACCTTGACCGTGCCGGTGACATGCCGCTGTGATGACTCCAGTAATGCTTCAATATCCTGACAAACAGCATCCAGCTGTTTGCCTTCATGAATGAAGTCGCCATAACTTGCGGCAACGGATTCCTTGATCCGTGCCTGCAGCGCACTCAGGGTTAGTTTTTCAAGTTCCCGGTGCGCATTCAGCAGCACTTCAGCAGCAGGCGCTTCATAGGCAACCCGGCCTTTCGTGCCCAGCACAGTGTCACCAACGTGAATGCCACGGCCGATGCCATACACACCTGCCATGGTTTCCAGTTTTTCAATCAGGTCGACCGGGTCCATCGTGTCACCGTCGAGACTGACTGGAATGCCTTTTTCAAAACCAACGACATGCGTCTTCGGCGGCAGCGGAGTTTCAATCGCTCCGGCCGACAGGACCCACGCGCTTTCAGGAATTGTGCCGTGCGAGTCGAGTGTTTCACGCCCGCCAATTGAGACACCCCACATGCCACGGTTAATCGAATATTCACCGCCACCCGGGGGAATCGGCATATTGTGTTCTTCAAGGTATTTAATCTGTGCCTCGCGGACAAATGACTGATCACGCACTGGCGCCAGCACTTCAAGGCCGGGGTTAATCGTTCGCAGCGCGACTTCAAAGCGCACCTGGTCATTACCCGCAGCCGTGCAACCATGTGCAACGGTATCGCTGCCTCTTTCAGTCGCAATCTCGGCGAGCAGGGTTGCCTGAATGCCGCGTTCTGCCCCGACGCAAAGTGGATACAACTGTCCCCGGCGAATATTGCCGGCAATCAGGTAACGAATAACCCGGTCAAAGAAAATCTTACGGGCTTCCACGAGCACATGTTCCTGTGCGCCAAGCTTCATGGCCTTGGCTTCAAGATCTTTGGCAGCCTGTTCATCGAGTCCGCCCGTATTGATACATACCGTAACAACCGGTCGGCCATAGGTTTCCTTAAGCCACGGGACACAAAATGACGTGTCAAGACCGCCGGAGAAGGCGAGGATGATGGGCGATTCTGTGGACGTATTCATTAGCTCTGCAAATCCTTGGTTCTAAATTAACCTCATAAAGGTGACGCATATAAATGCCGGACACCCTTATTCGGTTTTCGTTTAATTCTCAATTCGGTTGCGCAATCGCGCGACCAGTCGTTTTTGTTCCGTGGCACCGTTCGTGGCGACAAAAATGGTGTCGTCACCCGAAACTGTGCCAATAATTTCGGGCCAGTCAGCACGATCCAGATACACAGCGACTCTTTGCGCCGCACCGACAGCCGTTGTAATGACAGTCAGGTTGGTACCCGCCGTTTGAATTCCGCGGATAAAATCGCTGAATAAAGCGAACGCCTGTTTATCCTGGCTGGCGTCCTTGTCCGGTATCGAATATCCGCTGTCCAGTTTGATAACGCCGAGTTGTTTCAGGTCCCGGCTGACGCTGGATTGTGTCGCTGTAATACCCTGTTTCTGCAATAAATCCACGAGTACTGTCTGACGACCCACATTGCGGGTTCGCAAGATCTCGATAATCGCCGTCTGGCGTTTTTCGCGAATTTCTGTCTCAGCTGGCATCTTAAAACATGCGCATAAATATATAAGGATGCGCATATTATCAGGGTTAAGCAGACTGTCAAGCGGGCGATGCTCATTCCGGGCCGCTTCGCCGGATTCCTTTTGGGGCAGGGTTCGGTAATATCCGCGCTCGCCGTATGGATCAGAGAGAGCTTTATCGTGACTGAACTGAACACCGTGGAAATAGAGACAGGCCCTTCGCCGCAGGCCAGCATTATCTGGATGCACGGACTGGGTGCCGATGCGCATGATTTTGAACCGGCTGTGCCGATGCTGAATCTCAGTTCGGGGCAGGCGGTCCGGTTTGTATTTCCAAATGCCCCGGTTCGCCCGGTGACGATGAATGGTGGCATGCCCATGCGGGCCTGGTATGACTTGTTGGCCGCTGAACGCGATGCAGCCGAAGACGAAGCGGGTGTCAGAGAAAGCGCTGCGAGCATTGAAGAACTGATCAAAAAAGAACGCGAGCGAGGAATTGCTGCAAATCGTATCGTTGTTGCCGGATTTTCACAGGGTGGCGCAATGGCGTTATTCACGGCGTTAAGATTTCCGGAGCGCCTCGCCGGCGTGCTCGCGCTGTCGACTTACCTGCCCATTGCTGATGCGGTTAAAGAAGAACGCAGTGAAGTGAACCTCGATATCCCGATTTTCATGGCGCATGGTCAATCCGATGAGGTTATCGAATTTAATTTCGCGCGTAATTCACGAATGAAGCTCACGAAGATGGATTACGACGTTGAGTGGAAGGAATATCAAATGGCTCATTCGGTTATACCGGAGGAGCTGGCAGATGTTCGTGCGTTTCTGGATAAGGTGCTAAGTTAATTAGAGGTTCATCAGAGTTTAACTGGGAAGCAGTTTAGTTATTTGAGCCTCAGTCATCGTCTTTGAATAAGAAATCAGCCCATGAATTATGGGCTGAAATTATTCAATGTCTGCCAGTGACGGACCATCGTGTTCATCGAACCAGGTTTTGACGAGGTGCCATGCCACCGAGTAGTCAGGGGGTAGTACGATGTCACCGTCGATAATATTTTTGCGGGTTATCCAGCGGGCTTCTGCTAGTTCACCATCATTAAGCTGAATATCGGTTGATTGTGCTTCGGCGTGAAAACCGATCATCAGAGAGGCGGGGAATGGCCAGGGTTGTGAGGCGATGTAGTTTGTCGAACCGACCCGGATATTCGTTTCTTCATGTACTTCACGGCGCAGCGCATCTTCAAGGCTTTCACCGGGTTCGACGAAGCCGGCAATGGTGGAGAACCGTCCGTCCGGCCATTTGAGCTGGCGACCGAGCAATGCTTCATCGCCATTTGTCACTAATACAATAATGGCGGGATCCAGTCGCGGAAAGCTTTTATGGCCGCAGGCTTGGTTGCTGCAGACCATACTGAAGCCTGCTTCCCTGGCTTCATTGCGCGTGCCGCAAACCCCGCAAAACCGGTGCGTGCGCTGCCAGCCGACGACCGCTTTGGCATAGGCGGCAAGACCCGCCTGATCGGGCGCAAGCCTGTTGCTAATGTCGCGCAACCCGGCAAAGGCATGATCCGCATCTGCGCATGGCGTTGCGGTGCCTGTCAGTGACAACGTAAAGATAGGCTGATCATTGATGGTGCCAAGTAAGGCTGGCACATGATCCGGATCGTGAAAATCAGCCATAGCCTCAACGGGCAGGAGGGCAACCCGATCTTCATGGATCAGGCATTGGTCTTGCCAGATCACAATGTACCGGCTATCGCGTTGGTTCAAGGCATCGGCAACCGCACGGGGATTACTGCGGAGGATGCTCTGTCGATCGATATAGTTGCCAGTGAAGATCATCGTTTCGTCGTTCCGGGAGCCTAGTACTTATCTGCAGCTTAATCATACCCAATGCCAAATAAGCAAACTGCTCCCGGAATGACTCTCGCAATTTAGCTGGTAATTCTCCCGGGCAATTCTCCCGGCAATCCCCCTCCTAAATTACCAGGGCAATACTTCGCCGTTCGAGTGCCAGAAGGTGCCGGAGCTCTTTAGCGTTAATTCATCAATGCGTTCGAGCAAACCGGTCACAGATTCCTGCGGATCAATGATCCCTGAATATCCTGTCATGTCTGTTTTGACGTAGCCGGGATGCAGGATGGCCACGGTAATGCCCAGTGGGCGAAGATCTTTCGCCAGTGAAGCGCCGGCTGCATTTAATGCGGCTTTTGACATGCGATAGCCATAACTGCCGCCGGAATCATTGTCTGCAATTGAGCCCATTCGGCTCGTGATCAGTGCGATCTTTGAGCCCTTTTTAAGCGCCGGAATTAAAGCATGGGTAATCTGCAGGGGCGCTATCGCATTGACCTCTAATTGACGGCGCACCGCATCAAGATCCATATGATCCAGCGAGACGCTCTGCATGATCGCCGCATTATTAATCAGCAGATCAATGGAGCCGGGCGCGACGTTGCTGGCGAAAGTCTGTATGGCATCTGTATCGGTAACGTCAAAATTTGTATGTACCTCAACAGGCAGGCCTTCCAGGGCTTCGCTGGATTGTCTGCATAGTGCGGTGACGTGATAGCCCCGTTCGGTGAGTGCTCTGCAAAATTCAAGTCCGATGCCTCGATTGGCACCGGTGATAATGGCGTTTGGCATAATTTATGTCAGCACTCAATATGAAAAGTGGGAGCAGTGTACTTATTCACTGCTCAGTGATCGTCAATATTGTAAACGTTAACCAAGCTCCCGGTTGTGATCATTAAGCTGACAGTTGTTGCGCAGCAGCTGCTTTTGCTCGCATAACGGACACCAATGATAGTCGAGCGCAAAGGCGTCCTGCACATAAGATCCGCCACAGGTACTGCATTGCGAGAATAAAAGCTCCTGACTTTCGACCAGTGCATGGTAGAGATTCCACGTCCATTCGAAATTGAATTCCGGGTCCGCATAAAGCGTCGCATAACTTTCAAAGGCATGGCACAGACGATTGCCTAGTGTGATTTTTTCCAGTTTGTTGATGGGTACCGGTTTTCGCTGTTGATCAAACCGAATCGCACGATAGTGCCTGAGCAGGCAGGCGAGCAAAGTTGCTTCCGTATGGCGTCGGGTGCTACTCACGAATCGGTTGATTTGTCTCGGTGACTTTCCGCGTCGGCGGCGCACGGTGAGATTAGAGCCGGATTTGAAATAGGCACCGTAGAGTTTTCGGATTCGGTCTTCGGTAAAGCCCGTAAAGTTGCGAATGGTGCCTGTCCGGGCTTCGTGTCTGATCATTCGGATGGCGAGATTGAATTTCTCGATTTCACCCTGGTAGCGGTCGTCAGTGATGCGCATTGCAATTCTCCCTGTTTTCTATTGAAAGAGGGTTTAACCCCCTTATCTGGGTTAAAAATACCTTTTATGGTTATAAAAGACCATATATAGTAATTTAGACCCAGATATAACAGGAAATGCAAAATGTCGTCAGAACCTTCAGATATTCAAAATTACGCAGAATGGACCGGTTGGAACCGGGAATTTTTAAGGCTGGTTACCGAATTCGGGCATCACGACGGGCAGTCAGTGTTTGGATTGATGCCTGAGGTCATTGACCAGTTGAAGTTATTAACGTGTCGACAGCGCGATCAGCTCGCGGCTACACCGGGATTGCTGGTTTGCTTTGCAGCCCCGGTTGATCACCAGCCCATGAAAATAGCGGATGCACCTGCGGCACCTGCGATGACAAATACGCAATGGCGTCATGCCGCCGGTGTCTTCGTTTCGGCTTTGCTCACCTATCTATGGAAAACGGACTGCAGAACGGTCCGTGATGCTCAGGATTTAACAGGCCAATCGTTCTTCTCGAAAATGTATCAGCCGGAAGCTCAGAACAATTTTCTGCCGGTTCTTGATGTAACTGAAAGAGCTGTTGGTCAGTTGCGGGCCAGGTTTCATGATCACCCGACATTTTGGGCAGATCTGATTCATGGCATTCATATGGATAATGCGGAATTCTGCACGTTATCGCAGCTCACCTACATTCCGCTAGCTGTTGCTGAAGAATCTGCTGAGTCTATTCGGGCTTCCTGAGCCTTTCGTTATTGCTTGGTTTGTTGCATGCGGCATAGGACAATGTCCGCCATGAAGGCATTGTCGATCAAAAATTTAGTCAAGGTTTATGGCAACGGAGTGCAGGCGCTTCGTGGTCTGGATCTTGAAGTTCAGGAAGGTGATTTTTTTGCCCTGCTCGGTCCTAATGGTGCCGGGAAGACAACGACAATCGGCATCATTACGTCGCTGGTTACCAAAACCAGCGGTGAGGTACGGATTTTCGGGCACAGCATTGATGAGCGCCCGGGCGATGCCAAGGCACTGATTGGCGTAGTGCCTCAGGAGATCAATCTCAATTCATTTGATCGTGTCCAGAATATTGTCATTAACCAGGCCGGTTTCTATGGCTTGTCGGTGGCGGAGGCCCGGCCGCGAGCGCGTCAGGTGCTGGAGCAACTGCAGTTATGGGATCGCCGTGATGAAGTCGCGCGAAATTTATCGGGTGGTATGAAGCGCAGGCTGATGATTGCGCGAGCGCTGGTTCATTCACCGCGACTCTTGATTCTCGATGAGCCTACCGCTGGCGTTGATATCGAGATTCGCCGAACGATGTGGCAGTTTTTACGCGAACTGAATGAGTCCGGAACGACCATCATTCTGACGACGCATTATCTTGAAGAGGCAGAAAACCTGTGTCGGCATGTTGCCATTATCGATGATGGACATGTGATCCAGAATCATCCGATGGATGACTTTTTACGCACGCTTAAGCAACAAAAATTTATTATTAATACTCGCGAAAATGTTGTGCAGATGCCGGTCATCGACGGCTGTCTGGTCAGCAGGCTGAAGGATTGCGAGCTCGAACTGACAGTGCAACGTGACAGGGATCTGAATGATGTATTTGCCGCATTGAGCAGGGCAGATGTGCATGTCGTGAGCATGCGTAACAAAACCAACCGGCTTGAAGAACTGTTCTTTAACCTGACTGACCGCAGTGATCAGTTGCCCGCCAGTGCTGTGAGCACTGAATCGAGCACAGAAGCATGAATTTTCGTCAGCAGATAACGGCTCTGTTTACCGTTGTTCGTAAAGAGCTGAACCGGGTGCTGCGCATCTGGGTGCAGACCATTTTGCCGCCGATCATCACGATGTCACTGTATTTTGTGATTTTCGGTAGTTTGATTGGACGACGTATCGGTGAGATGGATGGTTTTGATTACATGCAGTACATCGCACCGGGTCTGATCATGATGTCCGTCATTCAGAATTCTTATGGCAATGTGGTCTCATCATTTTTCGGTGCCAAGTTCCAAAAACACCTGGAAGAAATGCTGGTCTCGCCGATGCCGACATGGACGATCGTGCTCGGGCATGTTGCAGGGGGTGTGCTGCGCGGCCTGATTGTCGGTGCCCTTGTGACGGTGGTTGCCTTGTTTTTCACTGACCTGAATGTGGTGCATCCGTTTGTGACGGTCAGCATTGTGCTGTTAACAGCGACGGTTTTTTCTCTGGCAGGCATGATCAATGCAATTTTTGCCCGAAAGTTTGATGATATTTCGATTATTCCATCATTCGTGCTGACGCCACTGACCTACCTCGGCGGGATTTTCTATTCGATTTCATTACTGCCGGATCTGGCGCAAAAAGTGTCGCTGTTTAACCCCATCCTTTATATGGTCAACGCATTTCGCTACGGCATGCTGGGTGTGTCAGATATTGATTATCGTTTGGCGTATCTTATTACGATCATTTTTGTTGTCGTGTTGTTCGGATCGTGTGTGGCGTTGATCAACCGCGGCGTAGGAATACGTGACTAGGAATACGCTACCAGGCTCGCAGCGCGGAGCGCAATTAGTCGCGATCAAGTCGGAAGCGATTACCCTGGTGAACAAGTATTATGCCGTCGACGGTGATGGCCTCGATCGTAGGCCCTTCATTAAGTTTCTCGCCTTCCTTGTATTTCTTCATATTGATGAAGACAAAACGCTTGTCGGTCTCGCCGGCGTATACATGCATGTCCACCCGCAATTCGCCGACTGAAACAAGTCCGGCTGACTGGAGCTGGGCGAGGTTGGGTAACCCGTCCTGAATTGGCTTTTTAACTGGCGGTTTTGGCGCAGGCGGCTTTGACGCTGGCGCTGCCTTTATAGCCGGTGTCGGGGGCTTTTCAAGAACGGGTTCGGGCGGGGGCACAATCGATTCCTTGCGGAGTGACCGTACTTCCGGTGCCTCTGCGGTCATAGAGGACGTGGGTTCAGATCGGCCGAGTAAAAGGTATCCGGCCAGCAGAGCATTGCAGGCCAGTACGATGATCAGAATGGGAAGCCACACGTTCCGGCTTTGCTGCCGGGTGCTGCGTGGCATGGCCGCAAGCGGGGCAGCGGTTTGCTGCTGGCGTTCATTTTCGCTTTTGCGTAAGGCATCGAGAATAAAAGACATGACGATTAATTCGCTCTAACCAGTCGCGGACCCGTGATCGAATTGAGGTCTGAGTTAATGGCGATTTGTGTCTGGTAGCCAACGAGTCCGTCAATGCTAAGTCGCCTTTCCCGCTGGTAATCGCGAACCCGGGCTTCAAGATCACTGTCAAATAAATCTGAATCCATGGGCGCTATGGGTTTGCCCTGAATTTCGGCGAGACTTTCCCGAAGCCATCGCACATCTTCGTCACGCATACCGGGGACAAATTGTTTGGGTTTATCAATCTGTGGTTGCCACAGCAGCAGATATTCCCCGAACCAGAATTGATCAAGTTCTGCTGAGCTGATGCGGTAGGTTTTGTTATCAATCATGACTGAGGCCGTATTCCCGGAAAGACCTGACATGACAATCTGATGGGCCTGACTGTTGGTATCGCGCAAGGTCAGAATCACGGGACGGTTAAGGCTGCGCACCTGTGACAACGAGCCTCTCTGAAACAGACAATATAGACCCTTGTTCTGCGCTTGCTGGCAGGCACTGGCCGTGCCGCGCGTATAGTCTGTACTCCAGAGTGCAAATAATTGTGCGAATGCACTGTCAGTATCCGTAGTCGCCCGGTTATCGCTCAAAACCTTGCCGAGTGACGCATTCGGCCCCGCGGCCGGCGGTGTTGTAACCGGTTTTTTTGGTGCGGGGGTGGTTGCTTTTGGCGCGGCTATCGCAGTGGCTTCATTTTGGGAGGAGACTGGCTGGTCGAAACTCTGCAAGCTACTGCGAGTCTGGGGGATGATATCGTTGGTCGCTGAAGTGTTTTTATCGAATAACGCCCAGGCACTGATGGCAGCAAGCAAAACGATGGCCAGTGCCGCAGCAACCGGACCGAATTGACGTCTCCAGAGCGTAGCGGGTTGTCCATCCTTGCCAAATACTTCAACCGCGGCTTGCCGCAGCAGCGCCGGAGAGATTTCCCGGGAATCCTGTGTGAAGGCGCCGAGCATCGCCCGGTCTGCGATCACATTAATCATGCGCGGCACACCTTGAGAAAGGCGATACAGCTCCAGTTTTGCCGCCCTGGTGAATATTTGTCCCACGGCACCGGCAACTTTCAGGCGGTGATCGATGTAAGTTAGTGTTTCTTCTTTTGAAAGCGGTTCCAGGTGATAGCGCCCCGTTATGCGTTGGGCGAGTTGTCGCATGTCATTGCGTGACAGGACCTCACGCAATTCCGGCTGGCCGATCAGAATAATTTGCAGCAGTTTTTGTTTTGTCGTTTCAAGGTTGGTTAGCAGACGAACCTGTTCCAGCACATCGATGCGTAGATTCTGCGCTTCATCGACGATGACAATGGTTCGTTTGCCCTGACTGTGGTTATTAAGCAAATAGGCATTGAGTGCGCTGGTCAGGGTTTTGATGTTATTAACCGAGTCGGGCAGGGGAACGCCCAGTTCCTCGCAAATCGCGGTTAGAAATTCATTCCGCGAAACCTGCGGGTTCAGGATGACCGCGATATCGGCATTGTCTGGAATTTGTTGCAGCAGACTGCGCACCAGGGTCGTCTTTCCGGTGCCGACTTCGCCGGTTAATTGTATGAAGCCACCACTTTCCTGCACACCATAAATGAGGTGGGCAAGCGCTTCGGTGTGGCGCTCACTCATGAACAGATAGCGCGGGTCAGGCGTAATAGAGAAGGGCTTCTCGTTAAGTCCGAAGAAACTGGTATACATAGGGCGCTCTATTTATTTCCGCCATTCTAGCAGCCCTGAACGGCAGTTGAGCACTCGTCAGGTATCCCGGGACACGATCAGATTAGCAATCCAGCGCAGGCCCTCGTCATCGCGGTTCAATTGATCCAGCGCCCCGAGTGCGAGGCTGAGTAATTCATCGACCCGGGCCCGGGCGCCTTCTATGCCGCATACCGCGCAATACGTTGATTTGTCATGGGCAATATCCGCACCCTGCGTTTTCCCGATTTGCTCGGTCGTGCCTTCTATATCAAGAATGTCATCTCGAATCTGGAAGGCCAGGCCGACAGCATCAATATATTGTTCCAGCAGATTTATGGTTTCGCTATTGGCGGCGGGTGGGCAAGAGGCTGCAGACAGAACGCAGGCGCGCAGCAGCCGGCCCGTTTTTAGCCGGTAAATATGTTCGATCACGGCGGGTTCGAGCCGTTGCCCCTCAGCTGCGATATCCATCGCCTGTCCGCCGGTCATGCCATTGACGCCACAGGCTTCAGCCAGAATCGCAACCAATCGGGCGCGTTCCGCCGGGTAAGGCTGCAGTGACTCCCACTTTACGAGCGTTTCAAAGGCGAGTGGTTGCAGGGCATCTGCAGCGAGGATGGCGGTGGCTTCATCAAATGCCCGGTGGGTCGTTGGCCGGCCGCGTCGCAGGTCATCATCATCCATGGCCGGCAGGTCGTCATGAACCAGTGAAAACGCGTGGATCAATTCGATGGCAGCGGCCGGAGCATCCAGTAAATCTGCAGGGACACCCAGCATTTCGCCCGTGGCATAGACCAGCAGCGGGCGGATACGCTTGCCGCCGCCGAGCACGGAATAGCGCATGGCCTCATTCAAATTGGTGGGTGGCAGGGCCACGTCAGGCAGAATGTCATCAAGCACTTGCTCGATGCGTTCCAGGTATTGTTGTTGTCTGTCTGCAAAACTCATAGGGATAGCATAGATTGTCTTTGACGTAACACCAAACGATTGGTGCATACCTCGTTATAATTGATCACCCGGTGAATGGGTCACCGGCTTTTTTTGTTCATGAAGGACTCGCATGCGCGCATCTGCAATCGCTCACCCCAATGTTGCCCTGATCAAGTACTGGGGGAAAAGTGAAGTGACCGCTAATTTGCCAGCCGTCGGCTCTTTGTCTGTGACATTGGGGGCTTTGCGCACGAAATCGACCGTTAATTTCGATGCGGATCTCGAATCAGATGTTCTGATCCTGAATGGTGAAGCGCAGCCCTCCGAGCAACCGAGACTTGTGGCCTGTCTTGATGCGCTGCGCCGACTGGCTGGCCGGCCGGAGCATGCGGTCGTGACTTCTGAGAATGATTTCCCCACCGGTGCAGGTCTCGCCTCCTCCGCATCCGGTTATGCGGCACTGGTAAAAGCGGCTGCCGAGGCGCTGGGCATCGACAGCGATACACCTGAACTGCTGGACATCACCAGAATCGGATCAGGATCAGCGCCGCGCTCAATGTTTGGTGGCATGGCGTTATTGACGATGCAGGGTGACCGGATGGATTGCCGGCAATTGCTCACACCCGATGATTGGCCGCTGGCGGTGGCGGTTGCCGTGACGACTGAACGTAAAAAGGACATCACCTCACGTGATGGCATGGAGCAAAGTCGCCTGACTTCGCCATTTTATGAGCATTGGGTGACGAGTCATCCGGCAGATCTGGATGCTGCGATTCAATACTGTAAAGACCGGGATTTTATGGCGCTGGCCGAACTGGCTGAGCACAATTGTCTCAAAATGCATTCGGTAATGATGACGACGCGTCCGCCGCTGATGTACTGGTCGCCTGTCACGTTAGCGTGCATGCAAAAAATCATGGAATTACGCGCTGATGGTGTACCGGTGTTTTTTACCGTTGATGCCGGGCCGCAGGTTAAGGCTGTTTGTGAGCCAGGCGCGCTGGCGGATGTTGTCAACGCATTACATGATATTCCGGGCGTGATTCGGGTGATTGCCGGTGCGCTCGGGGATGGCGCGAGCGTGACGGGTCGTGACTGACGCTTCCGCACCCGGCAAGCTGGTAATTGCAGGCGAGTATGCGGTGCTGGAAGGGGCGCCTGCGCTTGCAGCGAGCATAGATGTTCGCGCGCAGGCCAGAGTCGCATCGATCTCAACGCCCGAAAGTGTATTTTTTGATGCGCTGAGCGGGCGCGCTTATTTTTTCAATATTGATCATGAGCGGGGCCTGCACTGGCTTGAAGGTTCGCCGGGCCAAAGTGGAAAATTGCTCGAAGCTGCGCTGTCCGCCTGCCTGCAGCACCTGAAAAACTATCGACAGATTCCGGTCATTCGCGTCAGCATGAATTCCGATGCATTTTACGGGCGCAGTGGTGAGCAGTGGCAGAAGCTTGGTATTGGGTCGAGTGCTGCAGTCACGGTTG
>Ga0224504_10001053_pt1 | contig 12347 bp, 10 predicted proteins | sample SF_Oct11_sed_USG_3_FD_170160 | JGI IMG/M metagenome (GOLD analysis project Ga0224504, IMG submission 170160) | Sediment microbial communities from San Francisco Bay, California, United States - SF_Oct11_sed_USGS_24 | ecosystem: Environmental > Aquatic > Marine > Sediment | place: USA... | reverse complement strand
TCTCTTTCCAAGCGGGATGGTTTGCCTGTGTACTAGGTGCGGCCAATGGCATGCCATGGCTGGGGGCATTGCTTGTCTGCCTGATTGTGGCGGTACATATCAAAATGGCTGATCGCCCACGGGTCGAGCTGCAGCTACTCTTGCTTTGTGTAATATTGGGCCTGATTTTTGATAGTTTTCTCGTCAGTAGCGGCTGGGTAGTTTATCCCAGTGGCGTACAGATAGCCGGCGTCGCGCCCTATTGGATACTGGCCATGTGGGCACTGTTTTCGACCACAATCAATTTATCCATGGCCTGGTTAAAAAGCAACCTTGTTCTGGCGTCCGTGATGGGTGCAGTTTTCGGACCACTGAGTTATATCGCAGGTCAGCGCCTGGGTGCGATCGAATTGATTGATTATCGCTCCAGTCTGATCGCGCTGGCGGTCATCTGGGCGGTAGCGATGCCTATAATTACCTTTGTAGCAGGTCGTTATGATCGTGACCGCGCACCCGTGCTTGTGCCCCTGCAAAGACTAAGCGAGAGTGAGTGATGATTGATTGGACGGCATTCCTTTGGTCCGGTGTTCTATTATTGCTCGTCGCGGTGGTTTTCTGGTTGCTTAGCCTGTGGCGCAATGATGTCAGCATTGTTGATTCACTGTGGTCCCTGATGTTTCTGCTGGTGGCATTGGCATATGCCGCAATGAGTGCGGATGGTGGTCCGCGTGAAGCGTTGGTGCTCGCATTGGTTGCTATCTGGGCGCTACGCCTATCTGCCTATATAAGTTGGCGTAATCATGGTCAACCAGAAGATTACCGCTACCAGGAAATTCGAGCCAATAACGAGCCGGGTTTTCGTTATAAAAGCTTCTATATCGTATTCGTTCTTCAAGCTGCACTGGCCTGGGTCATCAGTCTGCCGCTGGCAGGGGGAATTAGCGGTCAGTCAGACATCGGTTTTCTGGATTATGCGGGCGTCGCCCTGTTCCTGGTTGGTTTGTTTTTTGAGGCTGTAGGTGATCTGCAGTTATCACGCTTCAGGAAGGATCCCGGTAACGCCGGGAAGGTTCTGGAAAAAGGTCTTTGGCGCTACACGCGGCACCCTAACTATTTTGGAAATTTTACGCTTTGGTGGGGGTTCTATCTTATTGCGCTTTCAGCGGGTGCCTGGTGGACAGTGGTTTCCCCATTGCTGATGACCTTTCTGCTTTTGAAGGTCTCCGGTGTGGCGTTGCTTGAAAAAGATATCGGGGAGCGCAGGCCGCGTTACCAGCAATACATTCGTCGAACCAACGCTTTCTTTCCTGGATTTCCACGTAATTGAAACTGGAGCTTATGAACCCATGTTGAACAAAATAGCATTGATGATTGCGTCTTTGGTCTTCTACGCATCTGTGGCTGCAGCTGACCAGGAGTGGCGTTTTCAGGTGTACCTGGATGACAAGAAGATTGGCACGCACGATTTCGTTCTGCAGCAACTGGACAAGCAGCGTAAACTTAAGAGTGAGGCAAACTTTGAGTATCGACTGATGTTCGTCAAGTTGTATGGGTATGAACATGAAAACACTGAAACGTGGGTCGGTGATTGTCTGACCGGAATCGAATCCAAAACAGACGCCAATGGCAAGCCCTTCAAGGTTAGTGGTTCCCTGCAGGGAGATCGATTCCTGTTAAGAGGCACTGCCGGTGAAGCGGAGTTGCCGTCCTGCAGTATGAGTTTCGCCTATTGGAATCCGGTCTTTCTTCAGCAGGAGCGACTGATCAATGTTCAGAATGGAGAGGTACATGATATTGAAGTGAGTGAGCCGGAACTGGTGCAGATAGAGGTTCGCGGTGTTATGCAGCCCGCCTATCGATACTTGCTGGATGCCGGTGAATTGAAAATTGAGCTTTGGTACTCGGAAGACAACGAGTGGCTGGCATTGGAAACCGACGCGCGTGGTGGACGTCGCCTGCGTTATCAATTACTTTGAAACACTGGAGCGCGGACTTTGACTACTCTACTTCGGGCAATTTCTCTAACGGCCCTTATTTTTACCCTATCGGCCTGTAGCAATATGGAGCCACTGCAAACGGTCGATCGGGTCGATATAGATGCCTTCATGGGTGACTGGTACGTGATTGCCAATATTCCCACGACAATAGAGAAGGGCGCCCATAACGCCATTGAAAACTATCGTCTTGATGATGATGGCAGCATTGCGACCACCTTTACCTTTCATGACGGTGGTTTCGGTGGTGAATTCAAGACATACAAACCACGTGGCTTTGTAAGCAAGGAATCCAACGCCATTTGGGGTATGCAATTCATTTGGCCGATCAAGGCCGATTATCGGATTATTTACCTTAACGAAGATTATTCAGTCACTGTCATCGGCCGCAACAAACGCGACTATGTCTGGATCATGGCCAGGGAGCCAGCCATTTCTGATTCGGAATATACAAATATTCTTGGCATGCTGGAATCGGTTGGTTATGAGCTCAGCAAAATTCAGTTGGTGCCCCAGAAATGGTGACCGCGATTCGAAATTGGTGCCGGCGAAACCGGAAGGGTTTCAATTTGACTCAATACATGTTTCAGGCCGTGTCAGCGCCGGCGCTGGTGAAGGTGGTATCAGTGGAACTCAGGGAGTCTGGTCGGCTTCCATCATCAGGAAAGGAACGGTTCAAATGAAGATCGCAGTTATTGGAACAGGTATTGCCGGCAATGTAGCGGCTTACCACCTTGCTCGCGAACATGACGTCACTGTGTTTGAGGCAGACAATCGTATTGGTGGTCATACCAATACCGTTCGCGTGGAGCATGGCGGACAGGAATATTCTATTGATACCGGGTTTATCGTATTCAATGAGCGTACCTATCCTAATTTCATCGCGTTGCTGGACGAGTTGGGTGTTGCCTGGCAGGACAGTGACATGGGTTTTAGTGTGCAGCATGAGAAAACCGGACTTGAGTACAGTGGGTCTACTCTTAATAGTCTTTTCGCACAGCGTAGCAACTTATTTCGGCCATCGTTTCACAGGATGATTCGTGAAATTTTACGATTCAACCGGGAGTCGCCTCGTCTGCTTGAAGCGAACGCTTCATCGGTATCGCTGAAAGATTACCTAAGCAACGAGAAATATTCACAGGAATTTGTGGATCATTTTATTATTCCCATGGGCGCGGCAATCTGGTCAGCCAACCCGGAAGTGATGGGTCAGATGCCTGCTGAATTCTTTGTTCGATTTTTTCAGAATCATGGAATGTTAAGTGTCAATGACCGGCCGGTCTGGCGTGTCATAAAGGGTGGTTCAAACAGTTATGTGGAAAAACTGGTGGCCGGTCATCGTGACCGTATCAGGTTGAATGCGCCTGTAGAGTTTGTCCGACGTTTTCCGGAGTATGTCGAGGTGAAAGTTACGGGTCATGAAGTTGAGCGTTTCGACCAGGTTTTTATGGCCTGTCATGGTGACCAGGCCCTGCAGTTACTGGCTGACCCGAGTTTGAATGAAGAGCAGGTGCTTGGGCAATTCAAATACCAGCCAAATGAGGCCATCTTGCATACGGATGACTCCCTGATGCCCAGGCGTCGTCGTGCCTGGGCTGCGTGGAACTATCATATTCCCGCTTATTCCCAGGAGCGGGTTGCTGTTAGCTATAACATGAACATCCTGCAAGGTATTGAGGCGCCAGCAACTTTTTGTGTCACGCTCAACCACACATACGCGATTCGGTCTGAAAAGATCATTCAGCGTTTCCAATACAGTCATCCGGTCTTTACCCTGGAATCGATAGAGGCACAAAAACGGCATGCTGATGTTAACGGCATCTATCGAACCTACTACTGTGGAGCGTATTGGCGAAACGGTTTTCATGAGGACGGCGTGGTGAGCGCATTGACTGCACTGGACCACTTCAAGGAGCGGCTAAGTAATGAACAGCGCGATTTTCGAAGGGCAGGTTAGGCATCGTCGTATGCAGCCAACCGGTCACGCGTTCGTGTACCGGATGTTCATGATGTATCTCGATCTGTCGGAACTGGACAAGGTTTTCAAGAACCGATGGCTGTGGTCTACACGCAGATTTGCCCTGGCGCGGTTTCGCCGTGAGCATCACCTGGGTGACGCTTCGGTCCCTTTGGACAGGGCTGTACGAGACCTGGTGAAAAGTGAAACTGGCAGCAGTCCGGGTGGCCCTATCCGGTTATTAACCAATCTGAGCTATTTCGGTTACTGCTTTAATCCCGTGAGTTTTTACTACTGTTATGACGAAGAGGATCAACAGTTAGAAGCCATTGTCGCCGAGGTAAATAACACACCCTGGGGTGAGCGGTATTGCTATGTGTTGAGCGAAAAAATGAACCAGGGAAGGGCAAAAAACAAACGTTATTCACCGGCAAAGAAAATGCATGTTTCACCATTCATGCCCATGGACATCGACTATGACTGGCGCTTTTCCAGTCCCGCAGAGCGCTTGAGTGTGCATATGGAAAACTCTCGTAAAGGCAGCAAGATATTTGATGCCACGTTGGAGTTTAAGCGTTCCGAAATCAATGCTGGTTCGCTGGCACGGGTACTGCTGTTCTATCCGCTTATGACCCTGAAAATAATTTTCGCTATTCACTGGCAAGCGCTTCGGTTGTGGATGAAGCGTGTTCCAGTCCACGATCACCCTGCTAAAACCATCACTATTGAAAGGAAAAAGATATGAAGTCCGTAAGCCTTGCTTCTGATGACCATCTCAGATCGACACGGAAACCCGGTATTCTGGATGAATTTGCCCGCCGAATGGTGTTTAAGCAGTTGCGATGTATGGAGGTCGGCAGCCTGAGTCTGGTTGAAGGAGAGCGCAGCTTCACTTTTGGTGAGACGGAGCAGGCAGCGGAGCTTTCTGCAAAGATCGAGGTGATAGACGGAGCCTTTTACAGTGATATCGCGTTTGGCGGTTCTGTAGGGGCAGGCGAAGCATATATGCGCGGAGCATGGCAGTGTGATGATCTGGTCAGCCTGGTTCGTATCCTGTTGCGTAACCGTGATGTACTGGACAATATGGAGACCGGTACGGCCTGGTTAACACGTTCCCTGCAGCGTCTCTTTCATTGGCTAAATCGTAATACCCGTGAGGGTGCCAGGCGTAATATTTCGGCTCATTATGATCTGGGCAATGATTTCTTCTCTTTGTGGCTGGACGAATCGATGATGTATTCGTCAGCCATGTTTGAGTATGAAGGGCAAAGCCTGGCCGACGCACAGCGGCACCGTCTCGATGTGGTCTGTGAAAAGCTCGGGCTTGGACCGGATGATCATGTTATCGAGATCGGAACCGGTTGGGGTGGTTTTGCGATTCATGCTGCAAAAAAATACGGTTGCCGTGTTACCACAACTACCATATCCCGTCAGCAATATGAGATGGCCTGGCAGCGTGTTAACGAAGCGGGTTTGCAGGGAAAAATTGAACTGTTGCTGGAAGACTATCGGGATCTTGAGGGCAGCTTTGACAAGCTGGTCTCTATCGAGATGATAGAAGCTATCGGCAGCGATCAATACGATACCTATTTTAGTCAGTGCAGTCGGCTCTTGAAGCCGGGTGGCCGCATGCTCATACAGGCCATTACCATTGCAGATGATCAATATGCTTACGCTCAGAGAAATGTTGATTTCATCCAGCGCTATATTTTCCCCGGCAGTTGTCTGCCGAGTTTGGCTGTTATGAAGGAAACCATCATGAAGGTCAGCAATATGCAGGTGAAGGATGTAGAGGATATCGGTCGCGATTATGCCTTGACCCTGAATCACTGGCGGCGCAATTTCTTTACCCATATTAATGAGGTTATGGAACTCGGTTACCCGGATGAGTTTATCTGGATGTGGGAGTATTACCTTTGTTATTGCGAAGGGGGGTTTCTGGAGCAGGCGATAAGTGATGTTCACCTGCTGGCGGAAAAGCCGTTATAGATAGGCCTGTCTACTTAGATATTTAAAAATGGTCTGTGCTTTGTAGAGCTCTTCTGACCACTCTAATTTGGAAGCAATGCCCCTCAAGCAGGGGCATTGTTTTATGCGCCATTTGCTGTGCCTTGGTCAAAACATTAAATATTGAATTTTAAGTTAGAGGCAAAATTCAACGAAACTTATACAGAGTTTTTAAAAAAGATAAAATAGTAGTTGCAAAACTTATACGAAACTTATATATTAATTACCAAGGTTGTTAAGGAATTCACTTTTAAAGCTTCTGACACAGACTTCAAGCAAATTTAATTGACTATTTATCGAGGAGACAAACATGTACAAAACATTTACAAAGAGCAAATTGACCGTTATCGCAGCCGTCGCTTCAACAAGCTTGTTGCTGGCTGGAAGTGTATTGGCCGGCCCTGGCAAAAATAATGACAAGGTAGTGCCTGGAAAGCCCGGAATGGATAACATTGTCGAAATTGCTGCGGACAATGGCAATTTTTCCTACCTGCTTGGAGCAGTAGGCTGTCTTACCGATGAGGAGACAGGCTATAACCCGGTTGTTGATCTTCTTACCGGAAGTGATGACTACACATTGTTTGCGCCGATTGACCAGGCGTTTATTGATCTGCAGCTTGCCTTGAACGACCTGTGGAACCTGGGTCTGACAGAAACTGCTCCGGAAATCTCTTGTGCGGTAGATACACTCTATGGTGAAGGCACACTTTTAACGATTCTTGCTTATCACGTAACCGAGGGCCGTCGCTTCTCAAACAGCGTGTTTAACAAGAACAATTCCAAGGATATTGAGATGTTGGGTGGCGGTTACATCACTTCCACGACCATGCCGTCCCCCAGGCTGATTACCAATATTTATCAAATGGTTGGTCCTGTTGTAGGTGATGACCTGATGCCCTTGATTAATATCAAGGCTAGCAATGGAGTGATCCACGTGATTGACACCGTGATGCTTCCGATCGATCCAACACCACCAGAAGATTGATAATCTGGCTTTAGGAATGTAACCGCCTCCTCCGGGAGGCGGTTTTCGTTTATATGATATTAATAAAGTCAGTTTGTTCACAGGCAAAAATTCTTCGAGCGGGGTTAGCAATTATATTTCCTGTTTAAAGTGTACCCGGGTAAAGGTCTTGGGTAACATGTGAGCTGCCAGGTTCGCACTTGAGGAGTTGTCGGAAGAATGAACGCATACGGTATTCGATGTGAGAATGATGTAAAGATTGCGGAAGTGCTTCTCGATGACGTGTTGGTCAGAAAGACCATGGAAAATCTGGATCGAATGACAGAAAAAGGCCCGATGGGTGTCCGCAGGCGATTGCTATCTTCTTCGGTTCGTTTGAGCCGCAATATGTCTCCTTCTGTGCATAAGATGGCAGACCATTGCGTGGAAACCCTGGGCGTTGACATCCCATTGGAGCTCTACGCTTACGCCAGTCCCCAATTCAACGCGGCTTGTTTTAAACCCGAAGACGGACGTTTATTTGTCATTTTCTCGTCCAGCCTATTGGAAGCATTTGATGAGAACGAACTGATGTTTGTGATGGGGCATGAACTTGGTCACCATGTCTATCAACACCACGATATCCCGGTTGGTTACATCGCCAACGGTCAGCAAAGGGTGCCCGCCAGCCTGGCACTGCAGTTATTTGCCTGGACCCGTTATGCGGAAATATCTGCTGACCGTGCCGGTGCTTTCTGCGCCAATGAGCTTGGCGCAGTAGCCCAGGCGCTTTTCAAACTGGCCTCTGGCCTCACCAGTGAAAAGGTAGTCAGCTTCAATCTAGTCGAGTTTCTACATCAAATGGACGAAATGCAGGCATTTGATGCAGAACCGGGGCAGGGCCCTCCTGTTGAGGACTGGTTTTCAACTCACCCCTTCAGTCCCCTTAGAGTAAAAGCGCTTCAACTTTTCCATCAATCCGGTTTGATGCAGGATGGTGGAATTGGAAAGGCGGAACTGGAGATCGGCGTGCAAGGCCTGATGGGTATGATGGAACCCAACTACCTGGAGGGGCGAACCGAAGTTGCCAAGATAATGGGTCAGCTATTCATTGCCGGTGCAATTGCCGTGGCTAATGCGCGCAATGGAATTGGTGAACAGGAAATAGTAGTGCTCAAGGAGTTTATGGGCGAGGGCTTTTCACTGGATGTCCTGAACATTGACAAGCTGATTGATACGTTGCCCAAGCGCATCAAGTCTGTTAAGGAACACGCCAGTATTACCCAGCGCATGCAGGTGGTGCGGGACCTGAGCGTCGTAGCACGGGCGGAGGGCAAAATTACCGATAACGAGTTGCTGGTTCTATACGCCATTGCCGATGGGCTGGAAATACCGAGATCACTGGTAACGCACATTCTGGATGGTGACGCCGGGCTGGACTAGTGACCCGGGTGTAAGGACAGGTATCGCTCTGCTTCTTCAGCGTTACGGATCACGGTTACGATCGCAGGATCCGGCTCAAGGTCACGGGTTGCTGCTCCCTTATCCGGATAATCCACTTGGGATATGACATAACGCATGGCTGCCTTGCGGGCTACGCCCTTTCTGTTTCCATCGATTACAACCCATGGACACGATGGTGTAGCGGTCGTGCAGAACATCTTCGATTTGTACTTTGTGTAGGCTTCCCATTTTTGCTGTGCAACCGCATCAACCGTACTCATTTTCCACATATGTAATGGATTTGTCTGGCGATTTTTCAACCGCTTCTTCTGTTCCTCGCGGTCAATGGAAAACCAGAACTTGATGACCTTGATACCATCCTTGACGAGGGTTTCCTCCAGGGTCACGATGTAATCCATGAACTCCTGGTGCTTTTCGTTATTACAGAACCCCATCACGGGTTCCACCACTGCACGGTTGTACCAGGACCGGTCGAAAAATACGATCTCGCCCGGATCAGGAAGGTGCTTGATGTAACGCTGTAAGAACCACTGCCCCTGCTCGACCTCGGTGGGTTTGGTAAGGGCGACGATACGGTAGTGCCGGGGATTGAGAAAGCGGACAAAACGCATGATCCCGCCACCCTTGCCAGCAGTGTCACGTCCTTCAAATATGATTAGCAACCGTCCAGACGTGTCTGTCATATTGGTTTGCAGGTGGACTAACTCGGTTTGAAGTGCAATATATTCAGGATCTGTTTCAAGTGAATGCAGCGCCATAATGTAAACCGTCCTTATATACCTGCCATAAGAATGTCTGTGTTCAATTTTAACTCATTACATGCTTGTTTCCATCATGGTTTAAGATCAAATGGTAAGTGCGAATTTACTTTTCAGGGCGTCAAAGCAGCCAGATTTGTTGCAGTTGAAAAATCAACTGCTACCATAGCCCTTCGGCAAATTTGTACCTCAGATATACGACCGGTGCAAATACGGGCTTCAATGAGGCCAGCCAATGTGTCGGTGTTGATGAATGTCCGGCCACGAATAATAAGCAAAAAGCAGGAGATCGCAGTTGACCGATAAGAAAGGATTAGACCCCAAAGCCTACACAATATTGGCCGATGGTGAAGAGTACAAGCCCTATGTAGCTGCCAGTGAAAGCCCGGCCGAATTCACCATAAAGAGTATCGGTCTTGGTATCTTGTTTGGCATTATATTTGGTGCCGCCAATGCATACCTGGGTTTGCGTGCCGGATTAACCATCAGCACCTCCATACCTGTTGCGGTGATGACGGTGGCCGTATTCCGGGCACTGCAGAAAACCGGTATTCACGGCACTATTCTTGAAGCGAATATTGCCCAGACCACGGGTTCAGCATCGAGTTCGCTGGCTAGCGGTATCATATTTACATTACCGGCACTGTTCATGTGGAATATGGCACCCGGTCTTTTACAGATGACGGTTTTGGCCATGTCGGGTGGCCTGTTGGGTGTGTTATTCATGATACCGCTGAGGCGTTACCTGATCGAACGCGAACATGGCAAGTTGCCATACCCTGAGGGAATGGCTTGCGCGGAGGTCCTGGTAGCCAATGAGGTGGGTGGCAATCGGGCTAAAAATATCTTCGTTGGTATTGGCATGGGAGCGCTTTTCAAGTTCCTGACGTCCTGGTTGCACCTGATTCCCGGTCACGCAACACTGACCATCCCGTTTATCAAAAAAGCCCAGGTGGGGTTTGATCTTTCGGCAGCCCTGTTTGGTGTTGGCTATATTCTTGGCCGGCGCGTGGCATTGATCATGGTTGGAGGGGGGCTTCTATCTGCATTGATTATCATCCCGGGTATCGCCTATTGGGGAGACGCCCGTGAAATCCCCCTGTTCCCTGAAACACTTCATCTGATCAGGGATATGCCGACCGGTCAGATATGGTCGCGTTATGTGCGTTACATTGGTGCGGGTGCGGTGGCCGCCGCCGGCATCATTACCCTGATACGCAGTTTGCCGGTGATGTTACACAGCTTCAAGGCCAGTGCCAGTCAGCTTACCAGGGTGGCCGGTGATGGTGCACCCGCACAACTGCCGCGTACCCGACAGGACCTGCCATTGAAAACCGTCGGTATAGGTGTACTGTTGATTGTCGCATTCCTCGGGTTTGCCCCCTGGGCATTCGGCAACGTGGGTGGTGTGGGTATCCGGTTGGTAGCCGCGTCCTGCGTGGCCGTGTTTGCATTCTTCTTTGTCACGGTGGCAGCCCGGATTGTCGGTCTGGTCGGGGTTACATCCAACCCCACCAGTGGCATGACAATAGCCGCGCTGCTTGGTACCGCAACGGTGTTCCTGCTCATGGGCTGGACCGATGGAACGGGGAAGGCAGCGACGTTGATCGTTGGCTGTGTGGTGGCTATCGCGGTGTCAATCGCGGGTGATACATCCCAGGATTTAAAGAGTGGTTTCCTGATCGGGGCCACCCCGAAACGTCAGCAAAGGGCAGAACTGATAGGTGTGTTGACGTCCGCTGTATTTGTGTGTGCCGCCGTTATTTTGCTGGGCAAGGCATTTGGTTTTGGTAGTGCAGAGTTACCGGCACCGCAGGCGACATTGATGCGCCTGGTGATCGATGGTGTGTTGGATCAAAACCTGCCGTGGGGCCTGGTCGGTATCGGTATCGGTATTACCCTTGTTTGTGAAATCTTCAAGGTTCCCTCATTACCGTTCGCAGTGGGTGTTTATCTGCCTGTATCTACGATGACACCGATTTTCCTTGGCGGTATGCTGCGTCACTACCTTGAAAAAAGGGCAGCCAACCAGGAAGACATGGAAGGCCGCCGTGAACGTGGTGTATTGCTTGGTTCGGGCTTCGTTGGTGGAGAAGGATTACTGGGTGTTGGCATAGCAGGTGTCGCATTTGCATTGAACCGTAAACCAGACGGCATAGGCACAGAGTGGCTGGGACCGCAGTGGCTGGCTGAGACGGTCGGTTTTGCTGCATTCCTGTTGCTGGTGTACTGGTTTGTCAGCCGGGTCCGACGGTCCGACTAGTGGGTAGCACTAAAACTTTGGTGGTCAGTGTTATGCTGCTTTTTGCTGTTCAAAACTATCGAGTCTTTTGAGACAACAGGAAATAAGAAAATGCAAGATATCGTCGCAACAATCAACTCTTTTGTCTGGAGCAGTGCACTGGTCTATCTGTGCCTGGGAGCCGGTCTGTTTTTCTCCATAATGACGCGCTTTGTACAAGTCAGACAGTTCAAGGAGATGATCCGTTTACTCAGTCGTGGCAGGTCGTCAACAGAAGGAATATCTACTTTCCAGGCCCTTGCGGTATCGCTATCCGGTCGCGTGGGTACCGGCAACATTGCCGGTGTAGCAGCAGCAATTGGCTTTGGTGGTCCGGGAGCCGTTTTCTGGATGTGGGTTGTGGCATTTCTCGGTGCATCCACTGCATATGTTGAGTCGGCACTTGGCCAGATTTACAAGGAAGTGGATGACGGGCAATACCGTGGCGGGCCGGCATTTTATATAGAAAAAGCCCTTGGTCAAAAATGGTATGCGTGGATCTTCGCACTGTCCACAGTGCTGGCGACGGGATTCCTGTTACCCGGCGTACAAGCCAATGCTATCGGCAACGCCGTTGACATGGCGGTCGGCGGTGGCGCCCTGATTGCAAGCCCGTTTGGGGAAGTCAGCCAGGTCAAGCTTTTCGTGGGCAGCGTCATCGTGGTGTTTCTTGGATTTATTATTTTTGGTGGCGTAAAACGAATTGCAACCTTTACCCAGTATGTTGTACCGATCATGGCACTGCTTTATATCGCCAGTGCCCTGGTGATTGTCGGCATGAACATAAGTGCTGTGCCGGATATTATTGCCTTGATTGTCAATGATGCATTCACACCCATGGCTGGCTTCGGCGCAGCAATAGGCTGGGGTGTAAAACGGGGTATCTATTCCAACGAGGCGGGGCAGGGTACCGGGCCACACGCTGCATCTGCGGCAGAGGTACGTCATCCTGCCCAACAGGGTT
>Ga0224504_10001051_pt1 | contig 12369 bp, 1 predicted proteins | sample SF_Oct11_sed_USG_3_FD_170160 | JGI IMG/M metagenome (GOLD analysis project Ga0224504, IMG submission 170160) | Sediment microbial communities from San Francisco Bay, California, United States - SF_Oct11_sed_USGS_24 | ecosystem: Environmental > Aquatic > Marine > Sediment | place: USA: California... | reverse complement strand
TATCCTGCTGATATACAATATAATAATTCATTATATGGTAAAACTTTTACTGATTATAATATTGAAGGTGATAAAATTAACACACAAAATGTAAAACATTTTGATGCTATTAAAAAATATATCAAACTAGAATATACTGAAGATCTTTTAGACTTTGAGAAAGGTTTAAATGCTTATTTAAACTATACTATTCCTGAAGGATTAATTAGTAAAAAAGATTTAAGTGATTTAGAAGTAGGTAGAAAAAAAGTTATAAAAGAAGAAAAACCTAAAACTTCTGCAAAGAGTAAATCAAAATGGAAATTTAAAAGAAAAACAGATAAAGAGACTACACCAAAAAAACGTACAACTAAATCTAAACCTAAACCTAAATTTGCTAGAAAAAATGCAACTAAGAAGGAAAAAGATGAGGTGAAAAAGAAAAATGTAGAAGATAATCCACAAACTCGTGTAGCCCAGCTTGATGATATTTTTAAAAAACCAGGTAAATTTATTCCTAATTATACTAAAAAAGGATTAGATAGAGCTAAAGATATATATCTTGATAAAGTATTTACATCTAAAGCAGATAGAAAAGCAGCAGAAAAGTGGTGGGCAAGTTCTCCATTAAGTAAATATATTAGCCTAGAAAGAATTACTGAAATAACAAACTCTAATGCATTTGCTAGATGGTCTGGTTATGGTATTACATTATTTGAAGGAGACGGTGGTACTTCAGTAGATGTTTATCATGAGGCATGGCATGGTTTTTCACAACTATTTTTAACTAAAGATGAGAAAGTAAATTTATATGAAGAAGTTCAAAATCTTCCTAAATATAAAAATAAAACTTTTTTTGATATAGAAGAGGATCTTGCTGAACAATTTAGAACATATGCTAAATCAAAAGGTAAAAATAAACCAAAAGGAATTATAGGTACTATCTTTAATAAAATTTATAAATTTCTACAAAGTTTATTTGGTAAAGCAACTAAAAATGAGGTTACAACAGATTTAATGAATTTAGAATCTGTTAAAGAACTTTATGATAAATTATATAGAGCTTCAGAAAATCCTGATATGTTATCAAATCTTACACCATCAATGGATAATGTAATATTTGGTGAGTTAAATAGAGCTAAGACAATTAATGATAATTTTTCAATACAAGAGTCTAAGCAAGTTGTAGATGCTATGGATAGTATGGCAGCTCTTATATTTGAACAATATAATCAAGACTTTAATACTACAAGTGGTGCATATGATCTTTTAAAAGATAAGGATAATAAGAAAGAATTATATAGAGATATATATGATAAATTTGAAAGACTTAGGTTATCATATATATCAAAGTTACAAGAAGATTTAGATTTACTTTCAGAACCTGGTTTCTTAGAAGATTTAGAATTATTAGAAAAAATAACAGATAATTATATTGGTCCAAATGATGTATTTGATCTTGGTAAAATAAACAATGTAATATCTTATCATTTAGAAAAATCAAGATTTAAAATATTAAAAGATCAATATATAGAAATAGAAGATCCTACTAACATTAGTGAAAGTAGTTTATTTAAGCTAAAAGATGATAATAGTACTTCATCTTTTAAATTAGCTAAAGATGAAACTATGATGCTATTAGCTAGTTATTTGAAACGTCTGTTGAAAATGAAGAGGCTGTTAGAGTACGAGGTCAATTTGGATTACCAAAATTACAAGATACTTCTATTACTTGGAATAGACTTGCTAAAATATTAGAAGGTTCGTATGATGATATGGATATGTATGTTAGAATATATGAAAGTAGTGTAAACTATCCAGAACTTCAACAACTATTAGATGTGTTACCAAATCCTTTTAGAGTTTTACAAGGACCTGAATACTCATCTAGAGAAGAGTTTAAATTAGAAACTGCTTTTTGGCAAGATTTTAAAAAACCTAGAATACCGTATATACAATTAAATTTAAGTAAAAATGAAGATGGTAAGTATGAAACTAGATTAGGAAAAGCTAGTTTTGATGTATATCAAGTTACTAGAGATTGGAAATCTAATTTTACAACTGCAGATAGTAAAGTAAATCCTTATATAGAAAAAGATGAATTAGGGGTTAACTTATTAAATACTGCTAAGATTGTTAAAGATTTTGGAGTAAAAGGTTCATTTAATTATAAAAAAGCTAATGAATTCTTAAAAGCTATTGGAGTCGTATTAGATGAATCCAGTGTTGCTATTGAAGAAATAATAAATAGTACTGAAAATCCCTTTAGCACTTTGTTTGGTGTAGACAGAATGTATGAGGTAGTTAAAATTGTAAATAAAAGTAATAGCCCTGACGTTTTAAAATTTAAGAAAGATCCTTTAACAATGTTAATGGAAGGGTTACCTGAATCTCTTAGAGAAGACAAAGAACAAAGTCAAGATGTGTCAGCTAGAATTAGATCATTAGCTGAAATACAAAATATGTTTTCTGATGGTTATTCAAACTTTAGTGTACAAACACCAGAGGGAAATAGAGTATGGGAACATATGGTTGATAATACAGTTACAAGAATTGTTACTGCTATTAATTATGCTGAAAATTGGCAAGAATTAACTACTGATGCTGCTGATATTAATGGTAGATTTAAACATATGAGATGGTTAAATGAAGCTAATAATACATTTAGTCCATATTCAAAACTTTTAAATTCTATTTTTGATTTAGATCCTATGTCAAGTACATATGGTGAAAAATTATCAGATACTAAAATTACTTTACAACATGTAGCAGGTACTCAAACAATAAAAAAAGGAAAGAATTCTACAGGAACTAGTACAGCTTCTATGGATGCAACAAGTAAATTTTTACAAGAAATTCATACAATGTTATTGAATGGAGTTGAAGAATTTATGAGACATGCTTCTAAAAATACAGCATTAGGAATGTCTGTAGACGGCACTATACAAACTTATAATGGTAAAAAAGAAAATAAACTTTATGTAGATATAGAATCTTTCTTAAGCTATAGTGATGGAGAAATAAAATCATATGATATTATTGAAGGTTATCTTGCTGCAGAAGCTAACAGAATAGTTAGATTTCAGCAAAATATAGATAAGTTTAAAGAATATGCTGGTTATAATAGAGAGGTAAAAAGAAAAGATGAGAAAGGAACAACTGTCATGGCAGGTCAAGCATTTACTGCATTTGATGATATGTTAACTGAGTCAACTCAAGAAAAATTATATAATATATTAGATGAAGCATCTAAAGATAAGTCTGGTATATTTGATCTTATTGATGCATTAGATGAAAATTATGAATTACGAGAGTTAATCCAAAACGATATATCTAAATATTTTACTGAAGATACTAATGAAAATATAAATAGATTAGAAGATGCTAAATATATTGATGAGAGATTAATTAATAGATTAGCAGTTACCAATCCAGAATTAACTATTGAAGATATAGAAGAAGCATTAATAAAAGCATATACATACAATTCTTTTATACATAAAATGGAAACTGTTACTCTAGCTTATGGAGATCTTGTGCAGTATAATCATGCAAAAGAAGAATTTCATAAAAGAAATGCTGGTTTATCATCTGGTGGTAAAGGATTTCGTGCTGATAGAAGAGCACAAATATATCTTAGTTCTTTAAAAAAGTATTATGCTGATAGAATGGGGTTTGAGTCTAGAAATTATGATGGTACTTTAAAAACAGCTATTATAAAAGAAATGGTAATGCCTTCAAAAATGTATGAAGAATATAAAGAAGTTATTTACGATAGTGTTTATAAAAGAACTAAAAATAAAAAAATAGCTAAAACTATATCAGATACAGCTGCAAAGGAATATAATAAAATGGAAATTGCAGATGGTCAAGGGTGGATTTCAATTGAAGCATATAGACAATTAAAAGAAGCTGAATCTAATTGGAGTGACAATCAAGAAAGATTATATAGAAAAATATCTAAAGGAGAAGAACTTACTGTTGAGGAAACAGTAGAATTTTTTCCTTCATATAAGTTACAATATTTTGGTAATATAGAATCTACCGGATTACCTGTAAATTCATTTCATAAATTTTCATTAGCTCCTTTAATACCAGGTGTGGCAAAACAAGGAACACCATTATATGATTTACATCAAAAAATGATGAAAGATCAAATAGATTATGTATTAATGGAATCAGGTTCTAAAGTATCTCATATAGGAACAGGTGATGTTGTACTTAATGAAGATGGTAGCTTTAATAAAGACTCTGAGTTTACAGTAAATACAATATATGCTGAGTTTTTAAAGAATCAGACAGAAGTTAATTCAGAATATAAAGGTAAAACTATATTTTCTACTCAGTTACGTAAGTTAATTCTTGAAGGTCTTTATGAAAGAGGTGTAATTAAATCTACTAAATATGAAGAAATTACAAATGAAAGAGTTAAACGTTATATAGACCATGTAGAAGAATATACTGACTTGCTTAAGTTAGAACTTCTTGAAGAAATGGGCTATGAAGAAATTACTCCAGGAGAATATAGAGCAAAAGATAAGTCAAGTATAGGTAAATTATTAAATATGATTAGAACAAATCTTGAAAGAGAAGATGTTTTAAGTGATGATTTAATTGAATTTATAGATGTATTTGATAATACAAGTAAATTACAACATGATTTATCTTTCCATCCTGAAGCTGCTAAAATAGAAAAGTTAATTCTTTCAATGGTTAATAAAAGAGTTATTAAACAAAAAGTTGCTGGGGAGCCTTTAGTTCAAGTGTCAGTAGGAATGTTTAAAAACCAAATTAATAATCCTCAATTTAAAAATGCAACTAAAGATGAAATAGCCAAATGGGCATCTGCAACTTATGAGTTACCAGCATATCATAGAAAATCAAATGGATATACTGCAGCATCTAAAGTTATGATAGCTATGCAAGGTACTTACTATAATTTATTTAATCTAGAATATGAGAATGATGAGACTGTAGGTGTATATGATGAAGATAATGAACTTAATATAAATAAATCTTTAGAAAGATTAAATGAAAAAATTAAAGATGATTCTTGGTTAGATGCTAATAATGGAGCTAACAGAAGAGCAATAACATTAGTAGGTGTTAGAATACCAGTTCAGGGTCTTAACTCTATGGAATTTGCTGAAGTATTTGAATTCTTACCTCCACAAGCAGGAAATATTATAGTACCTCCAGCAGAAATAGTTGCTAAATCTGGTGGTGATTTTGATATTGATAAATTGACAATTTTCATGAATACTCTTAATGAGGATGGAACAGTAGTCAAGAGACTAGGTGATGACTTGCAATTTATAAGAGATCTTAGAGGTACTGATGAATTTTTTAACACTGTAAAAATTCAAAAGGCAGCATTAGAAAATGAACTTATTAATGATATTAAAGAAATATTAGAATTACCAGATAACTACGCATCACTTATTATGCCTAACGGTACTTTTATATTAAAGGATATTGCTGATCAACTTGCTCAATATGTTTCTAAATATGACCCTAAGAAAAATAAAATGACTAAGGCTAATATTGATGTTAAAACAGGTAATGAAATAATAAGTTCTACTAGAGTCTTAGAAGCATTGTATAATATATATAAACATGAGTCAAATATTGTAGGTAAAAAGACATTGGGTCTTGGTGCAATTGAAAATACATTTAATGTAATTATGAATGCTATTGGAGCATATATGCCCGATACTTATAAAACTGTAAAAGGAGAAGAACGAACAAGTAACATGAGACTTAGACATAATGTAATGACTGATAAAGATGGTAATGATGTTATATCTCTATCAGATATGTATGATGTTGATGGTATTAATAAAGTTGCTGATGTTATATCTCAAATGATGAATGGATGGGTAGATGTTGAAAAAGATGCTTGGGTATTTTTTATTCAAGGTAACTATGAAGTAGCACCTACATTATTATATCTTATTAAATCTGGAGTACCTGTTAAGGAAGCAATATATTTTGTATCAAATCCTTTAGTAAGAGACTATGTAAATGAGCAACGTTTATTTTTATCAACATATGCCGATGTACTTGGTAAAACTATAAAATCACCATATTTAGCTAAATATAATGCAGCTACTGAGGTTATACGTAAAAACTTTAAATCAAAAGAATTATCCCATAGAAGTAAAAATCAAGATAGATATAAAAAATCTAAACAATTAAATGATGATTATTTTTCAAATAAGACTGAAAAATACTTTACAGAATCTGATATGTTAACTCTTATTCAAAATGATGATTCTAAAAGTGACATGGCAAAAGCAATGTTTTTACATTATTTAGAATTAGAACAGCAAATTGGTGGTTATACAGCTCTTAAAATGTCATCTAATCCTGATACAAGTACTAAATCTACTATATCTGATGTAGAGCAAACAGAAGCAAATCTATCTGATTTACAAAATGACTCTAGAGTGCCGTTGGAGATAGTAAATAATATGAAAAGTAATACTATTCTTAAGTCATTTTTTAATGGACCTTTAGTACTTGCTATAAGTAAACCTTTATTTAAATTAAGATTTCATCCTGAAATTACTAATTACTTAATTAGTAGAAAAGAAGTAATAAGAAAAGATATTGATTATTTATTCCCAGGTCAAAATATTGAAATGTTTAGTAATGTATTTAGAAATGACATTGTTAGTTATATATTACAAAATACAATAAGAAAATATGATAATAAAAATAATTTTTTATCTCTAGATTTAGAAACAAAAGTACCTACTAAATTAATTAAATATCTTAATAGAGGTGCATTTGTAAAAGATGGTGTTTTATATATGGATATGAAACAACTTAAAAAAGAGTTTAGAAAAAACGCTTGGGAAAAAGATTCTGATGTAAAAAATTCTTATGAAGAACGTGGATTATATCCATTACACCCTTCAACGTTTAGGAATAACTCAGAAACTAATTTTAATGAGTATTTAAAATTTGTATCTCAACGTGAATATATAAGAAGTTTAAACCCTCTTACTAAAGAATATGCTAAAGCTAAATCTTTTCAAGAAGAGCTTAAAAATACTAAAGAACTTTTACCTGATTTAACACAAGAAAAAGCAGTAAGATATACTTATGAAAAATTAATAGCTGTTAAAGCATTAGATAATTCATTCAATTTATTTCATTTATTTGAAAGTGATGAAAATGCATTTGCTATTAGATTTATGAATATGATAAATCAAAATTCTGATTTAGCAAAAACGTATCCTGTATTAAATAAATTAAAATTAGATGGTGGTAAACAAGATGGTGTTTATAATATATACTTAGCAGAAAAAGATTTTGATACTGATAAATCTAATCTTTATACTAGTGATCTAAAAAAGCTATCAGATCCTGGATATGCTAAAGTTAAAGATCCAGTTGAAAATTTAAGAATAAGTAACATGTTTAAATACTTAAATCTTTATAGTTTTTTACAAACAGGTTTAAATAAAACAAAGTTAAACTTTACAAATGTAGTTGACTATACTGAATTTTTATCTATACTAGAAAATGAATCTAAAGATTTTATTTCAGCTCTTGAAAAAAATGGTCAAGAAGTATTAGATGATTTTTACACTATGTTTACTAGACAAAATAATTCTAACAATATTAATAGAAAGAGATATAAAGATTATATATCTGATATCGAGTTTAAAACTGTTAAAAAAGTTAAAACTGTTAAACCACAAGTTAATGAAACTAAAACTGATGTTAAACTTATAGGATTAGAAAATGTTATTAGTATAAATCCTGCAAATATGGATACTATTTTTAATATTACAGGAACTGATGGTGAAAACAGAACAGTGATGGTTTCTTCTTTTAAGAATGTAAAAGGTAATGCAAGGATAGATGTATATATGTTAAATTCTGATGGGTATTATAGACAACAAGACCCTATTACAGGAACGAAGTTTACAAAACAAAATGGTTTTGACATTAAAGGAAAAGAAACATTTGCAAAAAAGTATTTACCTGCAGAACTTGTAGACTTAATAAAATATCATGGAGAATTAAGTAAAAATAAAAAACAAGATATTGAGTTTTATGCAATGGGGTTAGAAGTAAGACAGGCTACTTCAGATAATAAATTTTATAATCCTGATAAAAATAGAGCATACTTACAAAATGCATATGATGTAGAGTTTACTCAACAAGATAAAAATTTAGTAAAGTATTTATCAGCATTTAGAGACACATATATAAGAGCAGAATTAGTTAAAGAAGAGCAATCATTTAAAGAACTTAAAAATCCAAAATCAATAGAAAGAACAAAAGTAATAATAGAAGACTATAAAAAAATATTATCTCAACCACAAACTAGTGAGGTAATAAATATATATGCAGGAACTAATGAAAATGCTGAGTTAAGTAATTTTGCTAAAAGACCATTTACTGTAGCTGGGGAAACTTATCAAACAGTTGAAGCAGCGTTTCAAGCAACAAAAACCGCATATGCTCCTTCAAATACAAACAATACAAAAATAACAGAACAATTAAGAGGAAATATTACAGGTGCTCAAGCTAAAGCTTTAGGTAGAAAAATAACTGGATTAGAAACAGTTAAATGGGATAAAGATTCATCTACTGTAATGAAAGATATTTTAATAGAATCTTTTAAACAAAACCCAAAAGCTTTACAAAGTTTGTTAGCTACAGGTAATGCCACTTTTACACACACGCAAGACAAGAGTAAATGGGGTACAGAGTTTCCTAGAATCTTAATGAAAGTGAGAAGTGAGTTAGGTGATCAAACTAGTGAAGTTGAAGATACTGGAGTTGAATTAGATTCTACTAATATGGATACTGAAGTTGAAGAAAAAAGAATTGGTGTCAAGCTTACTGATGAATCTAATGTTTATACATATAATGATAAAAATGCTAAAAATTCATATTATTATTCAAATATAACTAAGAATAATAATGACATAGTCTTTTTACATAATACAAGTGTATTTGAAATAAGACCTGAACAGATAGAAAATAATACTATTTTAGGAGGGTCTTCGTATTTTATGTCAGAAGCTCCAAATATGTCTATAAACTTTCCTACAGATTTATATAGTCATGTACAAAATGGTAAAAAAGTAGAATTACCATCAAGTCAATATGATTTGTTAAAATCTATTTGGGAAAAAAGAATTAATGTAGTTAAAGAAATTCAAGAAAAAAATGGAAAAATAGCTTTTCCTGAATATGGATTTGGTAATAAAGAAACCATGCCCGAAGAATTATTTGTATATTTAAGCAAAAGATTATTTGAAGAATTTCAATATGTTAATCCTGGTTCAACTATGTATAATCAAGTAGCAGAATTAATTGGTGAAACTGAAGGTATCACTGATGAAGAAATATTAACTCAATTAGAATTAGAAGAAGATCCATTTAAATGTTCATAATATGGCTTGTGAAGTAAAAGTAAATTCAATAAAATATTTAGAAAAAGAAGGTGCAACTAACGATGTAAGAAAAATCATTGATAGAAATCTTTTTGATAAACTTAATGATCAATTAACTATTTTAGCTCAAACTAAATATGGTTTAGATACATACGGTGAAAAATTATTTAGTATTAACAGATCTGAAAATATTGAACCTAGTAAATCTACATATAGAAGAGATGCTAAAAGTACAACTTATAGGGCAGTACCAAATAAAGTTCTATTTGATAGATTGCAAGAACAATTTGATGAACGTCAAACTAAAGGTTTTAATTTAGATATAAATACTGATGTAGAGCCAACTGTTGATACTAATATAGATGTAGCTTTACCTATAATTAATTTTAATTCTAATGCTATAGAAAATCTCAATAATCAAAGATCAAAACAACTAGCTGAAGCATTATCACAAAGACTAGCTCTCGGATTAAATGTTAATTACCAAAATGTTAATAAAGAGGAAGCAGCAGATATATTAAAAAATAGAGCTGTTAAATATAACGGAGAAGCTGGATTCTATTACGCAGGTACTGTTTATTTAGTAGGTGATAATATAAGTCCTAGAACAGTAATACACGAATTCGGACATCCATTACTCCAAGGATTAAGAATGAAAAATAACATTCTATTTCAAAAACTATATAAACAAGCTATAGGAACTGAAGAAGGTCAAGGAATAAAATTTTATGTAGAATCTCAGTATCCTGAATTAGATCAAAATACAGATTTCTTTAAAGAAGAGGTAATTAATTACGCATTACAATTATCCGCAATAAACAAGATGAACGATCAGATTAATACTGAAGGTTTTGACAAGTTTATACAAAACGTAATGGCCGCAATCAAAAAAATGCTTAGAGGTATTTTTGGTAGTAAAGTAAAAGTGTCTAAAATAAATGTGGATACTTCTATAGAAGAATTAGCTGATTTACTTTTAGAAGGACAGGTTGAGATTGATATTCCTAGTAAACTTAAGGAAGAAGATATTGTAATGTTTGGAAGGGATGTATTAGCTAGGGCTAAAGAACTGGAGAAGTTTTCAGATAAAGAATCCATGCAGGGCATTGTAGATCAAATTTATGATACTAATAGAAAAATTTTAACAGAGGCTGAAAATTTTAAAGGAGATGCGGTCTCTAAAAAAATGTTAAAAGAAACATTATTCCAAAAAGGAACTACAAGATATTTAAGAGAAGTAACTAACACACTTAAAGATTACCTTAATACAGAAGTAGAAGGATTTGATGAGAATGAAAAGATTCAAAATGCATTAGACGCGGCAAAAGAATCATTAGATGCCGATCTTCAAAGAGCAACTGCATTAGTAAATACTTTGGATACTACTAATAGCATGTTAAAAAATATGCTTTCTAATATATCTAAAATTAATAAAGCTAATATTAATAATAGAAGTACTGTAGCTTTATTAATGTTATACAAACAAAATTCTCAAGCCTGGTTAAAAATGGTAGAGGAAATAAATGAGTTGTTAGATATGGATGGTAAAATGATGGATACTAGTAATCCATTTTATTCAAACCTAAATGAGATAGTACAAAATATTACTAGAGTTAATACTAACATTGCTAATTTACTTAAAACAAATAATGTACAGTTTTATGTTGAAATTACAGGATATATGTCAGAGTATGTTCAGGATAGATTAAAAACTAATCTTGGTACTGCATTAAAAAAAGCATTTGGACCGGAGCAATTAGAAAAAGCTGTAAACGATCTTTATTATAAAGTAACTACTCAAGAACTTAAAGAAGAAGATATTAATGATTTAGTTAAAAAAGGAGTTCCTAAAAAAATATTAGATGGCTTTTTACAAGAGTATAAAGATTTAGTTATTGATAAAGATAAAATAACTGAAGCACTTACTGGAGGAGCAAAAGACGTAACTTGGTTTAATAGATGGTTAGAAAGCTATAGTTCTTCTAATGATGTTGTGACAGGTCCATTAGCTATGTTTATAGAAAATGAAAAGTCTCAAGTTGAAAATATAGTATGGGAAAAATCCATGAAGTTTAGAAAAAAACTTGAAAGACTTTTACCTGCTGTAGGATTTAGTAAATTAAATTCTGCACAATTAAGAGAAAAGATGGGATTTTTAGATACTGTATTTTGGGTAGATAAAGAAACTGGTAAACCTATTGAGAAAAAAGTATGGTCATATAATGGAGCATTTAAAGATTATAGATACCATTATGATTTATTAGATTATAACTTAGAAGAAGCAAAGAAAACTGAAGACATAGATAAAATAGCTACTGCACAATTAGAGTTTGATACTTTTAAAAGAGACTATATGTGGCAGGATTTCGTTCCTGAGTTTTATGAAAAGGATGATATTTTTAAACAATCTGAGGTAGGTAAATTAGCATACTATGTAAGAAAGCAAAAATTAGCTGCGTATAATAACCTGGTAAATTCTATGGAAAATGAGCTTGAAAGATTTGAGGAATACTCAACTATTCAAGCAGCATATAGAGAGTATCAGCAATTATTTGCCCTTACTTATGAGGATGGCACACCTAAAGTAGATGATGAAGCTAATAATGTTTATGATTTAAGTATAGCTAAAATACTTCAAGAACATAGAGAAGCAACAAGAGATTTTTATGAGTGGAGACCTGTAGATGCATCATTGCAAAGTGCATATAATGAGATTGTAGATCTTTTAGCTACTAAAAATATACTTGCAGGTGATGAAGAGTATAAACGTGAAATGAAAAAATGGGAACGTCAAAATCTTAGAATGGATATTGATCCTGAGTATTGGGAACAAAGAAACGCGTTACTTACAGAACTTAGAGAAATACAAGAAAGAATAAAAGAAGCTGGTAAAGAACAATTTGATATAGCAGGAGCTTATCAGACAATTGGAGAATTAGTTTATACTTATAAAGATCAATCTGGAGAA
>Ga0224504_10001049_pt1 | contig 12381 bp, 13 predicted proteins | sample SF_Oct11_sed_USG_3_FD_170160 | JGI IMG/M metagenome (GOLD analysis project Ga0224504, IMG submission 170160) | Sediment microbial communities from San Francisco Bay, California, United States - SF_Oct11_sed_USGS_24 | ecosystem: Environmental > Aquatic > Marine > Sediment | place: USA... | reverse complement strand
GCAGCCGCCGCTTGGGCGACTGCGCAATCTTGGTCTGTCGCTGGCGAACCGTTCCGGAACCGTCAGGCAACTGTTTATGCGTCATGCGACGGGCTTGAGTGGTGATCTGCCGGCACTTGCGGCGGCAACCGAGGAAGCTTCTACATCTAATTGATCTGATTAATTTTATCCCCGGGTGCCTGTATCTGCGTATGGCGACGGCCGGCCGCAACAGGCTATTTAACCCTGCCGGAATATGGCGCTCGGCTGCAGGCAGGAGTATATTCTTGCCTCAACATAATACTGCTGCAGGAGAGGGTACCCGGGCCACGGCCATCGGGGATCGCCGAAGGCGCAACACGCTCGGAAACGCTCAGGCAAAAGGACTGTGGCAGTAGTTGACTCTGGAGAGAGGTCGTTCCGCGACCCACCGAAGGGGATAGGCCTGTACCGCTTGCGGTGCTCGCCCAATCTCTCAGGTCACCGGACAGAGGGGCGACGGTTGGCGCAAGCTGCCGTCGCCTTTTTTATGGGTGACGATAGGCGCTCTATCAGAAAATTTAACGGGATTAAAAACACATGGCCAACAGAACTCCCCTGTATGACGAGCACGTTGCGGATGGCGGCAAGCTGGTCGATTTTGCCGGATGGGATATGCCGATTAACTACGGCTCACAGCTTGAAGAGCACAACCAGGTACGTAACGATGCGGGTATGTTTGATGTTTCGCATATGACCGTGGTTGATCTGACCGGTGAGCGCACCCGTGAGTTTCTGCGCTACCTGCTGGCGAATAATGTCGATCGACTGAAGGATAGCGGCAAGGCGCTGTATGGCTGCATGCTGAATGAGTCCGGTGGTGTCATAGATGACCTGATTGTTTATTTTCTGCGCGATGATTTTTTCCGCATGGTGGTTAATGCCGGTACCCACGACAAGGATATTGCATGGCTGGAGAAACAGGCGCCTGCTTTTGGTGTCACCGTTACTGAACGCCCGGAGCTGGCGATGATTGCCGTGCAGGGACCGAATGCGCGTGACAGGACATTACCGTTGCTGAGTGATGCGGCGCGTGCGGCGGCCTGTGAGTTGAAGCCGTTCTTCGGCGCATTTGACGGCGAATGGTTTATCGCCCGTACCGGTTATACCGGTGAAGACGGTTTCGAAATTGTTTTGCCGGCTGATGCCGCCGCGACGTTCTGGCAACAGCTGCGTGCTGCCGGTGTCAAGCCGACCGGGCTGGGTGCGCGCGATACGTTGCGCCTGGAGGCCGGTATGAACCTGTATGGCTCGGACATGGATGAATCCATCAGTCCGCTGGAAGCAGCGCTGAGCTGGACAGTTGCCTGGGAGCCCGCCGAGCGTGACTTTATCGGGCGTGCCGCGCTGGAGCAGCAACGCAAGCAAGGCGTCACACAGAAACTGGTTGGATTGCTGCTGGAAGGCAAGGGTGTGTTGCGCAATCATCAGAAGGTGATGGCCGGGGACTTTGGTGAAGGCGAGATTACCAGTGGCAGCTTTTCGCCGACACTGCAACGCGCCATTGCATTCGCACGTGTACCGAAGGATACCGGTGATACCTGCCAGGTAGATATACGTGGCAAGCTGTTGACGGCGCGCGTGGTCAAGCCACCATTTGTGCGTAACGGCGAAGCGCAGATAGATCTTTGAACGACGACATTATCACGACTGAAAAAGCGAGGAAATCATGAGCAATATACCTGTTGAGCTGAAGTATGCGAAAACCCACGAATGGGCACGTACCAACGATGACGGCTCGGTAACGGTCGGTATCTCGGACACTGCGCAGGACCAGCTGGGCGACATGGTGTTTATTGAGGTGCCGGAAGTCGGTGCAACCGTCACAGCCGAGGAAGCGTGTGCCGTGGTCGAGTCCGTCAAGGCGGCCTCGGATGTGTATGCGCCTGTTGGCGGCAAGATTGTGGAAGTCAATGAAGGTCTGGCGGACAGCCCTGAGACGGTTAATAATGATGCCTATGGCGAGGGCTGGATCTTTCGCATTGAACCTTCGGATGCCGGCGAGCTGGGTGCCCTGATGGATGCCGACGGCTACACCGGCTTCCTGGCCGCTGAAGACCACTAACCTATTTGAACCTGACAAGTAAAACTAACTGCTATGCCATTCATTCCCCATTCAGAAACCGACGTCCGCGAAATGCTGGCCACTATTGGCAGTGACAGTATCGAGGAACTGTTCGACGAAATTCCCGACAGCCTGCGCACGGGCAAACTCTCCGGTGTACCGGAGGGTATGATCGAGCAGGAAATTACCCGTCTCATGATGCAGCGTGCGGAAGCGGATGGTCGCCCGCTGTGCTTTATGGGTGCCGGCGCCTACGATCACCACATACCGGCTGCGGTCTGGGAAATTACCACCCGTGGAGAATTTTACAGCGCCTATACGCCCTACCAGGCTGAAGCCAGCCAGGGAACGCTGCAGCTGATTTACGAATATCAGACCATGATGGCGCAGCTTACCGGGCTGGATGTGTCGAATGCCTCCCTCTATGACGGGGCTTCCGGTCTCGCTGAAGCAGTGCTGATGGCGGTGCGTGCCAATCGCAAATCCAAATCACGTCGTATCCTGATACCGACTACGGTGCACCCGTACTATCGTCAGACCACGCATACCATTGTTAACAACCAGAAGATCGAACTGGTTGAAGTGCCGTACTGTCCTGAGGGTGGCAACACGCTGGCAGAGGCGCTGAAGCAATATGAAGGTGAGGATATTGCTGCGCTGGTGATCCAGCAGCCCAACTTTTTCGGCATCCTTGAAGACGTGGATATACTGACGGACTGGGCGCACGCGCAGGGTGCGCTGGTCATTGGTGTCGCCAACCCGATAGCCATGGCGTTGCTGAAACCGCCGGGTGCCTGGGGAGTCAAGGGTGCTGACATTGCCTGTGGTGAAGGTCAGCCGCTGGGTGTGCCGATGATGGGTGGTGGACCCTACTTTGGTTTCATGTGCTGCAAGCAGGAATTCGTCCGGCAGATGCCGGGGCGCATCGTCGGACGCACCGTTGATCGTGATGACGTTGTTGGTTACACGCTGACCTTGCAGGCGCGCGAACAGCATATCCGTCGTTCCAAGGCGACTTCCAACATTTGTACCAACCAGGGTCTGCTGGTAACAGCGGCCACCATTCATATGTCACTGCTGGGTGCCGAGGGGCTGAAGCGCGTCGCGCAGGCCTGCCATGCCAATGCCCGCAAACTGGTGGATGCGCTGACCGCGAGTGAATATGTCGAGCCGGTTTTCAAGCGTCCGTATTTTCATGAAACCGCACTGCGTTTTTCGCTGCCGCTGGATAACGTCATGCGACCGTTGAATGCGCATAATATCCTGCCGGGTTATGCGCTGCAGCAGGATTATCCCGAGCTGGCTGACACCCTGCTGGTATGTGCCACCGAGACGCGCACAGATGCGGACATCGAAATGTATGCTGATCATCTGGGCCGAATCATCAAGACACAGACTGCGGCGGGTTGCCCGGTCAAACCGAAGATGGCCTGAGGGCCGGTCTCTAAACAACTGCTAACAGGGGAAAACAATGGCAACAGTGACTTTACAAGGCAACACTTTCAATACCAATGGCGATCTGCCGGCAGTCGGTAGTGCTGCGCCCGAATTTCATCTGGTTGACGGCAAGCTGGATGATGTTCGTCTCGCTGACTACAGTGGCAAGAAGCTTATTCTGAATATCGTCCCCAGCCTGGATACACCGACCTGCGCGACCTCCACCAGGGCATTTAATGAAAAGGCCGGTAGTCGTGATGATGTGCTGGTGCTGGTGGTGTCTGCGGATCTGCCGTTTGCACAGGGTCGTTTCTGTACCACGGAAGGCATCGGCAATGTTGCGCCGCTGTCGATGATGCGTACCCGTGCCTTTGCAAAAGATTACGGCGTACTGATGACTGACGGACCGCTGGCCGGTATTACTGCACGCGCAGTGGTGGTAATCAGTGAGGACGGCAAGGTGCTGTATACCCAGCTGGTACCCGAGATTGCCGACGAACCCGACTACGACGCGGCACTGGCAGCGTTATAAATAAAACCGGATTAACACGTCATGCTTATATTTGAACAATCACACGTCGGCCGACGTGCGCTCGCCCAGGCACCCATGCAGGAAGCCGATATTTCGGACATACCCGCCGATATGCTGCGTACCGATGTGCCCGGCCTGCCGTCCACTTCCGAATTACAGGTGGTACGGCACTTCACGCGCCTGTCGCAGAAGAATTTTTCCATCGATACCCAGTTCTATCCACTGGGTTCCTGCACCATGAAATACAATCCACGTGCCTGCAATACGCTGGCCATGTTGCCGGGTTTCCTGGCTCGCCACCCGCTGGCGCCGGAATCCATGGGGCAGGGCTTTCTGGCCTGTATGTACGATCTGCAGGAGATACTGAAAGAGGTTACCGGTATGCAGGCCGTCACCATGACACCGATGGCCGGTGCGCAGGGTGAGTTTACCGGTGTGGCGATGATTCGTGCCTACCATGATGCCAATGGTGACAGCGAGCGTACCGAGATCCTGGTTCCGGATGCGGCGCATGGCACCAACCCGGCAACTGCCGTTATGTGTGGCTACAAGGTGCGCGAGATCCCGACCGATGCACAGGGTGATGTCGACCTGGAGGCGCTGAAGCAGGCCGTTGGCCCGCAGACGGCCGGTATTATGCTGACCAATCCTTCCACGCTTGGCGTATTTGAACGCCGCATTGAAGAGATTGCTGCGCTGATTCACGAGGCTGGCGGCCTGCTCTACTACGATGGCGCCAACCTGAATGCGATTCTTGGCAAGGTGCGTCCCGGCGATATGGGTTTTGATGTTATTCATATGAACCTGCACAAGACCTTCTCCACACCGCATGGCGGTGGTGGCCCGGGTGCCGGCCCGGTTGGTGTGAGCAAGCGGCTGGAGCCGTTTATGCCGCTGCCGATTGTCGGTTATGACGGTGACCAGTATTACTGGATAACCGAAGCCGTACGTCCACAGAGCATTGGCCGTCTGTCTGCCTTTATGGGTAATGCCGGTGTGTTGATGCGCGCCTATATCTATGCGCGGATGCTTGGACGTGAAGGCATGCACCGGGTGGCGGATTACGCCACACTGAATGCCAACTACCTGATGGCGAGGCTGACCGCAGCCGGTTTTGACGTGGCCTTTCCGGGACGGCGTGCCACGCATGAATTTATCGTCACTCTGAAGCGCCAGCAAAAAGAACTGGGTATTACCGCCATGGACTTTGCCAAGCGTCTGCTGGACTATAATTTTCATGCGCCAACCACTTACTTCCCGTTGCTGGTTCCCGAGTGTCTGCTGATTGAACCGACCGAGACCGAGACCAGGGAAGAGCTGGACGCGTTCGTGGAGGCAATGATCAGGATTCAGCAAGAGGCCGAGAACAGTCCGGAACTGCTGAAGGAAGCACCGCATACGCGGCCGGTCAGGCGCCTTGACGAGGTGCGTGCTGCCAAGCAGCTGGATCTCGCCTGGAGCGGTGCAGCCGAATAAACCACGCTTCATGAGTTGCAGCGGATATGGCGACTGACCCAGGCAATACCGGCATTCGCCGGCTGATCAAGGCATCTGGCTATTCCATGCAGGGACTGGCAGCCGCGTTTCGTCACGAGACGGCCTTCAGGCAGGAGCTGGCAATTACCGTGCTGCTGCTGCCGCTGGCGCTGTGGCTGGGGCAAACAGGGCCGGAGCGTGCGCTGCTGATTGCGGTGTGGATGCTGGTGCCGCTGTTCGAGCTGATGAATTCTGCCATCGAGGCGGTGGTTGACCGCATCGGCCCGGAGCAGCATGAATTATCCGGTCGCGCCAAGGATATCGGCTCGGCCGCGGTGCTGGTGGCGCTGGTGAATGCCGCCGTGGTGTGGCTTTTAATTCTGGTTTTCTGATTTAAAGACTACAATACAGGCCAGAGACGACACCCGGTTTTTGTAGGAGCGGACCTCGTCCGCGATCATATTGATTCGGCAATTATCGCGGCCGAGGTCTGCTCCTACACTACAATCTTCCTCAATATGTTCTCAACATCAAGGTAACCACAATATGTCAGCACTCATCTGCGGTTCATTTGCCTATGACACTATCATGGTGTTTCAGGACAAGTTCAAAAATCACATCCTGCCGGACAAGGTACACATGCTGAACGTGTCGTTTTACGTGCCTGATATGCGCCGTGAGTTCGGCGGCTGCGCCGGCAATATCGCTTACAACCTGCGCCTGCTCGGTGGCAAGCCGTTGCCGATGGGCACCGTCGGCAGTGATTTTTCTCCCTACGCGGACTGGATGGACCAGGTCGGTATTGACCGTACCCACGTTACCGAGGCCGACGGCCGTTATACCGGGCAGGCCTATATCACCACGGATCTGGACGACAACCAGATAACCGCCTTTCATCCCGGCGCCATGGATGCCTCGCACCAGAACCGCGTCAGCGATGCTGCCGATGTGAGCATCGGTATTCTTTCACCCGACGGTCGCCAGGGAATGCTCGAGCATGCCAGCCAGTTTGCCGAGGCCGGGATACCCTTTATCTTCGATCCGGGGCAGGGTCTGCCGATGTTTGACGGCGATGAGCTGAAGCGTTTTATTGAAAAGTCCACCTGGGTCAGCGTCAATGATTATGAACTGCAGATGCTGCAGCAACGTACCGGTCTGTCGCCACATGAAATCGCGGAGCGTGTCGACGCGCTGATTGTGACGCTGGGCGCAGAAGGTTCGCACATCTATACCGACAAGCAGCGTTTGGACATACCGCCCGCAAAAGTTGGTGAACTGAGTGACCCGACCGGTTGCGGCGATGCCTATCGCGGCGGCCTGCTGTTTGGCCTGATGAATGACCTCGATTGGGAAACCACCGGTCGCATTGCCGCGCTCATGGGCGCCATCAAGATTGAAAAGCATGGCACCCAGAACCATCGCTTTACCCAGGATGAGTTCCGTGCACGTTTCCAGGAAAGTTTTGACAGGGCGTTACCCTGATTCTGTCGTTATGAAAAACAACTTCCGGCCTGTTCTGATGATGTGTTGCGGAGAATAGTTATGAGCTTATCAAGTTTGTCCCGGTTTTTAAGGGTGGTACTGTTCAGCCTGTTGGTGGGGGTGGCAGGCAAGGCGCTGGCAGAAGATGACCTTGGCAAGTCGCTGTTTCTGGTTGATGAGTCCAACCGCGTGGTTGCCGTCAATGCAGAAACCGGACAGTTCTTTGATCTTGTTCTGAGTGCCAAGGAGCGCATTCAGGACCGTTACATTGGCAATCGTGTTGCTGTCCTGATCACCAACCAGCGTTTTGCCGGGGTAGGGTCCTACCCGTCAGGCTGGAGCAGCCAGCGCAGAAAGGCGGGTGAAAAAATCGTCAGTGCTGAGGCGGTCGATTATTCCGCCCTGGTAGTTACCTCGGATCGTATTCTTACCTTTAATGGCAAGAGTGGCGCCTGGTCGCAGAAGCGACGCTAGCTGTAGTGAGATCAAGAAACGGCAAGCGCATTTAGCCCGATGGCTGGTTCCGGAACAGCATCAGTCACCCTTCTTCAGCAATTCAGCAAGCCCGGCCAGGGGATTATGTGTTACGGAAGCACTGTCCTTGCCGCTGGTGTCAGTGTTGCCCTTGCTCTCGCCGTCAAGGTAACGGGCGTGTTCATTGTCATGGCAGTACAGGCATAACAGTTCCCAGTTGCTGCCATCATCGGGGTTGTTGTCGTGGTTGTGGTCGCGGTGATGTACGGTTAACTCTTGCAGGTTTTCACGGCTGAATTCCCGTGAGCAGCGTCCGCAAACCCAGGGGTACATTTTCAGCGATTTTTCCCGGTAGTCCTGTTCACGGTTGCTGCGGTTACGGTGTGCGTTGGCAACAATTTCGTCGAGTTTATTGCTATCGGATGTGGTTGTTTTTTTTGGCATATTTGCAACTCCGCTGCGGCTTCATTGTGCGTCTGTCCGGTCCTGTATCTGTGCCTCGACACGGCTCTCAAGTGAGGGTACCAGTATGATGCGGTATTTCTTGAAATCCTTGTTTAATATGGATTTTACAACCCATATACCGACCGGTATCGTAACCAGCATACCGCCAATCTGCACCCAGGAATAGACGACCTCGTCTGCGGTGCCTGTCGCTGCGCCAAACAGGCCAAACAGCAGTCCGAGTGCAAACCCTGCCAGTCCGCCAAATAGCGCTACTCTCCATGTCAGGCTCCACCAGATTTTAATGGCGTATCCCCAGGTAACCTGTATTTCTTCCACGGTATCACTCCTTCGGGTGATGGTGTGCCGTTATTTTTTGATGTGTTTGATATAACGCGGCAGGTCGATTTGTTGCAGTTGCATTGATTCGCCATCAATGCTGAAGCGGTTACCCGTTTCCTCAACCGTGAAGATGCAGCGCACTTCGCCGCGCCAGTCGATTGGTAGCGGAGCATGGTCGCGGTAGGTGAATATGTTGTTGATCAGATCGCCGCCCTTGATGACGCAGGGGCATTCCGGTAACTCGCCCTGTGTTTCAATCTCCCTGATGGTCAGATTAACGGCCTGTGTCCACAGGCTGTCTTCAATGGCGCCTTCCATTTCCTGTAACAGTTGTACCTGGGAGAAGTGCAGGCTGATTTCATTACCAGACTGCGTGATGGATTGCAGTTGTGCGCCGGGTATTTGCAGGACGTTGCTTGTATCGCTCATGGCTTGCTCGTTGTTCAGGTTTTTGTCAGTGAAAGGATGAATGTTTCCTTGTCTGCAAGCGCCGCACCACAGGTGTTGCCTTTGCATATATAGGCTACGGCATCGCCTTGTACCACACGCACCGACAGTGCGCCGGGCAGCTGCTGTGCCGTTGCCGGAATGGTAAGCGTGAAACGTCGCGGTGCATAGGGCTGTGCGGCCTGTTTTTGCCAGTCGCTGATGGCCGGTTCTGCGCCGCGGATTATGACAGTCTGGCCCGGATACAGGGTTTCTTCCAGTGCCACCAGCAGGCTGGCGTGTCCATGTGGCATGCTTTCGATGCCCGACCAGCTGGACTTCAGTGTGTTCTCTGCAGCGGCCAGGTAGCGCGTATCACCAAGCAGGTGACCGAGGCGGCCGAGTATCCTGGCGGCAATGCCGTTACCGGAGGGCGTGGCTTCGTCATGATTGGGTTTCGGGCGCTGTATCAAGGCTTCATGATCATCAGAAGTGAAGAAAAATCCACCGCTCTCGTCAGCGAAATGCGCCAGCACAACCTCGGCCAGTTCAATGGCGAAGTCCAGGTCAGCGTCGCGCCAGCGTACCTGCAGTAACTCAAGGATGCCGTCGATGAGGTAGACATAATCATCCAGGTAGGCATTCAGCCGCGCACGACCGTCCTTGCAGCTTGCCAGCAGGCGACCGTCTCTCCACAGTGTGCTGCGGATGAAGTCGAGTGCACGTTCGGCAGACCCGGCCCAGGACGGTTCATCAAGATGGCGCGCAGCGATTGCCATACCGCGAATCATCAGGCCATTCCAGCTGGTGAGGATCTTGTCGTCGCGTCCCGGCGGGATGCGTTGTTCGCGCAATTCCAGCAGTTTTACACTGACCCGGTGAATCGCCTGTTCGATTTCCTGTGTATCGAGCGAGAATTCGGCAGCGAGTTCGGCCGTGCTGCAATAGACATGCAGGTTCCACTTGCCTTCAAAGTTGGCAGCGCGATCGAGGCCAAAGCGTCGCGCGAAGATACGGTAATCATCTTCCCTTGCAACACGTTGTACCTCGGCCGGCGTCCATACGTAATACTTGCCTTCTGCGCCTTCGGAGTCAGCATCCAGGCTGGAATAGTAGCCGCCTTGCGGTGCCTGCATATCGCGCATGACCCAGCCGGCAGTCTGTTCACAGATGCGTTTGAAAAGGGGGTTGCCGGTGGCCGCGTGCGCCTCGGCATACAGCGCCAGCAATGGCCCGTTGTCATAGAGCATTTTCTCGAAGTGGGGAATCATCCAGTGATTGTCGACCGAGTAGCGGCAAAAGCCACCGGCCAGCTGGTCAAATATGCCGCCCCGTGCCATCTTTTCCAGTGTGAATACCGCCATGTGCAAGGCGCGTTTATCCGGTTCGCCGGCAGTGGTGCGAGCGCCGGACCAGTGTCGCAGCAGACGTTCGATATTGGTGGGATGCGGGAACTTGGGTGCTTCACCAAAACCGCCATCGCGTTCGTCAAAATTTTTCTCCAGCTGCCGCCGTGCGCTGTCCAGCGGCATTGGCGTCAGGGCGTCCGCAGGTTCGCTGTCATTGATAGAGGCGAGCGCTTCGATCAGGCGGCTGTTTTGTTCACGGATATCGGACTCATTTTTGGTCAGGAAGTCGTGCACGCGTTGCATCAGATCCCTGAAGGACGGCATATTGTGGCGCGGCTCATCCGGAAAATAGGTGCCGGCAAAAAACGGAATTCTGTCATCCGGCGTCAGGAACACGGTTAGCGGCCAGCCACCCGGGCGGCGTGTCAGCAGGGAGTGCGAGGCCTGGTAGATCTTGTCGATATCCGGACGTTCTTCCCGGTCTACCTTGATGTTGACGAACAGCCGGTTCATCAGTTCGGCCGTGTCGGGGTCTTCGAATGACTCATGTGCCATCACGTGGCACCAGTGGCAGGCGGAGTAGCCGACTGACAACAGGATGGGTTTGTTCTCATGCCGTGCCTTGTCCAGTGCTGCAGCGCCCCACGGGTACCAGTCAACCGGGTTATGGGCATGCTGCAGCAGGTAAGGGCTGGTTTCGTTGCCGAGTTGGTTGCTATATTCGCTGTCTTTATCCATGGATTCCACGGGTGCGTGCGGGCCGGGCGATGTACTATAGACGAACTCCAAACAGCTGTCTTTAATCCCCCGTTAGGTAGCAGGGGTATTCAGGCCAGTCCTCTCCCGGAGTACCCGGTCAGGCGCCGGGCCAAAAGGCGAGGGAGGCCATCTTGTTACTGAACTTGAAACACAGGCAAGCTGTTTAAATGATCCGTCCCTCATCCTCCGGGAGAGGAACAGGGAGAGGGGAGATAATCAGGAAATGCCGTTGTAGTCTTCTCTCTCCAGGGGCTGCCGCTGACAGGGCAGCATCGCAACCGGTTTTCGGGAAAGTTGGCATGCTGGAAAGGCTTCCCTGATTTTTCCTGTGTATTATTACCAATAAATTTACCAGCCCTTACAGGAAAAACCAGGTGGAATTAACCGTCGTCATCCCGGTCTTCAACGAAGTTGAGAGCATCACGCTGTTGATCGGTGAGATCTGCGCGCAACTGGATGGCAGGCTCGATTACGAAATCATCGTCGTCGATGACGGCAGTACCGACAGTACCCCGGGTGTGCTGCAAACCTGCCGGCAGGCGTATCCACGGCTGCGTATTTTGAGACACCGTGCATGTTGCGGCCAGAGCGCAGCAATTGGCAGCGGTATAAAGGCCGCCGCTGCGACCCGGATTGCGACGCTGGATGGCGACGGCCAGAATGACCCGGCTGATATCCTGATACTGTATGAGGTGCTGGATAAATCATCTTCACCCGGCATGCTGGTGACCGGGTACCGCAAGCAACGTCAGGATGGCTGGTTAAAACGTTATTCCTCCCGCATTGCGAATCTGGTGCGTGCATGGACACTGGGCGACGCTACGCCGGATTCGGCGTGTGGCTTGAAGGTGTTTTCCCGGGATACGTTTCTTGCTCTTCCACAGTTTGATCACATGCACCGCTTTCTGCCGGCACTGGTGCAGCGACAGGGTGGCGAGGTCATTTCTGTCGAGGTAACACACCGCCCCCGTGCACGCGGTATATCCAAGTACGGCATACATGACCGTTTGTGGGTCGGGATTATCGATCTGTTGGGTGTGCGCTGGCTGCAGCGGCGTAACCGGCCGCCGGTTATATCCGAAATCGAATAACCGCTATGACGGCGCGTATCATCTTCCGTGGTTTGCTGGTCATTATTGCGCTGTTGCTTGTTGGGTACCTGCTGAAAGACTTGCTCGACCAGCAATGGGTCGATGCGCAGATACGTGGCCGGGGGGCTGCTGGCGAACTGTTGTTTGTGCTGCTATGCACCCTGCTGGGGAGTGTCGGTCTGTCGCGCCAGGTGATTGCCTTTCTTGGTGGTTATGCCTTTGGTGTTGGTTACGGTTTTTTGCTGTCGATGCTGGCGGTCGTTTGTGCGTGTATGACAACCTTTTACGTGTCCCGCTTGTTTTTACGGTCTTTTATGTGGCGGCATTTTAGCGAGCGTATTCGACGGGTGGATGATTTTATTCGTGACAATACCTTCACGATGGCGTTACTCATTCGCCTGTTGCCGCTGGGCAGTAACTGGATGGTCAATATTGGCGCCGGTGTTTCCGGTGTGCGCGGTGTGCCGTTCTTTGCCGGGTCGGCAC
>Ga0224504_10001048_pt1 | contig 12385 bp, 6 predicted proteins | sample SF_Oct11_sed_USG_3_FD_170160 | JGI IMG/M metagenome (GOLD analysis project Ga0224504, IMG submission 170160) | Sediment microbial communities from San Francisco Bay, California, United States - SF_Oct11_sed_USGS_24 | ecosystem: Environmental > Aquatic > Marine > Sediment | place: USA: California... | reverse complement strand
GAGTTCGAATTCCTCGAGGATCCTGATGTAGTTGGCCCGCTCGTAGGCGGACGCGTCGGGCACCCGGTCCAGGCTCATGCAGCCGCGCACATCATCCACCTGGCCGTAGTCGCGTTCCAGCAGCCAGTGCGAGAGGCCGTCGCGCAACTGCCCGATAAAACCGGCTCCTTGACGCAGCAGGCTGGAGGTCGTCATGACCACATCGGCCCCGGCCATGAGATATTTCACCACCTGTCGATAGTCCTCCACGCCGGTGGTCGCCGCCAGAGAAGCGCCCAGCCGACCGTAGAGGAGAGCGATCCAGAGCAGCCCGGGCCGTATCTCGCCGGCGGCGCTGAGCTCCAGTGTGCGGGCGATCTCCAGCTTGTCTATGTCGTAATCCGGTTGATAGAAGCGGTTGAACAGGACCAGTCCGTCGGCGCCGGCCAGCACCAGCTCTCTGGCCATATGACCGAATGCGCTGAAATAAGGACCGACCTTCACCGCCAGGGGCACCGAAACGGAGCTCTTCACAGCCCGCACGACGTCGATGTATCGCTGCTCCACGTCCTGGCCGGACTCCGCCAGATCGGCGGGGATGTAGTAGACGTTGAGCTCGATAGCACTGGCCCCGGCCGATTCGACGCCGGTGGCGTATCCGACCCAGCCCTCGGCGCTGATGCCGTTCAGGCTGCCGATGATCGGGATATCGGCCGCCTCGCTCGCCTGCCGCAGAGTCTCCAGGTAGCGATCGAGTCCACCGTGGCTATCCGCGACCGGAGGAAAGTAGGAGGTGGCCTCTGCGAAGCTCTCCTCGCCGGCCGCCATCAGCCGGTCCATGGCCATCGCTTCCTGGCGCAGCTGTTCCTCGAATAGAGACGGCATGACGATCGCGGCCGCGCCAGCGTCCTCCAGCCGGCGTATGTCGTCCACCGATGCGGTGATCGGTGACGCGGAGGCGATGATCGGGTGCGCGAGCTGCAGCCCCAGGTATTCGGTCCTCATATCCATGCCTTGTCTCCTTGCATCACGCGTCGCGCCGGGCTTCCTTGGCGGCGCCGGCGAAATGGAACGCTGCGTCGCCGCGAGTGGCCATCTCTTCGTAGACGCCCCAGCGTACGACGATGTCTTCCTGGGCCAGCGCCATCAGCCGCTCCGCGTTCTGCGGGTTGGTGCTGGCCAGGACCCGGTAACGGATCTCACGCTCGGCGTAGTCCTTCAGCGACGCCCTCGGGCGCTGTGAGTCGAGCATGAATGGGTTGCGCCCCTCATTGCGCAGCACCGGGTTGTAACGCATCAGCGGCCAGTGCCCGCTGGTGACCGCGAGCTTCTGTTGGCGCATGCCGAAGCGCATGTCGATGCCGTGGGCTATGCAGTGGCTGTACGCCAGGATCAACGAGGGTCCGGGATAACGTTCGGCTTCACGGAATGCCAGCAGGGTCTGCTGGGGATTGGCGCCCATGGCCACCCGGGCGACGTAGACGTTGCCATAAGCGATGGCCTGCATTGCCAGGTCCTTCTTGGGCGTCGGTTTGCCGCCGGCGGCGAATTTGGCCACCGCCGCAAGCGGCGTCGCTTTCGACACCTGCCCGCCGGTGTTCGAGTACACCTCCGTATCGAGCACCAGGATGTTGATGTTCCGTCCCAGCGACAGGACGTGGTCAAGACCACCGTAACCGATGTCGTAGGCCCAGCCGTCGCCACCGACGATCCAGATGCTGCGCCGGACGAGTTGCTCGGCCACCGACTCCAGGTGCCGTGCATCCGGGCTGTCTAATTTTTCGAGCCGGGTCCGCAATTCAGCCACCCGGTCCCGCTGCAGCAGGATCTCGGACTCTTCGTCCTGGGGTGCTTCGAGTAGCTCCTCGACCAATTCCGGTCCGATCTGATCGACCAGCCGCAGCAGCAGGGTTTCCGCCTGCTTGCGCTGGGTGTCAGCGGTCAGCCGGAAGCCGAAACCGAACTCCGAATTGTCTTCGAATAGCGAGTTTGACCAAGCCGGGCCCCGGCCCTCTTCGTTCTTCGCCCAGGGCGTCGTCGGCAGGTTGCCGCCATAGATGGAGGAACAGCCGGTGGCGTTCGCGATAGCGGCCCGATCACCGAACAACTGTGACATCAGCTTGAGATAGGGTGTCTCGCCGCACCCCGAGCAGGCGCCCGGGAACTCGAACAACGGCGTGAGGTGCTGGACGCCCCGTACGGTGCTGAAGTCCACCCGTCCCCGGTCGGCCTCGGGCAGCGTGCGGAAGAACTCCAGATTGTTGCGCTCCAGTTCGAGAAGCGGGGCCTTGTCCTCCATGTTGATGGCGCGGATGTTGGGTTCGTCCGGGCTGCGCGCGGGACAGGCGTCCACGCACAGGGTGCATCCGGTGCAGTGGCCGACCGCCACCTGCAGGGTGTAACGGATCTCGGGGAAACCGCGACCGTGCAGAGGCGCGGACCGGAATCCCTCGGGAGCGTCGTCGAGGCGGGACTCGTGATAGAAACGTGCCCGGATGACGCTGTGGGGACACACCAGCGCGCAGTTGCCACACTGGATACAGAGATCCGGGCGCCAGACCGGGATCTCCGGAGACAGGTCACGGCGCTCCCAGTTGGAGGTGCCGCTGGGCCAGGTGCCGTCCGCAGGCAGCGCGCTCACGGGCAGTTCGTCGCCGCGACCGGCGATCATCGTCGCGGTCACTTCCTGGACGAACGCCGGTGCGGCCTCGGGGACCGCTGAAGACAGGGCGTCGTCGCGGCTTGCCTGCCGCGGCACCTCGACCGCCTGCAGCCCGGCCAGCGCCGTATCAACCGCGGCGAAATTCTGTTCGACGATGGCATCACCCTTGCGCCGGTAAGACTTCTCGATCGCCGACTTGATCCTGCTGATCGCCTTGTCCCGAGGCAGGACACCGGAGAGGGCGAAGAAAGCGACCTGCATCACGGTGTTGATGCGTCGCCCCAGTCCGGCGGCCCGGGCGACTCCGTAAGCATCGATGACATGGAAACGGATACCCAGGTCGATGATCCGCTGCTGGACGGTGCCAGGCAGCCTGTCCCAGACTTCGTCGGGCCGATAGTGACTGTTGAGCAGGAACACGGCGCCCGGGGCCGCGTCGCGCAGGACGTCGGTCGTCTGTACGAAGCTGAATTGATGACAGCCGATGAAGTTGGCCGCCTGGATCAGATAGGTGGAGCGGATCGGCCTGGGGCCGAAGCGCAGATGGGAGATGGTCTGGGAGCCGGACTTCTTGGAGTCATAGACGAAATAACCCTGGGCATGGATGCCCGGCTCCTCGCCGATGATCTTGATCGAGTTCTTGTTGGCGCCGACCGTGCCGTCGGCGCCGAGGCCGAAGAAGATCGCCCGGTAGGTCTCGTCGGACTCGATGACATATTCGGGGTCGAACGGGAGGCTGGTGTGGCCGATATCGTCGTTGATGCCCACGGTGAAGTGATTGAGTGGCGCCGGTCTGTCGAGTTCCTCGAACACCGCGCGGATCATCGCCGGGGTGAACTCTTTCGAGGACAAGCCATAACGGCCGCCGACAACCCGCGGCGGATCGCTCTGAGCTTCGCCACCGGCCTCCGCCCGCGCTTCCGCCAGGCAGGTGACTACGTCCTGATACAGGGGTTCGCCTGCGGATCCCGGTTCCTTGGTCCGGTCCAGTACAGCGATGGCCTTCGCGGTCTTCGGCAGCGCATCGATGAAATGCGCGGCTGAGAACGGCCTGAACAGGCGCACCTGCAGGACACCGACTTTCTCACCCTCGCTGGTGAGTCGATCGAGCGTCTCACGCGCGGTCTCCGCGCCCGAGCCCATCAGCACGATGACTCGTTCCGCCTCGGGATCACCGTAGTACTCGAACAGGCGATAAGGACGACCGGTCGAGCCTGCGAGGCGATCCATGATCCCCTGGACGACAGACGGCACCGACTGGTGGTAGGGATTGACCGTCTCGCGGGCCTGGAAGTAGACATCCGGGTTCTGGCTGGTGCCGCGGATGACGGGGCGCTCCGGGCTCAGGCCCCTGTGCCGGTGAGCGATCACCAGATCATCCGGCATCAGGTCGCGGATGGTCTCGTCCGGGATCAGCTCGACACGGTTGATCTCGTGTGAGGTGCGGAATCCGTCAAAGAAATGCAGGAAGGGCACCCGGCTTTCGAGGGTGGCCGCGTGGACGACCAGCGCCAGGTCATGCGCCTCCTGGGGACTGGAGGAACACAGCATCGCGAAGCCGGTGCCGCGTACCGCCATGACATCCTGGTGATCGCCAAAGATCGACAGTCCCTGGGCAGCGAGAGAACGGGCCGCGACGTGGAAGACCGCCGCGGTCAACTCGCCGGCGATCTTGTACATGTTCGGGATCATCAGGAGCAGGCCCTGGGATGCCGTGAAGGTGGTGGTCAGGCCACCGCTCTGGACCGCGCCGTGGAAGGCGCCGGCGACGCCGCCCTCGCTCTGCATCTGGGTGATCACCGGCACGTGTCCCCAGACGTTGGGCGTCTTCTGGTTGGCCCACTGATCCGCCATCTCTCCCATGGGTGTGGAGGGCGTGATCGGATAGATGGCGCAGATCTCGCTGCACCGGTAGGCGATGTATGCCGCGGCCTCGTTGCCTTCGATGGTGACGCTACGGGGTTCGCTCATGGTCTGTCCCCCGTGGCATCGGTCGCCGCCGACAGCGCGGGTTCCGGCGTCATGCGGATAGCGTGGCAGGGGCACTGCTCGAAGCACACGGCGCAGCCGGTGCACAGGTCGAAGTCGAACCGGTAGCGGCGGCCCGGGCCAAGCTTGATAACCGCGCCTTCCGGGCAGGCGCCATAACAGCCGTCACACTCGAAACAGTTGCCACAGGACAGGCAGCGGCGGGCCTCGTAGACGGCCTCTTTCTCGTCGAGGCCCAGTTTCACTTCCTCGAATCCGCTACGCCGCCGGTCTTGCCGGATAGTCCGCTGATCCTGTCGACGCGCCTCTGTCGCAAACCAGGGGCGCAGCATGTCGGCGGTGATCAGGTCATTGCGTGGCGGCAGTTCGTAGGTTTCGTCGCGCAGCCATGCGTTGATGTGGCGGGCTGCCTGCTTGCCGTGTCCCACACCGGTGGTCACCGTCCGGTCCGACGGCACCATGTCGCCACCGGCGAACAGCCCCGGGTGACCGGTCATCATGTTGGCAGCGACGATCACCGTGCCGTCGGATTCGAATTCGATGCCGGGCACGCGGCGCAGGAACGCGCTGTCGGTATTCTGGCCCAGGGCGAGGATCAGCGAGTCCGCCTCCAGGGTCTCGTAGCGGCCGGTCGGCTGTGGCCTGCCGTTTTCATCCACCTCCATGATCTCGACCGTGAACTTGCTCTGGTCGATATCGCGGATAGTCCGCAGCCAGTTGATCTTGACGCCTTCCTCGACGGCTTCGTCGGCCTCGAACGAGTGAGCCGGCATGTGTTCGCGATCGCGCCGGTAGATGATCATCGCCTCGCTGGCGCCGAGGCGCTTGGCCACCCTGGCCGCGTCCATGGCGGTGTTGCCGCCGCCATAGATGGCGACGCGCCGGCCGAGTTTCGGAGCCTCACCGGACTCGACGCTCTTCAGGAAGCCGACTGCGTCGAGGATCTTGCCGGCGTCGCGGGCGGGGATGTCGACCCGCTTCGACAGGTGGGCGCCGATGGCAACGAAGACCGCGTCGAAGCCGCCTTCTTCCTTCTCCGCAAGCACGTCCTCGACCTTCTGGTTGAGCACGATGCACACGCCGGTGTCTTCGATGCGTCTGACCTCGGCGTCGAGGATCTTGCGTGGCAACCGGTAGGCGGGGATGCCGAAGTGCATCATGCCGCCGGCCAGTGGCCCCGCCTCGCGGATCTCCACCTCGTGACCCAGTCGGCGCAGGTGATAGGCCACCGAAAGTCCGCTGGGGCCGGCACCGACCACGAGAACTCGCCCGCCCGTGACCTCTGCGGGCACCGTCAATGGCCAGCCCTCCTCCAGCGCGGTGTCGCCCAGGAAGCGCTCGACCGCGTGGATGCTGACCGGGACGTCGAGCTTGGTGCGGTTGCACTGGCTCTCGCAGGGGTGGTAACAGACCCGACCGTGGACCGCCGGCAGCGGATTGTCCTGGGTGAGGATGTCGAAGGCTTCGCGGAACTGTCCTGCCTGGGCGGCGCCCAGCCAGGCCTGGATATTCTCACCCGCCGGGCAGGCATCGTTACAGGGTGGCAGCAGGTCCACATATTCCGGCCGGCGCCTTCGCAATGGCCCGGAGAACGACTCATGATGGAGATCGGCCGGTCGGGTCAGATCATGGCGGCGAGTGCTCATAACGGTCGATTCCTCAATTTGTGAACCGTCGCTGCGCATGCAGACATGTTGTGGCATAAAATGCAGTTACGAGAGAAGGGTTGATAGAGAGGTGTTGGCTCATGGATCGTTACGAGTGTCCTGAATGCAGCTACATCTATGACGAAGACGTCGGCGACGAAGACGAGGGGTATCCGCCCGGGACGCCCTGGGCCCAGGTCGCCAAAGACTTCTTCTGCCCGGACTGCGGCATCATGTCGAAGGAAGACTTCGACCGGCTCAGTTGAACGTCAGTCGTCATCGCGTTGCGCCGGCACGATCAGCACGGGCCGACCGGACTTCTTCATAACGGCCGAGCTGACGCTGCCCAGCAGCAGCTTGAACACCGCGCCGAAACCGTGGGAGCCCATCACGATGAGATCCGCGTCGAGCTTGTCCGCCTCCTCCAGGATCACCTTGGCCGGCGGGCCCTGGAGCATGATCCCGACCGCGTCGATTCCCGCGTCCCGCATGGATTGCGCGGCCTCCCGGACAAGTCGGTGTTCCTCCCTGTTTTCGGCCGCGGTCTCGTCCCGGTCCTGTCGCTCACCGGCGCCGTAGGTCTTGAAAGCCGGTTCGGGTGCGGCCACGTGCAGCACGCAGAGTTCAGCCGACAACGCCGACGCCAGCCGGCGGGCGACCCGCAGCACTTTGTCCGTCTGGGGAGAAAAGTCCGTCGCCACCAACAGTTTCATGATGCACCCTCCGGTGTCATGTCCTGTTGAAAACCTAGCAGATGGCGGGCAGGGCGGCCTTGCGCCAGATCAAGTGGGGCAGCGCGTGGAGCCCGAAGGCGGGGGCTGCGCCGGGTTAGAGATCTTCGGCGGCGACCCGCCGGGCGAACTCGACCCGGCGCGCGACCATGGTGTCTAGCAGCGGGCCGATCTCCGGATCGTCGCTGTACTCGGCGAACCCGGGGAGGTTTTCGACCAGGTAGCCGCCCGCTGCGTTCCGATCGACGGCTTCGCGGAGGTTTACGAGAGCGGCATCGCGATCGCCGGCGGCGCCGGCCAGCCGCGCCCTGAGGAACGGCACGAACCAGGTCGATTCAGCGCCAAGAGAGTCCAGGAGCCCGTCGCATTGTCGCCGCAGGGCTTCGGCCAGATCGGGCTGGCCGGCCTCACGATACAAGGCCACGAGTTCCGCGGCGTTGAATATTCCGACGAAATCCGCCATGGCCCAGGCCCCGTCCGCCGGCCGAAGGATTCGCTCGTAGTACGCCCGCGCTTCGTCTGGTCGCCCCTCGCGCAGGGCCATGCCCCCGGCCTGACCGAGCAGATTCGGATCGTTCGGCTGTTTCTGCAGGGTCCGGTCGATCAGGGCCCAGGCACCCTGCGAGTCCCCCTCGCTGAATCTGAGCTCCGCCTGCAGGGCGATGGCGTCGCCGTGCAGCGGATTCACTTCCCGGGCGCGGCTGGCATACTCTCTCGCCCGGTCCCGGTCGCCGAAATCCATGTACAGATGGGCGATAGTCATCATGGTGTCGGGGCTCTCGGGATTGTAATGCAGGGCCTTTTTTGCCCAACGCAGTTCCTCGTCTTTCTGACCCTCGAGCGAAGCGATCGTGTTCTTCAGCCGATAAGTGCCGTCCCAGTCTGGCCGCAGACCCTCCAGATCAGCCGCGTACCGGTTCGTGGCCTCGGCGTTTCCTCTGAATGCTTCATTGGTCGCCAGATTCATCAGCAGCGTAGGATTGAGCGGGTCGATCGAATACGCCCTCAGGAGTATCGCCTGCCCTTCATCCGCCTCGGCCACTGTTGTCAGGGCACTCGACATCCACATCATGGCAGTGGCGTCGCTGGGGTTTAATGCGACCGCCTTCTCAAGGGCGGCGATCTGCTCCTCCGGTGGCGCGCCTCGCTGCATCAGCAGCAGCCCCCGGGCGGCCCAGGCCTCGCCGAGATCCGGATCCAGCTCGATGGCCTTGTCTACCGCATCGGACGCCAACGGCAGGACTTCGTCGGCAGACCGGTAGCTGTAGGAGCTCAGCAGGCTGTAGGAGTTGGCCACTCCGGTCCACGCCAGGGCAAAGTCCGGATCCACCTCGGTGGCGTGGCGGAACTCCCGCAGCGCCTTGTAGAGCCCGTCCGCGGTCCGGTCCTGCATCATGTGCTTGCCGCGCAGATACGCCGTGTAGGCTTCGGTGTTATCTGTTGCCCGGGCAGAAGCGATCACGACCCGGTCTTCATCCCCCAGCAGGGTCTGCTTGAGGGCACCCACCACCTCGGTGGCGATCTCGTCCTGGATGGCGAACACGTCGTCCAGTTGCCGATCGTAGGTGTCGGACCACAGGTGATAGCCGTCGTCCACCTTGACCAGCTGGGCGGTAACGCGGATCTGGTCTTTCTGCTTGCGGACGCTGCCCTCGAGGATCGTCGCCACCCCCAGTTTCTCGCCGATGATCCGCAGGTCGTCGTCCTTGCCCTTGAAGGCGAACGACGAGGTGCGCCCCGCCACCTTGAAGTCCGGGATCTTGGCCAGCAGGTTGAGCAGTTCCTCTGAGATACCGTCGGTGAAGTACTCCTGGTCCTGGGCCGGACTCATGTCAGCGAACGGCAGCACGGCGATGGAGGTCAGTATGGGCGCCGCGGATGGATCGACGACCTGCTGTCCGCCGGGCCTTCCCGACTGTTCGACCTGCTCTGCAACGGCGGTCGTCGGATTCTCGACAGGATCGCCGTCATCCTTCAGCACGTAGCTATCGATAACGACGAACACCAGCGCGACGCTCAGCACGCCGATGATCAGGTGATTGATCTTCTGACCGGTAACGGGAGCCACCGAGGCGTCAGGGTCGACTTCTCCGGTCCGTTTCAGTCCGTCGGGCGTCAGTTCGAACGCCCAGGCGAAGATCAACGCGATGGGTAAACCGATGGCCAGGAAATACAGCACCAGGGTGATGCTCCACTCCGGCAGGCCCAGAGCCGGCATGGCGACGTCAGAGACCTGCAGGATCAGCCAGCTGACGATGCCGTAGAGCAGAGCGACGCGGACGACGTTGCGTCTCTTGAGTTCCGAGAAGAACGAGCTCATCTGGTCAGCGAGTCCCTCAATCGATGGCTTCCTGGCGAGGCAGGCACTCTAACCCAGGCGTCACTCCTTGCGCGAGGATAAGTCTCCCCGGGGCGGCAATGTCCGCTGCGGACACCCCGCGTTTCGAACACCCACACGGGCCCGCGCCGGAATAGAACAGCAACAGGGGCCGTCACCGGGTCGCTCCGCCCATATCCGCGTCCGCGATCAGGCCCTCGGCCACCAGTAACCGGCGTGTTTCTTCCTTCCTCGCGTCGAGGCGTCCGAGCAAGCCGGTGACCTCCGGGTCGTCCCGGTAACGGATGAACATCGTGTCCCATCGCGTGTTGAACATGGACTGCCCGCCCTGATCGACGGCCAGCTGCAGGCGGTGTTTCATCGCCTCCACGTCGCCGATGGCGGCATCCAGACGCGCCTGATGGTAATTGCTCCACCATGACGCATATGTGTTGCTGCTCAGGGCGGCAGCCTCCAGGGACGCGGCCGCATACAGCTCCCGGGCGGCCGCTTCCTCCCCGGCATCCCGATAGAGTGCCACGAGGTAGCCGGCACTGTTCAGAGAAACAGGACCCCTGACCAACCAGCTCGCGGTATCGGCCGGCCGGCCCAGCTCGGTCTCGAAGTGCGATCTGGCAGCATCCCGGTCGCCGCCCAGTACTGCGAAGGTACCTGCCGCGAGACAGAGCAGGGCATCCTCCGGTTGATGCAGCAGAGCGTCATCCAGCAGGTCCGTCGCTTCCTGCTCGCGCCCGTCCAGATAGAGGATGGCCGCGTCGGTGGTCGTCGCCCATGCAGACAGGGGATTGATCTGCCTCATTGAGACTGCGTAGCGAGCCGCCTGCTGAGCGTCGCCCAAGTCCAGGGACCAGTCGGCCAGTAGCCCGAGAGTAAGGCTATCGAAGACGCCGGCGTCATAGCCTTCGCGAACGACTCGGAAGGCATCGCTGACCCGACCCAGGTTCCAGTACGCGAGAGCCCGCGACCGAATGGTCGTCCGGGAGTCGGGAGCCACTGATTCCAGCTCGGCCAGGTAACGGGACGTACCGTCCACATCGCCGACACTCGCATAACCCAGCGCGAGATTGGCTAACAGGCTGGGGAACAGGGGGTCGATCTCGTACGCTCGGGCGAGGATTGCACTGGCTTCCTCTAAGCGGCGTGCACTTCTGAGTTCGGTGCCCAGCCACATCAGCGTCTGTGCATCGCTGGGGTTGTGCTCGACGGCTTTCTGCAGGACCGGAATGGCTGCTTCATCGCGATCGTTCTCCTGCATGAGGAGCAGCCCTTTGGCAGCCCATGCGTCGCTGAGCTGAGGATCCAGCGACAGTGCCATCTCGACGGCGTCGCGGGCCAGCGGCAGCACTTCATCTGCCTGGCGGTACTCGTAATTAGCCAGCAGCGAGTAGGCGTTGGCCACACCCGCCCACGCGGGAGCGAAACCGGGATCGATGTTGGTAGCGTGGCGGAACTCCCTCAGGGCCAGGTACAGCGTCTCTTCATTACGCACCCTCATCACGTGCTTTCCGCGCAGGTAGGCCGTGTAGGCCTCGGTGTTCTGTGTTCTCGGCGCGGAGGCGAGCACCGCCTTGTCCTCTTCGCCCAGCAGGGTCTGCTTGAGGGCGCCCACGACCTCGGTGGCGATCTCGTCCTGGATGGCGAAGACATCGTCCAGTTGGCGGTCATAGGTGTCCGACCACAGGTGATAGCCGTCGTCCACCTTGACCAGCTGGGCGGTGACCCGGATCTGGTCCTTCTGCTTGCGGACGCTGCCCTCGAGGATCGTCGCCACGCCCAGTTTCTCGCCGATGATCCGCAGGTCGTCGTTCTTGTTCTTGAAGGCGAATGAAGACGTGCGTCCGGCCACCTTGAAGTCCGGGATCTTGGCCAGCAGGTTGAGCAGTTCCTCAGAGATGCCGTCGGTGAAGTATTCCTGGTCCTTGGCCGGGCTCATGTCCGCGAAGGGCAGCACCGCGATGGAGGTCAGCAGCGGCGCCTCGGCGATCTCGATCCGTGATCTTTCCCCGTCCGGTACGCTCGCCAGGAAGAACTTATCCACCAGCAGGTAGGCCACGGCAACGGCGAGCACGCCGATGATCAGGTGATTGAGCTTCTGTCCGGTGTCGGGGGTGATGGACGCATCCGGATCAACTTCCCCGGTGCGTTTGATGCCCTCGGGCGTCAGTTCGAAGGCCCAGGCGAAGATCAGCGCGATGGGCAAGCCGATAGCCAGCAGCACGATCACCAGCGTCACGCCCCATTCCGGGATGCCGAGCCGCGGCATGACGATATCCACGATCTGGATCAGCACCCAGGCAACCACGCCGTAGAGCAGCGCCACCCTGACGACATTGCGGCGCTGCAATTCCCCGAAGAAGGAATTCATGGCCTCAGAACACCCCTTCTGCCGCGAGTTGTTCGCGCGCCTGCCGGTCGGATTCCCTCATCTCGTCGAAGACAGCCGCGATGGCGGGGTCGTCTCTGTACTGCAGGAACATCGGGTCGTGGAGGAAGCTCCCGAATCCGGCCCCTGTCCGCGCCATGTTGCGCAGATGCCGCTCAAGGGCCTCGCGGTCATCCAGCACGGCGGCGGTTCGCGCACCGAGCCAGTCGGGGGCGTCGGTCGGATAGACATGCAGCCGCGGCTCAACTCTTCGGTGGATGGCGGCCAGCAGGGCGTCCGACTCATCGACGTCGCCTCGCACCCGATAGACCCAGGCCAGGTTGTGGCCCCACCAAATCGGGTTCCCGTCGTCGATCTGTGCCGGTTCTTCAAACAGGCTCGGGTATGTTTTCCGCAGGATCGTGAGGGTCTTGTCGTAATCGCCTGCCAGGTAGGCCAGGCTGCCCTCGAGGGACTGCATCAGCGTGTCCTGCGGATACAGCTGCAGCGTCTGTTCCACCAAGGTGCTTGCATCTTCCGTCTTGCCCTGACGGATCAGAGCGACGGCAAGACTCTCAATGGCAGCCGTGCTCGAGGGACTGATCTCCCTGGCCTTGCGGGCATAGCGTTCCGCCGCCTCCAGCTGGCCGAGATCCGCGGCATTGTCCGATAGCGAAA
>Ga0224504_10001047_pt1 | contig 12389 bp, 8 predicted proteins | sample SF_Oct11_sed_USG_3_FD_170160 | JGI IMG/M metagenome (GOLD analysis project Ga0224504, IMG submission 170160) | Sediment microbial communities from San Francisco Bay, California, United States - SF_Oct11_sed_USGS_24 | ecosystem: Environmental > Aquatic > Marine > Sediment | place: USA: California... | reverse complement strand
CTGCTGCTGGAAGCCGAGGGCGTCACCTACGGCTTCGATCTGATCTACGGCCTGCCGGAAGATAACTACGCAGGCTTCAAGGCCAGTATCGACGCGGCGCTGCACTTCTCGCCGAACCATCTGCATATCTTCCCCCTGTCCGTTCTGCCCGGAACCCGGCTTGCCGAACAGACAGAAGCGCTCGGCATCAAAGCCCAATCGGAGCCGCCCTACCAGTTACTTTCATCAAACAACTGGAGCGCCGCCGAACTGGAAAAATGTCACAAGCTAACCTGCGCCATCGATATTTTTTACAATACTGGCCGCGCCGTCGCCTTTTTTCCGGCGATTCAGAACGCACTCAGCATTGAGCCGAGCCAGCTATTCGAAGACTTTTATGCCTGGATGGAGCAACAGCCCGACATCGCCGCCACGGCGATCACCGAAGCGGCGCTATGGCAGGCCGACGACGCCTATCGCCTGATTCAGGGCTACCTTTGCCATCGCCTCAAAGACGCCGGATTGAGCCATCTTTCAAGCATCTTCCTCGATCTGCTCTGCTACCACTTTCACTACGCCGAAACCTTGCTCGGAGAAGAACTACTCCCGCCGCCGCAAAGCGATCTGGAAAAGATCGATTTCTGGGAAACGCCCTGGAAACGCAGCGAACAGCTACGATTAGTGCCCTTTGCCTACGAGATTTTAGACCTACTGGAGATGGAGGGGATGCAGCTAGACGAATTCGCCGACCTCTTCCGCCCGGTCGGCTCAGTAGCACTCTTTATGCGGCGCGATAGTGAAGTCTTCTGCGAATCACTCGGCGAAGACATGCAGCGCCTGCTCAAGGAAAGCAACGGTCAGTTAAGCCCAAAACAAATCTTCGGCGGCAGCCTCTCTAAAGAAACCGGTTGCGAGCTGGTTGAGTTTGCAGCGTTTGAAGGGTTGTTGCAGTTAGCTGACTAGGCGCTCTTCCTAGCTTATCCGCGAAGTCAAAACCGGTGCGTTTGGTTTTGTCGCTGGCGAGCGCACCCACATAATCACTTCTCTATAGACTCAAACCCCGTCCACTCTAAAACAGCCTCGCCAATCGCCTTGCGATAACTCACCCCACCAAACGCCAGCGCCTCGTTGTGATCGGCGCCAGAGACTGACAGTAGCTGCTTTTCAACGGTGGCGCGGTCAAATATCTGCCGCCCCATCTGCGGCGGGGTGATGCGATCTTCGCTGGCGATAATCATTAGCAGCGGCGCTTGCAATTGATCGATATTACCGAGGTTATCGTACTCGGAGCCGATGATCCAACCGAGCAGGCGCACCAACACCGGGTAGTGATGTTTGCCCATGGCGGTAATCGAGCTAAAGGGCGTCTCCATAATCAGACCGGCGGGTGGGCCTGATTGATGCTGCGCCTGTAACGCGCCCTGTAGCGCCACTGCCGCGCCAAGAGAACGCCCAAAGATAACGGTGCGCTGCGCTGGCCAGCCGCGCTTGCTAAGAAAATCGAGCGCTGCGGCGACATCTTGCGCTGTTCCCGCTTCGCTCGGCTTGCCTTCGCTGGTTCCGTAGCCGCGATAGTTGAAGATAAAGCTGTTCACGCCCAGACTATGCAGCAGCTTCAAGGTCTGTAGCCGATGCGAGATATTGCCAGCGTTGCCCATGCAGAACAGCACCACAGGCGCTTGGCGTTCGGTGGGCAGCAGCCAGCCACTTAGGCGCACGCCATCGGCGGCGCTAAAGCTGATCTCTTCATACTCCAGTCCGGCATCGCGCGGCGTGTACTCATGCTCGGCGCTGGGGAAATAGATGAAAGATTGCTCTAGGGCGGCGCGGGCTGGCATGGCGAAGATCAGCGCCGCCAGCAGGTAGAGGACGAGCCGGAAGCGCAGTTGGCGATAGAGCGGAGGCGAAGATTTATCTGACATGGTTTCATACACACCTTTATTTGCGCCAGAAGCTGGGGAAGATCAGCACCAGTACGGTGAACAGCTCCAGCCTGCCGAGCAGCATGCAGAAGGAGAGCGTCAGCTTGCCAAAGGCGGGGACATGGGCGAAGTTATCCACCGGGCCGACCGAGCCAAGCCCAGGGCCGATGTTACTCAACGTGGCGATGACCGAGGCGCCCGCTGAAACCAGGTCCATGCCGGTTGCGGCCATAACGAACGAAGCAACGACAAAGGCGCCGAGATAGATGGCGAAGAAGCCAAGGATCGACTGCATCACCTCTTTATCCACCGGACGCTCGCCCAACTTGACCAGCTTCACCGCGCGCGGATGGATCAGGCGATACACCTGAACCTGAGCGTGCTTAATCAGCAACAGGATACGCGCCACCTTCATGCCGCCGCCGGTAGAGCCAGCGCAGCCGCCGATGAACATGGCGAAGATCAACAGGTACTGGCACAGCACCGGCCACAGCTCGTAGTCGGCGGTGCCAAAGCCGGTAGTGGTCATGATCGACACCACCTGGAAGGCGCTGTAGCGCAGGTTGTCGAAGAAGCTTGCGTAGACGCCCTGCATGTTGAGCAGTACGATCAGGATAGTCCCACCCACGGTTAATCCGAAGTAGAACCGGAACTCCTCATTGCGTAAAAAATCGCCGAGTCGGCCACGTAGCGCCAGATAGTGCAAAGAAAAGTTGACCCCGGCTAAAAACATGAAGAAGGTGATAATCCAGTCGATGCTGGCGCTATCAAAGGCGGCTACAGAAGCGTTGCGGGTGGAGAAACCACCGGTGGCCATGGTGGTGAAAGCGTGGTTCAGGCCATCGAAGAAGCTCATGCCCGCGCTCATCAGCAGCATCACTTCCACTCCTGTGAGGAGCACATAAACGCCCCAGAGCAGCTTGGCGGTATCCTGGATACGCGGCTTTAGTCGGTCGGCAGTCGGCCCCGGCACCTCGGCCTTAAATAGCTGCATGCCGCCAACGCCCAGCATCGGCAGGATCGCCAGCGACAGCACGATAATGCCCATGCCGCCGAGCCACTGAGTTAGCGAGCGCCACAAGAGCAGGCTGGGCGGCATGGCTTCGATGTTGGTGAGAATGGTCGAGCCGGTGGTGGTGAAGCCGCTCATGGTCTCGAAGAAGGCGTCCAAATACGACGGAATCGCCCCGGACAAGACAAACGGCAGTGCGCCAAAGAGCGCGAACACCGTCCAGCCGAAACTGACCACGGCGAAGCCTTCGCGCACCGAAAGCTCTTTTTCGGTACGGAAAAACTTAAAGAGCAGTCCACCGCAAGCAGCGCTGATAGCAGCGGCCAGCATGAACGAACCAGCAGCGCCATCGTGATAGAACCAGGAGAAGGGCAGCGGCGTTAACAGGGCGATGGCCAGAAACAGCAGCAGTGCGCCGAGAATGCGAAGAGTCAGCGTGATGTTCATCTAGTCGAAGAACCTCTCGACCTTGCTGATTGCCTCCGGCAGCGCAAACACCAACACCCGGTCGCCGACCTTGAGCTGGTTCTCGCCATCGGGTATATCGTAGCTCTTGCCGTGGACAATCGCGCCGATAATGGCCCCACGCGGAAAGTTTAAATCCTTGAGCGGAGTATTGATGACCGAGCTATCCGACTTGACTTCGATCTCCAACACCTCGGAGTTACTGCCCTCAATGGTGGCCAGCGAGAGTACGTTGCCGCGTCGGGCGAACTTGAGGATAGCCCCGGCGGCAGACAGTCGCGGCGAGACGCAGGCGTCTACTCCCAGCGATGGGGCCAGATCGAGATACTCCGGGCGATTGACCAGACAGAGGGTGCGGTGGGCGCCCTGTCGTTTACACAGCAGCGCACAGAGGATGTTGGTCTCATCGTTCTCGGTGGCGGCGATGAAAACGTCAGCGTTTTCAACACCTTCGTCGAGCAGCACCCGGATATCGGCGCCATCGGCGTGGATGACCATCGTCTTCTTCAGCTTGGCCGAAAGTTCTTCGCAGCGCTGCTGGTCGCGTTCAATCAGACGTACGCTGACGTTTTTCTCCTCCAGCGCACGCGCCACCCGCTGACCGATGCGTCCACCGCCGAGGATGAAGGCGCGCTTGGTTCCTTTGTGCTGCTCCTCTTCAATTTGCAGCATGTACTGAATCGATGGCAACTCCTCCTTGTGAGCGAAGAGGAAGATGCTGTCGCCCACCTGAATGGTGTCGTCGCCGCGTGGGATGATGGTATGACCGCCGCGCGAAATCGCCACCACCACAAAGCGGTACATGCCGCGAATTTCGCCCAGCTCTTTTAGCGTTAAATCGCAGAGCGGGCTCTCTTTGGTGATGCGGTAGCCGAGGAACTGCATCTGGCCCTCAACAAATTCGGCCACATCGAAGGCGCCGACCCGTCCGGCCAGATTGGCCAGTTCGTCAGCCACGGCGTCATCGGGATTAATCATCAGATCGATGCCGAGTTTGTCTTTGGAGAGCACCGCGCCGCGACTTAAGTAATCGATGCTCTTGACCCGCGCAATCCGCTTGCCGACGCCGTACTCGCGCGCCAGTAGACAGGCCAGAATATTCACCTCATCCAGATCAGTGACCGCCATCACAATATCGGCTTCCTTGATTCCGGCCTGCTCCATGGTCTCGGCGCTGGCGCCATTACCGAGCACACCCATCACGTTGAGACGGTCCTGGGCCTCATTGATCTGCTCCTGATCGCGGTCGATCAGAGTCACATCGTGCCCTTCCAGAGAGAGCCGTTCACAGAGGAAGAAGCCAACCTGCCCGGCGCCAACAATCAATATATTCATAGCGAAAGCTTTTCCTTGAAATCAGCGGCGAGGGCTTGTCCCAAAACCGCATCTTGCGTAAGATAGCGCCATCTTAAAAGAGGTGACTTATGCATTCCTGGCTCGACATCCCTGAAGAACAGATACGGCACGAGCGCGAAAAGGCCCGCGAGCTGCGGCGTTCGCGCTGGTGGCAAAATCGCATCGCCAGCGGAATTTGCCACTACTGCGAGCAGCAATTCAAGCCGGCAGCGCTGACCCTCGATCATGTCCTGCCGCTGGTGCGCGGTGGTCGCAGCACTAAAGGCAATTGCGTACCCGCCTGTAAAGAGTGCAACAGCCGTAAAAAAGATATGCTGCCCACCGAGTGGGACGAATATCTGGAGAAGCTGTCGCGCTAAAGCTCCTCTTCCGGCTCCGGTGAATCGACATCGATGGCGTTGGCCTCATCGTCATCGAGATCCTCAAAATCCTCGTCTAAAAACCGCTCCAGAAATAGCTGATTGCGCCGCAGCCGTCGTTGGATCTTGGCCTCCAACTCAGCCAGCTCCGGGAAACGCTTGTCGGCCAAGCTCGGTTCCGGCTGCGCCTCGACCTGTTCTGTCTGCTCGGTCTGTTCAAGCTGAGGCGACGTTTCGGTCGCTTCTTCCGGCTGCGGTTGTTTCTCGTTAGTCTCGCTCATCTATTTTCCTGTTCGCGCAAGGCGACTCAAGCGCCCTTGCGGTAAAGCTCAACGTATTGCTCGGCGGCCTTTTGCCACGACATATCCTGGGCCATGCCGCGCTGCTGCAATTTTCGCCACTTCTCAGGCTCCGCATAGCAGTTCAGCACCCGCTTAAGCCCTGCGAGCATATCGTCATGGCGATAGCGTTTAAAGAGAAAGCCGTTGGACAAATCTGGAGCCTGCTCCAGCGCATCCTCCGGGTCGTAAATGGTGTCGGCCAAGCCGCCGGTGGCGTGCGCCAGCGGCACGGCGCCGTAACGCAGCGCAATCAGTTGCCCCAGTCCGCACGGCTCGTAGCGACTCGGCATCAGAAACAGGTCGCTGCCAGCGTAGATGCGCCTTGAGAGCGCGTCGTCAAACTCCGGCAGCACCTTGGCCTGACCGGGATAAAAAGCGGCGGCTTCGGTCAAACAGCGCTCGTAATCGGGATTGCCGCTGCCGAGTATGACCAATTGCAGCTTCTGCGCCATGATGTGGTCCCAACTCTCCAGCACCAACTCAATGCCCTTTTGCGAATCGAGCCGCGTCACCATCGCCACAATCGGCGTTTGCGCTTGCTCCTTCAGCCCCAGCTCCCGTTGTAGCGCCTGCTTGCAGAGCGCTTTGCCAGAGATATCCTTGGCGCTATAGCAGTGCGCCAGCGCGGTATCGTGCTGTGGGTTCCAGAGCTGCCCGTCCAAACCATTGAGGATGCCGTGGAGCTGCTCGCCACGCGCGCGCAGTAGGCCGTCCATGCCCATGCCCTGCTGCGGGGTTTTGATCTCTTCGCAGTAGCTCGGCGAAACCGTATTAACCAGATCGGCAAAGCGGATGCCGGCTTTGAGCAGCGAGAGTCGCCCGTGGTATTCCAGGCCGTCAATGCCGAGCAACTCTTGCTCCAGATCGAGTTGCCGGTACTGCTCCAGCGGGAAGATGCCCTGATAGCCGAGGTTATGGATGCTGAACAGGGTGCGGGTGTCAGCGAAGAAAGGGTCGCGCCAGAGTTTATGTTTGAGATAAACCGGGACCAGCCCGGTCTGCCAATCGTGACAGTGGATCACATCGGGAGCAAAATCGAGCAGACGCGTCAGCTCCAGCGCCGCTCGACTTAAGAGCGCAAAGCGTTCGGCATTGTCCGGGTAGTCTTCACCGGCCTCGCCGTACAGTTCTGGACGATCATAGAATTGTGGCGCATCAAGAAAGTAAGTCGCAACCTCGCCTGACACTCCAGCACGATAGCCACACTGGTAGACTCTGCCACCCAGAGGCACCGCGAGTTTGCGCCGACTCAGAGCAAGCTTGCCGACCTGCTGCGGCACGCTGCGGTACCACGGCATAATCAGCCGCACCTCGTGGCCGAGTTTGGCTAGCGCCTGCGGCAAGGAGCCGACCACATCGGCCAGCCCGCCGGTTTTGGCAAAGGGCGCGATCTCGGAGGCGACCATCAAGATTTTTAAGGGTTCATCAGACATAGTCAGATGGGCGGCATCTTAGCGCAAAAGGAACAATTTATCCAGTCGGTAGCCCACAGCGGCAGCGCGGGCCAGACGGTCACGCGCCGTTTCGCTCAGTTTTGCTGCGGTTACGGCCTGCTGCGCGGGGTCGGCAGTGGCCAGCAGAGATTCAATCCCGGCTTGCATCGCCAGTGCTCCGATCAGGCTGGTCATGCGCTCTTTCGAGAAGTAGCGCGCCTGCTGATGCTGGTTGACGCCGAGCAGCGGATGCAAGCTTTCATCGTCACAGAGGCTTTTGAACGCCTGCTGCTCCAGCGCCGGGTGCGGCGTCATCTTAGCCGTTTTCGCCAGTAGCAGCGTGAAGGCCGCAATCTCGCCAGCAGACTCGTCCACATCCTGTTGCTGGGCCTGCTCTCGCCAGGCGTAATCGAGGCCAAATTGCTCCAGCAGCGCCGTGCTCTCTAAGCCCACCGCTTTGCCGAGCGCCCTTAGCAGCAGCCAGCCAAGGATAGCTGCGGCAATGCCGGGTTGGTTGCTGTTGCCGCCCCAAAGCTGGCGTAGCGTCTGACTCGGTTGATCCGGTTGACCCAGCTGAGCTTGGGCGTCGAGCATTTGCAGCCACTGCGGCGCGGCCTGAAACAGTGCCGGCAGATTGATGGAGGGAAGCACCGGGGCGCCAGTGTTGTCCGAGTCAGCAGTGTTGTCCGAGTCAGCAGTGTTGTCCGGGTCAGCAGTATCATCGCGCTGCTGGCGTAGCTGTTCGGCCAGCAGGTGCAGCTCGCCAAAGAGATCGTTCTGGAGTCGCCGCATCGGTTTGGTTAGCGGTTGAGCGACCAGGCCACCGGCCAGCACCTGCAACCGCGCTGAGTTGAGTAGTTTGACAAAGTCCCGCCACTGCGGCGCGTAGCGCAGCCGCTGCATCTCTCGGTCCATATTCTCAACCGCCTTTCCATTGAGCTGCTGATAGAGCTTAAGCCAACGCCCGTCGTTATCATGCAGCAGAGTAAAGTTGTGCAGCACCAAATGTTGATAGCCTGCAAGTTGCAGCTCCAGCCCCTGCTGTAGCTGTGTCAGCGGCAGCAGATATTCCAGGCCGTCGCTCAAGTTGCCAAAGCGACAAAAGCCGTTCGCCTGCGCCGCCTCAAATCCAAGCTCTTGCCACAGCGGCGGCATCGTGCGCGGCTGGCCTTCGCAATCGGGTTGCGCCTTCGGCATAGCCCGGTGCAAACGACCTTGTGTGGCGTGTGCGCTGTTGTTAAAGATCACCAGATGCCGTTGTTGCGGCGGCCCGTTGCTATAGGCGTAAACGTTGGCGTTAACGTCGCCCGCTGTGTCGAATTCATACAGCGAAAAGTTTTCGACCCCGGCAAAGAGCCACCGCCGTTGCAGCAGCGGAAAAATCTGCTGTTGGTGGTGCTCGACAAAGCCCTGGTCTGGTGGCTCGTCCCAATAGGCGCGGCGGTACTCCATGCCGTACTTCTCACGATAACCTTCGATCTGACCGTGGCCGAACATCGGCAGTCCGGGCAGGGTCGCCAGCAGCGTCGCCACCCCAAAATATTTGTCGCCCTTGCCGAACTGCTCCACCGCAGTGGCCTCATCCGGGTTGTTCATAAAGTTGACGTAGCGCTTTAAAATCTCCGGGTTGTAGGCCAGAATATCTTTGAGAATGCGCTGGTACTTGGCGTTCTCCTCGCGCTTGAGCATGTTCATAAAAGCGCTGTTGTACACCCGGTGCATCCCGAGGTTGCGCACGAAGTAGCTCTCCATCAACCAGAAGGCTTCAGCAATCAGCAAAGTATCAGGCGCTTCGCGATTGATCCGGTCTACCAGCTCGCGCCAGAACTCTACCGGAAAGGCCGCATTGAAATCGTCATCGGAGAGCCAGAACTCGGAGCGCGATGGCACTCCGGCGCTGCCGCCCGGTGGCGGGAACCACAGTCGCCGAAAGTGTTTACGCGCCAGAGTCATGGCGGCGTCGAAGCGAATCAGGCTAAAGCGTTTGGCCACATCGACAATTAAATCGCTCATGGCCTGACGCACTTGCGGCAGCAGAAAGTTGAGCTGGGCGGTATCGTTCCACGGCATATGGGTGCCGTCGTTGCCGTGGTAGATGTAGCGGCGGCGACCGCTTGTGTGGTCGATATGCTCACAGACCACAGCCGCGTCGCTGTGGTCCCAATAGCCGTCTTCAATGCGTACGCTAACGCCATCGGCGCAGCACAGGTCAGGGCCGCTGAAACGGTAGTTAGGCCAGGGCGGCTGTTCGCTCTGCACAAACCAGTCGGGGTGCTGGCGCAGCCACTCCGAATCGATACCGGTATGGTTTGGCACCACGTCGCAAGCCAGTCGCAGGCCAACCTTGCGGCAATTCTCCTCCAGCACCGCAAACGCCGCTTCGCCGCCGAGATCAGCGGAAACCCGGTAGGCATAGAGGGCGTAGGCCGAGGCTTCCGCTTCCGGGTTGCCGCGCAACTGTTTAATCTGTTTCGAGGCTTGTGAGCGTTCCCAGATGCCGATCAGCCACAGCGCGTTAAAGCCCCACTCGGCGAGGCAGGCCAGTTCCGCTTGCGGAATCTGGTCGAGGCGGGTGATCTCTTGCTGATAGCGTTGACTCAACTGATCAAGCCAGACGTAGATCGATTTGGCCAACAGTACCGATCCCGACATCCAGTCGATGTCGGCGCTAAAGGCGGCGGGCAGGTCGCTGCCGTCATCACGGCCGAATAGCGGCTGCACGGTTGGCCCTGGCCCACCTGCTCGCGGCTGCTGCTCTTCTGTAAACAACGCAACAGCGGTGCGCAGCTCCAGCAGCATCTCTTGCGGCAGCCACAAGGCCCACTGTTGGCGGATAAAGGCGACCTGCTGCATCAGGCTGGCGCCCGCGCGGCGCGGCTGGCGCAGTAGTTCGGGTAGCGGCAGCGACCAGGGCGTAGCCGCTGCGGTTGGTTGCATCAGGCTGGTCAGTTGGCGCAAATTCTGAGAGTACTGCGGCTGACTGACGAAGGCGGGATCGTCAAACAGATCACGAAAAGGCCCCAGCGCTGGATTATCCAGCAGCGCATCGAGCAGAAACAGCTCGGCCACCAGTTGTGTGCTGACCTTGCGGCGGGTTGTGGCCTGCGGTTGTTTGAGCGCTATGGACAGCGCAGGCTGCGGGTAGCACTCAAGAAAGTGCTGCAACAGCGTATCCAGTTCGGGCGCAGCATCGGTTTTGCCGTCCAGCGTTACCGCGTCGGCTTCGGCTTCAAAGCCGTGCGCCTCCAGATAGCTCTGGGCCATAACCGCAGTGGCGATACTTAGCAGGCCAAACAGGTAGAACTCACTGCCAGAAACCTTGCGCCAGTGGGCGAAACGCCGCGCCGCCGCTAAATCGAAGGGCGTACTCGCCAGTTCGGCCAGCCCGTCTCGTTCCAGCAGCAGGTGACTGTGGCGATTAAGCAGCAGGTTACGCGTGTTGGCGGCGGCCATGGCGGCGACAACTCCGGGGCTTGAAGGGGAGAATTGATGTCAGGGCTGGTTGACGCATCAAAAGCTCAGCGTCGGGTCGGTTTCGCGCAAGAAGCGAGCCGCATCTTCTGGCGGCAACGGATTGATAAAGAAGCCGCTGCCCCACTCGAATCCAGCGATCTGATTAAGTCGTGGCGCCAGCTCGATATGCCAGTGGTAATCCTGACTCAGCGTACCCCACTGATCAGGCCGCTCCGGGTTGTGATGAATTGGCGGCGCCGTGTGCAAAATAAAATTATACGGCGGATCGCGCAGCAAGCCGGAGAGTCGTCGCAATGTGCTTTGCAAAATCGCCGCGCAAGCTTGAAGCTCCTGATCGTTTTGCAGGGCGAAATCGTGACAGTGCTGTAACGGGAACAGCCGCAGCTCAAAGGGCAGACAGGAAGCGTAAGGAGCAATCACCAGAAAGCGCCCATCGTTAAGCACCACCCGCCGACCATCGGCCATCTCCTGCGCAATCAGATCACACGCCAAACAACGGCCCTTAAGCATGAAGTGCTCGCGGCAGGCGTTGAGTTCACTACGCAGCACCGGCGGCGTAATCGGCAGCGCCATTAGTTGCGAGTGACTGTGCGGCAAGGGCGCACCTGCCTCCACGCCATGATTCTTGAAGATTTGCAGATAGCGAAAACGCTTGTCGCGGCGCAGATCGAGCAGTCTGGCGCGGTAGGCGCCCAGCACCGCGCTCAACTCGGCAACGCTTAAGCTGGCCATGTCGCGGTCGTGGTCGGGGGTTTCGATGATAACTTCGTGGGCGCCGATGCCCTGCATACTGTGCAACAGTCCATCGCGCTGCGGGTTGAGTTCGCCCTCGATACGCAAGATCGGAAACTTGTTGGGCACCACTCGCACCTGCCAGTCTGAGGCATTGGCGGCAGAATTAGGTGGACGCACCGCAAACACCTCGGGCGGCGTTTTCGCTTCCTGGCCCGGACAGAAGGGGCAGAGCGTCATTGAAACCTGTTGGCGTTCAACGATGAATTCGCGCGGCTGCCGGGGGCGAAAGTTTTCGCTGATGACCCATGAGCCTTTGAGCGGGTCGCGACGGAATTGAGACAAGTTTTTCTCCCTGACGATATTTTTGAGTCACATCAGCATGCATAAGTCACAACAGTATGCTTAAGCCGCAACAGGCTAGTCGTTATCGTTTAACTCGTCAAGCCAGTCAGAGACTTTGGCGTTGTATTGGTCGCGTAGCGCATCGGCGTCGCTGGCTTCGGTGGCTTCGACAAAGATATGCGCTATCGGACGATGTTGATCGGGCAGCACCTGAACCCAGCCGCGCTCGGTGTCGATGCGCACGCCGTCGGTGAAGGAGGCCTGCTGATCGACTGCGGCCTCGCTCATGCGCCGCATCAGTCCGCCCTTGCACTCCCAGGGGCAAGGCAGTTGCAGATGGTGATAGGTATGCTGCGGTAGCTGGGCATAGGCTTGGTCCAGCGTCAGACCGGTCTGGACGCACAGCTCCATGATTCTGGCGACGCTGAAAAGCCCATCGAAGTGGGATTGAAACGCCGGAAAGCCGAAGCGATCGGCCATGGAGCCGACAAATCGAACTTGACGAGAGCGTGCGGCTTCGACCAGTGAGTGACCATCGGAACGCACCCGCTGCACGGTTAAGCCGCCAGCACGGGCCAGCTCGTCTACCGCCTGTGGCGCTGATACCGGCACCACCAGACTGCCTTCATCTTCGGCGGCGCAGACCAGCGCGGCCACAACGCTTAAGGCTTCGCGGCTGTCGAAGATGCGGCCACTACCGCTGACGATACGCAGCTTTTCGCCGGAGGGACCAATCCAGAAACCGGCGTCGGCTTCTAAGGTATCGACGATGCGGCTTAAGCGCTCCAGATCAAGTTGCTGGCTGGCGGCGGTGCTGTCTTTGCCCTTTTCGTGAACATGGGAGTTAAGTTCGGTGACTTCAAAACCGAGGTCGGCCAGCATGTCTGGCAGTAGATCGGCGGCCGGGGAGTGGTTTAGATCGAGCACCACTTTGGGCGCGGCTTTCTGTAGCAGTTTGCGGTCTAACCCGC
>Ga0224504_10001046_pt1 | contig 12393 bp, 9 predicted proteins | sample SF_Oct11_sed_USG_3_FD_170160 | JGI IMG/M metagenome (GOLD analysis project Ga0224504, IMG submission 170160) | Sediment microbial communities from San Francisco Bay, California, United States - SF_Oct11_sed_USGS_24 | ecosystem: Environmental > Aquatic > Marine > Sediment | place: USA: California... | reverse complement strand
ACCTGTCTCGTGCAAACCGTAACTTCGTGATGCCCTGGCAGATGCGCATCGCGGACACGAACCCCGCAGGCGAGTACCATTGGCTGAACCAGTACTTCCCGCAGGGCTTCCGTGAGGTGCCCGACCGGCACAAGAAGGACCAGAAGCTGCGGCTGCTCTCCCGTCACCAGGACAATCCTACTTACTGGGACCACGATAAGGGCCAGTGGACCAAGCGCGGTGACGCATACGTCAACGGCATCCTGGCTAACCTGCCGCATGGAGCGCGCCGAGCCAACCTCTATGAGGGCCGCTGGGCTAGTGAGGAGGGCGTCATCTTCGAGGAGTGGGACCCTAGTATCCACATCATCGACAAAGAGGACGCTCCTGAGTTCAAGTGGTGCTTTGCCTCGTATGACAAGGGCCTGCGGCACCCAGGCTGTCTGCAAATCTGGGGCGTCAACGACGACCGCATGTATCGCATCGCGGAAATCTACCGCACCGGGCAGACGCAGGACTGGTGGGCAGAGCACGTGGTCAAGTACCACGAGAAGTACAACCTTCAGGCGTTGGTCTGCGACCCTAGCGAGCCTGAGTACATCAAGGTCTTCAACGACCGTCTGGGGCATGCACGGGGGCGGAACGGCAACCGTATCGCCCGGAAGGCGCGAAACGCCATCCGCACCGGTATCGACATGGTGCGGTGGGGTTTAAGCAAGACCGATAATGGCCCCCGTATCTTCATTCTGCGCGATAGCCTTGTGGGCCGCGACAGAGATCGCGTTGAGAAGAAAAAGCCGTACTGTCTTGAGGACGAGATGGCCAGCTACATATGGACGCGGAGCCGTGACGGCAAGCCGGTCAAGGAGCGACCTGATCCGACGTGTAGCGATCACGCCATCGACAGCCTGCGGTACGCTGCTATGTTCATGTGGAACCGGGACATGTCGACAGAGGACAACGATTGGGAGTATCCCGATAACAGCTTTGGAAAGCTGCTGAACCACAGAGACGTCAAAGGAGCGCCACATGTCGTTTGACCACGCAGAGCACGCTATGGAGGAGGTCAAGGCCGCCATTGACTTCCGCAAGCGTCATATCAAGGTGCTGGACGATCAGGTGCAGCGGTTCCGTGGGCCTTTCTACAAGAAGGACACGTACACGATCGGGGAGGACTACGCGCCAGAGAACACGTACTACGAGTACGTGTCGCTGATGATCCCAAAGCTGATCTTCGACAACCCGCGGGTCAACATCTCGAGCCGTAAGCCTGGACCGGCTACTGACGTCGCCACGGCGCTGCGCTATGGCTTGAACCGTTGGGTGCGCGACTGCGTCCTGCGTAAGCGTCTCGTTGAGCTAGCAACAGATATGCTGTTCGGTTTCGGCGTCGCCGTGGTGCGAGAGGACGCTGCGAACACGTCTGGTGGCGCGGTCAACCTGCCTGAGGCTGACGTGCAGAAGCCCAGCAAGATCATGTGGCCCGTCGTGGAGCGGGTCAGCCCCAAGCAGTTCATCATCGACCCTGGGTGCACCCGCGCGAGCGACGCGATGTATATGGGGCACGAGTACCGGCGCAAGCGCAAAGACCTGATGCGCATGGCTGAGACTGAGCCCGGCTGGGACAAAGAAGCAATCCGCGAGGCCGCGGCAGCCGACTCGCGCAAGGACAAGGGTGACCAGCGCATGTACCCGGACAGGGACGAAATCGTCCTGTACGAGGTGTGGGTGCCAGACTATGAGCTAGATGAGTCGCCCGGCTCTGACGAAGGTTTCCACGGCACGATCGTAACGCTGGCGGCATGCACCGCGCCCGGTGGCAACGAGCCGCTCGGCAAGTACGTGCGCAAGCCGAGGCCGTTCTACGGTCCGCGCACTGGCCCGTACTCGATGTTCGGCGTCTACAAGGTGCCCGAGAGCCCCATCCCGCTGAGCCCGCTGCTCGCTGTAGAGGCGCAAATTGGCGACCTAAACCAGCATGTGCGGTCTGCGTCGAACAGCATGCTTAAGCACAAGCGCATCGTGGGCGTCAACGACCCGCGAACCGCGCAGCTAGTGAAGGATACTGGGCACGATTACGTAGCGGTGGTCCCGTTCGAGGATGGCCGCGCCATGGTGCAGGAGTTTGAGCTTGGCGGACAAACCGAACAGCAGGCCCGATGGATCGCGACCTGCAGAGAAAGGGCCGATCGAGCGCTCGGCATGGACGAAGCGCTGCGTGGAGCGGTATCTGGAGCAGGTACGGCTACGGAACACACCATCGCATCTGAGGCCGCCAACACACGGATCGCGTATATCAAGCAAGCGTTCACGGACTCAGTGACGGCGCTGCTTGAGAAGGTCGCGTTTTACATGTACCACGACGACAGGATCGTTTTTCCGCTTGGTGATGAAGCAGCACGACAGTTGGCCCTCCCCCCGGACGTCGTTCCGTACTTTGAAGGTGGGGGTCACGACCCCAAAGCCGGCTACAACTTCGAAGACCTGGAGTTGGAAATTGAGCCCTACAGCATGGAGCGTGCGAGCGAGGGAATGGTGCAGAAGCGTGCAATGGAAATGCACTCTCTCGTACTGAACACGCTGCCAGCGATGGCTCAGTACCCCGACTACCCGTGGCTCGACCACTTCCAGAAGATCGGCAACGCGATGAACAGCCCGGACCTGCCCGAGCTTGTGCGTCCAGAGCTGCTGCAAAGGCTGGCAGCGGACCTGCAACGCATGCAGCAGGCCGACGCCAAGCCGCAGCCCCAGAGCAGCATCCCAATGATGAGTGTTCAGGCTGGTCAACCCGGGCGACCTGTGCAAACGCAGAAGCCCAGCAAAGACCTGCCGAACGCTGGTCAGCAGATGAGCCGCATGCTGGGCGCCATGCAGCAGCAGGCGCCGACCGGTCCCCCGCAAGGAGGTACGAGTGGCGCGTAGGAAGAGTAAGATGCCGTCGCGCAAGAAGTCGGCGGGAAACTTCCGCTCAACGGCGGCCGGTGCTGGCATGACAGCCGCAGGCGTCAAGAAGTACCGCGCTGCTAATCCGGGCAGTAAGCTGAGCACGGCTGTCACCGAGAAGAATCCTGGCCCGAAGCGGGCGAAACGGCGTGCAAACTTCTGCTCACGCAGTCGCAGCTGGAAAGGCGAGCGTGGGAAAGCCGCTCGCAGGCGCTGGAGGTGCTGATGGCTAACTCCGAATACCGCAAATACCACGCTAGCACCAAGATGAAGAAGGAGCGCGCGCAGCGGAACCGCAACAGGCGGGTCATGGAGCGCGCTGGCCGCGTCAAAAAGGGTGATGGGAAGGAAGTCGACCACAAAAGGCCCATGTCCAAGGGCGGTGGCAACGGCAGAGGCAACCTGCGGGTGGTTTCCCGCAGCGTCAACCGCAAGAAACACAACAAGACAGGCAAATGACCAAGTCGAACCCGCGCATCATTGTGCGCAAAGATGACGCTTTCGTGTCGCGGCAGATGCCGAAGAACTGGAAGCACCACAAAGGCCAATTTGATAAGAATGGCCGTCCGATTTTCCGCAACATGGCCGAAGCGCACGAGGCTGCGCGCCGTGCACGCGGTGAAGAGGGCACCCAAGTCCACTACGACGAACTCTGAACCATAACTGAGGCAATATGAGCGAAGAAGAGAAGCCCGTTGACGCAACCTCCGAAGCCGCGCAGCCCCAAGAGGCCGCCGAAGCGCCGGAAGCGGTGGAGGAGACGCCTGATCAAGCTCAGGACAGAGTCCTGATGGAGCTTGACGGGGAACCTGATCCAGACGATCTTGTAGAGGCAGACGGCGCCCCGGAAGAGACTTCGGTGCTGGGGGGGGAACCCAGGGATGAAGAGGAGAGCGGGGCGCCGTCGCTCTCTGAAGAACGCGAACAGTCGTATGCCGTCCTTAAGCGCGATGGATGGACGACTGAAGACCTAGAAGCACTGTCTGACGAGCGCCTTGCTGCCATTGCGGAGCACAGGCGCAAAGTGCAGGCAGACGTAGACCGCAAGCTGCGAGAGCGGCAAGCGCCCGAGACTGACCGAGAGACCGACAAGGACTCCGGGGAAAGCCAAGCAGAGCCCAACCCGGACCAACCCAGCGTCGCCAACCTCCGCGAGCAGGCAAAAGCGTTTGCAGACTATCTCGGGCTCGACGAGTCAGGTAAGGACCTGCTGGTCGAGTTTCAGCAAGCGGCAGTGCAGCCGATGCAGCAGTTGATTGAGCAACAGCAATCAGCGCTTCAGGCTGTGCAGCAACAGCTCCTGTTTACGGAGCTGGAGCGTGCCCGAGTAGCGCTAGAGGACCAATATCCCCAGGCCAGGGATACCGAAAGCGAACGCTGGGGCAATGTGCTGGACCGTATGGGCAAGATGTGGAGCGAAGGCTCCGAGGCCAGTACGCGACAGCTGATGGAAGAGGCAATCCTGTTGGAGTTCCGCGGTGAGCTAGCAAGCGAGTCGCGGCAACACAAAGACAGGGTCGCTCACCTCCGTCAAAACGGGATGCCGTCTGTCAAGGCGCGTCCCGAGGCGACTCCGACTTACAGCACGCCGGAGGAGCGACAAGACGCTGTGCTGAGAATTCTAGAAAGCAACGACCCGGACAAGTACGCCCGGGCACGTGCTATTGGCAAACCTAACCTGTAGGAGAACCTGAAATGGGCTCTGCACTTTCGACGTTCAACGACTTCATGAACAACACCGGCCCGGCGTTCCTTACGTCCGCGTCCGACATCGTGAACGAAGCCGTCAAGAACAACTATATGCTTCGCCGCTTCATGCGCGGCAAAGGGCCGACTGAAACCATTCAGGGCGGCTCGACCATCAAAGACACCATCCTCTTTGACGAGCAGAACACGTTCCAGTTCTACCAGCCGAACGAAACCTTCAGCTGGCAGAACCCTCAGATCCTTGAGCAGTGGGAGATCAACTGGCGCTTCGCCGTTGACCACATGAGCTGGACGGATCACGAGATCGAACTGAACGTGGGTGGCCTCGGCCGCAACGCTCGCCACCAGACCTACAAGGAGATCAAGCGCAGCAAAGAGCAGCGCCTCTGGACTTCTTGGTTCAACGGTATGGAGGACCACCTGTTCGCGGCTCCGTCTAACGCTGAGATGGAAGCCCAGGCCGGTACTCAGCCTTACAGCCTGCCGTGCTTCATCAGCGAGACGGCGCCCAGCGCTACCAAGACTGGCATCTTCGATGGCGGTACTACTGGCGCCGAATGGGCGACCCTGCAAGGCCTGCAAGACACCAAGTGGGACAACCAGCGTTCGACCTACGTGCCTCCTGCGGCAAGCCAGACCTACGCCAACGTTGGCGAGGTGCTGTTCTCGGCGTTTGATGAGATGTACCAAGACGTGCAGTTCATCCCGCCGCCCAGCCATCAGGAGTACTTCGAGAACCCGAGCCTCAACGCGATGATGATCGCGACCTCGAAGGGCGGGTACCAGATGTTCCAGGGCTGTCTGCGGGCGTCGCAAGACACGTTCGTCACCGCCTCGCGTCAGGACCCCTCGTACATGAAGCCTCAGTACGCTGGTATCGACATCGAGTGGAACAGCAGCCTTGATGACCTTGCGGTGTACAAGGCAAACGGGTCCGCTAGCTACAACCAGACAGAGAAAACCGCGGACATTGAAGGGCCGCGTTATTACTTCATCAACGCTAACTACCTGAAGTTCGTCTTCCACACGACGCGCTACATGTACAGCCACCCCACGATGAAGCACCCGAACCAGCCGTTCACCACGGTTATGCCCGTGGACTGCTGGTACAACATGATCTGCCGGTCTCGTCACCGCCAGGGCATCGTCTCTCCGAAAACCAACGACGTCGCTATCGGCGGCTACTGATCCTCAGGAGGATATTGAGATGGCTATTGTTCCCATTGGCCAGCCCGGCGCTGGCCTGACGATTCGGACTGAGTCCGTGCGGCTGATCGCGCACGCGGCCCTGAGTAAGGGCAACGTCGTTACGGTCGACCTCACGAGCTTCAATGGCGACGTCTTCAACAAGACGGCGGCGATTGCTGGTGCAGCTGCTAAAGCCCCGGCTAACTCGCTGGAGGCAGGCATTCAGGTCGTTGCGCTTGATAATGTTGCCGATGGTGCTGAGGGCATGTTCGCGGTGAAGGGCGTTGTCGACGTCATTGCGGGCTCCGCTGTTACGGTTGGCCAAGGCGTCCAGGGCGCGACCGACCTCAAGGTCGACGCTGTTGGAGCTACGGGCAAGGTGTGCGGATTCGCTTTGACGACGGGTGCGCTCGACGGCCTCATGACCGTTTACTGGGACGGACTCAACGGCTTCGGCGCTGACCACGCCTGATGTAACTAGGGGGCGGGCCAACGGGCTCGCCCCCGCTACCTAAAATACAACGATGCAGAATGTTACTAACGACGATGGCGTGTTCGAGTTTGGGCGCTGCATCGTTATGGTGTCGATCACTGGTCTGTCGACCTACACGCCGAAAGCTACTGAGCTGGTTAAGCTGGTGATTGCCGATGGCGGCATTACAAGCGCCGCTACGCCATGGGGCTCAGGTAACAGCGCCCTGCCGAAGCCCGAAAATCACTATGGCGTAGTCATGCGCGAGCCTAAGTACGAAGGCCAGCAAGTGCCTGTGTGCATCCGTGGGCGAGTGCGCGTGACAGCGACAGAGGCCGTGACCGCGGGATTCAAAATCAAAGTCAACTACGGTACGAACAGTCAAAACGGCATCGAGCACTTTGGCATTGACCCGCTAGCCGATGGATCGTTTCTCTGGAAAGGGCTTGGTTACGCGCTGGAAGATATTGCAGAGGATGACTCTGGCTGGGTCCTCTTCAATGGCATTGACGGCGCAGTGGCCGAGTTGTCTCTCTGATGGCACTCACCGCTAAGGAAGCGCTGGATCACGTCCGGCACGCGCTAAGCGCAGACAAGATGCCGTCCCTTGGCGGGCTGCGCATCCTGAACGACGCTGGCGAGTACCTTGTGAACATGCACCCTTGGCGGTGGCTGGAAGGGGAGCAGGTAAGCCTCAGCCTGCTCCCCGACCAGCCTTTCGTGTGGCTGCCAGAAAACGTGCACAGCATCAACGGGCTGGTAGCGTCAGACACGATCAACGCGAACGTGACGTTTACCACGTCTAGCGAGCTAGCCCGCAGGCGCGCCTCGACAATAAACACGTCGTTTCACTACTGGGCAGCGCTCGTGTACGCGAAGCGAGGCACTAAAAAGCGGTACAACTTTGAGTTCACGCAAGGCTACACAGGCCCGCACCCGATGACCATTAGCGACTCAAGTCGCGTGGTCGAATTCCGGTTCGACTCCGGCACCTCGACGGACACCGTCAGGTACAACTGCGGCTTTGCAGGTGACGAGGCGAAAACAGCCCAGCGGCTCGTTAAGGCCATTAACGACGCTGGCATGGGATGCTACGCAGAGTACGACACTGACCTTGGGCTCGGAGGGTTTTGGGTCGAGTCGAGGTTCGAAGGCCTGGACGACAGCGATCATTTCTCTATCGACTATGCTGGTATTCCAAACCTTGGCCCCGTCGAAGTGACGAACGCTACGCACAAGGGGGCATATCGTCCGCGCCTAGACCTGTGGCCGACCCCGGCGTCGTACGAAAAGAACGCCTTCACAGCGTACTACCGACGTGGCTGGGACCCGGTGCGCAGCGATGACGACGGCATTACCGTGCCTAGCTTTGTGGAGCCGCTGTACATCAACATCGTGCGCAACGTGGCCCTTGGATACGAGCGTGACGCAGAGGGTGACGTAGCGGCGCGTCTTATGCAGGTGCGTAACAGCACGCTGTTTAACGACACGCGACGTCGTGACAGCATGACCCAGTCGGACTTTGGGCCGCTGCAAAACGGCGCTGCGATGTACGACTACGGGCTGAACGATCAGATGTGGAACTTTGATCAGACGGGTGGGCCTCTCTGATGGCAATACGCGACGGGCGACGCCAGCAGAACGTAGACCTCAAGTATCCCTACGAGGGCTTGAGCGAGACGTTTGCGTTTAGCGATCAGCCTGTTGGTACCACCAGGGACGAGCGCAACATGCGCAGCTTCGACCCCACCACGGGTCGTATGCGCGGTACGCAGCGCTCTGGCATCGAGCTAATGACCGGAGACGCTCCGGCCAACGGGTTCAGCAAGATTAGCTCGCTGGTCAGCGTCCAGCGCGAGGTCAACCCGTACAGCTGGTCGGTTCTGGCTACGGCGCAGAACGAAGCCACCATCGGATTCGACCGCGAACACCAGACAACCGGGTTTGCCAACTGTGTCGATCTGCGCCGGGATACGTTTGATACGTATTGGGCGTTGTCTGACGGTGGTGAAGTCGTCAAGCTAAACAGCGATGGCGGTGTGATTAAGCGCATACCGGTGTCGGTCGACGACAACAACGAGCTGTATGCGCGTAAGCTGGCAGTCGATGACTACGGCAACTGCTTTGTATCTAGCGGGCAGCTGCCTGGCCACGAGACAATCGACAACGAGCGCGCATGGATCAAAGCCTATGAGCTGCAGGCCGACGGCGAGTACAAGCTAGCTTGGACAATCAAGCCGGGCTTCCACGTGCTAGACATGCAGACGTACGGTCAGGACCTGTACGTCTTCGGTATCCACTACCATCAACAGCACGCAAACTCGATTTGGGAGTTCCGGCGTTACGCGGAATACGTGTTTGATGAGGAGCCCGTTGCGGAAGCAAATAGCACGTGGAGCCTCAGTTACAACGATGCCACCGACCTAGGTAACCATTACCAGTACCCGACTGGCGGCGTACCGTACTTTGTCGGCTGTATGGCAGTGCGCCCGGACGGTGACGCGTATGTCTGCGCGAGCGTAGTGGATAGCACCAGCGGCTCAATGCATGCGCGCTATTGGATTATGGCTCGCCTTAGTCCGATTAGTACGGATGCGGCTAATCAGCAATGGATCAAAGAGGCTGAGTACACGAGCGCAAACGCAGCCGACCACGGGTGGGGTTTGTCAGTACAGGTCACCGAAGACACTGCAAGCGACGGGTCATACGTGCTGCTGTGCTGCGGTGGCGTGAGCAACAGCGTCGGGCAGCATCACGTCAGCGTGTGGTCGGAGATCGGTAACGTTGCGACAAAGAAGGCCGGCCTGTCGTTCGATAATGGTGCGATATGCAAGGGCTGGTCGCTTGCGGCGCCGGGTGCAGAGCGTATTCGCACCGCCATTGACGAGAACGGCAATTTTTACGTTCCGTACCACGGTAACGATGCCAACAGTCTGCATAACGGCAAAAGCCTGCTGATCTTTGATTGGCAAGAGTGGTCGATGGCGCTTACGAGGTCCGAAGCGCAGGCTGACCTAGGTCTTGTGCAGACGCTGTTGACGGTGGCCGTGCCAGTAGCCGTTCCTGATTACAACGGTGGCTCACAGGACTACGTCGACCGCGTGGTAACCGGCGGTACACCCCAGACAACGGTCGATCCCAACGACAGCGTAAACATTGCGCTTTTGGCTACGGCTAAAGTTAGCGCCAGCCTGCCTGTCCGCGAGATCCGAAACGTAGCTACCTGCGGTGGCAACTGGTACGAGTACAGCTCAAGCGGCTACACCCTGCTAGACGACGGCAGCGCTGCTATTAGCTACAATGCAGACGCGCCGTACATTAGCTCAGCTACTGCGTCTGGCATAGCTGTGTTTAGCGACGGGTCACGGTACTACTACTACAACCCTAAGGACCGCGTCATTACCAAGATGCGCTCGCAGTCCAACGGGTACATCCCGCCGCGCTGTCGGCTGGTGTCGTTCTGGCGTGGCCGTCTGGTTCTGGCCCGCAGCGACGAGGCCCCGGGAGCGTGGCACATGAGCCGCGTCGGCAAGCCGTTCGACTGGGACGAGTTTCCGCCCATACCTGACGCTGGCGCCGCGGTCAGCAACGTGACCTCTAAAGCTGGCCTGTGCCCCGACAGCATCAACACGATTGTCCCGTACAAGGACGACGTGCTTTGGTTCGGATGTGACCGCAGTATCTACCAGATGTCCGGGGACCCCGGCGCTGGTGGCAGCTTCGACCTTGTGAGCGACGAAATCGGCATGTCGTTCGGCAGGCCGTGGTGCAAGGACGACGCTGGGCGGCTGTGGTTCTTTGGCTCTAAGGGTGGCCTGTACACAATGGCGCCTGGCACTGGCCTGCAGGACGTCAGCCTTGGCCGCGTGCGCAAGCGCATGCAAAACATCGACCTGGAGACGCACTACGTCGAGCTGGTCTACAACTTCATCGACGACGGCGTGCACGTGTTCGTTATGCCGTTCGCCAACCCTGGCATCATCGTCGACCACTACTTCTATAGCAAGCGGACCAACTCGTTCCACGTAGACCGCTTTGGCCGCAACACAGGCGATGGCATCCAGCCTACGGCTGCGCTGATTGTCGACGGCGACAGCCCTGCGGACCGAGCAATGCACATCGGCTGCGAGGATGGCCGTATACGCAAGTGGGGCCAGACAGAGTCGAGCGAGGTTCCTAAGGGGGACCGCGTGCTGTCTAACAAGTACTTGCCTATCGACAGCTACGTGCTGATGGGGCCGATTGCGCCTAACAGAGACATGGACGTGCACGCTATTGGTGCGCTGACTGTCGTGCTGGCGCCGAACTACAGCGGATGCAACTACGAGTTCTACGAGACCGACAACGCGGCTCAGCTGGGCGACCCTCTGGAGTCTGGTCAGTTGCAGGCTGGACGTAACGGCACGCACATGGTGCGGGTCAGTGGCGACAGCATCTATCTCATGCTGCGCAACGCCCGTGAGCAGGAAACGTGGAGCTACGAAAAAGGGCAGGTCCACGTGAGCTATGCCGGGGGTATTCGGGCGTGAGTTTCGTACCGCGCGAGGAACGGGCACGCCGTTCGCGTCAGGCGCAGTTTGCTAACGGCCAGCGCCCGGGAGGTAGCGACGTAGATCCGCGGCAGCGTCGATCGTCTGAGGCAGAGCTGCAGACCAGCCAGCGAGTCGGTGATGGGCAGGAGGTCGACGCCAACGGTCGCGCGCAGGTACGTAAGGACAAGACCATCGAGGTCGACAGCCGAAACAGGCACAGGGTTGCAGCAGACAACCTACGCTTCGCAACGCCAGTTGACGGCTCGCAGGCTGCAACCAAGGATTACGTCGACGGCGCTATCGACTCAATCGTAACCGGCAGCGCATGGCAGTCGGTCACAAAGCTACCAGAGGCGCGCACGAACCTCGGGGGCAGCGGCTACGTGGTCGTCGATCAAAGCTCTGACGTTCACTATTTTGGAGCCTTGACGGACCTCGACGGCTTGGCTGGCGTAGGCTCCAACGGTCTGCAGCTGGCTACGGGGTACTACTGGGTGCTGCGTCAGCAGGTTATTGTGGGCAACTCATCCGGCGGCACAAGAACCGTGCAGGTGCGGTTGCAGCAGGATCAGGGCGGGTCAATTATTACGTTGACCCAGTTTTCGACGGATATAGGCAATGGCGCCGTGCGCACCATCAACCTAGAAACTATTAGCTCTGGTGGCGATGACGTGTACCTTGAGGTCGGGGCTACATCGGCTACCAACGCGGGTATCGTAATCGACTCAGCGCGCCTGCACGCGCAGCTGCTTGAGCTGCGCAACGACCCGGACATCGCGGGCTCGCTTCCGCCCCCGCTAGGCATCACCGCTAGCTTCAGCGCCGAGTCTCTGACTGCGGTCGCGTGGACGGACGACGTAGCGTTCCTGCAGACGAGCGTGGGCGACGCCGACACGTTCACGTGGACGTTCGATGAGTGGGGCCCGACGTATCTGGATTACAGCGGCGCGTACGGGTCGCTAGTGTCGCACCGGTTTATGGACGGCGGCACGCACACGGTGGAGTTGACCGCGTCTGGGCCTAGCGGCAGCGACACGGCTACGGTCGACGTCGTGGTGCAGGATGTCTTTGAGACGCAGGACTTGCTTAACTCTACGGGCGTCTCTGCGGTGTCGGACTTTCCTTCGCAATCGCGTGTGGCGTCGACGGGCATCGCCGCCATTGCTGCGCCAGATGGAACACTTACTGGCGATAGCGTCGTCGGGGATACGACGGGAACTGCTGTCTGCAACTACAGCATGACGCCTTCCACGGCAGGGCTTGGATGGCAGGACGGCCTTGCGGTTTCGTTCTCGATCTATGTCTATCGTCCGAACATGACCGGAGCGACCGGGGATTATGCGCGATTCCAACTGAGCCTGTTAGGGACTGCTGGATACAACAACTACATCCAATGGCGATGCAGGGCTAACGACGAGCTATTTCTCTTCACTGCCGCGTCGCCAAGCTCTTGCAGCTTTACATATACCCAAGAGCGCAATCTCTCATACGAGGAAATTGGTAACACAGGCTGGATCAAGTATACGGCGGTCCTCTGGGACTTTGACCGCAACATGACCAGCCTCCAGTTGT
>Ga0224504_10001045_pt1 | contig 12403 bp, 6 predicted proteins | sample SF_Oct11_sed_USG_3_FD_170160 | JGI IMG/M metagenome (GOLD analysis project Ga0224504, IMG submission 170160) | Sediment microbial communities from San Francisco Bay, California, United States - SF_Oct11_sed_USGS_24 | ecosystem: Environmental > Aquatic > Marine > Sediment | place: USA: California... | reverse complement strand
AATGGTCGAAGTATATCTACAAGGGCCTGGGCCGGAATTCGGGCGGCGTATTCTTCAACCAGGTCAGCCAGTTGGCGTTGCTCAACGAAGGTCTGTTGCTGAGCTGGTTCGAGGCCCGAAAAATGGCTTTCCAGTTCGCTTTGTTGACCGGCCTTGGCATAGGCAAGCACGGTGTCGATACTAAGCCGGGTTATTTCCAGGAGCTCCGTCAATGCATGGCTGACGGTCATGTCCTCACCCTCATAGTTCACGATTTCCGAAGGTCCTGCCTGTAATGAAGTCAGAATCCAGTCCACCAGTTTCGGGTCATTACTTGCCCATACACCCAGAGAATCGCCGGCCTCGTACTGAAGTTCCGGGTCATCCAGCAGTATCTCGAGGTGGTATATATCCTTGCCGGAATCACTCCCTGTGATTTTCTGAATCTGACTGACTTCCGCACTGAAGGGTTGAGCACGAGTCCAGCGTGATTCATTTGGCACGAGGCTGAGGTGGTTTGAGACCTGGGTGCCGTCGCTGCTAGCCTGGTCACCCGAGTCCAGCTTCTCCTTCACGTATCGAACAACCTCGTCGGAATACTGATTGGAGTCAGGCTCGTAGTTAACGTCGCACTCCACTCGTTCTCCAAAGGTATTGGCTCCCAATTTCTGGAGTTTTTCGTCCAGCAGGCGTCCGGCCTCGCAGAATTTAGAGTAGCTGCGGTCACCCAGTGCCAGTACACGGTAATTCAGTTCTGGCAGTTGAGGTGCCCGTTTACTATCAAGGTACTCAAACAATTCCAGCGCTTCGTCAGGTGGATCACCTTCCCCATGGGTGCTGATGATAAAGACCACATGCTCCAGTTTACGCAGAGCAGTAGGACGAAAATCACCCATCGCGTGCAGTTCTGTTTGAGTACCCTGTTGTTCCAGTCGCGCAGCCAGTCGATTGGCTATACCTTCGCTGTTTCCGGTTTCAGTGGCATAAATGATGCTCAGCGAAGCCCCGGTTTGAGGTTGTGATTCACCTGAGACGGGCAGGGGTTCGGCAAGCCGGCCCGCAAGATAGCCGCTCAGCCATTGTGACTGAGCCGGGTTCAAACTACCGACACTGCTTTGAAGCTGCTTTAGTTGCTGCTCATTGAATGGTGAATTTTCAGTTTGTAGTGTACTTAGCATAGTTCTGTACCGATTGGGCTCAGTACAGACCTTAAAACCGCCCCGGCACAATGAGAACGAAGTTGTCGCTATGTGCACATAACAAATTGGAATAAGCGTAGCGTGGGTAATTAATTACCCACGCGGTTCTCCGCTTGAATTTCAACGTGCGTTACAAGTAACGCACCCTATTGGATTTCGAAACCATCCTCATCAAGGTACTTAATCGGCATACCGAGAGCTTCCAACTCTTCACGGAGCACCGCTTCATCACCGACAATAACAATGGCCATGTCATCCGGTTGAATCAATTTACCAGCCAGCTCGTTCAATACCTCACGGTCGGTCTCCTTGAGGATGTTCGCCTGCTGTGTGCGGTAATTCAACGGCAGGTCATAGCGCATGATATTGCCCAGAAGACCCAGTTTGTTACCCGGGGTCTCATACTGCAGGGCATCACGCTGGCCGATAGCCGAGCGCATATAATCATATTCCGCCTCGGTCATACCCTCGGCCGCAAAACTTTCCAGTTCGTTAAGCACCTCGGTGACAGAAGCAGCAGTGGCCTCCTTGTTTACCTCGGATGAGACGCGGAAGCTGCCCAGTTCCTGACCACCATCGAAACCACTGCGGGCGCCATAGGTATAACCCTTGTCCTCACGAAGGTTCAGGTTAATACGGCTGTTAAAGGTGCCGCCAAGATTGAAGTTTGCCAACCCGGCCTTGTAGTAGTCACCCAGTGCATCGTATTTTATCGATGGTTGCGCCGTACGCAGGCTCGATTGTGCCGCGCCTTCCTTGTTAACCACGTAAAGTGTCCGGCCCTCGATCACGGGCAGGTTTTCTATGGGTGCACGATAGACTTCTTTCACATCTAGTGCGGCGAAGCCCTGCAGTGCAGCGATAATTTCAGCCTGGGGAAGATCGGCGCTGACGGTTATGCCTGTCAGGTGAGAAGGAAAGTGGGCAGCGTAATAGGCTTTTACATCATCCAGTGTTAAAGATTCGACGGTTGAAGGTAGCCCGGACGAAGGATATGAAAGCGGGTGTGTGGAACCATATAACACCGAATTGATGGCCCGCCCAGCGAGACCGTTCGGTGTTTTGCGTGAGGCCATCAGACCTTCAATGGTCTGGCTCTTGATGCGTTGAAAATCCTCCTCGGTAAACGCGGGTTTGAGCGCACGTTCCATCATAAGAGACATGGCTTTTTCCAGGTTTTTAGTTAATGTGTTCACAGATACCGTTGTTTCATACTGACCGGAGTAAACACTGACGCTGGCGCCAATACGTTCCAGTTCTTCGGCAAACTCTGCGGCACTTCGCTCCAATGTGGCTTCACCCATGAGTGCGGTGGTTAAAGCGGTCAGACCAGCCTTACCCGCTGGTTCATCCCGTTGGCCCATCGCGAACGAGGCACGGATAGTAACCGTTGGTGTTTCTGTATTAGGAACAGCAAGCACGCGAATATTGTTGGCAAGCGTTGTATCCCAGATTGCTGGCAGTTCGACCGCCGGGTTGATACCTGGGACCGGTTGCTGGCTGCGATCAAAATCATCTGTCACCGGTCGTAAAGCCAGTTCGGCCTGTTCATCACCAAAATTTTCGGGGATATCACGTTCCGGTGCATTGAAGTCTTGAACCGCGGCGGCCAATTCAGGTTGGCCATTGGGAACAATGCTCAATATCACTGCAGGCGTACTGGCAATATACTCACTGAATACACGGTTAACATCATCAATTTCGACACTCAAATAACGCTGTATTTCATCGCCGATTCCGGCAGGGCTACCGGTGTAGGTCTGAAATGCTGCCAGTGTGGAAACTTTACCTGCCACACTTTGCAGACCGAAAACACGGCCGGATTCATAGCCTGCCTTGAATTTTTGCAGGTCGTCTTCGGAGACCTCGCGGCTGGCAAACTCAACCAGTGTTTCGCGAATTGCTGCTTCCATTTCAGTAAGGGTTTCACCCGATGCCGGATTCTGAATCACGATGGACATCATTTCACATGCCAATTCACGGCATCTATGATTAACATTGGCCTGTACCGCGCGGCCTGTCTGAACCAGTCGTTGATACAACAGCGAAGCCTGCCCCTGTCCCATGATCTTGGCAGCAGCGTCCAACGCCGCTTCATCTGCATGGCCGGCGTAAACGGTTGGTATGATCATCGCGATTGCAGGCAGATGGATGTTATCTTCGAGCGTCACGTAACGGTCTTCGGTTAGTTGGCCTGGTTGTTTTGGCAAGTTGTTAACCTCCGGACCTGCCGGGATGGAGCCGAAGTACTTATTGACAAGTTCAAGTGTTTCCATCGGATCGATAGCGCCGCCGATGGTCAATGCCGCGTTGTTTGGTCCATACCAGCGAAGAAAGAATCGTTTCAGGTCATCGACATCCGCGCGATCAAGATCTTCTAGCCAGCCAATGACAGGCCAGTAGTATGGATGATCCTGCTCGTAAAGGGATTTACTCAACGTCTCAAAAGCACGCCCATAAGGTTGGTTGTCCACGCGCTGACCGCGTTCGTTTTTCACTGTCTCACGCTGAACTTCAAATTTCTCCTGGGTCACCGCTTCCAGCAAAAATCCCATACGGTCAGCTTCCAGCCATAGTGCGGTTTCCAACTGGTTGACCGGCAGGGTTTCATAGTAGTTGGTACGGTCTGAATTGGTTGAGCCGTTCAGAGTGCCGCCGGCATTCGAAATCAGTTTGAAATGCTCTTCATCAGCAACATTTGCAGAACCCTGGAACATCATGTGTTCAAAAAAGTGTGCAAACCCTGACCGACCGATCTCTTCACGGTTTGAGCCTACATGGTAGGTCACATCAACGTGCACCAGCGGATCAGAATGATCTTCATGCAGGATGACAGTCAAACCATTGGCCAAACGGTACTTGGCATATGGAATGGCTATGCCGCTGTCGTCACCTTTAAACTCATCAACCAGTGTGATGCCAGGTGGCAGCACCGCTGGTTCAACGGCTGCAATGGGTGTGTCGGTGTTGGTTTCATTATTACAAGCTGCCAATGGGAGCAGCAGAAGCAAGGCAATCAGTTTTTTCACAGGGGTGATCCTAAATGATGAAAATCAGCCGGTAAGATTAACATAGCAGTGTATACAGCACGACTCTGATCATGTGTTTTACTACGCCCGTGTTCTGAAAACCCAACCCCAGGGTGGAGTACCTACCATGTGGTCAGGCATAATCTACCGTTGATGGAGGATGTGCAGTCAACGATTCAGGAACGCGCCTGGACGTCACCTATCTGGTATACCCCTTAACAAAGGGTTTAATATGACGAAATTACTTACAAAATAGCAGGGATTAATATGGCCACAGAATTCACAGCAGGTAGCTTCCTGGGACGTTGGATATTCGCAGCAGCACTGGTGTTTGGTACTTATAACCCGAGTGGTTATTCCTACATTAGCTGGCTGTTGTCAGAACAAACAGAATTTGGACCCGTTGTAGTCATCGTGGGTCTGGTATTGCTCATCGCCTGGATCATATATTTGCGCGCCACGTTTCTTTCAATGGGCTGGCTCGGTGTAACGCTGGGTACCGCATTATTTGCTGCCATCATCTGGTTGCTGGTGGACGTTGGTTGGCTGAGCGTTGATTCAACCGGTTTCATTACCTACCTTGCGTTGCTGTTGACTTCCCTCATACTGGCTACAGGGATGTCCTGGTCACATATCAGGCGACGTCTGACGGGTCAGTTTGATGTGGACGACATGGACGACTGACAAACGAGCTTTCTGGTCTGATCGAGTTAAAAACAAAAACCCGCATATGCGGGTTTTTGATTAAAGGCTTAATTGTCTATCAGTGCTTGTTTTGTGCTACCTGGACCGGGCTTAAAGCCAATGCTTTACGCAGGTCGTCAATACTGGCGATTCGCGGACTGTGCGCACCAACAATTATCTTCACATCCAGTCCCTTCTCCTTGATGACTTCCGCCATGCGTTTGGTCACCGGTTGTGCAGGTGCCATCTGGCCGTTGGTTGGGTTTGGAAAGTGATCGGCTTCAAAAAGGATGCCTTCTTCAGGTAACCAGGCCATCAGGATATGTTTTGCATGTGGTGTCGGTCCAAAATCGATGACTTCAAGTTTGCGGTCGCCATCGTCAAACACATACTTGTCTTCCACAAACTGCAGTTTTAATGAGTCTGCATCGGTGGCGGCAGCACGCATGACTGCTTCGTGTTCTTTCACGGTCAGCACCATCGCATCTTCTGCCTGGTAAGCAGGTACACCCAGCACATGGTCATTGTGGTGGTGGGTCATCACGCCATACTTGATCGGTTTGTCTTTGACGACTTCACGCAGCGCTTTGATACGCTCGGGAATACCTGCAGTACCGCCAACCGCAATGATGTGGTTATCCATTTCAACAAACATGGCATAGGTGTTGCCACCACCCACAAGAAACACACCCTCCTTGATTTCCTGCACTTCCACATCAGTCGGGGCGGGTGGGGCGGCCTCAACCATTTCCAATGTCTTTGGAATGGCTGTGTATTTCTCGAGGGATTGGTTAACCATTGTTGATTTAATGTCGATGAACACGTTGGGCTGGTCATTCACGTAGAGTTTGAAGGTTTTGCTGAATGGAATACCGTCAACTGTTTCATAGTTCGTAAACCGGTAGTCAACCTGGCCGAAAGGTGGCAGAACACGTTCACTGCGGCTTAAAAGATGAGTTTCCTGGTCAAAATAAAGGCTCAGCGCAGGTCCAACTTCCATAACCAGCGTAATGACATCGTGAGTTCTTCCGTCAAATTCAACTTCACCCAGCCAGTGTGATGTCTGGCGACGACTCTGAAGTTGCTTTACGAGTAATGGCGCCGTGACACGGATAAACGGACCGGAGGTGTTATTGAAGTCCGGTTCTGCGATAGGTGTTACCGTGCCAGCACGGTAACTGACCTGCCAGCCTTCTTCACCCTTGATGATCTGGCTACCGTTAAAATCGAAACCACCGCCACTGCCTTTGTTTTTACCGACGAAGGTTTCGTTTTCAAAATCGATGGCAGAAAAGCTCATCTGTTCATTCTCATCCCATGGCGGACCGGGTGAGCGACTCTGGTTGGTTGCCCAGGTCGTGAAGTGACTCTTGCGTGCTACGCTGTTCAGGTTGGAAATGGCTTCGGCACCACCATAGGCTTCCAGTGCTGCATCAATGACCTCATTGGCGCGGTTAACCGCATTCAACGGTAGTGTATCTTCGGCTGATACAAATGATGTGGCCAGCAGCAGGCCGGCTGAAATGGATACAACAATACGCTTCTTCATCGGAACTCCTCGAATTTGGAAAAAAGGTATATAAGGAGCCGGTCCCTCTGACCCGCCGTGAAAGCGGATACCGACAACACTTGAATGTTAGTTTGAGCTGCGACGAAGCGAATGTCTCCGTTGATTCGACAAGAGGATGGAGTGCTGCGATGAAGTGCAATCGTTATGTTCAGGATGAACGGTATATCGCGATAGAGCACATGGATGTGCGGCGCGATTGTGTCAATCTCGCACGGCTTGACAATTAATGTGCGGCGCGATTGTGTCAATCTCGCACGGCTTGACAATTAATGTGCGGCGCAATTGTGTCACTCTCGCAGCCTGCGGTTGCCCCTGGTCTTCGCGACATTTAGCGGACTCACCAGGCATCAGCCTGGCGAACCCCGGCGGGGCGCAAGGCCCCGACGGTGTTAAGTGCTAGTCGCTCGCCGGGTTGTTGTGCATGGCCGCTTCGAGTTTCCTGATATCTTCCGGTGAGAGTTTTGGCCGGTCTATTGTCAGGGTCAGCTTGTCGAGCTTACCGGTGAACCTGAAGGGAGGCTGATAGTCCTTATCCGCAACCGGTGAGCCGGTATCTGCACCCACGTCGAAGTTTTCATTCCACTGCATGAGCATCGGTACGGTCTTCTCCATCTTTTGTGTGGCGACAACCTTACCGTCAACTTTAAGATAGCCGGTTCCGCTGCGGCCCAGGCCGCTGGGGCTTCCGTATTGCAGTGTGCCGGCACCCAGGCCATCGTACTTGAAAACGAATTCAAGTGTGTGCTTGCCGGGAGGCAGCACGTCCGGACCTTGCCACTTAACCAGTTTGAGTCCCATCAGGTTCCACGTATAGATGGGCTTGCCTTTCAGCAAATAAAATCCATAGCCGGTAAAGCGACCGCCATGGGTAACCAGCATACCTTCAGCGCCACCTTCAGGAATATCGACCTCAGCCTTGATGTTATAGGAGGATGCCAGAACATTGGGTGCATTGCTGTTGGGTGTGCCGGTAATCACTCCGGAATAGTTGAACACCGTACGACCAGCGGTGAGGTTGGGCCGGGGCATGATCGAACGGGTGAAGGTGGTGGTATCCATCGGTAACACCTGGTTCCGCTCAGCTTCCGCCCAGAACATTTTTTCCATTTCCTTGACCTTTTCAGGATATTGGGCAGCCACATCGTTGTACTGTGTCCAGTCTTTGCTCAGGTCGTACAATTCCCAGGGCCAGGATGCCGGATCCTTGTCGGCCGTTCCACTGTTATCCCATGGTACTCGCATGACCTTGGTGCTGAGTATCCAGCCATCGTGGTAGATCGCGTGGTCACCGATCATTTCGAAGTACTGGGTTTTGTGATTCGAGGGCGAATCAGCGTTCTTCTGATCGAAGGTATAGACCATGCTGGTGCCTTCCATGGGGGTCTGCCTGATACCATCAACCAGCTCCGGCAGAGGAATCCCGGTTGCCTCGAGAATGGTCGGGGCAATGTCAACGACGTGATGGAACTGGTTGCGGATACCACCTTTATCCTTAATCACGTTCGGCCAGGATATAGCTGTGCCTTGTTTGGTGCCTCCAAAGTGCGAGGAGACCATCTTGGTCCATGAAAAGGGTGTACCAAAAGCCCAGGTCCAGCCTACCGACATATGCGGATACGTGTGCTCTGATCCCCAGGCATCATAAAATTTCATTTGTGCCTCTACCGGTAAATGCACGCCCTGGACCGATGCAACTTCATTTGGCGTGCCGGTCGGCCCGCCCTCTGAACTGGTGCCGTTATCACCCGTGATGTAGATAATCAGGGTGTTGTCTAGCTTACCCAGGTCCTCGACCGTCTGGATAACGCGGCCGATTTCATGATCGGTGTAGGCAACATAGGCGGCGAATACATCCGCCTGCTTGATGAATAGCTTCTTCTCATCAGCCGACAGTTGGTCCCACTGCTTGATCAGGTCCTTCGGCCACGGAGTCAGCTTGGCATCCTGAGGGATCACGCCGAGTTTCTTCTGATTGGCGAAGATGGTCTCGCGCAGCTTGTGCCAGCCTTCATCGAACAGGTGCATCTCGCTGATTTTTTCTATCCACTCCGGTGTCGGGTGATGCGGGGCGTGAGTTGCACCAGGCGCATAATAGATGAAGAAAGGTTGATCAGGATTCAACGCGTCGACAGTCTTCATATAATCAATTGCGTCATCCGCCATTGCGGTGATCAGGTTAAAATCGGGATCGTCATCGAATGGATAGATATAGGTCGTGTTGCGGGCCAGATTCGCTGGTTGCCACTGGCTGGTGTCACCACCCATGAAGCCGTAGAAATAATCAAAACCCATGCCGAGGGGCCACTGGTCAAACGGCCCGATCTTGCTGTTCTGAAGAGCCGGCGTATTATGATTCTTGCCAAACCAGGAAGTCACGTAGCCATTGCCCTTGAGTATTCTGGCAATCGTCGCCTTGTCCTTTGTCATTATGCTGTTGTAGCCGGGGTAGCCAGTTGATAATTCTGGTATAGAACCATTGCCAACCTGGTGATGGTTTCGACCTGTGAGTAGCGCCGCTCGTGTCGGTGAGCAAACGGATGTGGAATGGAAGTGGGTATAGCGCAGGCCATTGTCTGCAATACGATCCATCGCCGGGGTGGGTATAACTCCCCCGAAGGTACCGGACACACCGTAACCTGCGTCGTCGGTCATGATTAGAAGAATGTTGGGTGCACCCTTGGGCGGAACCATTCGAGGCGGCCAGTAGGGTGTCGAATCAATGGCATTTTTTTCAATCTTGCCGCCGAAGGTTTCGTCCGGCACCGGCGGGAGCTGGTCTCCCTTGATCGTCGTAGTGCTGCTCGGTGAACCGGGCTCACCGGTTGTCTGCAGTGCGTCCGACGACAAAGACATCGCTGGAACGAGGACGAAGCTGATGCCCAGCAGAATTGAGAATATTCTGTGACAGTATCTATTCATCGGTTTTCTTCCTTAATGGGATATAAATCATCCTCCCAGTTGGCTTGCTAACCGGCTGGGCAGAACAGCACAAAACAACACAACCGGGAAAGGTGCGCTCTATATGCGACCCTCCGGGCTGCAGACCAAATTAAGGCTATAAGCTTGGTGAAAAAAGGCACGATGTAACATACTCTTAGCATATGTTTTTACGTGATTGATACCATGATCTATATCAAGAATAATTGGTTAAGACAGGCCTGGATCAATGACGCGATAACCAAGGGTAATACGATTTGTGCGTAACAAGTTACGCACTCTACGGAATTCAGGCTATTAAGGCCGAATTGCAAACGGTGTGATACAAGTAACGCACCCTATAAGGTACAGTGAGGCCGCTCTTTTAAACGCTCCAAGTAGTTCTGAAGATTCGGCAATTCCTCCAGTAACCCGGCACCATTGCCCCAGCCAATGGTAAATCCAACCAATATATCCGTCACAGAAAACCGGTTATTGATCAGGTAATCCGAGTCAGCCATTACCTTATCCAAAACCTTCGCTGCATGTAAAAATGCTTCTATATTTTGCCCAAAAAGTGCCTTATCACGCTGCTCCTTGGGCAGAACAAAAGTGTTCCTCGCATTGCTCCACAAATAAGCTTCCATTTCAGTCAGCGCAAAACTGACCCACTGCATATGCAACGCACGTTCCATGGTCCCCGAAGGTGCAATCAGCCCTTTCTCAGGCACCAGATCCGCCAGGTAAGTACAAATTGCCGCCGCCTCGAACAGGGGTTTACCATCAATCAACATAGCAGGAACCTTGCCCATTGGATTAACTTTCTTAAGCTCCTCACTGTGCAAAATATTCAAGCCTCCAACGGCCTTAAACTCAAGTTCACATTCAAGCAAAGCCCAACGCGCCTGCTTTGAACGGCTGGGGCCGTATTCGTAAAGCGTGATGTCTGGTTTCATTACAAATTTTTCCTTTCCCATGTGGCTGATTCAAGGGTATTGCAACAGCAATCCATACACAATCAATAAACAGCCATAGGGTGGGTAACTTGCAAGGTGAGGCGGGGTAACCATCGAGAGGGCGGCCTGGGCCGTTATCCACGCGTTTTCAATGTTCCCCCAATACGAATTGTGTTTAATAAGCTGTGTGCCATACGGACGCGTATCGTTGATTTATAAAGAATTTTATTTCTTAATATCTCGCACTTATTTACTTTACGTTAACGTAAACGTAATATATTATCTCACAACCAATTGGAACCTTTTTACATTACACATCAACCAGGACCATCCGGGATGAAAGCAACATATTCCATCAGTGAGCTCGCCGAAGAATTTGGTATCACCACGCGTACCATCCGCTTCTACGAAGAAAAAGGCTACCTGACCCCCAAACGCAACGGTACAAGACGCATCTACAGCCCGGCTGACCGAACCAGCCTGAGATTAATCCTGCGTGGCAAACGTCTGGGCCTTACCCTGGATGAGACAGCAGACATGATAAAAATGTACGGATCGCCAAGCGGCAATCAGAAACAACTAGAAAAATTTATTGTCCGAATTGGTGAAAAGCGATCGGAACTTGAACAGAAACGGCGGGACCTGGAGGTCATGTTGAGTGACTTGCAGAGCGTGGAAAAGAAATGCCACGTCGCCCTGGCCGAAGTAGCAGGCAGAGAGTAATACCATGAGTAAACAACACAAAAAAAGCACCATGAACCACGCAGGTTCTGATATCAGTGATAGCAAGAAGACGGCACTGGATACACCGCTACGGTTTGTTACAGCCGCTTCACTATTCGATGGTCACGACGCCGCTATCAACATCATGCGCCGCTTGATCCAGGCACAGGGTTGCGAGGTGATTCACCTCGGTCACAACCGTGGTGTGCTTGATATCGTACGCGCCGCCATACAGGAAGACGCCGATGCAATTGCCGTGTCTTCCTACCAGGGAGGTCACAACGAATATTTTCGTTTCATGATCGATCAGCTCAGAGAGCGTGGGGCGGGGCACATCCAGGTCTTTGCCGGTGGTGGTGGCACCATAACGCTGGAAGAAATCAAGGAACTGGAAGACTACGGTGTCAACCGTATCTACCACCCCGATGATGGTATGGGTATGGGTCTGGTCGAAATGATCGAAGATGTTGTGCACCGCGCTGCTGATCATCGCATAGCACCGGTGATGCCAACAGAACTTCGTAAGGACAACGCCAGTGATGTCGCGCAAATACTGACGGCATTGGAAGCCGGGCTGTTTGGCGAAGCCGAACTGAAAATGAAGCGTCATGAATGGGCCGGCGCAGCCAAACAGGCACCTGTAATCGGTATCACGGGAACCGGCGGTGCCGGTAAATCATCGGTCACCGATGAACTGCTCAACCGGATGTTGACCAGCTTCCCGGATAAACGTATCGCCATTCTTGCAGTAGACCCGACGCGGCGGCGCACCGGTGGAGCTCTTTTGGGTGACCGTATCCGTATGAATTCCCTGCGAAGCGAACGTATCTATATGCGTTCGATGGCAACACGGCGTCAGCACCTTGCGACCAGCGCCATGCTGCAGGATGCCATCCATTTCCTAAAATCGGCCGGCTTTGACCTGGTCATCGTCGAGACTGCCGGTATTGGCCAGTCTGATTCTGAAATCGTAGATATGGTGGATCTTCCCTGTTATGTCATGACGTCTGAATTCGGCGCCCAGAGCCAACTTGAGAAAATTGACATGCTGGATTACGCCGAACTGGTGATCCTGAATAAATTTGACAAACGCGCCGCCGAAGATGCGTTGCGTGATGTACGCAAGCAGTGGAAACGTAACCGTCTTGCCTTCACCATGGATGACGAGGATGTGCCGGTTTACCCGACCATCGCCAGTCAGTTCAACGACCCCGGTGTCAGCTGGATGTTTGTTAACCTCGTGCGTCTATTATGTGAAAAGCTGGATCTGCCGGCCGAAAGCTGGGCAACCAACCTGGATACTACCGATCACACCCCGCAAGCTACTGTATTGATCCCGGGTAACCG
>Ga0224504_10001044_pt1 | contig 12415 bp, 13 predicted proteins | sample SF_Oct11_sed_USG_3_FD_170160 | JGI IMG/M metagenome (GOLD analysis project Ga0224504, IMG submission 170160) | Sediment microbial communities from San Francisco Bay, California, United States - SF_Oct11_sed_USGS_24 | ecosystem: Environmental > Aquatic > Marine > Sediment | place: USA... | reverse complement strand
GAACTGGTTGCTTTGCACCGCGATCTCCGTGACGCGGCCCGAGACCTCGGCCGCAACGGGAACAACCAGGGCATTGACACGGGCCTGCGTTGTGTAGGGAGTTATGCGGTCGGCGACGACGTAATAGATCATTAGCACGCCGCAAACAGCGAGGATGATCAGCGTCCATTTGCGTACGGGATCCATCGACGGCGTGCCTGCCACTCCGGCAGACTCTTCCTTGCTGTCTTTCTTAGTCTCGTCAGTCATATGCCTGTCTCATCGCCTGGCCGGCGGATTGTCGAGCAAGTCGCCCCAGTTGCTGCGCTCCTGCATTTCCTGCCGCGTTTCCTCGTCAACGAACTCAGTGGGTGCTGTTGTCTGCCAGCCACCACCAAGTCCGCGATATAGTGCAACGAAGCTTCGAAGTACGTTACCCCTGTTTGCTGCGTAACGTTGCTGCTGGCCGAACAACGACTGTTGGGCCTGCAGCACTCGCTGGTAGTCGGCAAATCCTTCCTGGTACCTCAGCAGCGACAATTCGGCTGAGCGCCGCGCGGTGTGAACACCTTCCGCGAGAATCACATCCTGCGCCTGCGTGCCGACATAGGCCGCCATCGCATCCTCGACTTCGCGGGCGGCTTGTATGACCGTTTCGCGATAGGCGATCAATGACTGCTGCAAACGTGCGTCCTGGACTCTCACGTTGTTCCGGATACGGCCGTAATTCAGAAACGGCCAGACAAATGTCGGCCCGATGGAATACGCGAGGCTGTCCGAGCTGAAAAGCCGGTCGGCACCACTGTCGCCCGAACTGGTAGACGTGGTGCCTTCCGCAGCCGTCAAGCCGAGGCTGCCCGTCAACGTAAAACTGGGATAAAGATCAGCCTCCGCGACGCCAACCAGGGCATTCTGCGCAAGCGCCTGCAATTCCGCCCGGCGCACGTCTGGACGCTGCCGTAGCACATTGGCGGGAATTCCCACCGCCACGGAATCGGGGATTGTCGGCAAGTCACCCTCGCCCTTCAGAATATCGTCGATATTTCCCGGTGTGCGCCCGAGCAAAACAGCCAGCGCATTTTTTAGCTGGCGCAAACTGGTCTCCAGGTCGGGAATGACGGCGGCTGTGCCGAGCAGTTGGGTTTTCGCCTGCAGCGCATCGAGTTCGGAGCTCGAGCCGTTGCGATAAAGTACCTCGGCTATTTTGTAGCTGCGTTCCTGGATGGCGTAACTGTCCCTGGCCAACCGCAGCTGTTCCTCCGTGGCGCGTATCAGCGCGTAGACATCGGCAACCTGTGCGGTCAACAACAGCAGCGCCTCGTCGTAACTCGCGATCGATGCCAGCATTCCGGCATCGGCGGACTCTATGCCGCGACGAAAGCGTCCCCAGAAATCGATCTCCCAGACTACGCTGGCGCCGACATTGAACTCTGTGAAGTTCGTGTCGGTCGTACCCGTATTGGGGGTAGTCTCGCTCGCTCCGATTGCGGAAACATTTCCAGCCAGCACTTGCTGCTGTGGGTACTTGTTGCCGATGGCGATGTTTAACCGCGCCTGCGATTCGAGAACCCGGAGTCCGGCGATTTCGAGATTGTTGTTTTCACGCCGCGCCGTAGCGATGAGTTCGTCGAGTACCGGGTCCTCGAGAACTTGCCACCATGCCTCGAGGTCCGCCGCGTCCGTCTCGAATTCCCCGAGTTCGGCGTCCAGCCATTCCGGGTTCACCGGAACCTCGGGCCGCACGAAGTCGGGCCCGACCGGCGCGCATGCACTGAGCAGCGCCGTCACTGCGGCGGTAAGCAGTACCGAACGAAGATTTTTGTGCAAATCAGCCGGCTTCTTCTGGCTCAGGTGCATCCGGTGCCATCCATGTGACCAGCAGTTCGTATCCGAGGGCCAATATCACGGCACCAATGAAAAGGCCGACGATGCCCATGGCAATCGCCCCTCCAATGGCACCGATGAGAATGACGAGCATCGGCGTGTCCAGCCCGCGACCCAGCAACATCGGCTTTAGGAATGCGTCACTGACACTGACGATAATCGAATACACGAGGAAAATTGTGGCCGGCACCGGCTCGGCTACCGAGAATACCCAGAACGCAATCGGACCCAGCACCAGGATCGGCGGCAGCTGGACAATGGCAAGAACGAGTACCGCTCCGGCCCAGAGTCCTGCTGCGGGGACACCAATCAGGACCAGTCCGACCGCGGACAACAGTGCCTGTGCGACAGCTACACCGAGGACACCCTTGACCACGCTGCGGATGGTCAGTATGGAGGTATCTGTAAATCTTGCACCACGGTCGGTGCCGACCAGGCTAGCCATGATTTCCCGGGTTGCGTTGTACCCGCCTTTCGACTGCAACAGCAAGGCGCCGGCAATGATTGTCGAAAGCACGAATTGCAGTACGCCGACGAGGGTGCCCGACGCGAAACCAAAAACTTTCTGCGCGAGTTCGCGCAGTTGCGTGTCGTACTGGCCGAGAAACGCCTCGATGTTGCTTGCGGCGTTTGACCAGACTTCATAGGTTTTACTACCGATAACCGGCCAGTCGGCGACGCCGGGATCCGGCTCCGGCACGCTGAGCGTTCCCTCTCTGAGATTGTGGGCCAGGGACTGTAGTGACGAGAGCGAGGACTCACCCAGTATCCATGTCGGCACAAGAATGATTGCAAGCCCAATCAGGACAAACAGGGATGCGGACGTCTTTTCACGGCCGCCGATCCGCGCGGTCAGCGATACGTGCAGCGGATAAATGGCAACAGCAAGGATCATGGCCCAAACCACGATGCTTATGAATGGCCGCACGATGCTGAAGCACATCACGAGCAGAATCAGCAAGGCACCGATCTGCAGAAATGAGGCCATGGCATTTGCCAAAAACTTCTGGTCTACCTTTGAGCTGTCTGCACTCGTCATGATGTTCTCCTGATTCTTTGATGCTGCGCGCGTCCGCTCTGGCCGCTATCAATCATGGCTCTGCCAGGTTTTTTGGACGACGGCAAACATCAACGCCGTTGACCAGCCGACAAGCAGAATCCCGTTCAGTGCCTGTATGCCACTCAGCAAACGCCAGCCTTCGCTCAGGGTAATGTCGCCGTAACCCAGCGTCGTAAAAGTAACGAACGAGAAATAAATGGCCGTCTCGAGATCGGCGAGCTCGCCCACCGGCACCAGTGCCTGGTAGACGCCTGCCCATAGCATGATTTCCAGGGTGTGCAGGAACACGAGCACGATGGCAGCTACCGTTAGCGCGTAGAGCACGCGCCGCGAACTCCAGTTACCCCCCCTGTCCAGGAATTCGCGGGCGAGATAGCGCACCAGGCCTGTTGTGCCCAACGCATGGATCGCGACGGTGATTGCGACGAGCCCGGCGCCAATAAGGCTCAGTTTCAGCATCCCGATACCGCAGGTATGACCAGCATGACGCGGGTATCCGGGATGCGCAGCGGGCCGCTGGCAGGCGATCTGTACGGGAGCCTCATTCTTATAGTTGGCATTATTCGGAGGTACCAGCAGATCATTTTAGCGCCATCCGTTATGCTTGTCCCATGCTTATCCGGTGGCTGCCACTTTTCATCGGTCTGGTGCCGCTCATCGGCGTGCACGTCGCCTACGTCATCGCGGTGGACTACGCTTACCTGCAGCCTTGCATCCCTTACCTGGATGGGTGCACGTCGATAAGCGGCACGGGCCGTTACCCGCCCGCCAGTTTCCTGTTCAAGGCCGTCGAAATGGCCATGGCAGTCGCGCTGCCGGTCTTCTGGTATTTCTCGGTCAAGTGGCTCCGGGCGCTTGATCCGAACTGGCACAGCCATGCCGTGTGGTCGATCTTCCTAAGCGGCGCTGTTGGTGCACTGGCCCTTATTATCTATGTCACCTTTCTCGGCACGAAGGAGCCTTTCTACGAATTCATGCGCCGTTTCGGCATTTATTTCTACTTTCTCGGCACTGCCCTCGCACAGCTTTTCCTGGCCGTGTCTTTGCGGGGCATCTGCAAGGGCCTGGGTGATCGCGCTCTTAGCCGCATGGCGGCGGCGATGCTGATACTGTGCCTTATGCCCTTTGCTCTGGGCGTACTGAATCTCGCGCAGAAGTCGCTGCTGCCCCATGAAACCGCGGACGCCCTCGAAAACAGCATCGAGTGGATCGCGTCATTGATGATGCAGGTCTATTTCCTGGTGGTGTTTTTTGCCTGGCGGCGGACGGGGCTTGCCGTATCGGTGAGCGTGGCCGCTCCTCGCGGAGACACGTAAGCGGTTCAGGAGGCAGTCTTGGAGGCGCCGGCGGCCGGTATATCTTCGTCGTCGTCCTTGTCGGGCGCCAGCGAGTAATCGAGCACGCCCGTCGCGATCATGTCGGTGGATGCCTGTGCCACCGAGAGTTCGGTCTCGACCTCGCGCAACTTCGCCTCCGAGCGGACACTTTCCTCGGCACGGTTCGACAAATCGGCCCGCAGCTCGCGGGTCTTCAAGACCGAGTCCCTGAGGTCACTCTTGAGTTCTTCGACCCGGCGTTGCTGATGGCTGATGACCTTGTCCCGCTTCTCGATTTCGGCATTCACCGTCTCAAGGTCCTGTTCGAGCTGTTCGGCACTCGCTTTCAGCTGCCCCAGTTCGCTCTGGGCGATCCGGAGTTCGGCCTCGAGCGAGCGGATTCGATCATCCCGCGGGTCCCGTTTCTTGGCCCGGGTGATTGATCCCATTCGGGAACTGATTGACGACAGAATCCATCCGAGCAGGAACGCTCCGACGGTCATCAGGATCAGGTTCTGCGGAAGCTCGACAAACATCGGCCTATGATTATGCGCTTTCCGTGATTAGAAAAGGACGGGGTTCTCAGTCTGCATAGGCGCCGGCCCCGTGACCGGTCGTCGTACTGCAACATATTCTCGAAAAAAAGTGAATATAACTATCTATAAAACAATAGTTTAAATACTATTATTCGAGTAAATTAGCGAAGTGGCGCCAGAGTGTGAAGTCAACGCCGGCACCAGTACTTGACCTCTTCGCCGTCGAGAAATGTTTCGGCATTATAACCTTCGAGGATAGCCAGCGTACTCAGCATGCCGGACTCTGTGCAGGTATCCGCGGCAACCGTTACGGACCTTGGCGCGCCTTCGACCGGCCAGCCGCTCCTGGGGTCGAGGATATGGCTGTAACGGACGCCGTCCTTGAGCAGGAAACGCCTGGAGTCGCCACTCGTCGCGAGGGCGCCGCTGCGGACCTGCAGCACCGTCTCGCCTTTTCCACCTGTCGCAGAGACCGCCTCTATGCCGACTCTCCACGCCCTGCGTTGCTGCGGCGGACGAGTGACGGCGAGGTCCCCGCCGAAATTGACGACGACACTGCACGCGGCTGCTTCGCTCAGTATCCCCGCGACTCGGTCGACGGCGTATTCCTTGCCAATTCCGCCGAGGTCGATCTCCATTCCCGGCTGGAGTGCGAGGACGGGACGGCGCCACGATACCCTGTTCCAGCCGACTCGCTGCAGGACGTCGCTCACGGCTTCCCGGTCCGGAATGTGGTCCCCCCCGTCGAAGCTCCAGATCTCGCGGAGCACGCCGGAAGTAATATCGAAGCGGCCGTCACTCAGGGCGTGCAGCGTCGCCGCAAAGTCCAGCAAAGAGGCGGTTTCCTCGTCGACCTCCACCGGTTTTCCGTCGCACGAATTGATGCATCCCACGACATTTCCCGGCAGGTACCGGCTGAACTTGTCCTCGATTCGCCAGGCCTCATCGGCAGCCGTCCGGGTGAGACGGGTGGCCAGCTCCCGGTCCTCGGACTCGATGAGGATTTCACAGGGGCTGGCCATCGCATCGAACAGCCCCACGAAGCAGCCCTGCCCTGCCTCGACCGAGATCGCGCGCGCCGAATCCGGGGCTCCCAACGGCTACCTCGAGAAGTGGTAGCTGAACTGCACGATTATCGCGTCGAGATCCGGGTAGGTTTCCCTCCCCACCTGGTTGCCGATCAGCAAATCGCCGGGGATCGTGCCGTCTTGCTGGTATATCTCGGCACGAATACTCATCTCTTTGCCGCTGCGCGTTTTCCAGCCGTACTTGAGTCCCGCGGTAATTGCGTCGAAATTCCCGAGGCGGTAATCCGCGGATGCAAACGCGGGCAACTCGGCACCATCGACGAGGCTGATCGTGTAGAAATCGGCTTCTGACTGGGTGTAGAAGCGAAAGTGCGGTTCGATATAGCTGTATTCACCGAGGGGCCAGCGCAGCCGGAGATCCACGGTGTGCGAGTCGATCTCCCAGTCATCCGTCATGTAACGGTAGGAGGCGTCGAGGACCTTGCCACCCATGTAGTACTTGGCCTGGCCATAAAGGCTTTGCTTGGTTCGTTCGTCGGGCCGGTTCTCGAAACGGAACTCGTGGGAGGGCCCTTCTGCGCCGGGCGGCGGCACGCGCGGGATCGTTTCGCCCGTCGCGCCGTCGACGAGGCTCAGGAACTTGTATGGGTCCGTGAGGTAGCCGCTCGAGTTGCTGAACGAGTAATTGAGCTGCACAAGCAATCTTCGGGAAATGACCTGCGTCACGCCGATCACTGCGTCAATGATGTCCTTGGTCTCGCTGCCGGTCTTGTTGCCGGTGTCGCCGACGTCGAGCATCGGTGCGAATGCAACAGGCGTTCCGCCCACCGGGTCCCAGATGTCGTGGGCAACTGCGAGGCCTGCGGATACCGTCGTATTGCGCTTGTTGAAATCGCGCGACAGGCTGCCGTTCAGGCCGAGGTGAGTGTAGTCATACTCTCTCGAACCGCTGAAGCCGATGCTGGTCTTCCACAGCCTGCCCAGGGGCTGCTCCCAGCCAACGGTGATGGCTGCGCGCGTATCCTTGAATGTATCGTCCAGCGGCAATTCGCCGCCAGGTACCGTGTAGGCGGAGCTACCGGATGGCCTCGTGAAGGTCTGCGGAACGTTTTGGCGGATTGCGCCGTTTGGCGTGGCTCCCGTCAGGGTGTCGACCGTAAGGCCTAGTGTCAGGGAACGGTCGTCGACGTAGTTGCGCCTGGCGAGGATGTTGAGGCTCAGGTCCTGGACGCGATCGTTGTCCTCGCCGTAATACAGAAGCGCCGTGTTGAAGTCCCAGGTCGGCTCTTCCGCGGCCTGCACAGGCGCCGCCGGCACGGAACCGAGCAGGCTGCACGTCGCGGCTGCCAGCGCGGCCGATACCGACTTCGGGTTCTTATCCGCCATGCTCGTGCACTCAGTTACAGCCGCAGCCGCCGCCACCGAATCCGCGGCCGCCGCTGGAGGCTTCCTTGCTGAAATAGATGTGGTCGTCGATGGCCGCTTCGATCGGGTCCGTCGTCAGCTGCATCTCTTCTTTGGCGAGGATGTCACGTTCCCAGGGCTCCACGCCCATCGAGGAGCACCCGCTCGCGAGGGTCACAAGGCCCACGATACCCACGCTGACGATGCGCGTCCTATTCATTCTCGTTCTCCGGTTTCCGCAGTGCGTCGACGATGATGGATTCGTATTCGTCCTGCTGTTTGACCTTGAAGCCCATGTGTCGTGCCAGGATTTTCCCATCACGGCCGATGACGTAGGAACTCGGCATGGCGACGACTTCGAACTGCTTGGCGAGTTCCTGGTTCTCGTCGTAAAGGATTGCGAACTCGGCCGGGTATTCCTCGAGAAACCGCGCCGCATCGGCGCGCTCCATGTCGAGATTGACGCCCACGATGACGAGTCCCTCGCCGCTGTATTTTGCGTGCATGGCGTTGAGCCAGGGGAAGGACCGCCGGCAGGGAACGCACCACGACGCCCAGAAATCGAGGACGACCACTTTGCCGGCGTAGTCCTCCGCGTCGAACGCCTCTGATGCGCGAGCGGAAGCCGAAACGAGCAGCACCGAAGCCGCCATGACCAGTGCGACCCCAAGAGTGCTGAACCAGCACAGTATTGCCCGATAATGCGTCACCCGAAACCCAGTCCCGTTTTTCGTGTGTGGCTAGACTACTACCGGTTAGAGTAGTGAATGGGGTAAATCGTTCGCCCGGACGCGTGGATAGTAAGCAAACTACCGCCGATGGCGAAATAAGTATTGTTACCTTCCGTCTGCCCGGTCATTGAGCAGCTGCAGGACCCGGTCGGGAAAGTCGGTAAACAGGCCGTCAACGGCGAGATCCACGCAGAAGTACCTCACCATTTCTTCGAAGCTGCCAAAACCCGGTGCGAGGTCGTCGCTCCTGAACGTATAGGGGTGCACCAGGAGGCCGGCGTTGTGAGCGCGCTCGGTCAGCCCGGAAGACCGCGGCAGCCCGTCGGCGGTTCCAGCCGTGTAGAGCTGGTTGACCCATGGCCCGATCGCATCGACGCTGCGGGCCAGTTCCGCCAGCCCGCTTTCGGTGCGCAGATACTCATAGTCCGTGTCCGACTCTCCCCAGCTGTTCTCGCCAATCAACTGGACGAGACGCACCTGGCAGCCCAACTCGTGTCGAACCCGCACGAGTTCGCCCGCATCGAAACACTGCACGAATATCGCGTCCTCGGGTCCGGTGTAGCCGTGCGCCGCGAGTACCTCTGTCATCGCAGCCGTAATGTCGATGCCCTGCTCCAGGTGCCAGGCCGGGCGCTTGATCTCCGGATAGACGCCGGTATTCCCGCCCGTGGCACGGTTGAGTCCGGCAACCAGCACGAGTTCCTCGGCCAGTGTATGCACGGCAAAGCGCCCGCTGTGTGGCGGGAAGCGGCCGGGATAAACGGGCTGCCCGTCCTCGTCGAGGCGTTCGGTGACGCTCAGGGTGCGAATCTCGGCGACGTCGAAGTCGCGTACGTAGTAGCGCCCGTCCGCCCGCGCTCTCCCCGGATACCGCGCTGCCACGTCGGTTACTCGGTCGAGGTGGATGTCATGCAGTACCACGAGTTCGTCGTCGCGCGTTGCGACGACATCCTGTTCCAGGAAGTCCGCGCCCATCGCGTAGGCCATGGCCTTGGCCGGCAAGGTGTGTTCCGGCAGGTAGCCGGAGGCACCTCGGTGTGCGATCACGGCGAGCATACGATAAATAACTTCAATAATACTTCATAAGTTTATGTTTCTTCGTTTATTTCACCATGCTCATCCCAACCCGGGAAGTCAAGCGTCTCCCACCTCGCCGTGTCTTCACCGCGCGCCTGCCGTTTCAGGGCATCGGCAATCTCACGGTCGTTCCACTCGATGTGTTCTTTTGTCCGCTCGACGATGGCCTGCGGTGTCTCGAGCAATCCGCCGAAAGGCCGGATGGCGATCATCGGTTTCCCGTTCGCGTCTGCGGCGTCCATCAGGAATCGTGCCAGGCTCTCTTTTTCCTCGTAGAGACTCGGTAATACGATGACGGCCTCAGCCTCCTTTATCTGGGCGATGAGCTCTTCCTTGATGGCTTCGATGCCCCCCGACTCGGGAACGCTGTCGGGTTTGCTGACGTTGAGGTAAAAGAAGCGATCGACGCTCTCCAGGAACTCGAATACCCGCAGGTAGTCATCCGTCTCCTGGAACGCGTGGGTCACAAACACGCGTATGGGATTGCTTTCGGACACCGTTGCCTCCGCTCATGGGACTGTAGTTACGATTCTAGCCAATTCGAAACCCTATCGCGCGACCGCGGTCACGTATGCAGTAATCTGTTCCCATGCCCGCGGCGTTTCGGTATCTTAGCGACGCGCATGCGACTCCTTCTCTACAACATTCGTTACGCCGTCGGCGGCGGTGCAGGCATGCATATGCCTTTGCCCGGTGCGGGCTACGTACTGGGTAATCAAAGCGTCCTCCCCGAGATTACGCGCTTCATAAAGGATGTCGACCCGGACATCGTGGGGCTGATCGAAGTGGATACCGGCTCTATCCGCAGTCGCATGGTGAACCAGGCGGAGAAGATCGCCACCGACCTGCAAATGAACACGTCGTACGAGACCAAGTACGGTTCCAAGTCGCTCAACCAGCTCCTGCCGATCGTACGCAAACAGGGAAACGCCTTTATGGCCTCGCAGCGTGTTCACGGTGAGAAATTTCACTACTTCGACACGGGCATCAAGCGCCTGATCATCGAACTCGAGATGGCGGAGTTCGCGGTATTCCTGGTGCATCTATCGCTCAAGTACCGTCATCGCCACCTGCAGCTGCGCCACTTGCACGATCTGATCGACGCGACCGAGAAGCCGGTCATCGTTGCGGGCGATTTCAACACGTTCTGGGGCGAGAACGAGATTTACCTGTTCATGCGGGCGGCGGGCCTGCGGTCGGCCAATAGCGACGGGCTGCCGACGTATCCGAGCCGTGCGCCGCGCAAGGAGCTGGACTTCGTACTGTTTCAGGACGGCATTACTGTGAACAGCTTCGAGATTCCTGACGTCAGGCTCTCGGACCACCTGCCCCTCATATGCGATTTCGAGGTGAATAAAACATCATGACGCTTAAACACTGGACATCGGAAACCAGCGATGACGGTATCGTCTGGTTGTGCATCGACAAGGCCGACGGCGGTGCCAACGTGCTCTCGGGCGAGGTTCTCACAGAGCTGCATCACCTCATCGAACCGCTGGCGAGCCAGCCACCGAAGGGTCTGGTTATCCATTCGGGCAAGAGCAACGGCTTCGTGATGGGCGCCGACATCAACGAATTCACCACGATCGAGAACCCGGAGCAGGCCTACGAGCTGATCCGGCTCGGACAACAGGTCCTGGACAAGCTCGAGGCCCTGCCCTGTCCCACCGTGGCGGCGATCAACGGATTCGCGCTCGGCGGCGGCCTCGAGCTCGCGATGGCCTGCGACTATCGGGTCGCGCTCGAGACCGGCAAACGCATCCTCGGCCTGCCCGAGGTTCAGCTGGGCATACACCCGGGTTTTGGCGGCACGGTCCGCGCAGTGCAGATCGCGGGCGTTCGGCCAGCGATGCAGCTTATGCTCACCGGCAAGCCGATCACTGCCGGCAAGGGCCGTAAGCTCGGCCTGGTCGACAAGATCACGGATACGGATGGCTGGCGTGCCGCCGCGCAGGAAATGATTGCCGCCAGGCCGCCGAAACAGAAAGCGCCATTTGCGGAGCGCGTTCTGAACTGGCCATTCGTCAGGCCTTTCATCCGCAACGTGCTGATAAAGCAGGTCGCGGGCAAGGCCAGAAAGGAACATTATCCGGCGCCCTACGCGATTATCGAGCTCTGGTACCGCCATGGCGCGTCGCCGCAAACGGGCTACGAAGCCGAGGCGCGCTCGATCGCCGAGCTCATGTGCACCAGCACCTCGCGCAATCTCGTGCGGGTCTTTTTCCTGCAGAACAAGCTCAAGGGACAGGGCGGCAAACCGGCGAAGAAAATTTCACACGTACACGTCGTCGGTGCGGGTGTAATGGGTGGCGACATTGCTGCATGGTGTGCGCTGCGCGGCCATACAGTGACGCTTCAGGACCGCGAGCAAAAGTACATCGATCCGGCCATGGAGCGTGCGGCGAAACTGTTCGAAAAACGAATTCGCGACGAATCAAAGCGCGCGGCTGCATCAGAGCGGCTGCAATCCGACGTCGACGGTTCCGGCGCCGCCCGGGCGGACCTCGTCATCGAAGCGATTTTCGAGAATCTCGAGGCCAAGCAGGCTCTTTACAGGTCGCTGCAGGAAAAGATGCCGGCCGGGGCGCTGCTCGCCACCAACACGTCGAGCATTCGTCTCGAGGACCTGCGAGAGGGTCTCGACGCGCCGCAGCGCTTCATCGGGCTGCACTTTTTCAACCCCGTCGCGCAGCTGCCGCTCGTCGAGGTAATTCGTTGCGACGACACCGAACAGGACGCGCTGGATATCGGCTTCGGCTTCGTCAAGGGCATCGGCAAGCTGCCGCTGGAATGCAGGAGCTCACCGGGCTTCGTCGTCAATCGCATACTCGCGCCTTACATGGCCGAGGCCATGGAGCTCGCTGAGTCCGGGGTGCCGCTCGCCGAAATCGACCGTGCAGCCGAAGCATTCGGAATGCCCATGGGGCCGGTCGAACTGGTCGACAGTGTCGGTATCGACGTTGCCCTGCACGTGTCGAAAGTACTGGGCGCTGCAATGAACAGGCCGGTGCCGGAGAAGCTGGCCGACATGGTCGAGGCCGGACGGCTGGGCCGAAAGAGCGGCGAGGGCTTTTACCGCTGGGAGAACGGCAAGGCGGTGAAGCCGGCGGCCCGGGCCCCTGCAGCAAGCGAGGACATCCAGGACAGACTGATACTGCCCATGGTCAACGAAGCGGTCGCCTGTCTGCACGACGGCGTCGTCAGCGATGACGACCTGCTGGATGCAGGCGTCATTTTCGGTACCGGTTTTGCGCCATTCCGGGGCGGCCCTGTCAATTACGCGCGCGAACGAGGGGTCGATGCAGTTCTGGGCCGTTTGAACGAGTTCACACAACGTTATGGGGAGCGGTTCACACCGCACGAAGGCTTTTCAGAGCTGTGATCACAGTTTCCGGCAGGC
>Ga0224504_10001043_pt1 | contig 12437 bp, 9 predicted proteins | sample SF_Oct11_sed_USG_3_FD_170160 | JGI IMG/M metagenome (GOLD analysis project Ga0224504, IMG submission 170160) | Sediment microbial communities from San Francisco Bay, California, United States - SF_Oct11_sed_USGS_24 | ecosystem: Environmental > Aquatic > Marine > Sediment | place: USA: California... | reverse complement strand
ATCGGATAGTGGTATCACCTGGCCGCAGGGCAAGCGCTCGCTTGAACGAGGCCTCGGCGGCAGCCCAATCCCAATCGTAAGATTGCTGGATCCCCGCGAGCGCCACATACCCCTCCGCCAGATCCGGGTTCAACTCGAGCGCACGCAGCGCGCTACTCCGAGCCTCTTCGAAGCCGGCCACGAAGTCCGTGTCGATAAAACCAGTGACATAGTCTTGCGACGCGGCTTGTCCGGCCCAGGCCAGCGCCAGGTTCGGGTCCTGTTGCAGGGCGCGCTCAAAATATCTGAGAGCACGCTCATGCCCCTGCAGATTGCCGCGATTGGCCTCGTGATGGCCCTTGAGGTATTCGTTGTAGGCATTTCCTGTCGTTTGCGACACCGGCTCGTGAACATCGGCGCTGTGACCGAGCAAGGCAACGCGCATCGCCTTGGCGACTTCGCTTGCGATTTCGTCCTGCACGGCAAAGATATCTTCCAGCGTACGGTCATAGGTTTGTGACCACAGGTGGTAGCCATCTTCGGTGTTGATCAGCTGTGCCGTGATGCGAATCCGTACGCCGCTTTTCTGTACGCTGCCTTCGAGCACATGTGCCACTCGCAGTTGCTCGCCGATGCTGCGCAGGTCTTCGTTACGATTCTTGAAGGCGAATGAAGACGTCCGTCCAGCGACTTTCAGGTCGCTCACCTGGGCCAGGGCATTGAGCAGATTCTCCGTGAGGCCATCCGTGAAATACTCCTGGTCCTTGCTCGGACTCATATCTACGAAGGGCAGCACCGCAATCGACTTTTGCGGGTCGGCGCTGACTTGAGTCGCTGCCGCTTCGGGCTGCGCCTCCGGCGCGTTGCTAATGACGAACTTATCCAGGGCGAAATAGGCAATAGCCAGGGCCATGACAGCGAAAGTGAGCCGATTGAGTTTCTGTCCGGTTTGTGGCGTTATCGACTGGCTGCGATCGACGTCTTTCTCACGCTTGACGCCTTCAGGCGTGAGCTCGAATGCCCACGCGAAGAACAGAACCAATGGCAGACCGAGCAGCAGCATCACGACAAAGGTCTTGAGTACCCACTCGGGCGCACCGAAGTTCTCGAACGCAAACTCGGCCACCTGCGCAAGCAACCAGCCAATGACGATGTAGGCGAGGCCTACACGTACCACGTTACGTCGCTTCAGTTCCGCGAAAAATGACATTGTCGTTTTTTGAATCCCATACGGCGCACTTGCAGACGCCTTCGCGACCATTATGACCCGCGGAGCAGCTCCGCGCATGTCCAATACAGCAGACAGCCGGTGAAACCCAGGCTGCCTTGTGCATTCGTTTTATGCAGGCCTAATAAGAAAAGGCCCCGAAAGGGGCCTTTTGCTTACCACTGAATGACACGGTGCGCCTAGAACGGTCCATTCATTAGGGATGGTGATTGCCAAAATGCGGCCCACACTTCTTCATCACGGATGTAGTACACCGTATCGTCGTGAAGGAACGACCGGCTGCGCTCCACCCAGTCCGGCAATTCAGGATCCACCGGTAGCGGCGCGATGACACCAACGCGGTTCAACGCTGCGAGCGACGGCGTGTTCTTGTCGAGAATCTCGAACAGATGGAGTTCAGATCCCTCGAACTGCCAGCTGTTATCTACGCCATAGATCTGGGCCGGGATTGCGAGGCGATCGACACCATTGATGTCTGCCTGATAAGTAAAGGCGTGACGATCATAGAGTGCCTCACTATAGGAACCGCTCCCACCGATAGTCGAGCTGCCGCGAGACAGCGGCTGCGCGATGTTTGATACGTCGAACAACTCAAGCTTGAGGGCCCCTTGCTCGCTGCGGCCGAGCCCAAGCAGCAAATCCTCGTTAACCGGGTGGAGAAAATCAGAGAAGCCCGTCACCTGCAACTCGCCCGCGATGAACGGATCATCCGGATTGGATAGATCGATTGCATATAGCGGATCGATTTGCTCAAAAGTCACTGCATAGACCGTATCGCCGAGGAACCGTACCCCATAGAGTGACTCATTCGGCTTACCAATTTCCGCGGGCCGACTGTCGTTAGGCAGCATCGACACGATGTCGAGATCCGGCCGTGTGTCCGATTCGCGCAGAATGAAGAGCTGGTGGTCAACAAAGTCGTCGTTGCTCCAGTCGAATTGCGAAGCCATCAGGCGTAGGTCGCCATTGTGTTCGCTCATCCGAAAATCCGCCTGCCCACCGCGCCACACGACCCCGTCAATGTCGGCCGAACCGCGGTAACTGACGCTCGTGCCAGCCAGCGCAAACTTGTGAACGCGCGTTATGTTGCTCTCAAATGCCTGGTCGTGCCTTTGCTCAGTAAAATAAAGCGCGCTCTCCGAAACATAAGCCCCGTATGCAAATTCGTTGTAGCAGGCGGTCGTGAAGTTATTGGGATCGTTGAGCGGAATCGCCGTGATGCTCGTGATCACCGCGTAGGGTTGCTTTTCACCGGTTGTAACGTAACAGTTTTCGGGCGTAACGAGCTGTTGTGTCTCGCCACCGATCGTAATCTTCGGCAACAGGTCGTCAAGCGTAGCGCTTGCGAGCAGCGCCTCGTTCTCCGCCTGCTGCTCCGGCGTTTGCACGGAGTAGTGCAAGCCCTCGAGCCAGGGTGTGTAGCGGCTGACGACGTAGACCATATTACCGATGCGCCGGCTCTCGACAAACACGCCGTCGATCATCGCCTCGATCTCGAGGCTCGGGTTCGCCTTGTCGCTTATGTCGTAGAGCTGGAAGCCCATATCATCTGGAGCCCAAATCGCCAGATCGGTCCAGAGCGCACCGTACAGGCCGTACGTCGCACGCGCGGTGAGCGCGAAAAGCCTGTCCTCCTCAACGTACATGCCCTGCACGGAAACACCGTCCTCCAGTGGGATCGTGCTAACGACGCCCGCATCGCCGTTGGCCGGATCGGTCGCCAGAATCCGGATTGAACGTTCGGGCTCGGGCCGCGCATCATCAACGGGTGAGCCCGCCTCGGCGAGAATGAAGCAACAGTGAAAATAGCGGCGTGGAGCCACATACAGGTGTTCCCCGTCGTAGCGCACCGCATCAAGCTCGTCGACGTTGAGTTCCTGCGTATAGGTACCCGTGTAATTGCCGGTACCCGCCGAGGTCGAGGCCGCCGTATCGGCCACGGCTAACTGCTCCGGATTGGCCATGGCTGTAAGGCCACCTTTTAGTGACGCTTCGAGTGCCGCGGCACTTGCTACCGGAGTCAGGAGGCCCTCCGCCGGTTGCCGGGGATCACCTGTTGCCGACGATCCGGACCCGCAACCGGCCATCGCCAGAAGTACGAAACCAAAAAAACATGAAGTACGCGCTTTCATCGCATCGGCTCCTTTTTGCCCATGCTCAAACCCTATCCCTTTTGGCAGGAGGGGTCTGTCGTGATTTTGCGCAACAATGTGTGAATGTGTAAGGAAACTCCCTTTACATTTCTGCACAAATTTCATACACCATTAATACCGGCCTGTGACGGTTTGCTTGCGACACTGAGTGTTGTGTCCACAGGACCGTGGAGGTGTGCCGCATGACCCGACAATTTTGGTGGCTGGTATCGCTCGTCTTCCTGGCAGCGCCCGGCCAGGCGGCCGAACAGCCCGAGGAAGAAAAAACGTCGAATTGGCGCCTGGGAGCCGCTGTGGGCTATGGCATCCGGTCCAACCCACTGGTGCAGTCGGAGGATATTCCAATCGTCATAGATCTCGACATCGCCTGGTTTGGCGAGCGATGGTTCTTCGACAATGGCGACCTCGGCTTGACGTTCGTAGACAACCAGGCGCTCACCGGAAGCGTCGTTGCGCGCTTCAACTCGGATCGCGTGTTTTTTGGCCAAACCAATACACGCTTTGTGGGCGCGGACGTGGCCGGATTGCCGCTTTCTGAAGTCGTCGAGTTCAAACCACCGGAGCGTGACTATGCGATCGAACTCGGCGTGGAGGTGCTCACCGACGGCAACTGGGGCGCATTGCAGCTATCGGCCTTTCACGACATTTCTGGCACGCACGAAGGCTACGAGCTTTACGCCGACTACAGTTTTGGGTGGCGTAAACAACGGCTGTACCTCGAGCCGTCTTTTGGCCTGAGCTACAAGAGTGCCGAGCTCAACAATTACTACTGGGGCGTCACGCCCGACGAGGCGGGGATGGTCATCTCTCCCTATGACGCAGGTGCCGGCCTTAACTGGCACGCCAGGTTCATGGTCGGTTACCAGCTGGACAAGCGCTGGGCTGTATCACTTGTCACCGAATTCGAGCGCTTGAACGACGAGGCAGCAGCCAGCCCGATCGTCGACAACGATGGCGTACTTGGCTGGTTTGCGGGCGTGTCGTACAGGTTCGGGCGATGAAGGGCCTTGCCGCGCTTGCGCTGCTTGTTTTTACCGCAATGCCGGCGGCGCTGGCCGATGACATGAAACTCAGCGTGAAGCCGCTACTTTGTATCACCGACAGTCGTAACGAAGTCTGCGACATATCGTTCCTGGTCGTATGGGAGAGTGGTAAAAGGGGTTACTATTGTCTCTTCAATGACGACGACGAAGCGCCAATGCGGTGCTGGAACGAAGCACGCGAAGGCCAAATGACCAATGATCGTGCCGTCCGCGAGACATTCAGTTTCTGGATGGCCGGTACAGATGCTGCAAAGCGGCTCGCGGAGGTGCGCGTGGAAGTTCTACGCATGGACTCGGACGACCGGCGACGGAGTCGCCGCACGCGTCACGTCTGGGATATTAATTGACGAACAATGCTATCGACATCCTGCTCGTCGAAGATGATCGGCGCCTCGCCGATCTTACGGCCGAGTATTTTGAGCAGAACGGCCTCGCGGTCGCGATCGAGTCTCGGGGCGACAAAGCCCTGGCCCGGTTCGCTAAAGTCAAACCCCGCGTCGTGCTGCTGGACTTGATGCTGCCTGGTACTGACGGCCTCACGCTTTGCCGCGAAATGCGCGAAACCTTCAACGGGCCAATCCTTATCTTTACCGCAAGAGATTCCGATATCGACCAGGTTATTGGTCTCGAGGCAGGTGCGGACGACTATGTAACGAAACCTGTGGACCCAATGGTTTTGCTCGCTCGTACCCGTGCGCTCCTGCGGCGCGTTGAGGGCGAAGCCAAGGTGACGATGCAATGCCGCGATATCGTTCTGGGGAGTCTGCACATCAGCCGGTCCGCGCAGGACGTCACCCTGGATGGCCAGCCCGTGCAGCTCACCACACATGAATTCGAACTACTACTCCTGCTCGCCCGGCGGGCCGGCACAACGCTCAGTCGGGATGACATCTTTCACCACCTACGTGGTATCGACTACGACGGCACCGACCGGTCCATCGACGGCCGCATTTCGAAGCTCCGCAGGAAACTGGGGGATTCGGCACTTGAACCCACGCGCATCAAGACTATCTGGGGTAAAGGCTACTTGCTCGTGCCCGATGCGTGGGGTCAGGACGAGTAGGAGCAGTGCTCGAGAATCGTAATCGTCGACTGCTGTTTCGCTCCTATCTCTGGCTCGTCGGCGGGCTACTCGTCGTGGCCATGGTGCTCGATTTTGGTTTTGGTCAGCTGCAGCGCAGTGGGCAATCGAATTCGGATCGCTGGCTGGAGTCAACGTTTCACCTGATTGTCGCGCGTCTCGAGGATGCGCCAGCAGGCGAACGAGAGGATGTTATTGCGGACATTGCCGACGAACTCGGCGTTGCGGTCCATCTCCTCGCACGCGATGAAATTCATGGGAACGATATCGCGGGTGAATCAATATTTTCCCTCATCGATTCGGAAGGCAACGCATCTTATCTGCACGACGCCGCGTCCATAGATGCCGTTGTTCGCCTTGGTCCGATAGCCGCACCACAGAACACCCTGCTTCTCGACCTGTTGCCATCCATATTCTATTTGTCGATCTTCGTCGTTGTCGGCCTTTGGCTCCGGCCTCTTCTAGGAGACATTAATGCGATTTCGAACGGCGCACGGCGCTTTGCCGCCGACTATCGGAACCTGCCGTCAACTGCTGCGGAAACCACCCAACTCACGCCACTGGCGCAGAACATCGATGAAATGGCCGCGAGACTCAACGGTGTACTGCGCAGCCAAAAGGAACTGATCGCCGCACTATCGCACGAGATGCGCACACCGCTCGCACGTATGCGCTTCGCCCTCGCGGTTATAGACGACGAAGTAGAGGAGGCATTGAAGCAGAAACTCCGCGCAATGAACGAGGACGTGCAGGACATCGATAATCTCGTGAGTTCGATGCTCAACTACGCGCGCCTCGATCACCCCGACATCGACATGCACTGGCAGGATGTACCTGTCGGCAACTGGATCGGCAAGATCATCGACAAAGCACCCGGCGATGTAATCCTTGTCGATGAAGGCGCTGACTCGACTCCCGACACGGTCCGTATGGATCCGCGTCTGATGGAGCTCGCACTTAGCAATCTACTGGTCAACGCGAGCAAGTACGGCCAGCGAAAAGTGCTTTTGGGAGCGGCGCAGATTGGTAGCGATTACGCAGTGACTGTCGAAGACGATGGCCAGGGCGTTCCGGTTGACGAGCGTGAAACCGTATTCAAAGCGTTCACCCGTCTGGATGACAGCCGCAATCGAGAAACCGGCGGCTACGGGCTGGGGCTGGCCGTCGTCGCGCGCGTTGCCGAACTGCATGGTGGAACCGCCAACGTTGACACATCGCCCAGTCTGGGTGGTGCCCGGTTCACGATCCGGTGGCCGAGGCGACTCGGTGCCGGCAAATTTGGACGCGCCAATCATTCGCTGTAATCTTGGCGCATACTGATCGGGGGCAGATTTGACGGACCAACCGAATAACGAGGACGACCCTGAACAGTCTTTTCTTGCTCGGCTGATCAAACGACATGTCATCCAGTCGGCAGCGATTTACGTTGCCGTCGCCTGGGGCGCGCTGGAGATCCTGATCACGCTGCAGGAAAAACTCGGTTGGCCACCGATGATCTCCACCTGGGCAACGCGGCTGTTTGTCGCTGGCTTTCCAGTCGCTGTAATCCTCGCCTGGCGACGCGATGTGGAGCGCCATGCGATCCGTGTAGTGATGGGTGCCGGCGCATTTGTCGCAGCGGGCATCGCCTTGTGGCTTACCCTATCGACCAATCCGGTGGAACGCGCCGCGACGCCGACAGTTGATCCGGTGAACTCGGCCATCGCGACGGTTGCCGTCCTGCCGTTTGAAAACGCCAACGGTGACGACGGTTTCGACTACCTGGCCAAGGGCTTCACAGGCGAATTGATTGGCCGTTTGTCCAAGCACCCGGATCTGGCCGTCATCCAGGAAGAATCGCTGGCCTCGCCAAGCCTGCTTGATCTGCTACCAGCCGCGCAGGCTGCCACTCTGAGAGCCGACTACATGGTGCAGGGAAAGGTGCTGCGCGAAGGCGGCTCCATCGAGGTGACCGCGAGTCTGCAGGATCTCGACGGACTTGTTCTATGGTCAGAAATTCTGCGCGAGCCGTACTCGGCACAAGGCGTCACGGCAATGCAGCGCCGCATCAGCGGCGAGATTAGCCGCTTGCTCGGAACAACGCTCGACGCGCAGGCCTACTGCGGCGAAACGTCCGATCTCGAAGCAATGGAACTCTTCTACCGCGGCCGTCAACTAATTGGGAAGAGAAACCTCGACGACGCGCTGGCAGGACTCGAACTGGTGAAGCAGGCCGTCGACAAGGATCCCTACTTCGGACGAGCGTGGAATGAGGCCGGCAACGGTAACTTATACGCGTCGGGGCAGTATCGGGAACGCCAGGACCGAGAGCAGGCGGGTCTTAAGTTCCGGATGGCAATATCCACTTACCGCAAGGCGCTGGACATTTGCCCGACCATTGGTATGGCCTATAAGGTAATTGTCCCTGCGTACGAAGATGCGGAGAACGCCATCATCGATCAGGAAATGCAATGGCGCGATGCGCTCGCAATGGACCCAAATGATGCAGCAATGCTTCGCCAGTACTTCTTCCACCTCATGAATTCCGGCATGCTCGACGAGGGCATTGAAGTGATGCAACGCGCCTACGAGGTGGAGCCGCTGATGGCAATGATTCCGGGGCAGTACGCGCATGCCCTGATGCTGGCGGCTCGCTGCGATGAGGCGATACCGCTGGCCGAGGAAGCCGAACAACTGGGCGGCCATCCGAGTGCGTCGATCAAACTGACTTGCTCGCGCATTGCCGGCGATGCTGACGGCATGCTGGACGCAACGCTGAAACTCGCGGAGTGGGGCATGGACAACACCTACGAAATTATCGGCCTGCCGGGACGAGACATCGCCGCGGCCCTGCTTGATCCCGAGCACCCAATGCGCCCGGTAATTGCTGATCGCCTGCACGAACTGTGGAACGAAAACCCGGAGTTCAACAAGAACCGCTCTGTCTATTGGATTGTTGGCATGGCAACGACGCTTGGCGAGTACGAGCTGGTCTTGGACATGCTGGATGGCATCGCGGATCCGAATGATGGTTTTCATGGCTACACAGTCGCCTGGTCACCACTTTTCGCGAACTGGGACGGATCGAGCCGGCTTAGATCGCACCCGCGTTTCGTCGAACTGCTGAACAAGACCGGGCTACCTGCTTACTGGCGCAAATACGGCTGGCCAAACGGTTGCGAGGGAGACGGCGAATCCTTCCGCTGTTTCTGAACTTCCTGGTTAACCATGAGATAGCTAAACCGAGTCACCGCGCAGGGTTTCGAGCCAGGATTTGCCGTACGACCTGAATTGCGTGTTTTTTCCTTTATTCGCTCATCGGCCAAATGATCTGCGGTCGGGTTCACTCGGGCAATACGGGATCGAACTCAATAGCATCGAGACGTTCTTTGGACATGCCGATCAACTCGCGCCATTGGGTCCATCGCGGATCGCTGTGAAATCCAGTGTAATGGGGCTGAAAGACATTGGATCGACCAGCGAACGAGCCTTCCCTCACATCCTTAAAGGCTATCTCAAAGAACTCGTCGTTCTCGCCCCGCCAGGCGAGCACATCGGAAAGAATCCAGTCCCGAGCCCGCTCATCATCCACCTCCCGAATCATCGCGAGTGCCGCATCAGACTCGTCCGCTCGCCCCATGCTGTGGTATGCCATCGACCGGACCCCCCAAACCAGTACCTCGGGAACTTGGGGGTCACCCTCTTTGAACCTCGACTCAACCATATCGATTGCGCCCTCGTACTCGCCCTGAAGCAACTTCATCAGTGCATGATGCAGTCTGCCGCCGGTTCCGAGTGCCAGATAGCGCGTCCGCATCTCTTCCGCCTCTTCGTAATCTCCGGCATAAAAGTACACTCGCGAAAGTTGATAGAGGCACTGGTAGCAAAGTGGGTCGATTGCCACCGAGTGTTTGCCAAGCCGGATGGCTGCATCCAGCTTGCCAATGTGACGTGCGAAAACGCCCGCTAATCGTACATTGTTCGAATGCGTTGGATCCCGGGAGACCGCGAGCAGAAATTGCTCTGCCGCCTTTTCAAGGTCATGATCGATGTAGGCCGCTTTCCATGCTTCACCGAGCGCAAGTGACGCGTTGTCCGGGTCGATCTCGCGGATTCGTTCCTCTATCAGCTTGTCGCGTGCCCTCTTCTCCTCCTTTGTGATTTCGCCTTCGTTTTCCAGGAACCAATTGGCAAACAGCAGCCAGTCCAGGGCTGGGAGGTAGTTCGGATCTATGTCCAGCGCCCTGGTGAGCAAAGCCTCCATGTTTCGACCCAGATTATCGTCCCGCCTCTCGGCCAACTGTTTGGCCTGCGCCGTTAAAGCGATGACTTCAGGGTCCGTGACCCTCGAGTGTGGCAACGGACTCACGAGGGCCAGTTTCAGGTTGTTGGCCACATCAGCGGCGATCTCATCCTGAATCGCGAAAATGTCCTTTAATTCCCGGTCGTAGGTCTCCGACCACAGGTGCGTATCGGAACGCGCTTCTATCAACTGCGCCGTAACGCGCACCATGTTGCCCGCCTTACGTACCGAACCCTCCAGGACATGCCCCACGTCCAGCCGTCTGGCGATGTCAGGGATTTCCAGATCCTGCCCTTTGAACGCGAACGCGGACGATCGCGAGATCACACGAAGCTCGCGAATCTTCGCCAGCAGATTCAGGACTTCCTCGGAGATTCCGTCTGCAAAATACTCCTGCTCAGGGTCCGAACTCATGTTCACGAATGGCAACACCGCAATAGAACGATCGCCGTAAAAACCTTTCACGGCATCGCTGCGCGCTTCATCCGCTACCTGCTGTTCTCTTGCATCGTCGCGCGCCGGGTCGAGCACGAACTTATCGACGGCAAAGAATCCGACCGCCACTGTAAGCCCGACAATAATGGCGCGATCAAGCAGCCTTCCCGAGCCTGCGTTCTTCGGAGCAGACGCGTCCACGTCCTTGTCGAACTTCAGACCCTGGGGAGTCCATTCCAACACCCAGGCTGATATGACGGTGGGCAGGAATCCGATCGCAAGTACGATAATGACGACCCGCAGGGTGTCGGGGCCCAGCCCAAACGGCTGGAACGTCGTTTCCGCAACCTGAACGATCAGCCATGCCGCGACGGCGTAGGCGGTCGCTACACGAATGACATTGCGGCGCTGCAGTTCCTGAAATAGCGACATACGGTTGAAGTTTCGCCTGTTTGGCTGTGGACGCTGAGTCCCAAGTGTTCCTTCCGATGGAACGTAATGTCCAGTGCGATCTTCATGAGTATAAGCAAAATGGGCGGATCAGTTCGCGAAGCGAACTAAGACGGCGGAGCCGCCCGCAGGGTGGGGATCGGTTTCAGCCGATCCGAGCCCATCGAACGTGGTTCACCGCTCTGCTCACAAACACAATGTAGGCCGTCAACACCTATGGAACAGCTGTAGCAACTAGGTAGCAACGAAATCGTAGCTGAAAGACCGCAAAGTGGTGTCATCTTAAGTTATTGGTTTTTTTACTAAATGGTGGCCAGGGGCCGAGAACCACCGAAACGCGGATTTTCAGCGCACATACCGGCAACCCGACGAGTCGTGTCATGACCCGGTCTCCGACTGAACCTCGAGAGAATACTCGAAGAAGTCCTCGCACATTTGAATCCGTTTGAGGAAGACCTTGGCGTGTGGATTTTCCGACTGCAGCAGCGCTTCCCTCAACGCCCTGCTGTCCTCGATCAGCAACCGGATCTCGGCCTCGTTCAGCGACGGAGCAACCTGCATCTGCCCGCAGATGCGATCGAACTCCGCCTTGAGATCGCCCCAGGGTGAACCGAGCCAGCTTCTCGTGGCTCGCTTCTCGCCGCCCCCCTCGGTCTCCACCTGAGCTTCGATCCGAGGAAGCGGTTTCACGAGCGGCTCCGAGCCGACGGCCAGCGCCATAAAGAAGGGCTGCGCAAGCGACGCGATCACGAGCCATGCGATGCGGGGGGCTCGCGGCATGTCAGTACTTCATGCTCGGGTGGCACGCCTTGCAGTCGTCGATGGGGAAGGCCACCTTCATGTGACAGGCACCGCAGAACTTGTCGTCCAGGATGTGCTTCATCAAGAAGTGTTGGGTCCCCTTCTTCTCGATCGCAAAGATGTCCGGATGGCAGTTCGAGCATTCGAGCCATTGCATGTGTTCGTTGTGGGAGAATTGAGCGGGGGAGATCATCGACCAGGCCGCAGGCACCTCGAATTCCTGGTCGTAGGGAATCGGCTCGAAATCCGGCTCCAGGATGCTCTGCTTCGGCTCGATCAACCCGCGCTTCTTGGCTTCGACCCAGTCGATCTTGTTGCCGTAATCCCCTTCGGGGAGATGGAGAGACTTCCGGAATTTATTGAAAGAGCTTTCTTTGTCGGTGCGAACACCCGTGTGGCACTTCGAGCAGTTCCTAGTCGTGTGCCCGAACGCGGTCTCGCCGTCGTGGCAGGCGGCGCAGAAGAGGCCTTTCCTGTGCGCCTCCTCGGAGATTCCCGACCCGTTTGCCTCCATCGCGAAGGGCAGCTCGAAGTGGCACACACGACAGGTGTAGCGGGCGCGGTGAGACCAGTGCGAGAACACGACGGCATCCTCACCCGCTTCGCGTGACGCTTGGTCAATCACGACGTCCCCGTACTCGTGGGGAGGCGGCAACGGTGGGAGAGCGAAGAACTTCTGAGCAGATTCCGGCCCGGCGACGGTGCACGACGCGATCCAGGCGAGGATCAGGAGGACCAATACACGCCTCCGCTGCTTGGGGCCCGACACCTAGATCCTCGCCTTACTGCACGTCTTCGGTGTGACAGAGCCGGCAGTCGGTGTTGGGGAAGGCCACCGAGCCGTGGCAAGCGCCGCAGAAACTACCGTCGAAGATGTCCTGCATGTCGTAGACATTCTCGGTCTTCCGGATCGGGAAGATCTGCGGGTGACAGAGCTCGCAACCGTTCCAGACGGTGTGCTTATCGTGCGAGAAGATGATGGACG
>Ga0224504_10001041_pt1 | contig 12449 bp, 9 predicted proteins | sample SF_Oct11_sed_USG_3_FD_170160 | JGI IMG/M metagenome (GOLD analysis project Ga0224504, IMG submission 170160) | Sediment microbial communities from San Francisco Bay, California, United States - SF_Oct11_sed_USGS_24 | ecosystem: Environmental > Aquatic > Marine > Sediment | place: USA: California... | reverse complement strand
GATTCTCGAGCTCGATCAGGCGCTCGCGTAACGCTTGGCCCATCGTGACAACGTTACCCCCGTATATTGTGGAGATACCGAGACCGATGCTCATTTTGCCGTCATAACGCAACACTGTTTTTTGCGGCTCGACATAGCCGCGCTGTATTTCTGCAACATCCCGCAGCTTGATCTGCTCGCCGCCACTGCCGCGAATGATGAATTCCTCAAAATCGTCGATCGAATCGAGACCGCCGGTGGGCTCTATAGAAATAAATTCATTGCCAACCCTCACCCGACCGGCGTCAGCAATCTGCTGCTTTTGCATCAGCTCGTTGACAATAGCTTGCGGTTGAATTCCCAACTGCGACATCTGATCGCGATCAAAACTTATGTAGATCGCTTCGTCCTGTTCGCCGTAGGTTGTGATCTTGGCGACATCCTCAACGAGCAACAGCTCGCGCCGCAGAATGTCGACGTAGTCTTTCAATTCTGCATAGGAGTATCCGTCAGCCGTAACGGCCAGAAAGACGCCGTACACATCGCCGAAGTCGTCGATTACGATCGGTTGACCAACACCTTGCGGTAATTGCGCTGCGGCGTCGTTGACCTTTCGACGTAGTTCATCCCACACCTGCGGCAGAGACTCGCCGTCATAGGTGTTTTTTATCGTGACGGTGAGCGTCGACAAACCGCGGTCTGATTTTGACGTCACCCGGTCGAGCTGGCCGAGCTGCTGAACCGCGATTTCCAGATAATCGGAAACTTCCTGCTCCACCTCTTCGGCCGATGCCCCGGGATATGGCGTCATGACGAGGGCATCTTTAATGGTAAATTCCGGGTCCTCAAGACGGCTCATGTCGTTGAAAGACGAGATGCCGGCTAACAACATCACAACTGTCAGTACCAGGGTGACGACACGGTTCTTGATGGCAAGTGCAGCAATATCCATTATTTTCTCTAGAGGTCTCGGACCAGCATGTTCTCAGTGACGCTGTTTACGCCTGATGCTACAACCCGGTCGCCAGTCGACAGACCGCTAAGGATGCTGACATTAGCCCCGGCTAGCTCGCCCAGTTCGACTGGCCGCTTGCTGACTCGCATGGAGGTCGCATCAACAACCCACACAAACGGATTACCGTCCGCATCGGCGGTGACAATATTTGATGGAACCGCCAGACCCGCAGCCCCCGAAATATTTCGTTTGTAGCGATCGACAATGACACTACCGGTCATGCCGGGACTGACGTTGGCATCTGCGGGGCTCTCGAAACCGAACGTGACCCGGTAGGTCCGTGTCACCGGATCGGCGCTGGCGCTTAGCTCCTTCAAATAGCCAGGAAACTGACGCTCCCCGAGCGACGCTACCTGCACCCGCGGGTTGATCATCTTTGTAAGCTGGTCCCTGGGAACGCTGGAATCACCCTGCACCCAGTCTCGCTCGGAGACGTCGACACGCAACTCCAGGCTTGATTCGTCCTGCAATACCATCACAGCCTGCTTGGCGTTGACGTTCGCAAAATCATCGACCAGCCGCTTTGCAATACGACCTCCAAACGGCGCTCGCAACTCGGTGTCGTTGAGCGCTTTTTGCGCCACGTCGAGATCTGCCTGCTTGACTTCGTACTGGCCTTTGGATCGGGTTACTTGCTGTTCGGTGACTGCGTTTGCAGCGAACGCCTTTGAATAGCGATCATAGTCGGCTTTCGCTGTGTCCCGGCTGGCCCGTGCCCGGTCTCTTCGCACCTGATAATCGCGAGGGTCCAGTTTTGCAACCACCTGGCCTGCCGTTACAACCTGTCCTTCTTCGACCAATCGTTCCGACATACGCCCGGCCACTTCAAAGCCAAGCTCGGCTGACTGAGCCGCGTGGACGCTGCCCGGAATCTCGAGGGTCTCATCACCCGTTGCGAGACCTATCGTAATTATCTTGACGGGCCGCGCTACCTCCGCCCTTTCAACAACCTCGTCCGGTCCACACCCACTAATTAGAAGAGACAGCAACATGGAAATCGCCGCAATTTTAGTGGATCGCATGACGGTAGTTTGATTTACATCCATTTTTCCCTCGGACAGCCTCTATTACGGGCTGGTTTTTGATCACAAACATGCCCATTGTTACACAAAATATCGATCAGCTTCGTCGCTTGCCTGTCAGCCCGGGAATGACAACGCAGACCAGCTCTCTTCGGGCTACAATTACCGGTGTAGCAACGACAGTCGGCCCAGGTAAGGAAAAGACACTCTCTTGAATACAACACTTGTCACCCGCGCCGCGGGTTTAATGATCGCCTGCCTTTTGGCGGCGCTGCCTGTGGCTGCGCAGGACGTAGCTATCCCTAAAATCGCAACGGACGGCAGTCTGGGTATTGAACAGATTGAATCTGCCATTCAGTCCGTCGCGGCACGTGAAGGGATCGATGATGAAGTCCGCAGCAGCATCATCGAGCAGCTGCGCGACGCCCAGACGCAGGTGCAAAACAGACTCGCCGCCGAGACGACTGCAGCGGCCCATACAGATTCCCTGATGACCGCCCCGGCCGAGACCGCATCGCTGCGAGCCGGCCTCGACGCTGAGACGTCGGTGGAACCGACGCTCGAAGGCCTGGGCATCACTGATGCGACAACCCTCGATGAGCTCACCCTCATGCTGTCACAGGAATTGGCGGAGCAGATTGCGATCGAGTCCCGAATCATCGAGCTCAATGCTCAGATTGAGGCACAAGGCAGCCGACCCGCCGACGCACGCCGGCGCATCGGTGACCTACGCACCAGCAGGGACGAACTCGCCGCAGCAATGAGTACGTCACCGCCCCTGGACGAACAACAGGCTCTGACCGATGCACGCATGCTCAATACAGAGCTCCGGCGCATTGCTCACGGCGCTGAAATTAACATGCTCGAACAGGAATTAGTGAGCCATAGCGTTCGACTGGAACTCCTGAGGGCACGACTGGACGTCGCCCAAAGTTCACGGCTGCAAAGACAACGTCGCGTCGAATTCCTGCGTACCCAAGTCAATGAGCGGCGCCAGACTGCCGCGAGCCTGGCTCAACAAACGGCAGAAGTCATCGAACTGGCGGCGGCAGACGCGCATCCCGTGGTGCGTGCGCTTGCTGAAGACAATGCAGGCATGACGCGAGAACTGCCCTCAGTGGTTGCTCGCATTGAACTCGCTACCACGCAGCTCGATCAGATCAATGCTGATGCGCGCGACCTGGAGCAACGCCTCGCTCGCTCGCGACAGCGTCTGGGCGTCGGCGGTTTGAGCCGCTCGATTGGACTCCTACTGATTGAGGAGAGCCGCAACCTGCCGCAAGTATCGCAACATCGGGTACAGGTGAACGCACGTAGCAACTTGCTTGCCGAAGTCGGCCTTGCCCAAATGCGCATCCAGGAACAGCGACGCGAGCTCAGGTCGCTGGACGCGCGTGTTGAGATCGTGATGACCGACGTTGTCGGCGATGTGACGGATGAGGACGAGCTTGCCCGGATCCGCAGCGAAGTGCACCTGCTGTTGCGCGATCAGCGCGACCTTCTTGCCCAGGCCGAGGACACTTACAGCAGCTATCTGCAGGTACTTGGTGATCTCGATGTTGCGCAGCGTCGGCTACTGGAAACTGCCGGCGAATACCACAAGTTTCTTGGACAGAACCTGCTCTGGATTCCAAGCGCACCCGTTGTCTTCACAGGCAATTGGAAATTGACCGGGCCTGTATTCCTGACGGCACTATCACCCAACTCCTGGCTAGAAACTGCGTCCGACCTCACCGAGTCCATCAGCGAGCATCCGGCGGAAGCGGTATTCGCATTGTTGCTGCTGACGGCCCTATTATTAGCTCGCAAGCCACTGGCGCATCGCAATAAAGCGATTAATGACAGAATCGGTCGCCTTTCTTCTGATCATATCGGTCTGACGCTCGCCGCACTTGGCATCGCCGCATTGCGTGTCGCTCCGCTGTCCCTGTTGTTAGCTATTACGGGATGGTTCCTGAGCAGCGCGGCGCAACTTTATCCATTCTCGACAGTAGTTACGACCAGCTTATTCGCGGTGGCGCCATTTCTTTATAACGTCATGTTGTTCAGGGCTCTTAGCGCCGAGAATGGCGTTCTCCACGAGCACTTCGGCTGGCAGCAGAAAAACGTCGTCATCGTAAGGCGACAGTTTGATCGACTTGCTGCAATCGGCGCGCCACTCGTATTTGCGACCGTTTTGTTCTACGCATCCGATGTCGCGGAAGATCGGGCTACGATGGGTCGATTGATTTTTGTGGCGTTGATGATTGCTCTTTCCGCCATAATTCGACCGCTTGCACACCCTGTAACAGGTGTTGCAGCGAGTTATTACAACGAGCAGTCAAGCAGATGGGTGAGCAAGCTTCGCTGGTTCTGGTACGGCCTCGCGGTTGGCGCACCAGCGCTACTTGCCACGCTGTCATTGATTGGTTACCTGTACACCTCGCTCATTCTGACAAGCCTGCTGGTCGACACAATCTGGCTCGCATTGGCGCTGATTCTCGTCAACCTGATTGTGTTGCGATGGATTGCGCTGACTCACCGAAAACTGGCGCTGAAGATCCTGCTGCAAGAACGCGAGGCAGCACGGGCATTGCGTGACAACGAAGGTGAAGCTGAGCCCGAAGGCGAGCCACCGGACGCAGAGTCAAAGCCGCTGGATCTCGACGAGGTGGACGCTCAGACACGCAAACTCCTTCGCTGGGGCCTGATACTGGTGGCCGCCGTGGCAGGATGGGGCATCTGGTCCGAAGTCTTTCCGGCGTTTCAGTTACTCGAGCAAGTCGCCTTGTGGTCACAAACAGTGCTGATCGATGGTGTGGAGACAATCGTACCCGTAACACTGGCCGACTTGATCCTGGCCGTACTGGTGGCCGTCGGTGCCGCAATCGCCTCAAAGAATTTACCTGGACTCATGGAAATCGCGATTCTGCAACGGCTCACACTGCAGCCCGGCAGCCGCTACGCCATCAATACGCTTACCCGCTACATCGTTGTTACGATTGGTGTGATTTCCGTGCTCAACATCATCGGCTGGAACTGGTCGCAGATTCAGTGGCTGGTCGCCGCACTCAGTGTAGGTCTTGGCTTCGGTTTGCAGGAGATCGTCGCCAACTTCGTGTCGGGTTTGATCATCCTGTTCGAGCGTCCGATCCGGGTTGGCGACACCGTTACCGTTGGGGCCCTTTCCGGTAAGGTATCGCGCGTACGTATCCGGGCGACGACCATTACCGACTGGGACCGCAAAGAGATCATTGTGCCGAACAAGGCGTTCATCACCGAACAGGTCGTTAATTGGACGCTGGCGGACCCGATCACGCGTGTCGTTGTGCCGGTTGGCATCTCCTACGGCTCGGATGTCGAACTTGCTCAGAAAGTTATGGAAGACACTTTACATGCCTTGCCGCTAGTGCTTGATGAGCCAGAGCCACGGGTCTTTTTCATCGGCTTCGGAGATAGCTCGTTGGATTTCTCGTTGCGTGTGCACGCACGACAACTGGCCGATCGCTTGCCCCTGATGCACGCAGTCCACAATGCAATATTAAAGGCGCTGCGCGAAAACGGAATCGAGATCCCGTTCCCGCAGCGGGACTTGCATGTTCGCTCGAACACGGCGCAACTGCCGTGATTCACCTGAAATCAAAGGTCATGCCAAGCTGGATTTCCAGTGCCGGCTTTTGAACTCGCAAAGCGACTTCATCGAGTATCAGCGTAGCGTCACGGATGGGCAGGCGGCCGGTCAGCCCCAACTGAATCCGGTAACTGCCACGCTCTCCCAAGTCGGCGGCGGCAATCCGCAGACCCGCGCCGGCCGACAGGACCGCGCGGCTAACAGACCCGGACTTTTGGCCATCGCTGGAATCTACATTGATCAGCTCCTCACTTCGCCAACCCACACCGGTCGATACGTACGCGCTTAGCCAACTGCCTCGTACAGCAAGCGGGTGCTCCAGGTCCGTCCCGAATTCCAGTTGTCCGCTGCGGACAAAAATGCTCGTTCTGTTTTCGTACTGAGGTTCACCATAGCTCGCGGCGACGATAGTCGACTCGCGCCATCCGGAATCGGCATTCGTGAAAATCCGGGTTCGCCATCGACCCGCAAAACGAAGCTGGATGTTCGGCATCAGGATGGCCGCTTCCACACCGACGCTTTGGTTCCGGGTTCGCGGCATTTCTCCGCCCTTGCCGGACGAGACAAATCGCAGCTGCCCGTAGGACGCTTTGTTGTTTAGCTGTTGGACGGTTTCAAGCACGAGTGCGCCAAAGCGGACGCCAAGGACGATGGCCATGTCGTCTTCAGCATCTGCCGTTTGCCGTAGCACGTCATCTTTGTAACCCGATCGCCAGTCGCGACGCAGCCCAAACCAGATATCGATGGGCTCCTTGCTCGCGAGTGCGAACAGTCCTGCTGAGCTATCCCATTGTCCATCACTGGTCGCCAGCGAATTCGCTCGAAGCCAGTAGCCCCGGTGCCAGCTACCCAGGATGCCGCCGGTGCCGGCGGCGTACAGATTGCGGTAATGCTGTGCGTCGAACCAGCCCGTCAAACTGATGTTATCAATGCCCGTATAGGCAAGGTTTTCGATCTTGCTGTCCACGAGTCGATGAAATCCATTTTGCATTCGTTCGCCGCCAATCCGGCCAACTTGTCGAATGCCCATACCAACGACCACTTTGTTAACGAGATTTTCGTCCACGGAGTCGACCATCCTGTAACCCAGTGAGGCCGAGAGTTGGTCGATACGACCCGGCGCAGGCGGATCGCTGAACGTGAGAATGCTATGGTCAAGCAACCCGATCCACCGGTCGGACAGGCTGGCGCTAAGGATCACCTGCTGAGTTCGGAAATCATCCACGGAGCCGCCGCGGCCGAGAAAATCATTGCTGAAGGCAACATCCAGGAGCGGTTCCCGAGCTGGCGGCAATTGGGCTGGCAGGCCGGGAATGCTGCCGGTCCATCCTGTTAATGGCATGAAAGCGCCCAGAAACAGCAGCCAACACGCTACCGATCGCACCCGATTACTCTGCGGCAATCTGCTTGTATGAGAACTTCGCACCCGATATGGTGAATTCGCCCATCAAACCAAACCGGGTCATCGTCACTATTGCGACACCATCATTGTAAGCGGGTGTGCCAGCCATACCGACCGTTGCAAAAGCCAGTCCCGCCTGTCCCATGAACTGCACGTTGCCGGTCTTGAAGTTATCGAGTGCTTCTTTGTCCTTGAAGAATACGATCATACTGAAGTTCTTGGCACCCGCCTGGATCCCCGATGTAAATTGCGAAAACCTCGTCGTACCGACGGCGCTGTCACCTTCAATCACTGTCCCTTTGCCGTACGCACCACCAAAACCGAATCCAACTCGCGTCACCGATGGATAAATAGCATAGCCATAGGCCTGCTCGAAGTACTGTTCAGTACGCGGGAGTCGTGCGCGAAATTGTGTAATGGCCCGAGCCGCTTTCACCTGGGTCTTGCTATCCACATCGGCTTCCCAAGCGGCGTCGGCCAGGTTGCCGATAAGCAGTGCGGCAACCAACAATCCGATCACGCGAAAATACTTCATCGCCTGCACTCCAGGTGAGCTGTAATCCAGTCCGCACCTCCTGATACATCACCCAGGAAATCCGACGTACCGAATATTCCCGACCGATGCACGACAGACAGTCCAGCGTAACAGTCCTTGATCCAGGAACTCCTGGATACTCTGTGCAACGGGAAGTCGAGCGTCATCTCGAGATAATTCAGAAAATGCGAAGTATTGTCGCCCTTGGCCGCTTGTTTGCGCTGTTCGGCGATGGGCACTTTCTCGGCATACGACACACCAAAGCCAAAACTCCAGCGGAACATCTCTTCTTTGCTCCACGGCGAATAGCCCTTGCCCATCGCGGATATATACGCGGCATAACTCGAAAAAGTGCCGTTGCCTTCATCTTCCTCGAAATGACGAAACAGCGCGACCCGACCGAGGAAGTCAACGCGATTACCCTCGGACAGCAACTTGCTGAGCGTCAGGCCCCCGATGTTAGTGTCGGCAACTTCACTCTTGCTAAAGTCTCCCTGGTCGATTTCGCTGACGATGTTGCCGTCCGCCTGGTAGCCATAGTTTACGCGCCAGGACCACTCGCCATAGCGTTCCTTGTCCATGATGTAACTGGGTTTACGAACGTTGCCGAACATGTAGGTCCCGCCGATGAATGCACTGGAGAAACCATCCTCCTCAACCAGCGGACTATCAGTGATTCCCGAATCGGCGCCGCCAGAAACGAAGTTGCCGAAAAATACGATACGATCCGAAACCTGCCAGGCCGTGTTGAGGCCAAACGAAATCCACTGCGAGTCTCCGGGTGAGTAGGCTGGGCGATCAGGTCGCGCCTCGGCCGAACTCACGCCGAAATAGTAATCACTCAGATTTTCGTCCTGCCAGGTCCAGCCTATGAAAGGTGAAATTGACCACGGACCAGTGTCGAAGCGATACCGATAGGCGAACCGCACTTCCTGTCCATTGTGGCGATCCAGCGTATCTGTAACCCAGTCCAGCTTGATCTCACCCCACCCTCGTCTGATACCAAGTTCGATTCCAGCGTCGAGCGTTTGTTTGCGCTCCTCCAGGCCTTCGTAAAACACATGGCTGTCAGGATCGAGTTTCTGGAATCGGTAGCGGGTATACAGATTCAATTCGAATCCATCGCTTTTCACGAAATGAATGCCACCGGATGTTCCCCGGGCGAACAGGTACTTGCCCTCATACAAATACAACGGGACGAGGTCGACGCGCCGTTCATCCTCGCTATCGCTCGCGAGATAGGGACTCTGGCCGAGCCTGAGCCCGCCGCCAAGAGCTGCCGCACCTGGCGAAGCGCTGAAGAATGGTATTTCCGCAACTTCCTGGGCGGCAAGGTTGCTCGCCATCAGCAAGATTGATACACCAACTACACCTGCTGTTACATACGTGACAACGGACCTCATGTCGATTTTCTCAGGCCTTCGTTACAATTTTTGATGTTTCAGCATAACGCAGAATACCGTTCCGGAGTACCGTCGATGATGACTGCTACAGTTAAACAGTGCCCCTGCCGCTCTTAATTAGCATTTCCGTACAATCACAAAATGATGCAGAATCCAGCAACCATATCTTCGGGAAGAAACATGCTTAAGCTAGTGGTCGCCATTGTCACTCTGTTCCTTTCTGCCGTTTCATTCGCGCAAACGGCGACCAATAAACTGCAGACTACAGCCTACAAATTCGAGATTACGCCTTTCGTAGGCTATCGAACGGGTGGCCGGTTTGAAGAAATAAATGGCGATGCGGAATTCAAATTGACCGAGTCCGAGTCTCTTGGCTTCCTCTTCAATGTGGCCGCCAATGCCAATGGCCAGTACGAGTTCCTTTATGCTCAGCAGAGTACGGAGGTCGATTCGGCGGGCTTGTTTGTGAGCGACCCGCGATTTGGCCTCGACGTTGAGTATTATCAGTTTGGCGGCACGTACCTTTTTGACAGTGATGTTGCGCGGCCATTTATTGCATTGACGATTGGCATGTCACGGTTTGATCCACAGCCTGCCGAGTTCAGCGCAGAGAGTTTTTTCTCTGCCTCGTTCGGCGGCGGGGTGCAGCTTAATCCCGAAGGAAGATTCGGAGTGCGTCTCGAAGGACGCGTTTACACATCCCTTATCGACGACAACAGTCGAATATTTTGCGGTAGTGACGGCGGGGTTGGCGGTTGTCTGATTGAACTCGATGGCACGCTATTGACGCAGTGGGAAGCAAGGGCCGGATTCGTATTTCGATTCTGATTGATATTTACCGTGAGGCGCGTTCAACTGATCTGGAACTCTGATGACTAACCTAATCGGAATCGTCCCGATTGCTGCCGGCGCCTACGTCGCGACCAATATGGATAATTTTATTCTGTTGGCTGCACTGCTGGCTCGATACCAAAGACAAACAATCAACGTTGTCGCTGGTTATTTCACTTGTATGTTGATTCTCGTAATTGTCGGCTTCGGGATAAGCGCAATTGCGAATTACGTGCCTATCCGATATTTGGGCCTTCTCGGCGTTGTGCCGATTTACATTGGCGTCGTCGAGTTAGTTCGAATATACCGTGGCAAGGAAGAAACAGCCGTAGCGACCGAGCCATCATTGGATAGCAACCGTAGGGTCTTCTCAACTACGCTAATCAGTCAACTCGGCAATGGTGTCGATACCATCCTGATAATTGGAATTTTGTTTGCCGATTCCACGCCAGCCGCCGACACTCTAATCATCTTCACGCTGGCTGCCATGGCGATCACTTTCGTGCTCGTCGCGATGTACGCTGTACGCCATCCGACAGTTGGTTCAGTGATCAGCCGTTACGCACACCATGTCCTCCCATTTGTTCTGATCATCGTCGGAGTCTACGTCCTCGCCAATACCGCGACAGACGCGCTGCCCGGTTAGTCTAATAGCATTTCGGCGGACACAAAAAAGCCCGGCTCCAGGCCGGGCTTTTCGCAATCCTGTACGCCTCAACTTATGGCGTGTACCAGATCGATGATGCGCGCTACAATCAGAATCCCGCGACGCGATTGATAAACCAGAATGCGGCGATACCACCGATACCGTAAGCCGGTACCTGATGGACCCAGGCAGGCCACTCGCGGCGTACTTTGCGCAGGGCCATCAGCAGTACCAGAATTGCCGCTATGAACAATAATTGCCCCAGTTCGACACCCACGTTGAACATCAACAAGGCGAGCGCAATTTCGTTTTGCGGCAGGCCGATATCATTGAGTGCGCCGGCAAATCCGAAGCCGTGTAGCAAACCGAAAGTAAACGCAACAATCCATGGGTAACGGGCGGTCAGACTATCCTGACCGCGGTTAACCTTTATCAGTTCACTCGCAAGAAACAGAATCGACAGGCTGATGGTGGCCTCGATCGGCGGACCCGGTACCCACATCACACCCAGGGTCGCAGCGGCGAGGGTTATGCTGTGGGCCAGCGTAAAGGACGTAACGGTGACCAAGAGCCGTCGCGTGCCGCTGACAATCAGTAACAGCGCCAGTACAAAGGTCAGGTGATCGTATCCGGACAGAATATGATCCACGCCCAGCGCAGTGTAGTCCCCGGCCACCTGCCATGCGGAACGCTGACCATCGATATCAACGTAGGGCTGGCTCGGCCGCGCGATGGCCGTGGATTCGGCACCATTCAGCCAGGCGAAGCGGACAAACACATCGGTAATTGTTCCCTCCAGGCCGATGAAGCGAATGACACCGCCTTCAATAGCGCCGTCGGGTACGCTCACCACGCGTCGATGCAGCGCAGAGTCGGAAAACTGCCGGACGGTCGGTTCACCCACAGTTTGCCAGTGCTCGGGCAGCTGCAACGTGGCCGGATGCGGTTTCCCGTAGTAGATCGGCGCTCGCCAGATCACTTCGAAGCGCTCGCTGGTTAGCTGCCTGACATCCAGCGAACCAGGCTGTAATTCATGGGCAGCTGCCTGGCCAAAAAAGGCGACGCATAGCAGTAGAACCAGGCCCGGCAGCGACGTGTATGTACCTTGCTTCATTGGGACTCAGTTGCTTCTTCGATCGTGACGTCGTAGCCCTCGCGCAGCTTCGCGTAAGCCAGATCCTTAATCTCATTGCGGCGCTCGACCAGATACTCTCGTTCCACCAGCTCACGGATCTCTGACATGCCGGGAAGCCGTGCATCGACGCGCTCGCTGACCTTCACCAAATGACCGCCATACGCCGAAAACACCGGCCCCACCCAATCATCACCGGGCACCAGTTCAACCACCCCCCGGCCAAAGCGCTCTCCCAGGGTGCGCTCGATCTCGGCCTGTGATGCCAGCGTGAACGCATAGGGAACCAGTGTCGGATCACCCAGTGATTCTGGGGCTGCACCTCCATTCAGGCGGTCCAGCAAGACTTCTGCCTCGGCGGCCAGGTCCGTGCGCGCATCCGGACTTAAATAAACCTGCTGAAACGAAACCTGCGGTTGAGTCCGAAACTTATCAGGATGTTCTTTCAAATAAGCCAGCAACACTTCATCGGCCACTTCTGCCGACGACAGGTCCTCTAAGATGAATTCCAACTTAGAGCGCATGCGTTGACGCACCACCGGGTCACTCTGATCCAGGCCCATCGCCAGGGCCTCGCGATAAAACACCTCTTCGCGAACGTAATTCTCGATGAGGGCGCTCAGCTCGGTCTCCGTGGGTGGTCGCATCCAGGTGCGCTTGAAGTTAGCCGCCAATTGCTCCACCTCGCCACTGCTCATAACGATTCGATTGGGTGCTTCGCTTCCCTGTTCGCGGGTCTGATCATAGAACACGAACAGCGCGGCACCGATTAAAAGGAAATGCACCAGCGGTTCGCGCCAGAGTTTTCTGAAAAATGTCACATTTCTACCTTGATGTTTAGGGGGTTAAGCTGGCAGTTGAGTTGCAGATTATT
>Ga0224504_10001040_pt1 | contig 12456 bp, 8 predicted proteins | sample SF_Oct11_sed_USG_3_FD_170160 | JGI IMG/M metagenome (GOLD analysis project Ga0224504, IMG submission 170160) | Sediment microbial communities from San Francisco Bay, California, United States - SF_Oct11_sed_USGS_24 | ecosystem: Environmental > Aquatic > Marine > Sediment | place: USA: California... | reverse complement strand
AGTCCTCGAACTTGTCCACCGCAGCGCGGTCGTAGCCGAGGCTGGCGGTCAGGAGCTGCTGCGTGTAGCGCTCGGCCGGTGTGGCGGACCTGAGCTGCTCGACGGAGAGCTCCTCGACGATTTGGCCGTGGTTCATGACCGCCAGCCGCGTGCACATGTGGGCGACCACGGCCAGGTTGTGGCTGACCAGGATATAGGTCAGCTCCCGCTCGCGCTTCAGGCGTTGGAGCAGGTTGAGCACCTCGGCCTGCACCGAGACGTCGAGCGCCGAGGTCGGCTCGTCGAGCAGAAGAATCCTGGGCTCCAGGATCAGCGCGCGCGCCACCGCGACCCTTTGGCGCTGGCCGCCCGAGAGCTGATGCGGGAAGCGGTAGCGGAACTGCGGCCCCAGCCCGACCTCCTCCAGCGCCTGGGAGATGCGCCGGTCGGGCTCGCTCAGGCCGTGGATGGCGATCGGCTCGGAGAGGATGCGGTCTACGGTGTGGCGCGGATGCAGCGAGCCGTAGGGGTCCTGGAACACCATCTGCACCAGCTTGAAGAAAGCCTTGTCCCGCTTGGGCGCGAGCACCTTGCCGTCGACGGTCACGCGCCCGCTCCAATGGGGGTTGAGCCCGCAGAGCGCGCGCAGCACCGTGGACTTGCCCGAGCCCGACTCGCCGACCAGCCCGAAACTCTCGCCCTCGGCGACCCGAAACGAGACCTCGCGCACCGCACGGACCGCGTCGCGGCCGCGGCCGAAGACGACGTTGAGACCCTCGACCTCGATCACCGCCTCACATCCCTTGCTCGAACCAGGCCGGATCGCGGGTCAGGATCGGCAGGTCCGCCGCGCCGCCGCCCTCGACCCGCGGCAGGCAGTGCAGCAGACCCTGGGTATAGGGATGCCGGGCCTCGGCCAGCTTGGAAGCCTCGCAGACCTCCATGATCCGGCCGCCGTACATGATCAGCACCCGGTCGCAGAACGAGGCGACCAGGCTCAAGTCGTGGCTGATGAAGATCAGCCCCATGCCGCGCTGGGTCACCAGGTCGTCCATGATCGCCAGCACCTGAAGCTGGACGGTCACGTCGAGCGCCGAGGTCGGCTCGTCGGCGATCAGGATGTCGGGGTCGGGGATCAGCATCATGGCGATCATGATGCGCTGGCCCATGCCGCCCGAGACCTCGTGGGGATAGGCTCGGTAGACCCGCTCGGGGTCGCGGATGCGCACCGTGGCGAGCATCTCCAGCGCGCGTCGCTTGGCCTCCGCCGCCGAGGTCCCGGCGTGGATCCGGTAGGCCTCGGCGATCTGGGTGCCGACGGTCATCACCGGGTTGAGCGAGAACTTGGGGTCCTGCATGACCATGGAGATGCGCTCGCCGCGGATGGTGCGCATGACGCGCTCGTTGGCCGAGATCAGGTCGATGCCGTCGAATTCCAGGCGCTCGGCCCGCACGCGGCCCGGTGGCCGGATCAGTTTCAGAATCGAGCGCCCGGTTACCGACTTGCCCGAGCCCGACTCGCCGACGATGCCCAGCTTCTCGCGGCCGAGGCTGAAGGTGACCCCGCGCACCGCCTCGACCAGGCCCTTGGGGGTCGCGAAGTCGACGCGCAGGTTCTCGACCACGAGCAGCGGCGCTTCGGTCATCCGGCGCTCCCGCTCTTGGGGTCGAGCACGTCGCGCAGGCCGTCGCCCAGCAGGTTGAAGCCGAGGCTGACCACGAAAATCGCCAGGCCCGGCACCGCCGCCACCCACCACTGGTCCAGGATGTACTGGCGGCCGGTCGAGATCATGGCGCCCCATTCGGGCAGCGGCGGCTGGGCCCCCAGGCCGAGGAATCCCAGGCCCGCCGCGGTCAGGATGATCCCGGCCATGTCCAACGTCAGGCGGATGATCACCGAGGAAAGGCACAGCGGCATGATATGGCCATAGAGGATGCGCCAGGCCGAGGCGCCCTGCAGGCGCGCGGCCATGATGTACTCGCTGTTGCGGATGGTGATGGTCTCGGCGCGGGCCAGGCGCGCATAGGGCGACCAGGTGGTCAGCGCGATGGCGAGCACCGCGTTCTCGATCCCGGGACCCAGCGCCGAAACGAAGGCGAGCGCCAGGATCAGCCGCGGGAAGGCCAGGAAGATGTCCGTGAAGCGCATCAGCACGGTGTCGACCCAGCCGCCGACGTAGCCGGCCACCGTGCCGATCAGAAGTCCAATGGGCACCACCATGACGCCGACCAGCCCGACGATGTAGAGCGTGATTCGCGAGCCCCAAACGATGCGCTCGTAGATGTCCCGGCCCAACTCGTCGGTTCCGAACCAGTGTTCGGCGCTCGGCGCCAGCAAGCGGTCGGAGAGGTGCTGCTCCGCGCCGTCGCCCTGTGTCAGGAGCGGTGCGAAGACGGCGGCCAGCACCAGGGTCGCGATAATCGACAGCCCGATCATGGCGATGGGGTTGGTGCGGAACGCGCGCCAGCCGAGATAGAAGCGCTGGCAGCGGGCGTGGAAGGTGGATTCCGGCGAGTCCGACAGCAGCCAGGCCCGCAGCCGCGCCGTGCCCCCCGCCTCGGTCACGACGCCCTCGGCCATCACCGCACCCTCGGGTCGACGAGGCGGTAGAGCGTGTCGGAGATCATGTTGATGCCGACGAAGCAGATGCCGACCACCACCGTGCCGCCGATGACCGCGTTCATGTCGGCGTTGAACAGTGAATTGGTAATGTACTGGCCGATGCCGGGCCAGGCGAAGACCGTCTCGGTCAGCACCGAACCTTCGAGCAACGACGCGTAGGTCAGGCCGATGATGGTGATCAGCTGGACCAGCACGTTGCGGAAGGCGTGGCGCCAGATCACGGCCAGCTCTGAGAGGCCCTTGACCCGGGCGGTGATGACGTATTCCTGACTGAGTTGATCGAGCATGAAGCTGCGCGTCATGCGCGCGATGTAGGCGAGGGCATAGGTCGCCAGCATGGCCGCCGGCAGCACCAGATGGGAGAGCGCGTTGTTGAACACCTCCCACTCGCCCTGCACGGCCGAATCGATCAGGATAAAGCCGGTGATCGGATCGACGATGCCGTCGTAGTAGACCTCGATGCGGCCCGGCCCGGGCAGCCATTCGAGGCGCGCGTAGAACACCAGAAGCGCCATCAGTCCGAGCCAGAAGATCGGCACCGAATAGCCGATCAGCCCGACCACGCGCACGATGTGGTCGGTCAGCCGGCCCTGGCGCACCGCCGCGACCACGCCCATGGGCACGCCGATAAAGATGCCGGCGAGGGTGGCGATGCTGGCCAGCTCGAAGGTCGCCGGGAAGAAGCGGATCAAATCGTCGAGCACCAGCCGGGTGGTCATGATCGACTTGCCGAAATCGCCCTGCAGCACGTTGACGAGATAGATCAAGTATTGCTGGATCAACGGCTTATCGAGGCCAAGCTTCAAGTACATGGCCTCGTAGACTTCCTTGGGCGCGCGGTCGCCGACGATCGCCAACACCGGATCGGCGGGCATGACCCGGCCGATGATGAAGGTGATCGCGGTCAGGCCGACGAAGGTCAGCGACAGCGTGAAAAGGAGGTTGGCGGCCCTGGCGATAAGAAGTCGCGGGGACGAGCCAGTGCCCGTCCCCGCGATCGGGTTGCCGCTATGTGCCACAGCGGTACTCGAAGATTACTTCGTGATGTTCCGATAGAACACCAAGTCGAAGTTGGAGCCGCTCACGTAGCCCTTCACGTTCTTACGCAGCACGGCTTGCTCGCTGCGCTGGAACATGATCGAGAACGGCGAGACCATCTGCACCTTTTGCTGCAGCTCGGCATACATCTGTTTGCGCTTGCCCAGGTCCAATTCCTTCGCCGCGGCCTCGGTGAGGGCGTTGATCTCCGGATCGAACCAGGAGGTGCGCCAGGCCAGCTTGCCGGTCAGCTTCGCCTCGAGGCGATTGTCCGGATTGTGGGCGAAGGAGTCGGTGTTGGAGTGCGGATCGATGTAATCCGGCGACCAGCGGGCGACAATGATCTCGTGTTTGCGCGCGCGGTATTTCGGCCACAGGGTCTTGCCTTCCGAGAGGGTGATCTGCGACTCGATGCCGGCCTTCGCGAGGCTCTGCTGGATCGACTGGGCGATCTCGGAGAAAGGCGCCTCGGTCAAGGTGTCGATCTGGATCTTGAAGCCATCCGGATACCCGGCCTCGGCGAGCAGCGCCTTGGCCTTGCCGACGTCGAGCGAGAACGGCGTCTCGTCGTAGGAGCCCCAAAGCCCCGACGGCCAGACCGCCTGGTGGATCTTGTACTCGCCGGCGAGGAAGGAATTGACCATGCCCTCGTAGTCGATCAGGTAGCGCATGGCCAGCCGCACCTTCGGCTTGCCCAGGATCTCGTGGGCGTCGTTGGTGGCCACGTAGGTCAGGCCCGCTTTGGGGTATTTGCCGATCACGACGTCGTTGTTGCCGGCCAGGCCCTTGATCTGGTCGGGCTGCAGGTTGCGCGCGATGTCGACGTCGCCCTTTTCGACCAACAGCCGCTGGGCCGAAGGCTCGGGCACGTGGCGAATGATGACCCGCTTCACGCCCGGGGCGCCGTGGCGGTAGTTCGGGTTGGCCTCGAGGGTGACCAGCTCGTTCGCGTTCCAGGTCTTGAGCGAGAAGGCGCCCGATCCGGCGCTGTGGTTCTTCAGCCACTCGTAGCCCAAGTCGCCGTCCTTCTCGTTGGCCATGACCGTTTTCTTGTCGACCACCGAGCCGACGCCGGCCTGCAGCGAGTTGAGCACCAGCCCGGGCGAGAATTCCGCGTTGATGGTCAGGCTGACAGTCATGGCGTCCGTTGCCTTGACCAGACTGTCGACGTTGTCCGCGCTCCAGCCGAACTGGGTGAAGATGAATGACGGGGTCTTGTTGAGCTTGATCACCCGCCGCAGCGAGAAGGCCACATCCTCGGCGGTTACCGGGTTGCCGGAATGGAACGTCTGGCCGGCACGGACCTTGAGCGTGATGGTCTTGCCGTCGTCGCTGACCGTGTAGCTTTCCGCAACCCCGCCGACCAGCTTGGTCAGGTCCTCGGGCTCGAACATCATGACCCGGTCGTAGATGTTGGCGATCAACTCGCCGCCGGTGAATTCGAACACTTCGGCCGGATCGAGGGTGATGATGTCGCTCATGTCCTTGGCCATGACGAGGGTGTCATTCGGTGTCTTGGCCGTGGCCACCGTACCGCCGAGGGCGAGAACCAGCCCCAGCGCGAGGCAAGCGAGTGTTTTGTGCATATTCATAACTCCTCCCTGTCTTGGGTCTAGCGGGGCGCGGTCGGAAGACCGCCGCCGGACCCGTTCGTGCTCATCTGTCCAGCATAGCTGACACGGCATCGGTTTCATCCGAAATTTCACGACCATAAGGCACGTGGACAGCAACAGCGGCCGGCTCGAGAGGTGGGGGGAATGAAAACCGGCTTGCAGGGACCAAGTATTTGGGAGGACTATCCTGACTGGCCGTTGTATAGTCGTCATATAACAGTGATATAGTGCCGACAACAATGGAAAAACGGGATCGAAGCTGGTCCCGGCCGACCGGCGGCAGGATGCCAAGCCGGCCCCAACAGGAAGGAGCAAGAAAACATGAGACAGGGACTGTTTAGCCAAGTTCTCAAAGGCGCCGTCGTGGCGGCTGCAGGCTTGGCCTTCGTGACCGGCGGGGCCTTGGCCAAGACGGAATTGACCGTCTACACCGCAGTGGAGGCCGAGGACCTGAAGCGCTATGCCGAGGCCTTCAACGAGGACTATCCGGACATCGAGATCAAGTGGGTCCGGGATTCGACCGGCATCGTCACCGCCAAACTGCTGGCCGAGAAGAACAACCCGCAGGCCGACGTGGTCTGGGGGCTGGCGGCGACCAGTTTGCTCCTGATGAAGGGCGAGGGGATGCTCGAGCCCTATGCGCCCAAGGGGCTGGACAAGCTCGATCCGAAGTTCCGCGACAAGGACAACCCGCCGAGCTGGACCGGCATGGACGCCTGGGTCGCCTCGGTCTGCGTCAATACCGTCGAGGCCAACAAGAACAACCTGCCCACGCCGGCCTCCTGGAAGGACCTGACCAAGCCGATCTACAAGGGCCATGTCGCCATGCCCAACCCGAACTCCTCGGGCACCGGCTTCCTCGACGTCTCCAGCTGGCTGCAGATATTCGGCGAGAAGGGCGGCTGGGAGTTCATGGACGCGCTCCACGAGAACATCAGCCACTACACCCACTCCGGCTCCAAGCCCTGCAAGCAGGCGGCGGCCGGCGAGGTGCCGATCGGCGTTTCCTTCGCCTTCCGCGGCGCCAAGTCCAAGGCCGCGGGCGCGCCGCTCGAGATCGTCGTGCCCAAGGAGGGCATCGGCTGGGACATGGAGGCAACCGCGATCGTTGCGGGGACCGACAAGCTGGAGGCCGCCAAGAAGCTGGTCGACTGGTCGATCACAGTGAAGGCCAACAAGCTCTATAACGAGGGCTATGCCGTGGTCGCCATTCCGGGCATCGCTAAGCCGGTGAAGTACTTCCCGGAGGGCATCACCGAGGCGATGATCGACAACGACTTCGAGTTCGCCGCCAACAACCGCAAGGCGATCCTCGCCGAGTGGCAGAAGCGCTACGACGGCAAGTCGGAGCCGAAGAAGTAAGCCGGCTCTCAGCCGGCCGCTGAACCAGCCGGCCGCCACCGGGTAAGACGGGGGCGGCCGGCTTTCTTTTCCTGTCGGCCCGCGAAGTGCTATCGTCACGGAAAAGGGTACGTTGCAGGAAACGGGGATATGAGCGAATCCGGGGCAGGCGGGAAGACGGACCGGACGGCCTATCTGCGCATCGAGGACCTGACGAAGAAGTTCGGCGCCTTCACCGCGCTGAAGGACGTCACGCTCGAGATCTACGAGGGCGAGTTCGTTTGCTTCCTCGGACCCTCGGGCTGCGGCAAGACGACGCTCCTTCGGGCGATCGCCGGGCTCGACATTCAGACCAGCGGCCGGGTCGAGCAGGCCGGCAAGGACATCTCGGCGTTGCCGCCCTCCGAGCGCGATTTCGGCATCGTGTTCCAGTCTTACGCGCTCTTCCCCAATCTGACCGTGACCAGGAACATCGCCTATGGGCTGGAGAACCGCAAGGCCTCCAGGGCCGAGATCGCCGCACGGGTGACGGAGCTGCTTGATCTGGTCGGCCTCCCGGACCAGGGCGACAAGTACCCGGCGCAGCTCTCGGGCGGCCAGCAGCAGCGCATCGCGCTGGCCCGTGCGATCGCCACTTCGCCGGGCTTGCTGTTGCTCGACGAGCCGCTCTCGGCGCTCGACGCCAAGGTGCGGGTCCACCTGCGCCACGAGGTCAAGGACCTGCAGCGGCGTCTCGGCATCACGACAGTCATGGTGACCCACGACCAGGAAGAGGCGCTCACCATGGCCGACCGCATCGTGGTCATGAACCAGGGCGTGATCGAGCAGATCGGTACGCCGCTCGAAATCTACCGGCTTCCGGCCACCTCCTTCGTGGCCGATTTCATCGGCACCATGAACTTCGTGCCGGGCACCGTCTCCGGAACGGACCGGGTGCGGCTCGCCGGGGTCGACTTGGCTTGCGAATCCGATGGCCTCGCCGAGGGCACGGCGGTGACCGTCGCCGTGCGGCCCGAGGACATCGTGGTCCGGAGTGTCCAGGGCGGCGAGGAGAACGCCCTAGAGGCGCGCATAGGCGAGATGGAGTTCCTCGGCTCCTTCTACCGCGCCGACCTGGTATCCGAAGGGCTCGGCGAAGCGCGCCTGCGCGCTGACCTCTCGATCAATTTGGTCCGCAGCCAGGGCATCAACGAGGGCGACCCCCTTTCGGTCCTGCTGCCCCGCGAGCGCATCCGCATCTACCCGGGCAACGCCGTCCATGGTTAGCACTGCCCAGGCCGTCGGCCGAGGTTCGGTCGTCCGGCCCAAGGTCGGGCGCGACGACTGGATCATGCGCGCGTACATGCTGGTGATCGTGCTCTACCTGCTGGTCGCGCTCGCATTTCCGCTCTACGTCATGCTGTCGAAATCCTTCGAGACCTACGCCTTCCGCTTCGACACGGTGGAGTTCCAGGTCGACAGGGGCGAGGGCTGGGGCGAGACCCTGAACGCCATGGCGCTGGGCGAAGGCCTGGGCATCGTGGACCCGGGGACCCTCGTCACCACGTCCGACGGTCGCTTTCCGGCGACCAGTTTCTTCCCCGACTTCAGCTTCCGGGCCAAGACGCTCTACCGGATCCGCAATACCAAGGAGGGCAGCGGGGGTTTCCTGGTCAAGGGCCGGCCAGCCACCGGCACGGACTGGTTCGAGCTGACCAGCGGCGAGTTTCGGCGAGTTCAGATCCGTCCGTCACAGGCGACCGGGACCGGCAACTACCTGTCGTACTTCTCGACCCCCGCGCTGTTCACCTCGATCTACAACAGCCTCATGATCGCGGTGATCAGCACGATTGTCACTGTGACGCTGGCCTTCCTCTACGCCTATGCGCTGACCCGAAGCTGCATGCGCTTCAAGGGCGCGTTCAAGATGATCGCCATGGTGCCGATTCTAGTGCCCTCGCTGCTCGCCGGCATCGGTTTGATCTACCTCTTCGGCAAGCAGAGCCTGGTCTTGAAAGTGGCGGAGTGGGCGTTCGGTGAAAAGACGGTCGCGCCCTGGTGGGACATGCTGGCCAACGGCACCTACGGCCCCTCTGAGGTCTATGGCCCGGTGGGCATTGTGGTTGCCTCGGTCTTTTTCACCTTCCCGCACGCGCTCATCATCATCATCACGGCGCTGTCGATCGCTGATGCCAGGCTCTACGAGGCGGCGATCGCGCTCAGGGCACCCAAGCCGCGGATCTTCCGGACCGTGACGATTCCGGGCGCGCGCTACGGTCTCATTTCCGCGGCCTTCGTCGTGTTCAACCTCGTGATCACCGACTTCGGCGTGCCCAAGGTGATCGGCGGGCAGTTCAACGTGCTGGCCGTGGACATCTACAAGCAGGTGATCGGTCAGCAGAACTTCCAGATGGGGGCGGTGGTCAGCGTGGTGTTGCTGATCCCGGCGTTGATTGCCTTCACGGTCGACCGCATCGTCCAGAAGAAGCAGGTGGCGCTGCTCTCGGCACGCGCCGTGCCCTACGAGCCCAAGCCCAGCCGGCGCTTCGATCGGACCATGTTCGCCTATTGTTGCTTCGTCGCCTTCTTCATCCTCGGCGTGCTCGCGGTTTGCCAGTACGCCGCCTTGATTAAGTTCTGGCCCTACAACCTGTCGCTCAGCCTGGGCAACTACAACTTCGACGTCATGGACGGCGGCGGCTGGGATTCCTATGCGAACTCGATCCAGATGGCGTTTTACACGGCGATCGTCGGGACCTTCATGGTGTTCACCGGGGCCTACATGGTCGAGAAGGGCAAAGGCTTCAACAGCGGGCGCACGGGCTTCCAGTTCCTCGCCATGATGCCGATGGCGATCCCGGGCATGGTTCTGGGCCTGGCCTACATCTTCTTCTTCAACCACCCAAACAATCCGCTCAACTTCGTTTACGGTACCATGGGCATCCTGGTGATCTGTACCGTGACCCACTTCTACACGGTCTCGCACCTGACCGCGGTGACCGCGCTGAAGCAGATGGACCCGGAGTTCGAGGCGGTCTCGCAGTCGCTCAAGCAGCCCTTCACCAAGATTTTCGCGCGGGTCACCGTGCCGGTTTGCCTGCCGGCCATCCTGGATATCTCGATCTATCTCTTCGTCAACGCCATGACGACGGTCTCGGCGGTCGTCTTCCTCTATTCGCCCGACACCACGTTGGCCTCGGTCGCGGTACTCAACATGGACGACGCCGGCGACATCGCTCCGGCCGCGGCCATGGGCATGATGATCTTCTATACCAATGCCGGCGTGCGCCTGCTGCACGCGGGCCTCACCCGCGGCCTGCACCGCCGCACCCAGGCCTGGCGCACGACGTGAGGCGCGCGCACGTCGGGGTGTCGCCGAACCACGCCATGGTCCGCCGTTTGGGCCATGACCGCCGTCACTTGTCTCGTGTCTTCAGAACAACCAGATCGACGGTGGTTCCCGGTCGGACCAGCGTGCCGGCCTGCGGCATCTGCTCGAGCACCGTGTTGCGCTTGCCGTCGTCCTTCGTCTCCCTGCGCATCATGCCGAGTTTCAGACCTGCGCGCTCGAGCAAAGCGCGGACGCCTAAGATATTCTTGCCGACCAGGTCGGGAACTTCGACTGCATCGGGCTGCTGTTCCTGACTGGCGCCGGCGACCACGACATCGACGGCCGTGCCGGGCTTCACCTGCCGCTTCGGCGCGGGTCTTTGGCCGATCACGGTTCCCCTGCGGGCGTTGGCGTCGGCCCTCTCGGTCACCTTGCCCAGTCGGAGTTGCGCTTGCTTGAGCTTGGCGCGGGCCTTCTTGAGGGGCAGGCCGCTCAGGTTCGGCACGTTGGCCCCGGCGACCGGCTGGTTCGGTTGCCGCCCGGCGATCACAAGGTCGACCGCGGTGCCGGGCCGGACCTGGGTTCTGGGCGCGGGCTGCTGGCCGATGACGATCCCCTTGGGGGCGTTGGCGTTGGCGCTTTCCGTGACCTGACCCACGCGAAGTTGCGCTTGCTTCAGCTTGGCGCGGGCCTTCTCGAGAGGCAGGCCGCGCAGTTTCGGCACGTTGGCCCCGGCGACCGGCTGGTTCGGCTGTCGCCCGGCGATCACCAGGTCGACCGCGGTGCCGGGCCGGACCTGGGTTCGCGGGGCGGGCTGCTGGCCGATCACGGTTCCCCTGCGGGCGTTGGCGTCGGCTCTTTCCGTGACCTGGCCCAGGCGGAGCTGTGCCTGCCTGAGCTCGGCGCGGGCCTGTTCGAGGGGCAGGCCGCGCAGTTTCGGCACGTTGGCCCCGGCGACCGGCTGGTTCGGTTGCCGCCCGGCGATCACCAAGTCGACCGCGGTGCCGGGCCGGACCTGGGTTCTGGGCGCGGGCTGCTGGCCGATCACGGTTCCCCTGCGGGCATTGGCGTCGGCTCTTTCCGTGACCTGGCCCAGGTGAAGCTGCGCCTGCCTGAGCTTGGCGCGGGCCTGTTCGAGGGGCAGGCCGCGCAGTTTGGGCACGTTGGCCCCGGCAAGCGGCTGGTTGGCCTCGGCCCGGGCGATCACTATGTCGATGGCGCTGCCGGGCTCTACCCGCCGTGTCGCGGGGGGACGCTGCCGGATTACGGTGCCCGCGGGCGCGCGGTCGGTAAAGCGTTCGGTGACCTCGCCAAGGCGAAGGTCGGCGCGTCTGAGCGCACGCCGGACCTTCTTGAGCCTGAGGCCGTGAAGCTCCGGAACCGACGTCAGGTCCGGCGGCGGGGGGGCATCGGGCCGGGCGCGTGCGGCGATCACGAGGTCCACACGGCTGCCCCTGGGAGCACGGGTATAGGGTTCCGGGTCCTGCCAGAGAACCGATCGCGGCGGGGCGTAGCGGTCCCTCTCCTTGGCCACGTCGCCCAGCCGGTAACCGGCGTGTTCGAGCTTTGCCCGGGCGCGGTCCAGCGCCATGCCCTCGACCGAAGGTACCAATGACACCTGAGGCTGGGGCTGCACGTGAGGCCGTTGTTGCTCGACGACCGTGACGCAGGCCGAGAGAACGGCCGCCACCAAAAGGAATGCGACCCAAGTGGTCGCCTGTGTCCAACGCGAAGGTCCCGTCATGATCTACCCCTAAACATTATTACTTTGAAATCCCAAAAGTCCGGCCAGCCGGATAAAGTCCGACGGATACATTCGATGATGTCTGGCACGTTCATCGAACCTCTCGACTTGCCACAGTCGTCCACGGACGAATTTGACTCATGACCATGGTACGGCAGGGCCGATCGACCCATCCCCGAGGAGGGTCCAGCCGAGCCGTCTGAGGCAGAATGCTCCGAAATCCCTACCGATAGGTTACGCGTTCCGCAAGAATCGCGGCCGTACCGCCGGCCGTCAAACGAAGGGACTCGTCTCCCGGATGAGTTCGAAGAAGGCGCGCACGACGCGCACCGGCCGGCGGTCCTCGAGGCAGGCGGCGGACTCGACGGCCTCCAGATCGGCATCGCGCACGGCCAGCGCGTGCAGGCGCGGGTCGCGGCCGAACTCGCTCTCGAAGACCGCGCCGATGCCGAGGCCCGTGGCCACCGCCTCGCGCACCGCCTCGCGGCTGCCGATTTCCAGAACCTCGCCCGGTGTCACCTCGGCCGCCGTGATCGCCCGCTCGAAGATCGCCCGGGTGATCGAGCCCGGCTCGCGCAGGACCAGCCGTTGGTCGGCCAACTCGGCCAGGCGAATGCTGCGGCGCCGGGCCCAGGGGTGCCCGCGCTCGACGAAGACCACCAGGCGGTCCTTGCGGAAGGGTAGGGCGTAAAGCCGCCGATCGGCCTTGAGGTCGGCCAGAACGGCCACCTCGCTGCGCCGTTCGAAGAGGTCGTGCAGCACTTTCTCCGAGTTGCCGAAGCTGAGCGAGAGCTGGATGCCCGGATGG
>Ga0224504_10001038_pt1 | contig 12463 bp, 24 predicted proteins | sample SF_Oct11_sed_USG_3_FD_170160 | JGI IMG/M metagenome (GOLD analysis project Ga0224504, IMG submission 170160) | Sediment microbial communities from San Francisco Bay, California, United States - SF_Oct11_sed_USGS_24 | ecosystem: Environmental > Aquatic > Marine > Sediment | place: USA... | reverse complement strand
GCCGGCAATTTGATGACAATCACGAACGGATCAATTAGCACAAGCGCAGAACAAAACGTTGTTACGCGCTGGGATGGGTCAACACAAGATGTAGAAGTCACCGGCGGCAATTTAATAACAATCACCAACGGCTCAATTAGCACAAGCGCAGAACAAAACGTTGTAACAAGCGTTCAAGGATCAACCGCGACTGTAGACTTAAGCTCAGGTACGGGTATAGCAATTAGTCCAACTGGTGTAATAAGCGCAACCGGCGTAGTTGCATCAACTGTAAACAATAGCTTTTTTACGACGCTATTGCCAAGAGATAATTATGTGTCTGGTCTGTATTCGCCAGTTTGGTTTACGTCGACCGGAAACAATCTAATTGATGCTAATAGTTGGCTGATTGGCGATACTTTTGAAATTGAAATCGTCGGCGAATTTGTTACAAGAGGCTCCGTAGCTGACACAACGAACGGTAGCTTTTTCCGACTTACGGTTGGCTCAAATCAAATTTTAACCAATGATTTAGACGTTCCATTAATTATTGATGGTCAAGTTAGAGTTAAACCGTTTAATTTTAAAATTATGTTTACAAGAATTCAAGACATAGGCCAACCAACGTGGTCAATTTCTGGTAACGGTTTCTTTTTGGACTTATCAGATAATTTTAAAGCAATTACATTGCAAACAAACACCTTGTATAATATTGACACGACAATTAATAATTTTATTAATCTTGAATTCCAGCAAAATCACAGCGTAAATAACACTTACGACTTTCAATGCGTACAGTTAAACATGCGTAAATACACATCATAGGAGCAAATTATGACATCTATTAATACAATACCAAATGTAACTGATGTTGAACGAGATAACGATTTAAGCAATAGCCCGGACGGCTCGTTAATTTACGTGACAACTTTTAATGAACTTCAGATGCGAAAATTAGGTAATTGGGTGTCTGTAGTCGAGAGTATGATAAGCTCACCGGAGCAAAATGTTTACGTGAGCAATGATGGTAATGATTTAACAGGTAACGGCACAATTGCTTTCCCGTATCAGACAATTGAGTTTGCATTAAATCAGATTACAGATGCTTCACAAACAAAACCTTATACTATAAAAATTGTAACTGGCCAATATTTTGAGACTAATTTATTGTTGAAACCATACGTTAGTCTTGACGGCGGCAACTCACAAGTACAAGTTTCTGGTTCTATATCTTTAGATTCAAGTTACACCGCAGGCGGTAATTTAAGAATTTACGATTTTGGGATTTTAGATGTCATCTCAGGTATGGCACTAGATTTTGACACTTTAAATGCTTCACAATCAATAATTTTTATGCAAAATTGTAGAACTTTCAGCAATACAAATATAGAAATAAGTGGATCAACAAATTTTACTTATTTTATTTCTGATGATCTGATAGGTTTTGAATTAACTTTAAATAATGTAGCGTCATATTTACAAAATCAAATTTTAGGCAACGTAACAATTACAAAAGATAACACTTTCCCCGGTTATGGAGTACAGTTAAAAAGCACAACTGTTAACGGATTATTTACTGTAAATCAAAATTCTACAGGTATAGAAAGCTTAGTCATTGACACCGCAAATTGTTTAGTGGATGGCGATAGTAATTTTACTTGTGCCAGTCCAACAGCAACATTAAACTGGAATTCGCAAGGCGATAGATTAAAAAGCATAAACTTAGACGGTGCCGGCCTGTTGTTTATAACTGACGGCTTGTCATCAATACCAAATTTGTCTAACGGCGCAATTTATAACTTGAGAAACTTGTCAAATGGCTTGCTAGCAAATTATACACCAACAAATTACACGCCATCTGATGATTCAATAAACGGCCATCTTGTCGGAATTGATGCAGAACTTGGCATTAATGAAACCTTGCAAATTACGTATGACGCAGGTAACACAATACAACTAACATCAGAAAGAAATTTAACGATCTCAGACAGCTTAGGCGATCTTGTTTTCGATGTTGTAGAAGATGGTGCAAACTCTAGCGCTGTAATGTATCGCAAAGAAGTAATAACTGACAATTCGGCTTCTGGGCCATTTTTGGAATTTAATAATAGCTCGGTCGGCACGGTCGGCACTGAGCTAGGTACTGTAAGCGTTTCAGGATTAGCAAGCGATACAAGTTTTAGATCATTTAATGCAATCAATCACGAAGTCATAGACGCATCGCCGGGAAATTACAGCGTGAGCCAATTTTTCAATTCTTATGAAAACGGCATTGAAACAAAATATATGGAGTTCGACGGCATTGGCCAAATTGAATTCTATAAAACTTTTGACATGAAAGGAAATGGAATCGTAGCAGCTGGAAATATTAACGCAAGTGGAGACGTAAGCTCATTAAGTGTGACTACTGCTAGCATTAACAATCTAACCCCGGTTGGCGGCTTATCAAGCGGAACATCAAACAGCGCAATTTTAACAGCTTCGACCGTTGAGCAATCGATTGCAAGCTCAACATTTGTCGGTAATCGACAATCACCGCCAAATAGTTTTCAAGTTGGTGATGCTTTTGTAGCAGTGCTAGCCGGAAATTTTGCTAGTGCAAACGGTGACACTTTAACTTTGCGTTTAAAAGGGGGCACAGGATCTACTACAATTTTAAGCGCGATTACGGTTCCTCTGAATTCGAGCAGCGCAACCTATTTTGAGCTAGAAATTAACTTTGTAATTCGTGCTGTTGGCTCGGCTGGCGTTGCTGATATCGTCGCAAATTATGATTTTTCTTATAATCAAAGTTCGGGCGGTAATTTTCAAGGCGAAAGAAAATGCGAAGTTAACAACACAACTTTTGATACAACGATTTTAAACGAGCTTGATATTACTGCACAATTTTCTAGCAATTCAGGTAGTAACTCAATCGAAACCCTTTTGTCAACTTTAGGAAAAACATACTAAATATTAAAATCTTGACTATATATGGGTTATATGTTAAATTTTTGTTCTTAACTAAGAGGTAATTATTATGCGCGATGAGTATTTAATTGATCAAGATTTACACATTATGTTATTGGAAGTTTTAACAAAAGTTAACGCTAATGATGAAATGCACGGAAAGCAACGTGATGCAGTTGTTGAACAACTTAAAAAATTAACACCTGTACAAAAATAGAAAATGGATATGCCAGGGACGGCGTTATCTTTGAGCGCGGCAATTTTTGGAGCTTTACAAGGACAGCTAGGAAGTTTAGCGAGCAAGTGGCTTGACTATAAGTACAAACTTAAGCATTTAAAAACGGACGCATATTTAAAAGATTTAGCAAATGCAAGATCAGCTAAAAGTCGAGAATTTCTTATAACTCGTAGAATCTTGGCACTTATAACCGCACTATATATTTTCGTTGGGCCTATATTTGCAGCGTGGTGGGGTATACCCGTATTTTCAGCATATACAGAATCCAACGGCTGGTTAGCTAGTTTGTTCTACGGAATGACAACAGTGCACTGGGAAAGCGTTAGGGGCTATGTAATGAGTCCTGAGCAGACATATCTAGCTAGCTTAACCTGGACATTATATTTCGGCGGCAAAAATGTCTGGTGAAAAGTCTAACATTGAGATTATTCTTGATCATTTAATGGAGCAACAGGATAAGAATAATAATAACTTAAACTCTCGACTCGATAGATTAACAGAAATGCTCGACAAACTTCAGTCTCACCACATCATTGTTCCACAGCTTGAAAACAAAATTTTAATTATTGAAAAAAACTACGTAGACTTAAAAGATACACTGCAAAAATTAGTTTACGAAAGCGAAAAAAGAGAAGATATAAAAAAGTCTATAACTAACCCGTTAATTATGCGCACATTATGGTCATCAATGGGCATTGTTGCTTGCTGTTTATGCGTCGGAGTTGGGTTTTCTTATAAAACTATTGATGCTAAATCAAAGCAAGAAATGCAAAAATTGATAAAAAGTCAATCGCATTGAATTTCTGTAATGTTTGGCAGAAAGGAAAGTTTGCCAGGGCCGTAAATTCTAAAGCCCGCCACTTTTACATTGCAATCTACTGAGTTTCTTTTGTCATGTGTTAAAAACATATAATTCTGTAAGTCGTGAGAATTGAACTTTCCAAGTAATGTAGAGTCTCTGTTAATGAACTCACCTTTGTCTGTATATACGTGATAATCACCATCAATAAAACCCGGGTACCCTTCGACATTTGTTATATGTATTTTCTCGTTTTTATACAACAAAAGGTCAAGTGGATACAATCCCAAAACTCTAGAATCCATATATAAACATAAAAGTGCTAAGTGTATTGATATATAATAAACACATACTTGCCAAAATTTATTAATCTTCATTTTTATTTGTCTCTATTTTTTTTGTAATGGCCCCCCCGTGCCATTCTTGCATTCTTCCCTCAACTAACCACCAATGATCAAGAATTGCATATAGTTCATCATCAGTTAAGTTTTTATGTGCGTTTTTTAAATCTTCTAACATTTTTATATCCTCGTTTTGTTTATAAATTAGTCTCTCTTTATAAAAGAGAGACTACATATTAATTTATGAATATTTGTTTATCAATGCTTTTATAGTAACGTGTTTAAGATCTGTAATACAGTCAACTCCTGCTTTCTTAAAATAGTCAATCATAGTGTCTAATGATATTTTATTATCAGCAAGCATTTGCTCAAGTGTTTGTATATCTTCAGCTTTTCCGTCGTCATAATCTATGATGTCAACAGTGGATTTATCAACATCAGATTCATTATCTAAAATCTCACCAGTTTCTAAGTCTACATTGTCAATCACTAGTTCAGAGTTTTCGACAACTTCGACTTCAACTTCTTCTTCTTTTTCAACAGTCAATGCTGACAATGCTTTTTTTGCGTTAGAATCTTTTATTTTTTTTGTTGCATAATCTTCTACTTCTTCGCGAAAGTTTATGCCCTTTAATGCGTCAGCGAAAGAGTCTCTTGCCGCAAATCCGCGAGCACGAAGCTGTAGCATTCGTTTTGGGTATGTAGTCCACGGCCCAGACTTGCCAAACAATCCTGCTTTCTTTGCATCAGATTCCGAGAATGTACGAACAACTTCAGGATTTCCCTTTCTTTTTATCTTACATGTAGCTACACCGTTATCGACTGACTCGTCGATATATTCAAAGTCTCTGTGAGATTGCAAAACAGCTAGTGCTGCATCGCCCCAAATGCAAGGTCGACCATTTATTACTGCAATGTTTTGTATCGCTTGCATGGGCTTTAAACCAAGGTCCTTGCCCATTTCAATTGCGACTAGCACGTTTTCTGGCTTACCGCGAAAATCCTTAGGCGCTAAGTCGCTTCTCGAAATAATCTTTGCAATATACATTGCTTGCTCAAAATTTGTCGGTGAAGAAAATGAAAAGTCATTATCTTTTTCAACGGTCACTAATTCATTACTCATGCTCATTCTCCAATCTGTTTTGTGTGTCTCTTTTAAACAAAGGCAATCCAATTTCCAAGAAATCAATTTCTTCTGACATTCTAAGTTGCGCCATTTTTTTGTACCCCGGAAGGTTAGTACCGAACATAAATTTTTTGTAGTTATCGATCGCTTGTTTGTACTCGCGTCTGCCCTGATCTAAATCAGACTCAGGTATTGTAACAGGCAAACACTGCAATGAGTTTTTATCCATTTGCTCGCTTGTCCATATCGAAGCTCCATCCATCGGTTTTTCAACGAAAAAATGTAAGGCGTGAACTTCGTCAATACCTGTTATTTCTTTTATACCGTCGACGTAAAAAGCAGCCTGTCTATGATATGACCAATCGGCAATGCTTCTAGCAATTTTTTCAGGCGAGCAATCCGTTGTGGTTTTAATGTCTATCACAAAAGCTTGATTATTTTTGATTAATAAATAATCAGGGCGACACTTGCAAAGCACGCTTTCAAATTTCCAAAAGCCAGAATGCTCAATATAATGTTCATCATCAGCATTAAATAAAGCATCAGAAATAGGGTCGCTTAAGATTGTTTGTGTCATCTTTTCAAAAGCGTCTAACTCTGCTTTTTTTACAAAAGAGTCATAACCTTTTTCTATTAATAGTTTTTTTTCTTCTTTTGCTGCTTTTGTGACACCATTTTTTTCATGTAACACACCGTATTTTGTTTCAAATTCTTCACGCTCTAAAAAATACATGTGAAATGCTGTACCAAAATCTAAAGTAGCTTTAGTTTTTTGTATGTTGTTGTATTTTGCAGGACAATCTAAAAGCAACCCCAATTTTGAAGAACTAACACCATGAATTTTATGATAGTCCTCATTTTCAATGTTTTTAAAAAACCCTAACTCATTATCTAATCGTAATCGTCCATCTTTTACTTTCATCAGATAGCACCCCCCGCTACAAAACAACATGCGTAAATTAGTACAAAAAAAGCAGGTATCATAATATGCTCTTGTTTAATTTTCATCATTAAGCCCTCCTTCCAGATTTGACCCATGTGAACTCACCGTTTTCTCTGTTCATGTGCAAATCAAACCCTTTGCTGATCATTCCTTCTTGATAATTTTCTTGCATTTTATTTTTTAGTATTTCTTTGAAATCTTCTTTGTAATGATCTGCAATAATTTCATTCATAGAATCGTTGAAATCTTCTTGAGTTTCCTGCGTTTGCATCGCCAAATTTGCGCATAACATTGACTTTAAATCATTAAAATTATTAGATTCGTATAAGCATTCGAGCGCATCGTCATTGTGTTGTATATCAATCGCAGCATAGCCTAAAACTGTTTCAGGATATGGCAAGCTTTTAATATCGCTTTCGCATCGTAAATCGTAAGAGTCAATGACATCGTTTAAATATAAATTTAGTTCTGTTTTATAGTCTGACATTTTAATTACTCCCTTTTGTGATCAAACCTTCGACATACAAAATATCAAGCGTTTCCTTGCTTTCTTTTTGTACTGCTGCGTTTTTTATAACATGCGTAAAATAATCAAGATTTTCGGCTTTTCGATCTTGAGTTATAGTTAGAAGTGTTTTGTGTAAATTTTGGTCGTTTAATTCAATAGCGCAAGATAATAGTGCATCAAATTTTGAATCTATGCCGTATACGTCAATATCTAATAAATACATGAGTGTGTTCCTTTTGTTTAACTTACACCCTCATAATGTACTAATTGCTTATAAAAGTCAAGACTTATAATTGATTTTATCGACCTCATCTTGACTTTTTTTATAATCTATTTATTTTGTGTTGACGCTTACGTTTATATTGTTATATCCTAGGTTTATATTACTGAATACAATTTAAAGAGGATGTAGCAGATGGATGTAAAACAATTGCGATTTGACGCAAAACGACTAAGAATTGACGCGGGCATGACACAAAAGCAATTAGCTGATGAATTAGGTGTAACAAGACAAACAGTGTGTGACAATGAAACTAACAAGACAAAAAGTAAAAAAATGGATATTTTGCTAATGGAATATTGGGGCGACAATTTGCAAGTTGGTCCAGAAAGCAGATTAACTGAATCTGATCTAAGAAGAGTATATGCTGATATAAAAGCAGCTATGAGTTTTTTAAAAGACACTATCGAAAAAGTGCAAGTCTGCTTGTAGTACAAATGAAAAGGGCCTCAAAAGAGGCCCCCTTGTGTCCAGGTAGACAATGTAAGTTAAATACCCAGGATTAAATCAATTAACAAAAAATTAACAAGCTATCAACGATTTATTAAAAAGTTATCAACGATTCACAGTCAATATTACATGTAGAGATAACACATGTCAACAATACGATATTGACCATTGAACGTTAATAAGGAAATTAACGGAGAAATAAATGCATAAAGATACGCCGAAGATAATATTGAATGCTATAAAAAGTCTAAATGATAAAAAATTTAGCAAATCAACCCCCCTGCTCTCTTCTCTGCATCATTTTTGCTATGAAACAGGCGTAGTTAAGAAGAGGAGGGCGGATAACTTCTTGAATATTCAAAAAGTGTTGTTGACGATGCTTTCTCAGATTGAGTTATCTACTTTAAGTGTCGGCAACTTTTATATGCGACACGACGGAAAGGTTGATTTCTACAATCAAGGTGTTGATTGGATTGTTGAGCAGTCAAAAGTTAGTAAAAAAACAGTTTCAAGGGTTTTATCGCTTTTAGTTAAATCCGGCTTGATGACAGTAAAGCATTGCGCAGGAATCAATACGCAAGGTGAGGAAGTTAGGTACAACTCAATCCGAACTTTTACAAATAAATTCTTTATAGAGCTTGGTATGCAGAATGCGACTATCGAAAAAACAAAGCATCAAAAGCAAAAGAAGCTACTTAAAAAATTTGCTGGTCTTAGCATGTCTCAAAAGTGTAAAGAGGGCATAGGAAAAGTATCAAAAGCTTTCAAAAATGCGGTCAAGCAAGATAGCAAAAAAAAGAAGGTCTACACAGCAAAAGTAAGATCAAGCAAGCGCTCACATCATGATGAAAAGAATTTGATACAAAGAGCTTACGATATGGCTATCAGAGACAGCATTAGCCCCTCTCAAGCATATTCAATGCTAAACACAGCATAAACAACTAATTATATACCTCGTTCCGTGTTCACGGTCGTATTTCTGTGTCTGTATCATTTATATGTGCACTTTCAATACAATTATTCACTTTAATTAAAGCTAGAGTCACTCGAATTTAGATCGAAGTCACTCGCATTTGTCTTTATGTCACAAGCATGAAACTTATTCACAGCTAAGTGGCCCAACCTATTCGCTTAAGTGGCTCACTATTACCTGTCTTCTAAACCCTTCATTACATTTTTAGTTATAAGAATTATGTCGCTAATACTGACGAAACGCTTGACGTGACGTTTTATTATTGTTATTATATCTATGTAGTTAATTAATAAATCAATAGGAACAAATTATGATAAGCAAATTTATTAAAGACATTTGGAATCACATTAATGATATGAATTTAACACTTGAAGAAAAGTTTCAATTAATAGATTTACTTGCAGATGATAACTTAGAGATTGAAGAAACAGTTATCAATGGTCGTAAAGCTTTGGTTTTTGGTTAAAAATAAGGGCCTCAAAAGAGGCCCTTTTTTATAGACTTATGTTTATTTAGTTAGTTAATCAATAGGAAAATTTAAATGCTTAAACTAGTAGTAGACAACGAATATTTGTTATTTGATTGTGACAAAAAAGTAATGGACTATCTTTGTAAACACTCTAAGATTAGTAATGAGCTAGCTCGCATTATCAGCAAAAAGGGGATAGCAGACAAGCTTGAAAATTTATGGGACAAGCATGTAATAACTTTTGAACAAAATGACGGAATTTTTAAATATAAAGTGAAGGCTCAATAATGTGCTCGAAAAAACTTTGGAAAAATTTGTGGAAAAGTAGCAATCAAAAAGAGTTAGAAAAAAAGAATAGTCTTTTAAAGTTACAAATCTCTGAACAATTGAAAACTATAACAGATTTAAAAACTAGCAATACTGTTTTAAAATTTAACAATGAAAATAATAAAAGCAAAATTAAATTTTTAGAAAATAAGATTAATAAAATTGAAATAGAAAAAAACACTTGTAAGGAATTTAGATGCGATTGCACAGATTTGATTACAGTAATTAATGAACAAATAACAGAATTTTTAAAGGGTAACAAATGAGCTATACATTAAAAGAAGCGTTAGAAGTATTACAACAAAACGGCTTTTTATATAAGGGAAAAACAATAACAGCGCGAACAATGAGAACAATGATAGATAATAAAAAATTTAAAACAGCACATAAATGCGAAGCAGGAAATTGCAATTTAATTAGTAAAATAGAAATAGACAAAAAAGTTTAATAGTGTATGCGCATGATTAACAGGGAGTTTTTCGCGTATAAGATAGTTGTCAGCGTACTATGCACGAAAACGCTGTTTTTAAATTTAAGAGGCGTTTAAAGTGAATTTACAAAAAAAAGTAATTGTTTGGATTTTTTTGATGTGGATTTCTTTGTACGTTATGGATAAGTTTGATTATTTAGGATAGTTAATTCAGGGGGGCAATATGAGTGATGAAGATTTGAAGGCAGCGTGCGCTGTTATTGCGATGGCTGTAATTACAAGTTTTTTAATAGGAATGTGGATTTAGTGATGAGTAAGAATTTTGTTTTTTTTACAGGGATGATTTTTGTGGCTGTTTTTTTGATGTTTGGTCTAAAGTTCTTATCTGTATGCAGTTTGATATGGATGTTTTGGAAGCTAAATACAATGCCTGATGAAGTGGGTGAAAATGAAATAATTTATGGGCAAGCCCCTGATTATTTACCTTTTAATAGAGATAAGGAGTTTTTGAATGATTAATGATGTTGATGAGTTGAAAAAAGAGAATGAAGAGCTTAGAAAGTTAGTAATTAAATCTAGACATAGATCATATAACATTGAGTTAAGAAATGATAAAATGGAAAATATATCATGGTGGGCTGTGCTGATATCTTTTATAGTTAGCTATGCAGTTGGTTTTGTAATTATTAGCGCGATGTGCACACAAACTGATATGAGTGCAAAAGTTAGCGTATCGGTTGGGTTATGGTTTAGCACTTGGCTAACGTACTACTTTATCTGGCGGTTTGACAACAAAAGAAAATATTAATGAATAAAAAGATAACAGAAAAAGAAATCAAGGCTATGCTGAAAGATTACAGATCTAAAAAGTACAATGAATTTACAGAAGAAGAATTAGATAAGTTAGAGAAGATTATGTGCGATGGGCTAAAGAGTGAAGATGATTAAATATGATATTTATGTGTTTATATGAAAAAAGAAGTTGTTAAATATGATAAACAAATGAAATGTTATATCTGTAATAATAGTGAGAACTTAGGGCAATACGAATCACCAACTGGTGTGTTTTATTTCTGCAAAGATGGTGAGAAAGTTCTAGGCTCAGAAATGACAATTTGTAAGTTCAAAGCGTGGTCTGCTATGACCAATTTGAATTATAAGTTTAAAGAGAAATATTAATAAATCCCAATATAGTTGTTGACGCATTTAATTATGTGTGTATAATAATAAGAGTAAGTTAAATAAATATTAGGGAATACACAGATGAAAGAATACATGGTAACAGTTTCATGCAAAGAAGGCTCAATTAACTACAACTGTTTTTATAAAACTGAGCGTGGCGCGTTTGGATTTGGTAAAAGATTAGCTAATGAAGCATTTTACGGCGAAGAATGTGAAATCAAAGTTGAGCTTGTGGAAGATTACAACAAAAGAATGGAAAAAAACAAAACGTTATCGCAAAAAATAGAAGAAGAAAAAATAAGAATTGCAAAGAACAATTTTAGAGCATTAAATGTAGCATAAAAACTAGTTGCATTATTTAATTATGTGTGTATAATAATAAGAGTAAGTTAAACAACATTAGGGAATAAAAATATGAGCTTTTATATACTTGAATCAATATACAATGGAAGCAAACAATACTGCGCAGATCTTGATCACATTGAGATTGTAAAAGGAAGCTGTGAAGGTTTAGAAGACTATACATGCAATAATTGGTCTTTAAGATATCATGGAACTTTTGATACAGTAGAATCTGCTGAAAAAAGACTTAAAGAAATTTTCGGGTATGACGTTAGAGACCCCGATTCTGAAGATGATAACGTTTTTTTAACTTATAAGGTTGGAAGCTTAGTTGAAATTTCTATCTCGGCTTCTTTTGATTTTGTATATGACTTTCTTAAAGATGATGTTAACGTTAATACAACTGACGAAGACATTGATAAGCTGGTTACTAAGTATGAGCTTGAAGCGAACGATCAGGGGTTAGAATTGCTCGGAGATGTTGAGCAATGGATTAAAGACTACAGACAAGAGCTAATAGATGAATAAAGATAAAGACGGAAGAGAGGGAATACAACACATGAATACTCAAACAATCCAATTTGAAAGTCTTGACCACTATATTTTAAAAGAAAAGTATATTGTTGACGAGATAAAAATTCTTCCTTCTCAGTGCATATATGGATACCCAGAAGAAGAAATTAAGGATTTAAAGCACGAGTTGAAGCACGTTAGAAGTATTATAAAGCAGTTAAGATCATGTTAATTGAGAAAAAATGTACTCATTATAAAGACCCTTATATATACACTTTTGCCGCATATAAAACAGATTGTGGATATTATTATAACTTTATGGATGGTGATATTAAATCAAATGGTTATGTATACTGCCCATTTTGTTCAAAATCAATTTTAGTTGATGATTCTATAACTTTTGAGGAATTTGATGAAAAAAAATAAACCTAGTTCAGGACGCCCGCTGATATCTTCAAATGGTAATCAGCGGCGCAGGAACATCACTATTGATGATTGCACGTATGAGATGGTTAAGGTAATCGGTAAAGGTAACTTTAGCCAGGGCATTAGAAAGCTTTATGATACGTACGAGACAATAGCACTGAGCCAAATTTTAAACACTCCCCATTCTC
>Ga0224504_10001037_pt1 | contig 12476 bp, 10 predicted proteins | sample SF_Oct11_sed_USG_3_FD_170160 | JGI IMG/M metagenome (GOLD analysis project Ga0224504, IMG submission 170160) | Sediment microbial communities from San Francisco Bay, California, United States - SF_Oct11_sed_USGS_24 | ecosystem: Environmental > Aquatic > Marine > Sediment | place: USA... | reverse complement strand
GTTCAAATCGCAATTCAACTGGGCATCCCGAATCGCGCATCACGCTTATTCCAATCTCGGGGGACCAGACTACGGCATTCGCTGGCTGGAAACTTACACGCTATCCGATTCGCCGGATGCAGGCGACGGCAGCGGCGAACTCGCGGATTTGTTCCCCTACCCACGGAGTCTGGGCCCGGGCGAACACCCTTTTCCGACTCGCTATGCGCACAGCTTTGTCACCATGCAGATTGATCCAGCCGTACTCCTGCGGCGGCTCATTCAGGATTTTCAAATTGCTGGCGGAAAAATAATCGTCCGCGAATTCGAGGATCGTGACGACGTACTTTCAGTTCCGGAACGTGTGATATTCAATTGCACCGGTCTTGGTGCTGCAAAGCTGTTTGGCGATACGGAGCTCGTTCCGGCAAAAGGCCAATTGGTCTTCGTGCCGCCTGACCCTGCCGTCGACTACATGACATTTGGTGGTGGTGACAGCATGCTGTACATGTTCCCCCGCTCTGATGTCATCATCCTGGGCGGCACATTCAAACTTGGTGATTACTCAACTCAGCCCGAACCAGACGAAACAGAACGTATTGTCACCGGGCATCAGCAGGTGTTTGCGGAATTCGGCTAGGTAGGCGCTACCAAAATCTCGGCTGCAGATCGACGAGTTTGAAGCTGGATTTCTGTTCGGTCGGAATCATGATTCTAGGGTTTAGCTCCCGACATTCTCCGCTAGCGACGGCTCGGCTCGCAGAAATAAATTCTTTCTGGACATCCGGATTGTCGATGGTGCCGAACGCCGTTGCATGGATCTCCTCGTCTTTTTTCAGAAAGCAGCTTGCAAACGCCTCCTCGACTGCAGGATCAGGCAATTCGCCCACTTCGATACCACCGAAATCGAGCACGAAATTCACTTCGAACAGGATGAACGTTAATATTCCCGCCAGGATCAGGAACCAGATTAGTTTGCCGATAGCCACCAACCGGATATTGCCACTTTCAAGGCATTGATTGCACACCGTTTCCAGACAATCATGATATGCTCCGGCGCAGGTGACAAGAACAACCAGATTCACCGGCAACGGAGGATAACAATAATGCGCGTCATCACTACCACACTGCTGTGCCTGGCGATCGCGATGCCGACGGCGAATGCACAGATTCAGCCGCAGACCATGCAGCCAACAGAAACCATGCAGGGTCCAGGCGAAAACTGGTTCATCTCCCTAGCCCGAGGCGGTGGCCGCATCTTTGATGCCACGACCGGCGAAATGCACGGATTGATCAATGTGTCCCAGATGACACCGGCCATTCAGCCGAATACGGATCGCCGAGAATTCTATGCAACTAACATTTTCTGGTCACGTGGCAACTATGGTGATCGTACCGACGTGCTCGTCGTACATGATTTCGAGAATCTCGCCCCGATAGCCGAAATCGAGCTTCCTCAGAAGTCGATGATCATCAGCTTCCGGAATTATATCGGTCTTTTGAGCGGTGGAGACCACGTCGCTTCGTCGAACATGACGCCAGCACAGTCAGTATCAATCACGGATATTGCAAACAGGCGCTTTGTCGGCGAAATATCAACGCCCGGTTGCTCGTTGATTCTGCCGGTCGAGAACAACGACTTCCTGACGATTTGCGGCGACGGGACACTGATGCTGGTCGGGCTGGATGATGATGGCGAGGAATCCAATCGTGTTCGCAGCGACGAGTTCTTCGACGTGCATGAGGATGCGATTTATGACCGGCCCGTTCCGAGGACGGACGGCTGGCAGCTCTTCTCCCATGGCGGCAAGGCATTTGATGTAACGACCGAGGGTGACCAGATCGTAATCAGTGGCCCCTGGGACCTCGTCACCGAGGAAGAGAGGGAGGAAGGCTGGTGGCCCGGCGGTGGCCAGCTTGCAACGCTGCACAAGAACCTCGGTCTCTTCTACCTGATCATGCACCAGGGTGAAAGATATTCGCATCATGAACCCGGCACTGAAATCTGGGTGTTCAACACGAATACGAGACGCAAAATCGGAACCATCGAATTTGAATCACCCATCGACAACATCATGGTCACGCAGGAGGACGAACCGCGGCTAATCGTTGGGGACGAAGAGGGCGGCACGCATGTTTATGACGCACTGACGTTCAGCTTCGAACGCTCCATCGACGGGGCTGGCGGCGCTTTGTTCGAAGACCTCTGAGGACGACCGCCTTGTTGCTGGATCCGCTAATTCTCAAAGTAATTGCAACCGGCCTCGGGCTGATGTTCCTGGTGGCCGCCTATCACAAACTGTCGGCAGCTGTGCAATTTCGGATCACTCTCCTGGAGTATCAGGTGATCCCCGAGGCGCTTGTCGGACCGGCATCACGAGTGATACCGATCATCGAATTGCTGCTGGGTGGTTCCTGGCTGCTGGGCTACTACCAAGATGGCATAACTGCCACCGGTAGTGCCTTGTTACTCGGGGTCTATGCACTTGCGATTGGTATCAATATCCAACGCGGGCGCGTGCATTTTGACTGTGGCTGTGGCTTCGGCGGCAAGAGCGACAACGAGCAATATCTCTCTGGCGGCCTGCTCATCAGGAATATCGTCCTGATTGCCGCTGCACTCGTTACATTGATCCCCGCCGCTCCCCGCATGATCGGTTTCAGTGACTACCTGACAATGCTTGCGGCCTTGCTCGCAGGCGCACTGCTTTTCGGCGCGGCCAACCAACTACTCGCGAATCGGGCGGCTATCGACACCTGGAGGAAGGGAAAGTGACCGAAGCGATGATGGTCTCTAACGTCATCCTTTGGGCAGTCGTTATTGTGCTCGCGCTGGTCGTACTCGCACTGGCACGCCAGGTTGGCATACTGCACGAGCGCGTCGCTCCTGCAGGTGCGCTGCAACCCACCGGGGGACCGAAAGTCGGTGAATTGACAGAAGCTATGTCGATCGCTGCCATCAACGGTGAGACGGTTTCTATCGGCGGCCCGAGTCAAAACGGCATGAACACGCTGGTCATGTTTATTTCGCCGACCTGCCCGGTCTGCAAGTCGCTGGTCCCAACCGCCAAGTCACTGGCACGTTCGGAGCGGAACAGGCTCGAGCTGGTGTTCGCCAGTGATGGCGACAAAATTGAACAACATCAAGCCTATGCGCGGGACCTTGATCTGCAAAAATATCCGTATGTGTTGTCGGAAAAACTCGGTATGAGTTTTGAAGTCAGCAAACTGCCGTTTGCCGTTCTGATTGGCACTGACGGCACGCTTCAAAGTAAGGGCCTCGTGAATACCCGCGAGCACCTCGAAAGCCTGATAGAAGCAATGGACACTGGTATTGCAACTCTCCAGGATTACGTCGGCCTGGTTCAACAGGAACACGAACATTCAGTGAAGGAAAAAGCTTCATGAATACCAACAAGATTGTCGATAAAACCTATTACTGGATCGATCAGACTGCCAAAGAGCAGACACTGAAGCTGGCGCGAATGATTTCGCGGCGCAACTTCCTGTCGCGGCTCGGAGCCATGCTGGCGGGCGTCGCGACGCTGCCCTTGCTGCCGGTCGCCCGGTCGTTCGCGCAGGAATCCGTTCAGGAGGTGGGCGATGAGCAAAGTTGCGAATATTGGCGATACTGCGCCATGGGCGGTTTCTTGTGCACTTGCTGCGGCGGAACCATCACGTCCTGCCCGCCGGGCTCTGAAGCTTCCCCGATTACCTGGGTTGGCACCTGCCAAAATCCGGTGGATGGTCGCGACTACCTGATGTCCTACAATGACTGCTGCGGCAAAACTGCCTGCGGCCGTTGTGGCTGTCACAACACAGAACGCGACCGGCCTGTTTACTTCCCGTCAAATGCCGGCAGCATCATTTGGTGCTTCGGCACCGAGTCCCGTGCGTATCACTGCACAGTCGCCGTTATTTTGGGCGAGGCCTCGTCCGGCGACTAGTCTAATGCGCTTGCTGGCCGTGACGGTTTTCCTTTTTGTCGTCTCCGGAACGGCCGAGGCAGACCCGCACGCGGATTACCTGCTCTACTGCCGCGGCTGTCATCTGCATACCGGCGATGCCGTTCCCGCCGCGAACGTGCCCAGCCTGCAGGAGCTCGGTCCGCTCATGTTTTCAGCGGAAGGACGGGACTACATCGTCCGTGTGCCGGGCGTGTCCCAGACACCGATGAGTAACGATCGGTTGGCCGCCGTCCTGAACTGGGTCCTGAGCGAGTTTAATGCGGGCACGTTGCCCGATGACTTCGAGCCCTATTCGGCCGAAGAGGTGGGCATTGCGCGCGAAAAAATCCTTGTGGATCCGCTAAAAACCCGCACTGAAATTCTCAACGACTAACGAATATATCCAGCGGCAGAATTGCCGTGACACCTACATTCGGCACGTCGACCAGCTGTGCAATCCTGAGATCAACCGCAACGCTTGCAATCATGTAGGCCTGCGTTCGGTCATATCCGTAACGTGAAACAATGTGATTGACCATGGCGAGTAACGCATTCTGTGCGGCGAGGTTCAGGTCTTTGGACAGGTTCGGAAGATCCGCAGCCTTCGTCGACGCAAGGTATGCAATATCCCGTGGAACCTCACCCTCACCTTTCAACGGATATCCCGTCGTCGCATAAAAACGGGACGATGGAATCGCCAGCAAGGATGCCGGACCTTCGTAGTGTGGGCCCTGGCTGAGGTCTGGTCCGTCTTTGACGATTTTTGTGCGTACCGTAATGTCTGCATCCATTTCGATCGCAGTACCTGATACCTCGCCATCACCTTGCGAATAATGGAAATCGCCGATGGCCAGGCCACAACCGTCAATGAAGCAGGGCAGGTAGATGGTGCTGCCTACCTTGATATAGCGAATATCCATGTTGCCGCCGTTCTCGCGAGGCGGAATCGTTCGCAGGCACTCGCCGGGTTTGCTCCCCTCCTCACCACACAGTGAAGAAGGTTGTGCCAGCTCCGTATCCGGCGGATAGACGGCACCGCCCGCATCTTCAAGACGTTGCTCGCGATCCAGAATCGATGCCAGCAAGTCCGGACCCGGCATGGTCGCAACGACACCCGGGAAGCTGGCATTCGGAATACGAATGCCCGGCAATGCATCGCTCTCGGCGAAGCGATCATTCAGTCGCCAGACAATGAAGCGGCTTTCACTGCCAATCGCATCACCGCCAAAGCCAAAGGCTGAAGCACTCGTCCAGCCTACAGGGCCGGGATCAATGCCCTCAATCGTTACCGCCAGGACATCACCCGCAACGGCTCCTTCGATGTATACGGGCCCTACCAGCGGATGTACGACGCCGAATCCTTCCCGCGGGCTCGATTCAGCCTGGGAGAACTCGTCCGGATCCAGGTGAACATCGCTGGCGTCCCTGCCTCGCATGATGATTTTTTCACCCGGCCTGGCCCGTGCCGCCATTGGAATATCGGGGTGCATGCGATTGATACAGGCCGGGTCCTCGGCACAAGTACCCCCGGAATAACCGAGCTCGACGTCAGCAAACGCAGCCGCGGAAAAAAGAAACCAGGCTCCTGTGATCAGCCAATTCCTGTTCATTGTTGCGGTCTCCCCGGATATTGTTTTTCTTCAAGGCCAAACATCATAGTCTAGTATTATGCGCGACTTGGTGGATTCGGAGTAAAAAATGGACAGCACCCAGACGGCATCTTTCGTAAACCAGATGTGGGATGACTCGATCATCCCGGAACTCTGCGAGTACATCAAAGTACCGAATAAATCCCCGATGTTCGACCCGGACTGGGAAGCGCACGGCCACATGGACGAAGCTGTCGCCATGCTGGAAACGTGGTGCAGAAAGCAACCTATAAAAGGTATGACAACCGAGGTAATTCGCCTCGAGGGTCGTACGCCGATTCTCTTCCTGGAGATTCCCGGCGATTCAGATGACGTTGTGTTGCTGTACGGACACTATGACAAGCAACCGGAATTTAGCGGCTGGGACGACGATCTTGATCCGTGGACGCCCACAATCAGGGATGGAAAACTCTATGGACGTGGCGGTGCGGACGACGGGTACGCGGTATTCGGCTCGCTGACCGCTATTCGCGCACTGCAGGAACAGGGAATCCCTCACGCAAGATGCATTGTCTTGATTGAGGGTTGCGAGGAATCAGGAAGTTTCGATCTGCCCTTTTACATCGATCACCTGGGTGATCGCCTCGGCACGCCAAGCCTGGTCGTATGCCTTGATGCCGAATGCGGTAACTACGAGCAGCTTTGGTGCACCACGTCCCTGCGCGGCAACCTTGCCGGCATACTGCAGGTCGAAGTCCTAACAGAAGGAATTCACTCCGGTACAGCAGGCGGAATTGTCCCGTCCTGCTTTCGGATTCTTCGACAACTCCTTAGTCGAATTGAAGACGAATCGAACGGCAGCATTCTCGTTGACGCTCTGCATGTTGATATTCCGGGGCAGCGACAGGAACAGGCAAAGCTTGCGGCAGATGTCTTGTCTGACTCTGTTTACAGGAAATTTCCCTGGGTCGACAAAGATGCAACGCCGTCAGAATCGATCTACGAACTGCTGCTGAACAACAACTGGCGCCCTGCACTAACAGTCACCGGCGCGGATGGCATGCCGGCACTGGTCAATGCCGGAAACACGATGCTGCCAAATACGAGCCTGAAGTTGTCATTTCGTTTGCCACCAACTGCAGATGCAGATAAAGCCGCGGCAGCCGTCAGGAAGGCTCTGGAGGTCGACCCGCCGACATTTGCCAAAGTGTCGTTCTCGGTTGAGTCAACCATGGCGGGCTGGAATGCGCCGCCGGTGGCAGCATGGCTTGAGGCTTCGATGAACAAAGCCTCACAGGCTTACTTTGACAAACCCTCTGTATACATGGGCACGGGCGGCACGATTCCGTTTATGGGTATGCTCGGCGAAAAATTTCCGGAAGCACAGTTTCTGATCACAGGATTGCTGGGTCCCAATTCCAATGCCCATGGGCCGAACGAATTTCTGCACATTCAGAAAGGTAAGAAGCTGACCTGTTGTGTGGCGCAGGTTCTTGAGGATCATTTCAGCCGGAGCTGATGAGGGAGCCAAATTTTGGCTGGCCTGAGAAACATATACGAGTCCACCGTCCTCCGTCGGCCGGTTGCCGTCCTCGTTACTGTAGCTGCATTCACGTCGCTGCTCGGATGGTATGCGCAGTACTTTTCGCTGGACGCATCAGCTGATTCCTTGACGCTCGAACGCGACGCTGACCTGGAATATTACCGCTACGTTGGGGCACGTTACGGCTCCGACGATTATCTAATCATTACCTACACGCCAGATTCAGAGCTTTTCGCTGATTCCGTGCTTGACGACATCCGGAGCCTGCGCGACAAGCTTACCAGGCTGTCCAAGGTGGCAGCGGTAACAACAATCCTGGATGTTCCGCTGGTCAACAGCCCTGCAGTCAATCTTCGGGATATCGGCAGCGGAATACGCTACCTCGAAGATCCCGACACAAATCGACAGATGGCGCAACGGGAACTATTGAGCAGCCCTCTTTATAAAGACTTGCTGATCAGTTCCGACGGCCGGACGACCGCATTGCGTGTGGACATGCAGAGAGACGCTGCCTACCGGGAAATGCGCGAGGAACGCGATCGGCTTAGAGAGAAAGAATACGTTGAAGGTCTGACCGACGAAGAGAGCGGTAAGCTGGCTGCTGTTTCCAACGATTACGACACTCGTACTCGCGAACTGCTCGCCGGTCAGGCAGCCGCGATCAAATCTGTGCGGAGCATTCTCGATGAACACAGGGGCTCCGCCAGGCTGCACCTCGGCGGCGTACCAATGATCGTTGCGGACTCTATGGAATACATCCGTAGCGACCTTGTGACATTTGGCATCGGTGTGCTCGTTTTTCTTATCGTCATTCTCGCCGTGTCATTCAAAAAGATGCGCTGGGTAATCCTCCCACTGATCACTTGCGTCATAACCTGCATTACGATGATTGGATTGCTCGGCCGTTTCGACTGGCGCGTCACTGTCGTATCGTCAAATTTCGTCGCACTCACTCTCATTTTATGTCTTGCACTGACCCTGCATCTCATCGTGAGGTACCGTGAAATTCACGAGATGAATCCGGACGCCGATCAGTTCATGCTGGTCAGCAAGACGGTACGCCGTATCGTAGAGCCTTGCCTCTACACCGCGTTGACGACCATCGTGGCTTTCGGTTCGCTAATGTTCAGTGGCATTCGTCCTGTTATTGATTTCGGCTGGATGATGTCCATCGGCATCATTGTCGCCTTCATCGTTTCATTTACCTTCTTTCCAGCAGCGCTGATGCTCCTGAAGCCCGGCACGGCAGTATCGAGAAATGACATCACTGGCGCGATCACGCGATTTTTCGCCACCCTGATTCACAGCCGCGGCACTGAGACCCTGCTCGCGTTTGGCGTATTGGTAATTCTGGGCCTGGCCGGCATCACAAAGCTGACCGTCGAGAACCGTTTCATCGACTATTACAAGGAATCAACCGAGATCTATCGGGGTATGGAGCTGATCGACCGGCAACTAGGCGGCACAACACCGCTCGACGTCATTGTCGACGCCCCTGAGGGGCTTGCCACATCAACAGAATCGTCAACAGACGACGACTACACCGAAGAATTCGACGACATCTATGCAGACAATACCAGCGACGAAGCGGGAATCACCGCTCGGAGCTACTGGTTCAATAGCCGGCAACTGCCCGAAGTTGAAAAGCTGCACAACTACCTGGACGATCTGACCGACACAGGCAAAGTCGTATCACTCACGACATTCACGAGAATCCTCGAGCAACTGGATCCTGAGGTCGCAAAGGACAATTTCACCTTGTCTGTGGTCTACGAAAAACTTCCGGACAACGTTCGAAAAACCCTGCTATCTCCCTACCTGTCCGACGACGGCAACCAGATCCGGCTTGGCGTTCGGGTATTCGAATCCGATCGCTCGCTGAATCGTTCTGAGTTACTCAGCACAATTCAGCAGAAGCTTGTCGAGCAATTTGGCATTGATAAATCGCGGATCCATCTCAGCGGCATGCTGGTGTTGTACAACAATATGCTGCAAAGCCTGTTTCAGTCGCAGATTCTGACCCTCGGAGCGGTTTTCGTTGCCATCATGATCATGTTCCTGGTTCTTTTCCGGTCCATGAAAACTGCAATCATCGCAATCATCCCTAACCTGACCTCGGCGTGTCTCGTTCTCGGGCTAATGGGTTGGATGGGAATACCTCTGGACCTGATGACCATAACGATTGCCGCAATAACGGTGGGGATAGGAGTCGATGACACCATTCACTACGTACATCGTTTCCACTACGAATTCAGTCAGGACCAAGACTACAGGGCTGCCATTTTTCGCTGTCATCGAAGCATCGGCCGCGCGATTTACTATACGAGCGTAACCATCATGCTCGGGTTTTCCATACTCGCCTTCTCGCGTTTCATCCCGACGATCTATTTTGGCCTGCTGACCAGTCTTGCGATGTTGATGGCCCTGCTCGCAAACATGACTCTACTGCCGCTTCTGATTACGAAATTCAGGGTCGCGGGACAGCCCTGAGCGACACTGCGCTTACCGCGATACGCGAATCTACGTAGCGCACTTCACGGTGACCGATGCCATCATTATCATGCCCATCAATGCTGGCAATGGAGGCGAGCGGCAATGAATAACAAGGTCCAACAAGACGTCAATCTCTTCGACGTAGCCCAACAGCAATTCGACCGTGCCCTGACATGGGCGGATGACCTGAAGGCGGGGCTTATAGAATCGCTTAAGAACCCACGCCGCATTACTCACGTACATTTTCCCGTATACATGGATGACGAATCTGTTCGAATGTTCCATGGGTTCCGTGTCCTGCACAGCAATGCACGCGGACCAGGTAAAGGTGGTGTTCGTTATCACCCTGCAGTTTCCGAGGACGAAGTCGCTGCACTCGCTGCTTTCATGACCTGGAAGACTGCCATCGTCGGTGTCCCTTTTGGCGGTGCCAAAGGTGGTGTCATCTGCAATCCGAAGGAATTGAGTCGCGCCGAGCTGCGGAGAATTACGCGACGATTTGTCATCGCGCTCGGCAACGCAATTGGCCCGCATACCGATATTCCGGCACCGGATGTCTATACGGACCAACAGACGATGGCATGGATCTACGACACGTTTGACGTGATGCACCCCGGAAAAAACAACCGCGCCGTGGTAACCGGCAAACCCATTGAACTGGGTGGCTCGCTGGGGCGTGATGAAGCAACCGCCCGCGGCTGCCTTTATGCCACCGAGCAGTTGTTGAAGCTCGGCATGGCGCCGGGTGTCGACACCGTGCGGGGGGCCCGCATTGCGATTCAGGGTTGCGGCAACGCGGGTGCAACCGCGATGCGCCTTTTCCACGAAGCTGGCGCGAAGATCCTTGCCATCAGCGACTCCTCCGGCGGTATCTACATGGAAAATGGACTGGATCCCGCGGCGGCACTGGCGTTCAAGGAGGAACACGGCACCGTTGTAGGCCTCCCCGACTCAATGACAATCACGAATGACGAACTGCTCGCAACTGAGTGCGAAATCCTGATTCCGGCGGCACTGGAGGGACAATTGCGTGAAGACAACGCGGCGGACGTTGCCGCGAAGCTGGTCGTTGAAGCAGCAAACGGCCCGTCAACGCCCAAAGCTGACGAAATAATGCAGGCAAACGGAGTTACGGTTTTGCCTGACATACTCGCCAACGCCGGGGGCGTAGTCGTCAGCTATTTCGAATGGGTGCAGAATCTTGAGAATCAGCAGTGGAGTATTGACAAGGTTCATGACCGACTTCGTACGCGCATGGTGACGGCTGTGGACGATATTGCTGCATGCTGGGACGAACTGACTGACAATCATCGCACCAATGGTAATGGCGATCGCCCCGACCCGACCTTGCGCGATGCCGCCCTGGTTACCGCAATCCGTCGTCTGGCAACTGTCACAATGCAGCGCGATATCTGGATGTAGCGAACGCAGAGACAGGTTAGAGTCATACCTGTCCAAAATTTGGTCAGGTGATGCCCGAAACCGAACGACAATTTTCCTGGCACACGCAGGAGGCCACAGCGATTCTCGAAGCGCTGGGGTCGACAATTGAATCAGGGTTATCCACGAGCGAGGCTGCTGCCAGGTTGGCCGTATCCGGCCCTAACGAATTCGAAAGTGACAGGCCCCCGACAATACTGAAGCTAGTCGCGAATCAACTCGCTGACTTCATGATTGGAATACTCATACTCGCCGCACTGATTTCCGGTTTTCTGGGCGATATCGTCGATACGATTGCTATCCTTATTATTGTGCTTCTCAATGCAGCGGTCGGAGTATTCCAGGAATACCGTGCAGAACGTGCTGTTGCCGCACTCCGGGAGATGAGTGCACCGTTGGCGCGGGTTATTCGCGATGGATCGGAACAGGAAATACCGACCCGGGATTTGGTACCCGGAGATATCATTCTGCTGGCTGCCGGAGATGTTGTGCCTGCCGACATCAGGTTGTTGAACGTCATAGATCTCGGCGTTGACGAATCTGCTATGACCGGGGAATCGGTTCCGGTATCAAAAGACGATCATATCGGTCGTACAGACGGGGCAACGATACCCGAACAACACAACATGGTATGGAAGAGCACCATGATCACCCGGGGACGGGCGACGGGCGTTGCGGTCCTGACGGGCCAGGCAACTGAAATCGGCCGGATTGCGACATTGTTACGTGGTGACACTATTGCAAGGACGCCGCTCCAGACGAGAATGACGCAATTCAGTCGCCGAATCGCGCTCGCAGTCGTGGCAATCTGCGCCATGATCTTTGTTACCGGGCTAATGCAGGGGCAGCCCGCTTTGCTGATGTTGATGACTGCACTCAGTCTTGCGGTCGCTGCAGTTCCGGAAGCACTTCCGGCTGTAATAACTGTCGCACTTGGACTCGGCGCACGACGACTCGGCGATCTCAAAGCGCTGGTCAGGCGCCTGCCAGCCGTGGAGTCTCTCGGGTCGGTAAACTATATCTGCGCAGACAAGACGGGCACGTTGACCGAAAACCGCATGCAACTCGGCGCAATAGTTGCCGGTGGCGAACGCTACGACGACCTGTCCTGCGTGCCGTCTGATCTCCGGAAGCGTATCGGTTGGGTCATGACGCTTTGCAACGACGTTGACACGGCCAGTCACCCGTTTAAAGGAGATCCCACCGAGGTCGCCCTGCTGCAAGGAGCAATGAAAGATGGCTTTGAGAAATCGATTCTCGAGGTGGAAATGCCAAGAATCGCAGAGCTTCCATTTCAGTCGGATCGCCAGTGCATGGTGACGTTACACAGGGCAACAACCGGCGGACTGGCATTCATGAAAGGCGCACCGGAACGAGTCGTCGAGGCCTGCGGCCTGCGAGCTTCATCTGAATATCTTGAAATAGCCAACGGACTCGCCGGGGACGGATACCGGGTTCTTGCGCTCGCCTGCCGTGAAAACGATC
>Ga0224504_10001036_pt1 | contig 12478 bp, 10 predicted proteins | sample SF_Oct11_sed_USG_3_FD_170160 | JGI IMG/M metagenome (GOLD analysis project Ga0224504, IMG submission 170160) | Sediment microbial communities from San Francisco Bay, California, United States - SF_Oct11_sed_USGS_24 | ecosystem: Environmental > Aquatic > Marine > Sediment | place: USA... | reverse complement strand
CCAGCCGCGGCCGTTGCGGATCAATTCATAGGCAGGCCAGTAGCGATTGTCGAGCTTCAGCGTGATGACCTCGACGCCCCGGTTCCAGTTGACGGTCTTCAGCCGGACCGCATCCCTGTCACCGCGCCCTCGGACCGCCGCGACGAAAGCATCCAGGTCGGGGGTCGGTATGCCGTCAACTTCGACGATCCGGCGGCCTGCATACAAGCCATAACGGGTCGCAGGCGAACCGTACCCGAAATAGGCGACATAAACGCCCACCGGCTCTATGCCACGCTGCGCGGCCATGGCGCGATGGGGCGCATGCAGCATCGCGCCTGCCCAAACCAGCAGGCGATCCAGATCCCTGCCGTCCAGAGCAACCGTTCCCAGGCGCAGGCTGAGTTCATTGCCGTCCCGCCAGATCACCAGGTCCACTTCGGGGTGCTGGGAGCCGCGTTCTACCTCGCGGAAGTTGGTCACGACCTCTCCGTCGATGGCCAGCAGGAGATCGCCCGGCTTGAGTGCGTCTGCTGCCGGCGTACCCGCCGTGATGCGTATGACCTGGAGAGCCTGACGTCGTCGCGGGTCGTCGCCTTCGAGGCGTTCGATCCAGTCTGCGGACAGACCCAGCCCGCGAGCGCTCGACAGTGGCATACGGACGAATTCGGCTTCCAGCGACCGGATGGGAGCGCCTTCCTGCACATGCGATACCGTTTCGGCGACGATGTCCGCGGACACACCCTTGTTGACCTGAATCAGTTCCTGCCCCGAGTGATAGGCGAAACTGGACCACAGCGACAGTACCCGCCCATCCTCGTCGGCCAGCACGCCATCGAAGTCCGTGGGCGCATTGACCAACGTGATGGTCTCAAGGTTCGTGTCCCGGAAGCGCAGCGTCCGCGACAGCGGGAAGGCCACCGGATCGATTGACGCGACCTCGGTCGACTGTGCGACGAGACTGTGATCGCCTTTCAGCCCTACGACCCACAGGCGATCTCCCGGCGACACACGGCTCAGGTTGAAATCGACATCCCTTACCGGGGTATCTCCTACGAGAGCCGGGTCATACCCCACCACCGCCAGGTTATGTAAAGGATGGATCCATTCGACCCTTCCCGGCACCTCCAGCGACCCCGCAAAGGTGATCCGTACGTCACCCAACGAGATCGGCACCGTATTACGGTCCACAACTATCAGGCCCCTATCGGCATCGACGACGACACCGGTGCCATGGTAGTGGCGCTCCGAGACACCGGCCACCGGGTAGGGCATGTCGAAATTGACCATGACCAGGGACGCAGCCAGACGGTCGCGGCGTGGATCTGAGTAGCTGATGAAACCGGTAGACGCCGGTGACGGCGGTGACGCGATACCGACGTCAGGAAGTGGCTCGCAGGGCCAGACGCCCAGTGCATCGTCTCTACGGCAGCGTTGGGCCGGGAACCAGCGCCTGTCCATCCTGACGGTCCTGAGCTGACTGCCCCGAGGCTCGTCAAAGGTGTGGAAACGGATGGTGAAGCGCTCACCATCCTGTAGTGCGGACATCACTGACTGGAATTCGTCCAGGTCCCCAACCGGAGAACCATTGATTTCCTTGATCACTGAAGCCCGGGGTATCGCAGAACGCGCAAACACGTAGCCTGGATTAGCGACGTAGATGCCGCGTGGCGGCACGTTGAGGTGCCGCGCCTGCTGATAGGACAGCTGGTGTGTAATCGCATCGCCGAACTCCAGGTACTCACCCGGAGTAATGCCGTGCAGATCCTCCGGCGTCACGTCGACGACCAGTGTCTGCCCGCCACGCTGCAGCTCCAGCGTAATGGGCGCGCCAATGTGGCTGTCCATCTCTTCCTCGAGGGCGACGAATCCGGTCAGCATCTGGTCGTTGACCCGGACAAGAATGTCGCCGGGCTCCAGCTCACCGACCACGGGCGCGCCCGGGACGACCTGTTCCACAACAAGCATGCCGGTCGCGTCGGGGAAGCGATCGCGGATTGCCGCTTCGGTCTGCTCCTGCAATCCCAGACGGCGTAGCTCGTCATAGGGTTGATGGACGAATTCAGTCATCAAGGTGCCACGCGGCACAGGCTGTTCGTCACGGACCAGTTCAACTGCCCGCTTGACCCGATCCAGAGGCAGGAAGAAGCTCGACGCCGCCTGGGTGTTGGCGCCCGCGTTCAACGCCACTACCTCGCCCTCGACATTGATGACCGGAGACCCGGAGGACCCACCTGAGGTGCCGGATGCGGCCTGGTAATAGAACGTATTGAAATCGTTGTAGTTTCCACGGCCGTAGTCGGGCGCATGCCGATCAAGCCGGGCGAGCGTGCCGGCCAGGATCGACAACTGCTCGCCGGCATCGTTGCCGACGACCCGGATCTCGCGACCGAGTTCGGCACCCGCCGGGTTCAGGGCGAGTTCAGCCGGCTCGATGAACCTCAGTTTCGAGGGATCGTATCGGTAGATGCCAAAGTCGTGGACCGGGTCCCGGTAGATCGGATAAATGGGCACCTCTTCGTGATTGATGAAGATCGCCTCGGCCATGACCGGACCGGGCGTCACGACGTGGCGATTGGTCAGGATCAATCCACGGCGCGCATCGACTACGAATCCGGTGGCCTGGGTCGACTGGTTCCAGTTGGTATCGAACGCACGGGTTCCGTCCACCTGGATCGAAACGACACCGGTCGAGATCCGCTCGAGAGTCTCTCGCCAGCGGTCTTCCTCAGCTACGGCAGTCGAACTCAGGATGCCCAGCGCAAGGCACAGGCTCAGAAGTCGGGGTTTGCGAGAGTTCACCACAGGCCGGGGTCGTAACCAAAGTTATCCTGGAACGTCCTCTGAACTGACTCCGGCGAAAGGGAATGGTTCTGGGTACCTCTGTATCCGACCTTGATCGCTCCCATGATCGAGGCGACGCGGCCGGTCGTCTCCCAGTCGGCGCCCGCCATCAGTCCGTACAGCAGGCCGGCTCGATAGGCGTCGCCGCAACCTGTGGGATCGGCCACCTGCACCGGACTGGCCGGCGGGATCTCTTTCACGGAACCTCCACTGAGAATTACCGAGCCCTGGTTACCCCGCGTGATCACCAGCGCATCGACCCTCCGGGCGATCTCGTCGACGCTGAGCCCGGTTCGCTCCTGCAACATCTGACCCTCATAGTCGTTGACGGCCACGACCGTCGCCTGGTCGATGAAGCGTGACAACTCCTCGCCCTCGAACATCGGCAGTCCTTGTCCAGGATCGAAGATAAAGGGTATCCCGGCAGCCTCGAACTGGCTCGCGTGACTCAGCATGGCGTCCCGCCCGTCCGGGGAGATCATGCCCCAGCGAATCCCTGCGTCATCGGGGACGCTGATCTCGTGGGCATGATTCATCGCGCCCGGATGGAAGGCAGTGATCTGATTGTCGTCCATATCCGTGGTGATGTACGCCTGGGCGGTGTATGCCTCATCCACGGTGTGGAGGTATGTGCGCGACACGCCATGACCGTCCATCCACTCCGCGTAGGGAGCAAAGTCGTGCCCTACTGCGCCCATTGGGTAGCCGTCGCCGCCGAGCAGCTTCAGGTTGTAAGCGATATTGCCGGCGCAGCCGCCAAAATCGCGCCGCATCTCTGGCACCAGAAACGCAACGTTCAGCATGTGGATCTGATTGGGCAGAATCTGATCCGCAAAACGGCCAGGGAACACCATGATGGAGTCATATGCGAACGAGCCGCAGATCAGGGCCGGCATGGTTGCACCTCCGGGGCGTGGCGACGAGCGACGGGTTGAGTCACGCTTCGGCGGGCTGCCAGGCGACATCCAGGTGCCGGGCGGCACGAACGTCATCCAGGCGCCGCACCGGCGTACTGTAGGGGGCGCCCTTTACGTGCTCCGGATCTGTCGCTGCCTCTTCACGGATACGAGCCATGGCTTCGACGAAACCATCGAGCGTCTCCTTCGCCTCGGTCTCGGTAGGCTCAATCAGCAGGCATTCCGGCACAAGTAACGGAAAATACGTCGTCGGCGCATGGTATCCGTGATCGAGCAGGCGTTTGGCGAAGTCCATGGTCGTGACGCCAAAGTCTCTTGCCTCGCGCTTCAAGGTCACGATGAACTCGTGGCTTGCGCGGCGTGCCGGGTAGGCCAGGTGAAAGCCTTCCGCCTGCATCCGGGCGGCGAGATAGTTGGCATTCAGCGTCGCGAATTCGGCCACCCTGCGCATGCCGGACCGGCCCAGCATCCGCGCATACACATAGGCTCGCAATAGTACGCCCGCGTTGCCCATGAATGCCGACAGCCGGCCGATGCTCTGTGGAAAATCCTTCTCCTCCATCCAGCGGAAGCGGCCGTCGTCGTCCTTGCCGACTATCGGGATCGGCATGAATGGCTCCAGGCGCTCGCCGACACCGACCGCGCCGGAACCCGGGCCGCCACCACCGTGTGGAGTGGAAAAGGTTTTGTGCAGGTTCATGTGGATGACGTCAAATCCCATATCGCCGGGTCTGGCCTTGCCGAGAATGGCGTTCAGATTTGCGCCGTCGTAGTACAGCAAGCCGCCTGCTTCGTGCACCAGGTCCGAGACCTCGAGAATATGCCTTTCGAACACGCCCAGGGTCGAAGGATTGGTGAGCATGATGCCCGCGGTATTCGGGCCCAGGACCGCCTTGAGCGCATCCAGATCGACGTCGCCGTCTTCGCCGGTGGCGATCTCGATGACCTTGCAACCACACATTGTCGCGGTAGCCGGATTGGTCCCGTGGGCCGCATCCGGAACGATGATTTCATCCCTGTGATCATCGCCCCTTGCCTGGTGATAGGCGCGGATCATGGCGACGCCGGCGAACTCCCCCTGCGCGCCGGCCATCGGAGTGAGTGAAACGCCTTTCATGCCGGTCACGGCCTTGAGCATCTCCTGCAGTTCGTACATACACTCCAGGAAGCCCTGCCCGCTGGCCACGCTCCCCAGAGGGTGACGCCCGAGGAACCCGGGCAACATCGCCAGCTGGTTACAGGCCCGGGGGTTGTACTTCATGGTGCACGAACCCAGCGGATAGAAGTGGGTGTCGATGGAGTAATTCAACTGCGAAAGGCGCGTGAAATGACGTACCGTCTGCAGCTCCGACACCTCCGGGAGCCGCGGCCGTTGCTTGCGCCGCAAGTGGTCCGGGATCGCTGCGCTCGCACCCTCTCCGGGCGCCTGCGCGTAGGCACGACGTCCCGGGCGGGACTGCTCGAAAATTACCGGCTCGGTCATGTCCTGTCAGTCTCCGTCTTCAGCCGAGGGCCTTGAGAGCCGCGTCATAGTCCGGCTCCTGCCCGATCTCAGGCACGAGTTCCGAGTGAACGACCGTATCGTTCTCGTCAACCACAACGACTGCTCTGGCACAGAGTCCGGCGAGCGGTCCGTCTTCGATCAGCACGCCGTAATTGCGGGCGAACTCGGGGGCCCGCATCGTTGAAAGAGCGCTGATCCGATCCAGCTCGTCCGCTCCGCAGAAGCGTTTCTGTGCGAACGGCAGATCGGCTGAGATCATCAGCATGACGGTGTCATCGTGTTCACGGGCGAATTCGTCGAACTTGCGCGTCGAGACAGCGCACACCGGGGTATCGACGCTGGGGAAAATCGACAGCAGCTTCTTCTTGCCCACCCACTGACCCAGGGACACATCATTGAGGTCACCGTCCGTCAGCGTGAAGTCGGGGGCCTTGGAGCCGACCTTTGGCAGATCTCCGCTGGTGTGGATTTCATTATCGTGCAGTGTGATCGTGGCCATCTCGTGTCTCCTGAAAAAATTCTTTCCTAAGGAAGGGCTTCAGGCGACTCTGGCCTGACGCATGATCTCGGCGAGGGCGGTGGCGAAGTACTCGATGTCCGCGGCGGTCTTGGTCTCGGTCGCGCACACGAGGAAGGCATTGCCGAGCTGCGGATAGTCGATGCTGAGATCGAGACCACCGAGCACGTTGCGCTTGGCCAGCGCCTCCAGAACCGGTGCTACGGGTCGATCGAGACGCAGCACCGCCTCATGGAAACGCGGCCCGTCGAATACGACCGAAACGCCATCCACGCTGTCCAATCGCTCGGCCAGCCGAGATGTGTTCGCGATACAGGCGCTGGCAACCTGCTCGAGGCCGTCGGCACCCATGAGGCTCATATAGATGGTCGCCGCGGTGACCATCAAGCCCTGATTAGTACAGATATTCGAGGTCGCCTTCGAGCGGCGGATGTGCTGCTCCCTGGCCTGTAGCGTCAGCGTGAATCCTTCGCGCCCTTCCAGATCCAGCGTGCGCCCGACGATGCGTCCAGGCATCTGTCTCACGAACGCCTTTTTTGCCGTCAGCAGACCAAAAAAAGGTCCACCCGAAGACAGGGGGACACCCAGTGGCTGCCCTTCTCCGCAGGCGATGTCCGCGCCCTGCTCGCCCCAGTCTCCCGGCGGCTTCAGAAGTGCCAGGGAGATCGGATTGACGACCGCGATGACCATGGCGCCAATGGAATGCGCCCAGTCAGTCAGCCGATCGACATCCTCGAGATTGCCGAGGAAGTTCGGCTGCTGAATCACCAGTGCGGTGATGTCTTCGCCCTCGTAACTGTCGGTTCCCGTCAGGTCAGTGAGACCCGTCTCGATCTCCAGCCCCAGGGGTTCGAATTTGAGGCCCTGATTGCCGGTGATCGCCTGGCATACCTTCAGGTAGACGGGATTCACGGCACCTGCGATGAGGATACGACCGCTCTTCGACTTGCGATTGGCACGCACCGCCATCAGGGCGGCCTCGGCCAGCGCGGTGGCGCCGTCATAGAGCGATGCATTCGACACGTCCAGGCCGGTCAGGCTGGACATCATCGTCTGATATTCATAGATCAGCTGAAGCGTGCCCTGGCTGGCCTCAGCCTGGTAGGGAGTGTAGGCGCTGTAGAACTCTCCCCGGGTTGCAATCTCCCAGATCGCGGCCGGTATGTGGTGCTCGTAAGCACCTGCCCCGATAAAGCACAACGGAGATCCATCGCTCGCCGCCCGGCTGCGCATCAGGCGCTGGATATCCATCTCGCGCATCGCCTCGGGTACGCCTTCCAGATCCTCTAGTCGGAGTGCATCAGGGATCTCGTCGAACAGCTGTTCGATGTCGGACACGCCGATCATATCGAGCATGTCGCGTACGTCTTTCTCGTTGTGGGGAATGAATGGCATATCGACTCGCTCCCGATACCTGACGGCGCTGCCCGGCCGCCTTAGTCTTCCAGCGTAGCCTCGTAGGTGGCGGCATCCATCAACGTTTCGAGTTCGGCCGGGTCATCGGCTTCCACCCGCATGATCCAGCCGTCGCCGTAAGGATCCTGGTTGACAAGTTCCGGGCTGTCCGCCAGCGCATCGTTACCCGCCGCGACCTTTCCGGACACAGGACTGTATACGTCAGATGCGGCCTTGACGGATTCGACGACGGCACAGGCATCTCCCGAGGAGACTTCCGATCCGGCCTCCGGCGGCTCCACGAATACCAGGTCTCCCAGAGCCGATTGGGCATGATCAGTGATGCCCACGGTGACGCTGCCATCATCCTCGCTGCGCACCCACTCGTGGGACTTGGTGTATTTGAGATCGCCAGGTACGTTGCTCATTTCTTGAACCCCCCAGATACGGCCGGACCAGCGTCCGACGCAGATTCTAACTAAACCTTCGCCTTGCCGTGGCGCACGAATGGCGGGCGCACGACGCGTGCCATTAGTCTCCGCCCACGAATCTCCACGGTCACCTTATCGCCCGCACCGGCGGGCACCCTCGCCAGGCCAATCGACCGTCCCAGCGTAGGAGAAAACGTGCCGCTCGTGACTTCTCCCTCGCCGACCCCATCGACAATAACCTTCTGATGGGACCGCAGCACGCCTCTGTCTTCGAGCAACAAGCCGACCAGCCGCCGGGGGACGCCTTCCCTGCGCTGTGCCTCCAACCTGTCTCGCCCGGTAAAGCGCCGGTCCTCCGGCTCCCAGGCAACGGTCCAACCGAGACCTGACTCGAGCGGCGTTGTGCTCTCGTCCATGTCACTACCGTAGAGATTCATACCGGCCTCCAGGCGCAATGTGTCGCGGGCTCCCAGGCCGCAAGGCCGGATTCCTGCGTCCGCGAACGCACGCCAGAGGTTGTCCGCCTGTGACTCAGGGACGATGATCTCCCAGCCGTCCTCTCCCGTGTAGCCGGTACGGGCGACGAACAAGTCCTTGATCGGCGCCGCGACGAAGGGCCCGAGAGACAGAGCGGTCTCACGATCTTCCTCAGCGAGACACGCTGCTGCCTTGTCGCGCGCGTTGGGACCCTGCACGGCGATCATCGCGAGATCCGGCCGCTCACTGACCTGCACGTCGAATACTGCCGCCTGTCCTTCCAGCCACGCGAGATCTTTTTCCCTGGTCGCCGCGTTGACCACCATCCGAAATTCGGTTTTGCTCAGGAAATAAACGATCAGGTCGTCGATGACGCCCCCGTCTTCATTGAGCATGCAGGTATACAGGGCCTTGCCGGGCGTCTTCAGTTTGTCGACATTATTGGCAATGAGGCGGTGCAGGAATGCCGTGGCATCAGCGCCCTGGACATCGACAACCGTCATGTGGGAGACATCGAACATGCCTGCGTCAGTGCGGACGGTGTGATGTTCCTCGATCTGGGACCCGTAGTGCAGCGGCATATCCCAGCCGCCGAAATCGACAATCCGGGCGCCCTGCTCTACGTGGGCGTCGTATATGGCGGTTCTATTACCCATGGTCCTTGTACTCGCTCTCCGGGCCGCCTGCGCAGCTGAAACAAAACAAGGCGGCAGGCAAAATCCACCTGCCGCCCCTCTGTCCGGTTACCTGAGAGATTTGGGCACAGCGCAAACAATACGCCGTAGCCGCTCACCTTCGGTGGGCCGCCTTCGCGACCACTCTCCAGAGCCAACTTGTCTCCCGCCGTCCTTTTGCCTGAGCGTTTACGGGCGAGTTGCGCCTTCGGCGTCCCGATCTTGTGCCGGGATCTCTCCGGGGGGATCTTTGCGTTGGAGTCGGAATAATAGCTGAAGCACCCGGGAGCGGCCAGCCACGGCCAGGCCCGTCCCGACAGCCGCTCCGCGCGAGCGACGCCTGTCCCCCTCGATCGACACCCGGCAGTTCGACTCCCCGATGGGATAGAATTCCTGCTTTCCAACCGTCGAGGCGACCAGCGCCGGAATGATGTCCCAGCCCCACACAGAATTTACTCGCCGGACCTCAGTCGCCGTCCCGATCGATCACGTGATAGTCGGCGGCGGTGCGCCCGTTGTCGTCCAGTCGATGACCAACACGGACACCGCGGATATCGACGCCACAGTGGCGCAGACCAGATCGCTCGCCCTGGCCGGATCGGAACTGGTGCGGATCACGGTCAACAGTGAAGCAGCCGCGAAGGCTGTTCCGGAAATCCGCGAACGGCTACATGGTGCCGGGATCAACGTCCCGCTGGTGGGCGACTTCCACTTCAACGGACACAAGTTGCTGTCACGCTATCCTGATTGCGCGGAAGCCCTTGCCAAATATCGGATCAATCCCGGCAACGTGGGTCGGGGCAGCAAACGCGACCCGCAGTTCGCGGCCATGATCGAGGTCGCCTGCAGACACGACCGGCCGGTCCGGATCGGCGTCAACTGGGGCAGCCTGGACCAGGAATTGCTGACCCGCCTGATGGACGAAAACTCCAATAGCGAGTCGCCGGTGGATGCCGCCGAGATTGTGCATCGGGCGATGATCGCCTCGGCTCTGGAAAGCGCGCGACGCGCCGAGGAGCTGGGGCTGGGACGAAACAGAATCGTCCTGTCTTGCAAGATGAGCGACGTCCAGGATCTGATCGCCGTCTATCGGTCCCTCGCCGCACAGTGCGAATATCCTCTGCATCTTGGCCTTACGGAGGCCGGTATGGGATCGAAAGGCATCGTTGCCTCCACCGCCGCGCTCGCCATCCTGTTGCAGGAGGGCATAGGTGACACGATCCGGATATCCCTGACGCCGGAGCCGGGCGGAGATCGCGCGCGGGAGGTGATCGTGGCACAAGAGATTCTTCAGACGATGGGCCTTCGCGCATTCACGCCCATGGTCATTGCTTGCCCGGGCTGCGGACGGACGACCAGCACCTTCTTCCAGGAACTCGCACAGCAGATCCAGGATCACATCCGCCACCGCATGCCCGAGTGGCGGAAGACCTACAACGGTGTCGAGGATATGACCGTCGCCGTCATGGGGTGTGTCGTCAATGGCCCCGGCGAAAGCAAGCATGCCAATATCGGCATCAGTCTGCCTGGTACGGGTGAGCGCCCGGTCGCTCCGGTCTACGAGGACGGCGCAAAAACGGTGACGCTCAAAGGCGAAGGGATTGCACAGGAGTTCCAGGCGCTGGTCGAGGCTTACATCGAACGCTCTTATCGTCACCGCAGCGATTGAACGCATGCTTAGGCGTGACGACATGCGTGACCCCCGATGCGGCGGTGCGGCATGCCGTGAAGAACCCGAATGCTAGACTATGCGCATTGAATTCAGGCGGGAGCCGTTGATGGGAAAAAGCACGAGTTATGCCTCAAAGGTCCCGGACAAGAACGGCCAGATCCATTACACGGATGACGAGAACCGGATCTGGTCCGAGCTCTACGAGCGGCAGATGGGAATCCTGCCGGGCCGCGCTTGCAGTGCCTATCTGGACAATCTGGAGAAACTCGACCTGCCGCGCGATCGGGTGCCGCAACTGGGCGTAGTGTCGGAAGTGCTCAAGGACGCCACCGGCTGGGAGGTGGCCCCGGTTCCGGCACTGATACCGTTTACGGAGTTTTTCGATCTCTTATCGACGAAGCGCTTCCCTGCGGCGACTTTTATTCGCTCGCGCGACGAGATGGAATATCTGCAGGAACCGGACGTGTTCCACGAAGTATTCGGCCACTGCCCGTTGCTTCTCGATGAAGGGTTCGCGGCTTTCAGCCACGCCTATGGCAGAGCCGGGGCTGCCGCCCGCAAGGAAGATCACGCGATGCTGGCGCGGCTCTACTGGTTCACGGTCGAGTTCGGCTTGATCCAGCGACCAGGCAAGGAGTTGCGGGCCTACGGGGCGGGGCTGTGCTCGTCGATCGGCGAAGTCCAGTACGCGCTGGACAGCGATGTACCCGTCCGAAAACCCTTCGACCCGCTGGAAGCTTTGCGGACGCCCTACAGGATCGACATCTACCAGACGGTGTATTACCAGATCCAGAGTTCCGACGAGCTCTACCAGCTGGCGCAGATGGATCTTCTTGGGCTCATCGCCGAAGCCAGGCAGATGGGCATGCATCCACCAACGTTCCCACCCAAAGAGAAGGCTGCGAGCTGAGCGCAACCAGTGTTAGCAGATACAGAAGGATTGTGATGAGCGAATTGACTGCACAGCGTTGTGAACCCTGCGAGGGCGGCGTCAGACCGATGGGCCGGGAGGAAGCTGACCGGATGATGGGTCAGCTGCACGAGGACTGGAGCCTCACGGAAGACGGCCTCGAGATCCACCGGGACTTCTTCTTCAAGGGCTTCAACAAGACTATAGGGTTCGTAAATGCCGTCGCGTGGATCGCCAACGCGGAGGGGCATCACCCGGACCTGGAAGTCGGCTGGGGCCATTGCCTGATCCGCTTTACGACCCACGCGATCGGCGGCCTCTCGCAGAACGACTTCATCTGCGCCGCCAAGATCGACGCACTGCTTCCCGGCAACTGACTGCTTACCAGCGGACCTGCCAGCTTAGCCCCAGCATGTCGCTGGAGGCGACCGGTGTTACAGCAGCCTGATCGGCGGGTTTGACCAGCCACCAGTTCCAGGCGAGCGCAACTGCGGCACCGGCCACGACATCTTCGGTATCGTGCTCATCCGCATCCACCCGCGTCCAGCCGACATACGCGGACAGCAGGTAGGCGGGCCAGGCGTCCCGCCAGCCATAGCGCTTGTGAAGGAAAGCCGCACCCGCGAACGACGTCGCAGCATGCCCCGACGGGAACGCCTCATCATCACCGTTGGGTCGTTCCTTGTCGACGATGTTTTTCAACGCATAGGTCGTCACCACGGTGCCGGCGAACGCTTTGATGAACTGCCTCTTGCCGACATCGTCCCCGCGATGCCATGCCACACCGTAGGCGGCGGCAGGAATGACGACGCGCAGAATGTCGCCGCTGGTCTCGGTTTTCCCGGCAATAGCATCGGTCGCCATCAAGCATGCCACTGCCGTCATCACCACCCGCCACGCTCCCCTGCTGACTGTCATCCGTCGAGAGCCAGGCTCATGGTGGCGTCGGCCGGGGGATCGATCAGTCGCCCGCAACCCTCGGCGGCAAGGCGGGCAGCCGCCAGCGCGGATCGTTCATCCCCCTGACTGGTCAAAGCCCACTGAGCATGGTCGCTCAACAGGGCCAGCCCCACCGATTGACCGAGGATCAACGCCATCCGGCGAGCCCCGGCCTCTAGGCTCCTGTAGTCCTCTTCGCGAGTTCTTTGCCCGAACCAC
>Ga0224504_10001035_pt1 | contig 12491 bp, 15 predicted proteins | sample SF_Oct11_sed_USG_3_FD_170160 | JGI IMG/M metagenome (GOLD analysis project Ga0224504, IMG submission 170160) | Sediment microbial communities from San Francisco Bay, California, United States - SF_Oct11_sed_USGS_24 | ecosystem: Environmental > Aquatic > Marine > Sediment | place: USA... | reverse complement strand
CGTCTGCTATGGCATCTATAGTCGCTTGTTGAATGCCGCAGACCGGACACCAGCTGGCCCAGAACTGCAGCAGTACCGGTTTGCCGCGCAGCGCCTGCAGCGAGACGGGAGTGCCGTCAAGCAACTGCCCGCTGATTGCCGGTGCCGGCCCGGAAGGTGCGTCACGCGTGTTATAGAGGTTTAACAGGACAAAAAATATCATGACCACAGTTAGTTGCAGCGACCAGCGCAGCCAGCGCCGTTTTTTGTTTGTCATGCCGGCATCCTGTTTCCCGCTTTACCCGAACGCATAATGATTGCGTTCTCCAATACACCGCTCTTATGATAACCGCTTCTGCATTTACCGATGAAAAAACATGATTATTACCTTATCCCCCTCCAAGGGGCAGGACTTTGAAACGCCGCTCCTGACAAAAAAATATTCCCGCCCGGCTGATCTGCAGGCATCCGAACTGCTGATCAGGGAATTACGCAAGATCAGGCATGGTGAGTTGCAGGAACTGATGGACGTCAGCAGCAATATTGCCGAACTGAATGTGGGGCGTTACAAATCATTCAAGACACCGTTTACGCCAAACAATGCCAGGCAGGCACTGCTTGCTTTCAAGGGTGATGTCTATGGTGGTATCGATATCGAACATTTCAGTGCCGGGGATTTTGACTATGCGCAGGACCACCTGCGTATCCTCTCGGGCCTGTATGGCTGCTTGCGGCCGCTGGACCTGATTCAGCCTTACCGGCTGGAAATGAAGACCAGGCTGAAGAATCCACGTGGCGATAATCTCTACCAGTTCTGGGGTGAAGAGATTACCAACAGCCTCAACAAGGTGCTGAAAAAACAGCAGCAACCGGTGCTGGTGAACCTCGCTTCCAATGAATATTTCAAGTCGGTAAAACCGCAATTGCTGCAGGGCGAATTACTCAATATCAATTTCAAGGAAACCAAAAACGGCAAAACCCGGGTGCTTGCCATTTTTGCAAAACGCGCACGCGGCATGATGACGGATTACATTATTCGTAACCGTATCGAAGAGCCTGCCGGGATAAAAAAATTCAGAAAAGGCGGCTACCGGTTTTCGAAGGAGCTGTCAGACGACAAGCAGTGGACGTTTGAACGACCCCAGCCATAGTTTTCAGGCTGATGAATTTGCTGCCTGCTGGTACCAGGGTTTCGTGACATTGACGATGCGTACCACCGACAACATAACCGGTACCTCCACCAGCACACCGACCACGGTTGCCAGTGCGGCTCCGGAATTCAGACCATAGAGACTGATGGCGGTAGCGACTGCCAGTTCAAAGAAGTTACTGGCACCGATGAGTGCGGCCGGTGCAGCAACGCTGTGGTCGACGCCGAGTCGGCGCCCGAGAAGGTAGGCCAGGCCGGAATTGAAATAGACCTGCACAAGAATCGGAATCGCGAGCAACAGGATAATCAGTGGCTGGGCAATGATCTGTTTGCCCTGAAAGCCGAACAGCATTACCAGCGTGGTCAGCAAGGCCAGTAGTGACAGCGGTTGCAGGATATGCAGGAGCCGCGCCAGTTGTGCCGCGCCGTTTTCTTTTGACAGTATGCCGCGTCGCCACAGTGTGGCTATTATCACCGGCAGTACGATGTACAGTACCACTGACAATACCAGTGTATCCCACGGTACCGTAATGGACGCGATGCCCAGCAACAGCGCCACGATGGGCGCAAATGCAAACACCATGATGACGTCATTGAGTGCGACCTGCGTCAGGGTGAAGCCGGGATGGCCGTTGGTGAGGTTGCTCCAGACGAACACCATGGCGGTACAGGGTGCGGCTGCAAGGATAATCAGGCCGGCAATATAACTGTCAATCTGGTCGGCCGGCAACCAGTCGGCAAACAGCACGCGTATAAACAGCCAGCCCAGCAGTGCCATGGAAAACGGTTTCACTGCCCAGTTCACAAACAGCGTCAGTGCAATACCACGTGTGTGTTTTCTGACTTCCTGAATTGCGCCGAAGTCTATCTTCAGCAGCATCGGTAAAATCATCAGCCACACCAGTATGGCGACCGGCAGGTTGACGTTTGCGATCTCCAGCGTTCCCAGTACCTGGAAGGCGGCCGGGAACCAGTGGCCCAGTGCAATCCCGGCAATGATGCAGAGAAATACCCAGATACTCAGGTAGCGTTCAAACAGGCTCATGTTGACCCTTGCTGTCTGCGTTCAGTGGCAGCTTGTCGAGCAGATCCTGCACGCGTTGCCTGATGTCATCCCGTGCAGCGCTGAATACCTGCATGATTTCTGCTTCGCTGCCAGTCGCCCTGGCGGGATCTTCCAGTGGCCAGTGAATTTTTTTCTTTCCCGCTGGCAGCACCGGGCAGTGTTCATCGGCGTGACCGCATACAGTCACCAGCAGGTCCGCCCTCTCCAGCATTTCCGTGGTCACGCGGGTAGATTCCTGTTGTGAAATATCAATGCCGGCATCCTGCATCACGCTGATGGCACGCGGGTTCTTGCCATGTGCCTCGATACCTGCAGACTGGACCTCGATGGCATTGCCACCCAGGTGCCGGGCCCAGCCCTCGGCAATCTGGGAGCGGCAGGCATTACCGGTACAGAGAAACAGAATGTTCATGGTGCGCAGCAGCCTCCGCCGGTATTTATTTCAGGTGCGCAGCTGCCGCTTGCCGCAGCTTGCCCGTCGCTGTTACTGAAGGTTGGAATACTGTCCAGCGAATGGAAAGTCTCCCAGGCAATACCCTGCGGGTCTTCAGTCCAGTACTTGTCAGAGCGTGCATAGCAACAGGCTGCATCGCGCTGTTCCTGTCCGCCGATGCCGGCCTGTTGCAGGCGTGACTGGATGGCAGTCAGTTCATCATTATTGTCAGCCTGAATGCCGACATGATCGAGGCCTGGTTTTGAGCCACGTTTGGAGATGGCAAAGTTGACGGCCGGTTCCGTCAGCTCCCACTTGATGTAATCAACTTTACTGACGCTTGGCTGGCTTCCAAACAAGGCGGAATAGAAACGAATATTTTGCTCGATGTCATCAACAGCAATATGTATGTGCAAGCGGCTCATGGTAGATCTCCGTTCAATAATGTCAGGCACAGCAGGCTATGCCAGGCCGGTTCGGCATTGCTTTCAGTGTCTGCTGATCACGATGATAGGGTTGTACGCCGCTGCTGCCGGCCAGGGTGTGTTGCAGAATCGCCTGTGCCCAGTCGGGTAACTCCGGGTTGATGCGGTAGTACATCCACTGGCCATTACGCTGTGCCAGCAGTAACGCCGACTCCCGCAGGTGTGCGAGGTGGCGGGAAATTTTTGGTTGTGACAAATCCAGTGCGTGGGTGAGTTCACAGACACATAATTCACCATGCGCCTGCAGCAGCATCAGGGTGCGCAGCCGGGTGGAATCGGCCAGCATGCGAAACAGGGTCTCGGCGTTGATGTTCATGGGACTTAATATACGTTTTAACATATATATGTTCAAGCATATATTTATGCCTGGAAGCAGAAAATTAATAACTTATTGAAACTTATGAGTATTATAATTATTCTGCAGCGGCCAGGGCCAGCTCATGTGCTGCCCGACGTCGCGAAATAGATGTGGTGGTGGTCATGCCCGGACGATTTGTTATGCCCGGTAGCAGCAGAACAACCAAAAATAATAGCGACTCGATGCAGGTTTCAGACAGATTTATAACAGCCCCTGTGCGCCGGATGATTGCCTGCGCTGGAGAAACGTCCGTAGCCGGGACTGCCTGCCGCTGCCAGCTCGGCAGATTTTCTAGGCAGTCGCCGTAGTATCAGTGAGCACGATAACTCGCTGCCGGGCACTGATGGTGGCGATGGGAAGTTGTTCACCTGCCTGCCACTGAGCCAGTGCGGTACGCTTGCCGGCGCCGGTGATCAGGATCAGTACCTCGCGACTGTCACTCAGGCTGTCCCGGCTCAGGCTGACGCGATCCGCAGGTGGCTTGGGCGCATTGTGAACTGCGTGGACCGGTTCGTTTTGCAGATGTTGCTGACCGGGAAACAGGCTGGCGGTATGGCCATCCTCTCCCATGCCGAGTAAAACCAGGTCAAACGGACGTGCCTCGTTGATGATCTTCGAGTACTGTGCGGCTGCTGTTTCTGCGCCCAGTTCTGCCGGCATTGGATAAATGTTCTGCAGCGGGATTTCGACCCGGCTCAGCCAGGCAATATCTGCCATGTGGCTGTTACGCTCTGCATCGTCAGCAGGCAGGCAGCGTTCATCGCCATAATAGATATGCCAGTGTGGCCAGTCTGCTGATGCCTGCGCAAGCAGCTGGTAAACCTGTTGCGGTGTGGTGCCGCCGGCCAGTACCAGCCGGAACGCACCGTGTTCATGAATTGCATCAGTTGCAGCTTGCAGAATAAATGCCAGCGCATGCGCTGCAACGGCTTTTGCATCACCCGGGCAGAGCCATTCCATATCAGTTGTCGGCATGACAGATTTTACAGGGGCGCCAGCTACGGCCGTCGCGGCGTATCAGGTCATCTGCTTCCTGTGGGCCCCAGCTGCCGGGTGCGTAGTTGGGGAATTCGCGTGGCGGCAGTGCCTGCCAGACATCCAGCACCGGCTGTACCAGTGACCAGCCGGATTCAATAACGTCGGCACGTTTGAACAGTGTCGGATCGCCGTTCATGCATTCATAGAGCAGCGTTTCGTAACCGGTTGTGGGACCATCACCAAAATAGTCACTGTAACTGAAGTCCATTTCAACCGGACTGAGTTGCGGTATCGGACTGGGCACCTTGGCATTGAATGACATGCCGATGCCTTCGTTCGGCTGGATACGCAATACCAGGGTATTGGGCGGCACCTGCTCACGCCGTACCAGTGAATCATGAAACATCATGTTGGGTGCCGGTTTGAATTGCACGGCAATTTCGGTATAGCGGCCGGGCATACGCTTGCCGGTGCGCACGTAGAAAGGTACGCCGGCCCAGCGCCAGGTATCGATCATCAGTTTCATGGCAACAAAGGTTTCAGTGGATGAGTTCGGGTCAACACGGTCTTCGTCCCGGTAGGCGGCGCTGCCGGCGCCGGCTCCGTATTGGCCGCGTACCGTTTGCGTCAACACCTGCTCCGGCAGGATCGGTTGTATGGCTCTTAAAATCTTTGCCTGCTCATCGCGTACCGCATTACCGTCGACGGAGTTGGCCGGCTCCATGGTAACCGTTGATAACAGTGCCAGTAAGTGGTTCGGTATCATGTCGCGCAGTGCACCGGCCTGGTCGTAGTAGCCGCCGCGTGTTCCCACGCCGATGGATTCGGCCACTGTAATCTGGACATGATCGATGTAGCGTCGGTTCCAGATAGGCTCCACCGTGCTGTTGGCAAAGCGGTACATGAGGATGTTTTGCACGGTTTCCTTGCCGAGGTAGTGATCGATGCGGTAGATCTGGTCTTCATGGAAGGCCTGCTGCAGGGTTTTGTTGAGCGCGCGGGCGGAATGCAGGTCTCGCCCAAAGGGTTTTTCCACGACCAGGTGGCGCCACTGTCCGTCCCGCTGTGTTGCCAGCCCGGCAGCCTGCAGCTGCAGGGCGATGTCGCCGAAAAAACCGGGCGGTGTGGCGAGATAAAACAGGCAGTTACCGCCGGTCTGATAGTTTTTATCCAGTTCATCCAGCAGCGTGGCCATGCGTGCGTAAGTATCGGGCTGCTGAAAGTCGCCATTGAAATAGTGAATGCGTTGCAGCAATTCCTGCCACAGTGCATCGGCAGGATCCTTGTCGATAAACTGTCGGGCTTCGCTATCTATAAATTCGCGGTAGGCGTCGGCATCACGATCGCGGCGGTCAACCACAACTACCCGGAACTGCTGCGGCAACAGTGCTTGTTTCATCAGGTTGTATAACGCCGGAAACAGTTTGCGCTTGGCAAGATCACCGCCTGCGCCAAATATCACCATTACGCCGGGGGGCGCAGGTGCGGCCGACTTGCGCGGTTGCTCTGTCACTTGTTGTCTCCCGATTGCAGCAGTTGTCGCAGTTCATCAACCACGGTGTCTGGAAACGCAACAGGCACCGTCAGATATACAGTACACGGGTTTGCCAGTTTGCCGGGTATGTCCTGCAGCTGCAAAAATTTACGCAACACTGGATTCACTGGCTGCAAATACGGCCGCGCCCTGCAGTGCGGCATCATCGTTTAATACCACCGCCACCGGGATACGTTCTATCAGTGCCCGCATGCGTCCCTTGGCGCGAAACGCCTGTATGAAGGTGCCATCCTGTAACTGCTCGAGGATTTTCGGTGCTATGCCGCCGGCTATATAGAGGCCGCCGGTTGCCATCATTTTCAGCGCAAGGTTGCCTGCCTCGACACCGTAGAGGTGAACGAACAGACCCAGTGCCTCGGCGCAGACAGGATCGCGTCCCTGTTGTGCGCTGCTGGAAATCGCCGCCGCTGCATCGCCTTCGCGCATCAATTGCTGTAACCAGTCTGGTGCTGCACATTGCCGCAACTCACACAGGAAAGTATGGATGTTGACCAGCCCGTCGCCACACACGATGCGCTCCCAACTGACATGATCGTGCTTTCTTGACAGGTGGCGGAACAAGGCCATGTCCAGTTCGGTCTGCGGGCTGAAATCGGTATGTCCGCCTTCACAGGCAAACGGGTGATGTTGCCGGCCGTCAAAAAACAAGCCGGCCTGACCGAGACCGGTGCCTGCCGCGATGATGGCGGCATTGCCGCTGGCCGGGTTGATGCCTTCCTGCAGGGTAAGCAGGTCACTCTCCTGCAGCGTGCGCAAGCCCCAGGCCGTGGCCTCCAGGTCATTCAGCAGTGATACATTCTCAAGATTCAGTTGTGCAGCAATTTCGCCTGCATCAAGCTGCCAGGGCAGATTGGTGATGCTGGCTGTTTGCCCGTGTACCGGGCCGGCGACGCCGAGGCAGGCAGCTTGCAGCGGATGCCGGTGTGTTTCGGAAAAGGCAGCCAGGATAGCTTTCAGGGAAGCATATTGCTGGCTCGGGTAATTGGTCTTGAGGGTGATATGCGGTTGCCTGCCGCTGACATTAACCACTGCCAGACGGGTATTGGTGCCGCCGATATCGCCGGCAAGTACGTATTCTTTCGGATTGCTCATCTAGAAGCAGGGCTTGACCGGTGCAATATTGAAACGCTCAATGCTTGTAATGACTTCCTTGTATGCCGCCTCACGGTCTTCCCAGCCCTCAATATTGACCCACTTGTTGGCCTCGAGATCCTTGTAGTGATCGAAGAAGTGCGCGATCTGGTCGAGTAACTGCTGTGGCAGGTCCTGCATGGTATGTATGTGGCGGTAATGCGTGGAAAGTCTGTCGACCGGTACGGCCAGAATCTTGGCATCCGGTCCGGATTCATCAGTCATGTTCATGATACTGATAGGGCGACAACTGATGACTGAGCCACTGACCAGCGGTATCGGTGTGATCACCAGTACGTCCACCGGGTCGCCATCTTCAGACAGGGTGTTGGGTATGTACCCATAGTTGCAGGGGTAGTGCATGGCCGTGTTCATGAAACGGTCCACGAACATGGCGCCTGTCTCCTTGTCGACCTCGTACTTTACCGGGTCACTGTGTGCCGGGATTTCGATGATGACGTTGATTTCTTCGGGTACATTGTTGCCGTAGGAGACTCGGTCGAGGTTCATGGTGTGTCACGCTCATGCTGTCGTTAGTGTGTTGTTATACCGCGGTGGCCGGGTGCTTGCCCTGAGAAACCGTCACGCTTGCCGGAGATCTCCCGGTAATCATGCAGTGTTTCGATGAGCACGGCAAGATCGTTATCCTGCCGGTAAAATATAGCATGTATGTTGCGGCGGGTGCGGTTTGTCTGCGGTTCATGGCATACTGCTGCATGCATTATATTTTGTGCGCCAAATCTGACACGGAAGTGTCAGCTGGCGTTGACAGGGTGATCATCATTCAACAGGAAGCCGTCATGAATCAGAAGAATGTCAAGGAGTGCCGCCGCAAGGGAAAACAGACCATGGCCGATCTGGCCGACCGGCATGTACTGTATGAGAAATCTGTGCAGTGTGTTGCCTCGGAATACAAGTTTGTCAGCAAGACCTTTCGCAAGCTGCGCAAGCGCAAAGCACGGCACTTGCGGGAAGACTTCTGCGGTACTGCAGGTATGTGCTGTGAATGGGTCAAACGCAAGCCGGACCACACCGCCGTAGGGGTTGATATTGACGGTGACGTGCTTGACTGGGGCAGGGAGCATAATCTTTCCCGACTTAAACCCGGAGCCCATCTGCGTGTCAGCCTGCTGCAGGAAGATGTCTGCAAGGTCACCACACCGGAGCCGGTGGATGTTGTGCTTGCCATGAATTTCAGTTACCAGATCTTCAAAACCCGCGAACAGCTCGGCGGCTATTTCCGCCAGGTGCTCAAGGGGCTGGCAGATGACGGTGTGCTGTTTATGGATGCCTTTGGCGGTTATGAATCCTTCAAGGAAATAAAGGAAAAACGCAAACTCAAGGGGTTTAAATATATCTGGGAGCATGCAAAATATAACCCGATCAGTGGCGAGATTCTCTGCCATATCCATTTCAGTTTTCCGGATGGATCTAAAATGAAAAAGGCGTTTACCTATGACTGGCGCCTGTGGACGCTGCCGGAATTGCAGGAACTGCTGACCGAAGCCGGCTTCTCGCGTGTGCAGGTCTACTGGGAACAAACCGATGATGAGACCGGTGAGGGCACCGGAAAGTACAAGCCGGCAACGGTGGGTGAGGCGGATCCGGGCTGGGTGTGTTTTCTGGTGGCCGAGAAATAACTGCCGTATATTTTTATGAAAGACAGGCAGCCGTCACCCGGGATTTCACGTACAGAGCGTCTCTCCGACGAGGGCCTGCAGCGACTTGACCGGCAGCTGGCAGCAGGTTCGCAAATCAGCGATGCCGTGCTGGCGCAGTGGTTGCGCCGTTACGGCGAGTCTGCACGGGTGGTTATCAAACAGCATCGGCGTTATCACGCAGGGCTGGAGTCCGGTGATACCTTGCCGGATACGCATTAAGAAGCGGGCCTGTTGAGGTCAATCAACTGCAGCGGTCAAATGTCCTTTTACTGTTATTCACAACGCCTGCTGAATCCCTATCGCGGCATTATCAATTGTATACGCTACCGCTCGGCCGAGGCGGTAACGGCAGACGGTGTGCACTGGGATATTTATGTCAGCAACGAGTCGCTTCTGGACGAGGCATCCCGGGGGCAAAAAACCCAGGTCAGCGATATCCGTTATGGCAACTGGTCTGCCGCTGCCGGTCTCAGGCGCGGTCCGATTTTCCCGTCCAGTGAATTTCGGGCGATGGAGGACCTGGGGGCGACTGTTTACGAGCATCTGCTGAAGGTGCACGAAGAGGTTCCGTTTCACTTCACTGACACGTTTGAACTCTGGTTGCTGGATAAGGAAAGCCGGCCGCTGGTACTGATAGACAGTGCACCGGGCAGTGACGAGATAAACCTGCAGCAGTCACTGAGATGGACACCCGGCCTGGAATGCAGAAGAACCTTTGTTTCCTCGGCTGCCAAAGCATTGAAACTTGCCGCAACTGCAGGTGTAGTTACCGATTACCTGTGCGCTTATATCAATGACTGTGCCGGTCCTGAACCTGTGGCCCAGCTTTTTGAGAGAACGGCAGACGGGCCTGCACAGGGACTGGCAGGCATCAATCTTGATGCTTCGCTGCTTGAGCGGCAACTGGCAGCCGGCGATTTCCCGGTAAACCTGCTGGAGCTGCAGCGCCATGATGCAGCTCACCGGCAATTGCTGGGTGATTTTATTGGCTGGCAGGCACCGTGGTTGTTGCTGTTGCCCACACTTGCAGCAGATGTGCGTGGCCAATATGAAAATTTTGCACGGCTGCAGGCAGTAAAAATGGCAAAACAGCACAAGCTGTACCCCGAGATTATCAATCGGCCTGTGCTGGAAGCGGCCCTGGTTGAGGTGCGCTTGCGCGATACTTTGCCGGAGCAGCATCTTGAGGATGTTGTGCTGCCGCCTTTTTATGTCGAGCTTGATGCACCGGCAGATAGCTAGTCTGAGACTTTCAGCTATAGTGGTAAGGGTGTATATTGCCAGCCAATAAAACAGGCCCTGACTGGAGTTTTGCTTTTATTTTTAGTGACTAACCGGTCATTTACGGGCGGCGCGAAAAGCGGGAGAGGGTAGTGCAGAATTTCTACGGCGTGGTGTTCAGGCACGGCATTATGACGGGCATGTTGCTGGCAAGCGTCACTGCGCAAGCCGAATGGTCGTTGCGTGATTCCGGGTCGGCCTGCGTGCTGGAGACCGAGGAAATCACCCGGCATGATGGCTATCAGGATACTTCGGTCAGGCTGAACATTAACCAGCAACGGTTGCTGGTGATGACCGGTTCCAATGTAGATACCGGTTTTGATGATACTGCACTACAGGTTGACGGCCATGCAATGATGACCGCTGTTAGTGCCGATGAGGAACAGAATCTGCGTTTCGATACCGGCATGCCAGCGCTTGTAGAGCAATTCAGGAAGGGCAACCGGGTGCGCATTTATATGCGCTTCTGGCCTACCTATCCTGCCACCGAGCGATTTGAGATTGCGTTCAGTCTGGCGGGTTTCACGCGTGCATGGAATGACTACACGGCCTGCGCGGAAAAAGCCTCGCAGTAGGCTTGCGTAAACAGGGGGAGATGTAATGAGAATAACCACAAAGTTCAATCTGGTTTTACTGCTGTTGTTCGCGCTGGGGCTGGGAGCAGCTGGTTATGTGTCCTATACGGTGCTGCACAAACATGCCCGTGAGGAGGTGCTTGATCATGCCGGCATGATGATGGAAGCGGCGCTCGCGATTCGCGGTTACACCGTCAAGGAAATCCGGCCATTGCTGGCGCTGCAGACGAAGCGCAAGTTTTTGCCACAAACGGTACCCTCGTATGCGGCTACCCAGAACTTTGCAACCGTGCGCGAGAAATATCCCGAATACACCTACAAGGAGGCCGCGCTTAACCCGACTAACCCGCGTGACAAGTCCACCGACTGGGAAACAGATATTATCGAGATATTTCGCAATAATCCGGATATCCCGGAGATTTCAGGCGAGCGTATGACGCCGATGGGCAAATCACTGTATTACGCGCGGCCGATACGTATTACCAACAAGAACTGCCTGAGCTGCCACAGTACCGTGGATGCGGCGCCCGAAACCATGATTAAACTGTATGGTGAGCAACACGGTTTTGGCTGGCAGCTGGACGAGGTGGTCGGCAGTCAGATTGTCAGTGTACCCATGTCGCTGCCGCTGGAGAAGGCGCGCAAGGAATTCCTGGTTTTCATGGTGTCACTGTTGGTGATATTCCTGCTTATCTTTATCGTGATTAATATCATGCTGAACCGGCTGATAATCCGGCGCGTTCGGGAAATGGCGCATATCTCTGATGAAATCAGTACCGGTCATGCCGATGCGCCAGCCTTTGATGATGCCGGCAAGGACGAGATTTCAGATCTGAATAAATCCTTCACACGCATGCGTCGCAGCCTGGAAAAAGCGATGAAGATGCTGGAAGAGTAACGGGAGGCGACTGCTGATGGAACGTAAAAACCGTACCTGGCTGTGCAGTGTGCTGTTCATGGATATTGTCGACTACTCGAAGCTGCCGGATGACCAGCAGATGCTGGTGAAGCAGAACTTCAGCACGCTGGTGGTCGATGCGCTCAAGGGACTGCCTGATGAAGACTCCATCAAGCTGGATACCGGCGACGGCATGGCCATGTGCTACCTCGGGGCACCCGAGGATATTCTGTATGTTGCTATCGGCTTACGTGACGCATTTATCCAGGTGAAGTCGATTTGCGCAACCTGCTACAGCGTACGTATGGGTATTAACCTCGGCCCTATAAAGATCATGGAAGACATCAACGGTAACCGTAATACCATTGGTGATGGCATCAACTCGGCACAGCGCATCATGAGCTTTGCAGAACCCAACCAGTTACTGGTGTCGCGTACCTACTATGACGTGGTCAGTTGTCTGTCGAAGGAAAACCCCAAGTTGTTCAGTTATATTGGCGTTCACAACGACAAGCATGTCAGGGAGCACGTGGTCTATGAAGTCGTGTCTTCAGAGGATGGCGGTTTGCAGGAAGCCATGATGCGCGAAGAAGCGGCAACCGTTGCAACTGTCGTTAGCACGCAGCAAAGCGGTCTGGACCTGGACGAAAGAATCAGGAAAACCGTGCAGGAGGAACTGGCACAGATTATTGGCCCTATGGCCGGTGTGTTGCTGAAGCGCGCACTAAAGAAAAGCAGCAATGTTGACCAGTTGTTTGAGATACTCGCGAAAGAAATTCCCACTGAATCAGAGAAGGCGCGCTTCCTCGCCCACAAGGACAGCCTGCACTGAAGGTGTAATTGGCGTTGCCGGGCTCGGCTCGAACCGGGGAGCTTCTCATCGGCCCTCGAGCCCCCATACCAAAAAAGGCCACCATAAAGGCGGCCTTTCCAGGTATGGC